>Ga0180432_10010663_pt1 | contig 10950 bp, 14 predicted proteins | sample SS_ome_10_FD_132414 | JGI IMG/M metagenome (GOLD analysis project Ga0180432, IMG submission 132414) | Hypersaline lake sediment archaeal communities from the Salton Sea, California, USA - SS_1_MS_2 metaG | ecosystem: Environmental > Aquatic > Non-marine Saline and Alkaline > Hypersaline >... | reverse complement strand
CTCGACCCTCTTGACGAAACCTGCGAAAGCATGATATAATAGTGTCACCATTACACTCATCTAAAAAAGGAGGTGAACAAGAATGCCCAAGCTCGATCCAACTGCAGGTGCGGCCAAGTGGGCCAATCGAACTAAAGCTGCCGTTCAGGATGTCGTCGATGGTGTCAAGCGGACGGACAAGAACCCGACCGCTGAGGCTGCCAAGAAACTCGACAAGATGCGCGCAAAGTTCAATGAGGCCGTAGACTCCGGCAAGGTCGAACGTGGCTTGAAGCGTGTCAGCAAAGAGGACTGGCAGGCAGCCATGATCAACGTCGGCGCGGGCCGAATCGCCACCGGCGTGGACAGCAAGGGAAAGGGGAAGATGGAGGAGTTCGCTCAGGAATTCTATCCCCACCTTGAGTCCGGCCAGCGTGAAGTGGAAGCGATGCCTGACGTCACCCTGGAGGACGGTGTCAATCGCGCGGCCGCCATGATCCGCCACAACGCGAAGTTCAAGAGGAGCCGGTAGCGTTTCCGGCTCCTCCCCTACTACCTCACCTGTGAAAGGAGGTGAACAGATTGTACACTCAAATGCAGCAATACCGCGACAACGTCGCGGTTGATCGCTCCGACACCTATAAGCTCGATCTCCCGCGCCAAGGGCTCCTGTCCTTCATCTACGCTGAGGTCACGGCCACGCAGACGGGAGCGCCATACCAGGCCGGGACGACCGGCAAGTGGCGCGTCGTGGATTACATTTCCGACTTGACGGTCAGGGCCAACGGCCGCTCCGACATCGTCACGGTGCCTGGCACGGTGGCTCAGTACCGGGCCTTCCTCGATCAAGGCATCACCACCATGGACCTGATCCGTGAGTACTCCAACGCCAGCCAGAAAGCGCGCTTCCTGCTCAACTTCGGCGACTACATGTGGGACTTCAACAAAGCCCTCAACCTGGCTGAGTACGACAACGTCGAGTTCAACATCTCGAACGTGCTCAGTATCAGCGAATGGCAGGACGACACCCACGTAGACGTGTGGCTTGGATGGCTCCGCGATCACTCGTTGCCGTCAGCACAGTTCAACAAGCTGGAGCTATGGCGCGAGATCACGACTACTCAGGATGGCCGTGAGTACCTCGAACTGCCGACGGGGCTGCCGGTGCGGCGCATCATCGTGCAGGTGTATCCCGACCGGGATGGCACCTACGGTATGAACGAAACCGGTGCAGGTAGCGTCTTGCAGGACTGCAAGTTGACCTACCGCAATGGCCAGTACTCGATCTTCGACGGCAACATTGAAGAACTGTGGCAACAGAACCTGGTCGAGTTGGGGTATGAGCAGTTGACCCAGGGCGCGTCGTACCATCAGGCCGATTACGGCTTCGACGTCGGCATCGGCCAGGTGCGTGGCATCGCAGCCATCTCTGGCGCGCGTGATGGCGCCGGGAGTTCGACTGTGCCCACGCGTGAGGGCGACCAGGATGAGTGCACTCAGAAGCTGGAGGCCTATGAGGCTGACTCGCCTGTAGACTACATCGCTAAGGGCTGCGGCTATCAAAACTGTGGTGTTTTCCGCTATGATCGTGACCCGAATGGGGCTGATCTCCTGGACCCGAGTCCATCCGGCCTCGGCGTCGTGGAACTGGAGTTGCACACACGCAATCAGGCGGCGGCCGCGGATGGCACGATCCGTGTCGTGCTCGATCGGCTTGCCAGTGCGCGACAGATCGCGGGCTAACACACTAGCCACATCCTCCTGGTGAGGGTGTTCAGGAGGGGGGTGACACGTGAAGGGTGGCCCCCCTCCCCTTTTTTGAATGGGGGAATCAGTTTATGATAGAGGAATATCCCCGTAGGCTTCTGCGGGAACACAAGAGCGAGGCGTCAGCCGGAGGAACCTACGACGACGTAGAGTTTCCAGAGGTCCCTCATGGTGAGCAGTGGTGGGTTCAGGAAGTGGCCGCAACCGACGAAGACAACGCTTGTACCAAGATTGGCGTGTTCATCAAGACCCGCTATGGTAATCACTGGATCAACGAGCGCGCTTTCACGACAGCCGCCGAGCGCCGTCGCTTGGAGTGTAAGTGCTGGGTTGGCGAGAATGAGCGTCTGGTGGTACGCTTCACTGGCGCAACGTCTGCCGACGTGCTGAGGGCCTGGCTCACTGGCACCTATGAGGAGATCGGCGAGCAGGTCGGCGCGCCGACACGATTCGGAGGGATGTAGAATGCCTGGACCTATGGGTATCACCCATCCCGGTGAGCCGTATTTCAAAGATGGCGTGTGGGGATGGGACGGGACGCAGTGGCGTAAGCTGTCACTGGTGTGGGGATACAGCGACACGTATGCAGAGGATGAACTTGACGATGACGCGGATGCTGGGACGAACTCATACAGTTTTGCGACTGTGCCCACTGGCGAGGTGTGGATGATCCAGTCGTATGTGATGCGCAACCTCAACAGTATTTGCGATATGCTGTTTCGTGCATTTCACCCCGCCGGGGTAATGATTCTGGACTTCCAGGGCAACGCAGTAGCAGGGCACTGCTACCTATGCAGAGCGACCCCGCTGGCGCTACCTCCCGGGAGCTACTTAGCGCCGCGCTTTACTGGCTGCACTGCCGGGGACCAGCTACGTGTCTATGCGTGGGGTTACAAGATGGCTATTGCTGAATGATGCACAATGCGTTACAGTGGTGAGCTTCTCATTCCGGCCGGGACTCCGGCCAGCGACCCGGCCACACTGGTGGTCCCCTTGTGTTATGGGACCATCATCGAGGTTGAAATCCTTTTCCCTCCTGGCCAGAGCGGCCTTACGCGGCTGCAAATCTGGTACCACGAGCGCCAGATACTCCCGACGACTGAGGGAAGTTACTTCCTCGGCGATGATACCTTGATTGATTTCCCTGAGCAGTACCCTATCCACGAGGAGCCATTAGAGGTAGAACTCCGAGGTTGGGCACCCAACGCTATCTATGACCACACGGTGTATGTTCAAATCAGCGTCGAGCGTCCCGCCGAAATAGTCGTCGGCGGGGCAACCTACGTCCCACTGCCGGTATAGGTGCAATGCCTGAACTGAGAGACTTTCAACGCGGTACGATCCTATATGCCTACGATGGCGAAAACTTCATCCCGGTGTTGGTCACCGAGGATGGAGGAATGTATGTCCTCTTACAGGGTGCCGACCCAGATGGCGACCCGGTTACAGTTCGCGCCGACGCCGATGGCCAGCTAATCACGATCCTGCGTGGTCAATCTGGCCAGTACGTAGCTGTCGACGACGATGGCTATATGACGACCGTCATCAAAGGTAATTACGGCGGCAACCTGCGCACGATTTGGGTTGACGCTGACGGTCGCCTGACAGCATTTCCAGTGGACGAACTCGACATCTGGGGCCAGTACGTGGCTGTGGGCAATGCCGAGCTTGCTGCGCGGCTGGGTTCTCCCTGCTACTACGAACGTAGCGGGCAGGTTGTCTTCATGGAGCAATTTGAATCTGGGCGGAAACGGTGGTCAGAGTTTCTCTCTGGCACTGGCGCAGCCATCACGTTGGCGGCTGACATTGCACGCTCGGGCGGATACTCGGTCAAGCTAACCGGCGGTAGCAACTCGGGTCGCAATGCTCGACTAATCACGAAGGTTGGTATCAATCCAACCGGTCGTGTGGGTGTCGCGTTCTCGTTCTCCGTTGGCTCAGCTTTCGATGCGCTGTATGTCACGCTGCAGTTGCGTGGTACAGGGACTGTCATCGCCGGGGCATTCCGGTGTGCTGATTCACTGGGGCAGTGGGACCTGAACCTGGCTGCAGGTGGGTGGCAATACATCGCCGACGTCGAGTTGTGCGAGCGTAATCCAGCATTCTTCAACACGGTCAAGCTGGTAGTGGACTTTGACGCACAGACATATGTCAGTGCTAGAGTCAATGCCCAGACATATGACCTATCCGCATATGCACTGGGAACTGGGGTGAACTCGTATACGCCGGAGGTCGACCTAGAATTTTGGATGTACTCACGCAGTGGGTACAACGACTATTGTCATATAGATGACGTCGTGTTAACGTTTGCGGAACCATAGAGCAGAGGAGGTGATTTGAGTGAACACAGTTCAAAGCGCGTGGGATGACATTGTCAGGCTAGCCGAGCAGAGCACGCTTGTCAGTGGGGCAATTGCCCTGATAATGGTTGGCACGGCCTGTTACCTGTGGGCGACTGGACAGCAGGTCCCTGACCCACTTATGGCCGTCCTCACGGTGGTGGTTGGCTTCTTCTTCGGTGCGAAGACACAGAAGACAATCCAGGCCAAGCAAGGAGGTGGACGATGGCTTCATATCGAGTGACTGACACACAGGAGGTCCAAACCATGACTCCTGCAGGAACAACCCTGACCAAGTACCGTGTGTGGATCGAGACAGAGAACGGCGCGCGCGGGACTCTGGATGTGGACAAGAAAGACTGGAACCAGGAACAGTTACCGGTGCTCTTGCAGCAACGCGCCGACAAGCTAGACCTGGCCTTTACCCTCACGTCTGTCTAGGTGAGTGGCTGTGCACAAGTATTCGCTTGGTCAGATCATCGCGTGGTGGCTTCACGGATTGATTCAGTACATCCGTGAAGTCGCCCCGCTGATTGCCCCGGCCCGGGAGGACTCCCCTCCCAGGTTCTGGTATGACTTCTTTGATTACTGGGAGTGGAACTATGGCCTGAAGTCTGGAGGGGTCCCAGGTGAGACCTTACTGCGTTCCTGGCTGTGGGGTACTCAGCAACTCCTCGGGAACTGGGTTGAGGAGGTAGCCGACGCCACATCAAGTGGATTCCTTGACCTGGTGCGTCGGTGGACCGGGTGGCCCTTACACGGATTTTCGACCTTCCAGGACTGGGTTGACGCCATCCGCTCCAGAGTCGGCACGTGGGTGCCCGCGTTCGCAAACAACCTAGCCCAGGGTGTCAACCTGCTGTATAACTGGCTACCCGACGGGATCAAAAGAGGTGCGACGTCGTGGACGTCCTGGCTGGGCAGCATCAAGGACGAGATCGAGCGTTGGGCCAGGGCAACCTATGACGCCGCAATTGCTGACCTGCGGGGCTGGGCTGAGTGGGTGCGGGTCAACGCGCTGGCAATCCACGCGTGGTGGATTCCGGCACATCGTTGGCTTGACGACCTACGCCGCGACCCGTACAGCCGAGTTGTTGGCTGGCTAGGTCCGGCCTGGTCATGGTTGGCTTCGTTTGCGGGTAACCCACGCGCCCAGATCGTGGCACTCTTGGGCGGCAACTGGGGGTTGCTGGAAGCGTTCGCAGGCGGCCCGCTGGTGTTTTGGTCGAATCTCTGGGGTCAGTACGCGGGCCAGATCGGGGAGTTCTGGCGGGATCCACTAGAATTCTTGTGGAACAGGGCCGAGAGGTTCCTGACCAGCAAATGGTGAGAGGTGGCTTAGATGGCTAGATCACTATCAAGTGTCCCTGTTCCCCCTCCTGCTGGCCGAGGTGGCGGCCTCGGGGAGAAGGTAGAGCAATCCATACAACGCGCGTTTGCGCAGTTGATCAATGCAGCACGCGGCACGTTGATCGACGTACTGGCAGCAGCCGTCGAGCTCGTCCTCGAGGTCCTTGAACGCTCGATGGCGCGCAAGACGCAGCCGGTGCTCGACCGGATGCTCGCGCAGCCCGACCTGCCGGGTGACGTGCGTGCATACCTGGAGGAGTTGCGGAACCCAACCGAGCAGGGTTCCTCGATGGGACTGGCTGGCCTGGCATCGGGGATGGGCTCCAGTGCGGCGTCGGGGATGATGGCTCCCGTGATGCGCATCCTCAACTACGCGATGGACCGCACACTCAGGACGGCGCGGCCTGACCCTCCCGCCGCGTGGGCAATCCAGTGGCGCACTGGCTGGAGCAGGGACGACATTCTGTACTTCCTTCGGGACCTGGGGTGGGACACGCCTGCAGCCGAGGCGTGGGAGGAAGTGTCGCGTCCCCGTCTCTCGGTCGGCGACCTACTGGCGGCTGAGAAACGCGGCCTGATGAGCCAGGCTGCTGTAGCTGAGGAACTTGCCAAGCGCGGCTATGAAGGTAGCGACGTGGACCGGCTGAGAGAACTATCGTGGGGCATCCCTGGGCCGGGAGACATCATCGGGATGGCCGTGCGTGGCGCATTCAATCCTGACGAAGTCCGGCAGTTCAACCTCGATGCCGAGTTCCCGTCTGAGTTCGGCGACTGGATGGAGCAACAAGGATTCTCGGCGGAGTGGGCACAACGGTTCTGGGCCAGCCACTGGAATTTGCCTTCAATCACACTGGGCTACGAGATGCTGCACCGTGGCGTCATCTCACGCGCTGACCTGGAGCTCCTGATCAAGGCACAGGACATTAGCCCATACTGGCGGGATAAGCTCATTGACATCTCGTACAGTCCCCTGACCCGCGTAGATGTGCGTCGGATGTACGGCCTCGGCGTGCTGGATCGCGACGATGTCAAGCGTTCGTATCTTGACCTGGGGTACAACGACGCAAACGCCGAGCTTATGACAGAGTTCACAATCCGGTATGAGACAGATGCAGACCGGGAGGCCACAAAGAGTGACATCCTCGGCGGGTTCAAGGACGGGATGCTGAGCGCGGCTGAGTGCGAGGAGTGGCTAAAGGCTATCGGCTATACTGACGACGTCGCCGGGTACTTGGTTGCACGTGAGCAGGTGAAACTTGAGAGATCGCAACTCAACAAGCAAATCGACGTCATCGAGGACCTGTTCACGGCCGGAGCCATCACGTCGGCCGAGGCCAGGACCCGGTTGACGGCGCTTGGATTGCGTGGCAACGAGATCGACCGCCACGTGGATGACTGGACACTTGACAAAGCCAAGAAGGTCAAGCGCCCGACCCAAGCCCAGTACGATGCCTTCCTTCTCTCTGACATCATCGGCGAGTCCGAATACAGAGATGGTCTGGAATCCCTTGGCTACAGCCGGGAACACGTAGAGATGTATACTGACTTGGTGCTGGCTGAGAAGGCCGAGAAGGCCAGGAAAGAGGAGGAGCGCGCCAGGTCAGAACAGGAGAGTGTCAGGACGCGCAAGGTCAAGAGCACCTACCAGGCCAACAAGGCCCAGCTTGACGTCGACCTGGCTGAAGTCAACGCAGCGATTGCCGAACAGCAAATAGCCATCCGGGCACGCAAGGCCAGATTCAATACTGAACTTGACATCGTGCGCAGTGCGCTGACGGTGGCCGAGTTAGAGCAACAGGCCGAGGCCGAGATAGCAGCGCTCAACGACGAGGTCCTCGATCTGCGCAGTGGACAGGAGTACCTGCGTGAACAGGTTGACCAGTATCAGACTCAGGTCGCCACAATCAAGAGCCAGGAAGTCGAGCTCAAACAACAGGTGTCGGCGGCATTAGAATCTGCAGCTGACGAGGAAGCGGTGGCGGTACTGGAGGCCGACGCGGATGCACGGCTTGCCGAGTACGCGCTGCAGAAATCCCGGTTGGCCGTACAGATCGAGGAGACACAAGACCTAATTGCCGAGGCTGACATACAGATCGCAGAACGGCGGCGAGCGGTCGCAGCCCGGCGCGTCGAGCTAGTGACACAGGTTGACGTAGTCGGCAGGCTCAGGAGCGAGGCCGACTTGCGCACTGAATACGAGACTGACGTCGAGGCCGCACAGCAAAAGCTCGACGAGTTGAGGCTGAACAAAGCCGAACTGGCTGAGGCCAAGGCAGCACTGGCAGTTGGCTACCGTGAATCTTTGGTATAAGGAGGTAATACGGATGCCTGACCCGATGGAGGCCCTGCGACAGAGCGTAGAACGACTGAAGAAGGTACAAGAGGCTACCAAGGGGACGACGAAGAAACCCGAGGAGTCTCTTGCCAAGTCAGCCGAGAAATCATCTTCCGGCTGATGTCGTCCGCACGGTCTAGGCGCCGCAACCAATCTGGATCAAATTCCCACGTCCAGCGGAGGCCAGACGACCCGCTGGACATCAATCTCCACACGTCATTGATTGAAACACGCACGTGTGGCGGGAGGATTCTCCCATCCGGCGCGATAGTCCCGGCAATCGAGTTGCGCTTGAGCTCCTTGCGCACCTGACACAATTGAACGCTTTCTAGCTTATGCGTGCGCAGGCCGTAGCGCATGGTAGTGAAGTGCCACTGATCGAAAGTAGCATCCCCAACACGCTCAGCATCCCCCTTGATTCCCTTGATCACGTCGTGGCCATCCATCGAGTAATCCTTGCGCGCGTGAATCACGACGTTGTGTGCAACCCCTTCCTCTTTGAGGTATCCCAGCCGGTCAGGATCAATCATCCCGGCTAGGTTATCCCGGCCCGCCTGACTCACGATCATCCCATCTGTGTCGATGTAGGCCACGTTCTCAAATCCAGCTTGTTGCATCAGTCTCCACATATAGACACGCCCATAGGCGTTAATGTGGGACGAGATGGCCGGGAAGCTGTCAAATGCCTCCCCCTCTGTATACTGACGGATCGTCCGGCCGCCAAACGTGACATCCTGTGCTTCCTGGCCCGTCTCCTGGTCGTAGTAATGGCGGATGTCGATTTTATCCAGCGGCGCGGGGCCCATGATCTTCTGGCGATGCCCACGCTGGCCGAATTTCCCGGCGATGGAGTTCCGCAACAGCTTGCACATCTGCGATTGCGCAAAGTCGCCACTGGCGCGGTACTCAGCGCGCAATGGGGTGACAAAATTGATGTACTTGCGAAACAGGTACGCAGGTTCATACAGCGCCACGCGTCCGATTCCACGCACGGCCCCGGCGATGAGCGCGGCCTGCAGTTCAGGCGTGGTCAGTGTTGTGCGGAACGCTCCCACGGGGTAACAGTTCCGGTTGCGTACGCGGATGGGGAACAAGGGCTCATCCACTTCCACGACGACCTCGGCGATTACCAGGTAGTCCTGCAGGAGATGGTTGACATAAGCAGGGCCGACGTTGCAGATCACCTTCTCCAGACGGCGCGGGTAGGGGTAAAATTGCATCATCGCGGCGTAGAGACCATTGACGTCGAGCTTGTAGAAGGTGCCGTCTCCCAGGTTGCCGACACGGAAGCATTCCACCCGGCCACCACGATACGAATCGCGCTCGATCTCGATGGCCTCGGCGTTGTTGTGAATCCCAATCTCGTGCTCCATGAAGCGATGCCTGAATGCATTCAGGGCCTGCCCGGCGATGGTCGGCGCAAGGTTCCCCAGGTCGTGACGATCCAAAAACCGCAGGTAGCGCCGCCACACTGCTACGAGAATTTCTACGTCACGGCGACAGTAGGTCGTCAGGGCCTCATCGTCCACAGCCTCGAAGTCCACGTCCAATTTCTCCAAGCCGACGCTCTGCCCGAGGTCGGCCAGTGGGACAGGGAACAGGTTCATATTGTCAAGAAGGCGCAGGCGCAGATCTCCGGCGCGCCACTCGAAAATCGTGCAGGTTGGCGACATCACGACAAAGGAAGGGGTCCAGCCGAGAAGGGGAAGATAGCGGAACGTCTGAGCAATACGGGCATCGTAGTCGATGTTGTGCGCAATGACTACCAAATCAGCGCTGGCCATCGCTTCATCGCTCAGCCACTGGCACAGGAGGCCGGGATCGTGGAAGGTGTGCCACTCCTCGTTAGTCAGGCCGTGGAATGGGTGATAGTCGCACGAGCAACCCACGGCCAGGCGGAAGACGTGTTCCTGTTGCCTGGCCGTGGGGTACTCGATTGTAGCCTCAGTGTCGAAGAGGACAAAGCGGCGCGGCCGCTTACTCGTGCGATTCTTGCTCAGCCAGTGACAACGCCGCTCAATGCGGCGGTTAGGCATCGTCGCGCTTGGCGTCCTTGCCCGTGCCCTGGCGGGCCTGTTTTTCTCTGGCGTGTTCCAGTGCCTCGGTCATATCATCCGCGTAGGACACGCGGCGGAACGCAGCCATCATACGGATGCACTCACGGACGGATTCGCAAAGCTGTTGTAGATGTTTCATTTAGAAAGCCTCCCCGGCGCGGTACTGCGCACCTGTTACAGATATGTGCGTGATGTCGATCTGTTCGCTCCCCCCCCCACGGCCAAACGACGACACGGCCTCATCTATGATCTCAGCGGGAGTTGCCTCTCTAGAGGTTGTAATCCATCGACCGGTACGAGTAAAGCGACCTGTGGCCAGGTCCCGGCCCGAGATTGTAACCTCATACGCATACGGTCTGTTCCACGGTATGTCAGCTTCGGTGTACAGGCTGTGACTGATGTAGCTGCCGGGATCCGTCCCGGCGATGCTCTCGGCCGTCCCCTCCAAGCGAATGGCCTTGCGATACTCACGCCACAGTTCCTGGGGCTCGACGTCAACCTCAGCCAGGTCTGCGACCTGTTGAGCAGAGGAGACTGGGCTTACTTGAGAGCGAGCCCAGTCCCATATCTTGGTTGCGAACGTCCCTAGTCGTGACCAGAGCCCCATGATGCCTCCGTTTTTGGCATTGGGATAGGTTCAGTGTCACGTAGTAACACACGCAGGTCGTCGGGATCGTAGAGGTCGCGCTCGACACCAAGATCAGCGTTACGATGGAATCGCAAGATGGAACGGCGTAGCTGATCTGTGATGTAGAGCAGATATTCCACTGAAGCCGAGTACTCAGGGCGGGTCACGTTGTACGTTGCGTGCACCTCGGCCAGGCATTGCTGTGCACGGAAGATGTTATGGTCTGCCTGGCGCAGGCGGCGCTGGATCATCTCACGTCGTGTTCTTGGCATGGGTTAGTCCTCCGGCAGGATGACCCCGGACAGGGTGGCCCCGGACAGGTCGGCCCCGGACAGGGTGACCCCGGACAGGTTGGCCCCGGTCAGGTTGGCCCCGGACAGGTCGGCCCCGGACAGGGTGACCCCGGACAGGGTGGCCCCGGACAGGTCGGCCCCGGACAGGGTGACCCCGGACAGGGTGGCCCCGGACAGGTCGGCCCCGGACAGGGTGACCCCG
>Ga0180432_10010662_pt1 | contig 10950 bp, 7 predicted proteins | sample SS_ome_10_FD_132414 | JGI IMG/M metagenome (GOLD analysis project Ga0180432, IMG submission 132414) | Hypersaline lake sediment archaeal communities from the Salton Sea, California, USA - SS_1_MS_2 metaG | ecosystem: Environmental > Aquatic > Non-marine Saline and Alkaline > Hypersaline >... | reverse complement strand
CAGAGTGCCGAGCCCCTTCACCCGAAATACATCCCGCAAAAAGACAAAATTTGCCGCCGCCCAAATTTTGCTTTTTTGCCCTAAAACCCGCGTTATTGTAAATCCCTGATTTTTGTGCTTGACCTACATTAATCATTGGACAACATCATCTATTGCTTCGCGATAGATACAATAATCGCAATCTTCGTTTGCCTCTGGAATTATATCACTATTAAGGCATTTATGTATATCAAGGATAACCACTTCTACCCATTCATCATTTCCTTCGTAAGGAATGAGGGTAAGATCAAATTCAAGCTTTGCATCGAACTTATCTAGATCGGTTCTACCATTACAATAGACAAAGTACCCTGTGTTTGAAACCTTATCTACGTTATGCCTTAGGAGCCACTGGTATATTTCCATCTGTCTTTTATAGGCGTCTTGCCAGTCTTTATCTAAAGCAATGATTTCTTCGTTTTTACTGGTAGATTTATAATCTACAACGATATATTCGCCTTGTGGATTCTGCCAGAGGTCATCAATGGCACCGGTGATAAGTAGGTTGGTTTCTTTACGGAGATAAGTTACTCCTTTAAAGTTATTCCTCCACTCTTCAAGGCTTGGATGCTCAGCAGGTATGGCATCGATTTTATATTGCTTCATTAAAGGATGTGCTTCTTTGCTTTTTCGTAATAGATCGAACTCTTTCTTTAGCAGAGCATCGACTGCACTATTCAATGTGAAAGGATAGCCTGGCGGCCTATCAATACCTAGTCTTCTATCAATATAAAAACACCTCGGACATTGCATGAAGAGCTCTATCCTGCTTCGACTTAGCTTGAAGGGCTCTTTACTGCCGGGGATATAAATATTTTTTGTTCGTTTTCCGTTGTAGTATTGTGACATGAGCTACCTCATCAAGTATTTTCTTTTGCGAATTTTATGATATTGTTACACACTTGTTGCAGACAAGTTATCTTTGTCCCATTATTCCACAAATTTTCTAACGTAGCGGCTATTAATAAACAGTTTTTGCCGCCTACTCCTTGCCATCCATGCTCATTTTTAACATTATTGATAGCTTTTTCCCATACTTCATTCTTAATTTCTGAAATTACTTCTTTTCGTATGTTTGTTGTCCACATAGTTAAGCATTTTTCGAACTTATTACTTGTCGACAATGGATCTACTTCACCAAATCCCGATAGTTTCAATAGACAAGTATTATCTTTTTTATTTTTAGTTATCTCTTCCTGTTCAGTTTTATCTGTGTCCCCATCAAAAACAATAAAAGATTTAATGTTAAAAGCTTTGGCAATAGCTAGCGGCCGACTCATATTAGTCTTGCCACCTGTCATAATAAACTGACACTCATGCTTCCTGAATTCATCTGAGAGATCCATGAGTTCTATATAAGTCAAGATATATGCCACATCTTCTATCCCTTCCACCATTATGGCCATTGGGGTAAAGAATAGTTCTTTAAGAGATGGTTGCATTACTTGTTCAATACATGCTATTCGAGACGAAGTATACTTAGGAGCTTCACCAAGAGCATCAGCTAGCATTGATTCCAACTGTTCTTTAGTTACTCTACTTACTACGCTCTTATAAGCTGTCCTATCTTTTTTCGTCATACGCACACTTTCAAATCCTTTTCCTGGCACAAAATAAGGATTGTGCGTGGTTAATATTATTTGCGCATTCTTAATAGATAATTTCTCTAGAACATTTACCATATGACGTATTTGGGGAGGATGCTGGTAAAGCTCGGGTTCTTCAAAACCTAAAATTAAGTTTGGTGCATTTTCATTTTCGATGTTTGCTAATTCCTGTAAGAGTGTTACGAGAAATACTCTTTGCATCCCATGACCAAGCCTAGCAACTTCACCTATAAATTTATCCTCCCCTATCAAGGCCCTAGCAGATGGCTGACTTATCGATATGGACTTTTCTTTATCGTAATTCCAATTTAAATCTACTTTTGCCTCGGAATGGCTCCACTCCCTCAACCGAGAAGTAAGTATCCCCGACATGTCCTTAAGCGCATCGGCCTCTCTTGTAACTATTTCTTCATATTTATTAACGACATCTTCTTTTAATTTGTTGATGTGTTCTGAAAAATCTACCTTTGCCCGTACTGTTGTTTCTAACAATTGCCCTAATGCCGTCTTTTTTGCTTCATCTTGCTCAGTAGAGACATCCTTGACTGCAGGCACATAAACCCACTGTATATATTTTGATAATCTTCCGGTGCCCTTAGTAAACCCATAAAATTCGTCACTACTTTCTGTTAGCTCACATAAATCTGGGTGATTTTTCTCATAGTCAAAAAGAGCTTCTTCCATATCTCCCTTAGATTTAACATCCGGCAAATCTGAATATTGTTCCCTAAATTTCTGATACTCGCTTTTCAACTCATCGGCTTTCTTTCCTTCTTTTTGTTTAGCAAAATAGCTTTTAAATGCGGCCATAACATATCTCGATCCAATCTGTTTTACCGTAGCTTTTTCAGATGTTTTATCCCATTCTGCTATGGCGGAAACAACTAATTTCCCCTGTCGATAATAATCTTTAAGGTCTTCCTGTGCAGCATCGGCTAGATTTTCAAAAGTTAATGTTATTCTTATGGGCTTGTCTGTGTTTCCATGGTGAAAATCATTCTTTGTCAATGTTAATACATCTAAATTGGAGACAGTGTTCCGAAAAAACACATTTAAGGCCATTAAAAGAGTTGATTTTCCCGATCCATTAGGCCCCACAAAACATGTATAATTGTCTATATCGATAGTTTCGTCTGAAAAAGACCTAAAATTCTCAACACGCACTTTTGTTAGTTTCATTTTGCTTTCCTCTTTTAAAAACTTTCTTTAAGAAAATCTTTCTTCTTATTTCAACAGCTCTAATGTAGCTTGTATGTTAGCTTCTAAATCTTCTTTGATACTCTTCGCGGTTGTTTCGATAAACTCACCATTATTTTTAACCGTCCTTGCTTTAGTTATCAGCTCTCCAATTGACTCCGCTTGCTTAAGCATTGATTGAATGTTTTTCTCAATAGTCCCTATGTCCATTTTCTTGCTGGATTGTTTTCTTTTTTGGGTAACAATTTGAACTCGTGCGATTTTATACGCGGACTCCAAAAACATCAGGGGTTCATTTAAATTAAGATCATCTTCATTAACAGTACAGTAAAAATCATTTCCATCGATTTGGAAATCGCCCATTTCTACAGGCTCATATCCTTTCGCAAAAACAAAAATACCACAGTCAGATTTCCTGTTTTCCTTTGCAGTCTTCAATTCATCTACTGCGTCTTTCCATCTATAAGATTGACCTTTTTTAGCTTCGACAACGATGTTTTGCCCTGGCGCCCCGCTTGTTTCACCTAGCGTTATAAGATAATCACCCACTTTGCATCTTTGAATCTCGCCAATAGTATTAGTAACATTTTCTGTAGTATCTTGCAGTTGGTTACCAAGACCTGCAATCTTATCATAAAGCAAAGACTCAAAATCCCTACCTTTCTGGGTGCCTTGTTCACTTACCTCTTCCTTTGTTTGTTGAATTCTCAGGTGTTCTCTAAGCTCTGCAAAAAAGTCTTCATTTTCCTTTTTTATTTCGTTTATTTTCCCTTCTATTACTTTCTTTATCCGGGACATACCGGAATCTTCTTTGTCTAGAGAAAATTGCTTGGTTAATCCCTCGAGGCTATCTGTTAATCTTTTCTGGACCGTCTCTTCTATCCTTGATATGACTCCCTCCTTATTGGCGGGGTCTAAAGATTTTGCAAAAGAACTACCAGAACCCAGTTCGTTTTTTAACAACGTGCTAATTTTGCCATTTTCTGAATCAAAATATTGTTTCATACATTCTGAAAGTGCACCTTTTTCTCCGAAAAATTTATTTAATACGGCCGGGATATCGCCCTTTTCTTTTTCAAAGTATTTTTCTAAATCTTTTCCCAGGTTGTTTTTAAATTCTTCTGCGTAATTTTTAAGCTTCCCCTCTACCTCGCTGAATTTTTCTTCTACGACCTTCGTATCCAAAGAAGGCCCTGCTGATAGTATCGCGATAACCCCTACTTTTAAAGCCTCGAGGGCCTTTTCTTCCCGCTGGGGGCTATCATATCGCATAAGATATTTAACAACGCAATCTTCTCCAACGGTTAAATTTAGATTTAATTCCTGAGTGTTTTCTTTTTCTATATTATTCATTTTAATGCTCCTTTTTATAACTCAAGACTTTACCATATTATTTTTTTGTATCAGAAACCAATACATCATCAGGTCTTTTTCCTTTAATTCCGGATTTTTAAACTTTTTCTCTACAATATTCCAGAAATGCTTGTTATGTTTTCTTTCCTTAAGATGTACTATTTCATGATAGAGCACATACTTTATAAGTTCATCGGGCAAATATCGCATCAAAGTATTCACCGTAACTATTTTATTGCTTGAGCAGCTTGCCCACTTAGTTCGCATAGTCTTGAAATCTAATCTATTTATCCCTAGGTTTAATTCTTTTTGATACTCTTCTGCCTTTTCTTTAACGAAGCGCTTGAAACTATTTATATTCCTGTCCTCAATTAGAGTTTTGTCTTTGCTGACAGCCAAAGATGCTTTAATTTGGCCATGTTTATTTAGGATCCATTTTTCATGCTTCAGAAGAAGGTCCTTTTCTGTTTCGTTCCAATCCTTTGGAATAATCAAGGTTAAAATCCCCGTTTTGAATTCAATACGAGGGTGTTTAACCCTTCGGTGAACTGTTTTGTAAAATACTATCTCTTTGTTAAACTCAACTGCGCTATCCATTCTTCACCATGTGATCTATAAGCTTTTGGTACAACTTTTCCATATCATCATAACTGAGACCGTATTCCCGGATATATTTGCGGATAAAAAGTCGGATCGTCTTCTCTGCATCCTTTCTCACGCTTACCTGCGTTGCCCAGTTAGGAAATCGCCTTGTTTTAATCCCGATAATGCCATCAAGCTGAGCGTACAGCTCATTAACATCATTTACTAGGCTGTCTTTTTTTCCGAATTGCTTCTCAAGAATTAATAAAATGTTGTACTCAATATCATCAAGGCCTAGCTGCCTCTGCCTCTCTCTTATAGACATCATGTCTTTCCATATTGCTAAGCCCTCTTTATATACTTCCTCAAAATTCTTTGCCTTGGTCTTCCAGGCATTAAGTAACTTTTCCACTCTTTCAGATACTGTTTCGTATATAGCGCTTTTTTGTCTATCTACGAGGACATATCTATTTAACGTAAATACCAGATTGGCGGCTTTCTCTTCTTTGCTGGATACTTTCTCATTAAGAACATCTATATATCTTTCATTGAATTCTATTGTTGGCAAAGCATCATCAAGAGCCTTAAGTTCCGTTGTCCTATGTATAAAACCCACTGTTTCTTGATAATACTTCTTTATATACAGCTTCTCTTCATCGGTTTTGGCAAGTATCTGTTTTATATATGCCGCGTATATCTGACTTACCCATCCGAATTCTATCGCCTTATCCGCCTTAATTGTGTCTGAGCCCAAGAGCTCAAAAAGCTTCCTGAGGGTCTTATACTCACCGGTAAACTCTCTACTAATAGTTTCATCACACGTTAATATCTTGATAGCTTCAAGTAGTGTCTCACGGTCCATTTTATCTTTAGATAAGTCCTTAAATATATCCAATATACTGCTAAGCTTATCGAGAAATTCTTTCTTTAATTCATCCAAACTATACAAGACCCCCTTGACTTCTTCTTTGCTGTAAATCTCAAAAGCTCGGTGAAATTCTTTAAGAATGCCAATGTAGTCAACTATAAGACCTGCCTCCTTTACGCCTTTAAAAGGTCTGTTTGTCCTGGCAATAGCCTGCAATAGGCGATGCTCCTTAAGAGGCTGGTCTAAATACATTACCTGCAGCATGGGGGCATCAAATCCTGTCAAAAGCATGTCTTTGACAATGAATATCTTGGGGAGCTCTTCTTCCTTAAATTTATCAACCAGATCCTTCTTAATATCTTCTACTTCCTTGCCATTATGCCGTTTGGTAAGGGACTCTTTGTATTTCTTTATGCTATCCGGATCCTTTTTATCAGAATAACTCATTATTACCTCTGAATACTCAGACGGCAGATACTTATCAAGCTCTCTTTTGTACATTACACATGCCTCGCGACTTACCCCCACAACTAAAGACTTAAATTTGTCATCAACATTTTTCTTAAAGTGATCTGCTATATGCTTAGCAACCATAGATATTCTTTCAGGCTTTTCAAGGTACGCCTTAACAATATTAAGCTTCTTCTTTATGCCATCTTCTACAACTTCCCGGATATTATCGGGTATTTCCTGATATTTCTCCTTCAGGAAATCCTCCAACATATCTTTTTTAAGATGAATCCCATTTTTATCTGCCAGGGCTGGTTTATAGGCTATTCTTACAGTGAAACCATCCTGCCAAGATTCTGTAATAAAATATTTATCCAGATACTTCTCGTCCGGCAGATAGCTAAAATCACGATATGTATCTACTCCCCGTTCCGGCTTACACACCGGAGTACCTGTAAAGGCAAAGAAAAATGTTGTCTTCTCACCAAGAATGCTTTTCATCTGAGAAGAAAGCCCACCAGATTGTGTTCTATGACCCTCATCAATAAAAGCAATAACATTTTCCCTTGTCTGTATAGTCTCCTGGGTTTTAGAAAGGTGCTCTTTTAAATACTTATCAAGATCAGCAAGCTCTTCGGGTCTGAATTTATGAACAAGTGTTATAAATAGACCTCTCCTTCCTCTATAGCTATCATGCTCTATAACCTTCCTAAGATCATCTATCGATGTTATAAGCTCGGGCCTTGTAATATCCAATGCATTAAACTCATCTTTTAATTGCTCTTCCAGTTCTTTTCTATCCACAATGAAAAATATAGTAGGATTTTCAAGTACTGGATCGTGATATAACTTGTAAGCCGCAAATATCATTTCTAGGGTTTTACCAGACCCCTGCCAATGCCATATAAGTCCGTTTTTCTTGTTATCCGCACCCTTTATACATACCTCTACACGCTTGGTAATCTTATTAACGGCCCTGTATTGCATGTATCTTGTAATGACCTTCGTTGCATTACCAAATTCGATACGATAAAAAATAAAGTTTCGTATTATATCAATTAGATTGCCACAAGAAAGCATTTTGATAGTGGCATCAACGGAATCCAATCCTTCTTCTTTCCATTCACTTATCTTGACCTGAGTTATATCATCCTGCCAGGGCACAATTGGAAAATATCTGGCAACTTCAGCTGCTGCTACCCCTATTTGCGTGTACTTATACAGCTCTGGTATCGCTCTCTCGTAACCCTTTATATCCTGAAAAGCATTTGTCCAGTCTTCTGAAAATGACGCAGGGTTTTTACATTCAATATTGACTAATGGCATACCATTAACATATAGGACGATATCCATTATCTTGCGTACTTCACCGCTGGCATAATGAACCTGTCTTGTTACAATAAATTCGTTTTTCTCGGGGTTTTCGTAGTCTATAAGCTTAACTCTCTCAAGGGTTCTCTCCTTTTCCAGCTTAATGGAAACCCCATTTTTGAGGTAATTAAGAATATCCTTTATGCCTTCCTGTGTGCTTCCCTTAAATTTAAGCGCCTTAACGACATTGCTTATATCTTCCTCGGTCAATGGATGCTTGTTAATTTCTTTTACCTTCCTTATCAGATTCCTAATAAGAAGGGGTTCTTCAAAGGTGTCCCGTTCCAGATCGTCAGAAGGTACAAATGTCCAGCCGATGTCAGGGGAAGATAGTTTCTCTATAAAGTAATTTTCAAGAGCGTTCTTTTCATTAAATCTTGTCATATTAATCTACCTTTATGCGCTTTTTGCCGGTCAAGAGGTCGTTCATGAGAGCTTGTTTAATGCGTCCGAGTTTTTGCCTTCTCTTCTTTTCTAGTAGTATTTTTTTATCCACTGTGGCTATACTATTTGCAATGTGATTCTGTTCATCTATATCAACAATAGGAACATTAAATTTTTCCAACAAATTCTTTGATAACTCTTTAAATGTGCTTTGTCCTGCTTTATTCCCCAAAAGATAGCGCTTCGCGGCAAGGTAATAACAATAATATAAGGTGTTTACTTTCTCCTTGTCTCTGGGCAGAAGACCTCTACAACCTTGATTAAAAGTACTCTCATCCTTAAGAAGGGCAACATATCCAACGGGTGCCCTTGTAGACATTATTATAGAATCCTCGGGCATTAAATATAGATTTGCCCCATCCAAAGCTTCTTTTGATATCTTTCTCTCACTTTCAAATATGTTTATGTTTCCATCAAGCTTGCCAAGATCAGCTGGCGTTATCCAGTTGGTAGTACCATTTTTCCAGAATTTCTTATTTTTAGTGGAAGGTGTGGTACCACCCTTCACTTCGAATATTTTTATAAGCGGAACGTATTTTAGCTTCTTATTGTTGTGAAAATAGCTATTGATAATTCCTTGCTTTATTTTTTGAGTTTTTTCGATAATCATATTAACTTTTTCGATTGCTGAATCGATAGTCGAGAATGCTTTCGCGGCAGCACGTTGCTCTTTTATATCAGGAAAATATGTCTTTATCTTATATACTATCTCTCTATTCAACCCAGGGGTTCCAGTTGCCATATTCAATTTATCAAGCTTTAAGGTCGATAGCTTGTAATAAAGCCATTTTAAATCCACATCTTCTTCTTTAAGTTCTACATAGTAGGTTGTATCTATCGGCCAAAAGTCTTGTTCTGACCAAGCAACTGCACCTATTGTTCCCTTCCTGCCAACAATGATTCCAGGGCCTTTCACGAATGCTTCTGAATGCCATCCTACAATACCATTCGACCCATATACTGGAATCTTCCCCTTTTTCCTATCGCGCTCAGTTAACCCTTTGCCATATTCTAAGTTTATTTTTGCGCCCAAACTAGCATTGTTCATTATTGCCTCTTTTTTAATGTATAGTTTTTATTATATCTATAACTTCTTTTTCCAACTTTTCGCTATCTTGCTTAATCCCTAAGTATTCTTCCCACTCCTTCTTAATATCGATGTCCTCGATCTCTTCCTCTGGGAACACATAAAGTGATACATTAAGATTATATTCATTTTCTTTGATTTCATCGAGATCCACGCTCCGCGAGAACCCATCATTATCTTCATATTCTTTATAGGCATCTACTATCTTTCCTATATTCTCTGCTGCAAGAATGTTCAGCTTGCGCACCTCGGGATGCTGGCCATATTCGTTAGTGGCATTAATAAAAAGTATTTTACCTTTGCGCTTTTCTTCCTTACCTTTATTAAGGATCATGATAGCGCCAGGCGCTCCCGTATTGTAAAAAAGCTTTTCAGGAAGCAGTATTACGCATTCGATTAGATCATCGTCAATAACACTTGTTCTTATGATCTTCTCTGCTCCTCCCCTAAAAAGGCAGCCATTGTCAATAACCACTCCTACCTTACCTTTTTTATTCTTCGCTGAAGCCAACATATGCTGTATCCATATCCAATCGGCCGACTGCTTGGTAGCAAAGCCATAAGTGAATCTCTTCTTCCAAAAATCACCTTTTTTGACGACATTCTCATCATATCCATCCTGATTCCATGGCGGATTAGCGATGACCATATCAAACTGTGTCACATTATCTTCATCTTTAAACTTAGGATAAAGCAATGTATCACCTAACATAAGATGATTGTTCCGGATATCATGAATATAGTGGTTCATCTTGGCGAAGGCCAGTGTCTTATGATTATATTCCTGACCGTATAGCCCCAATTTATCAGCATCCTTTCTGGAGTATTCGTTTTCTACATATTGATGTGCAGTAATAAGCATGCCGCCAGAACCACATGCCGGGTCATATATTGTGCTGGTGGGTTTTGGATCGAGCATTTCAATTAGAAGTTGAATTACTTCTCTTGATGTGTAAACCTCGCCTTCTTTAGCTTTTTGTGGGGCAAAGTAGCTTAATATCCATTCATAAGCATCACCAAGCACATCCGCCGATACTTCATGAAGCTTCTTTTCGCTAAATAATTCCACAAGCTGGCGAAGTATCTCAGCGTTTTCCCTGTTGGTTGTAAACTGAATAAAATCTGTAGTGTCCAAGATATCCTTTAACTCGGGATTTTTCTCGGCAAGCGTTTTGAGTCCTTTGGAAAAATTCTCTGGCAACTTATTAACATCCTTCCTTATATTGTCCCAAAGATACTCTTCTGGAATGACAAAGTCATGATAGCTTTCGTTTTTGGCCTCCTTCTTTGCATCTTTTTCTGGAAAACCATCCTTAATTGCCTCTTTATAGGCTTTTTCGAATTCCAGTTCCCATTTATCGCTTATCCTTTTAAGAAAAAGCAGAATCAAGATAAACTTATAATCGACTCTGGTGCGAATTAAATCTGCCGCTTTTTTTAGTATCGCATTGAGGTCCCCTCTTGATATCTTATGAAAGGCCTCGCCCATAACCTGGTCAAATGATTTCAAGTTATATATTCTTTTCCTGGAATCTTCGGGATCAAGTTTTACGGAAAGCCATCCGGCATTCTTCAGCTCTGAAATGAGCACCGGAACACCCTGCATGTTCTGTTTTTCTACGTCTTTCTCTTTCAGAACCTTTTCGATATCGTCCATGTTGAACTCCTTATCTCCAAATTCCGCCCAAAGGAGCTCATATCTTGTCTTTACCCATTTCGGAAGACTCGTTTTGACCATTTCCCCTCCAATATAAGTTGTTTTTCTGTTGACTTATTACATAAGCTTTTTTATAATTTACTTATGCATTTTAAAGACTTTAATGGCATTTGTCAAGCACAAAAATCAGGGATTTACAATAACGCGGGTTTTAGGGCAAAAAAGCAAAATTTGGGCGGCGGCAAATTTTGTCTTTTTGCGGGATGTATTTCGGGTGAAGGGGCTCGGCACTCTG
>Ga0180432_10010659_pt1 | contig 10952 bp, 7 predicted proteins | sample SS_ome_10_FD_132414 | JGI IMG/M metagenome (GOLD analysis project Ga0180432, IMG submission 132414) | Hypersaline lake sediment archaeal communities from the Salton Sea, California, USA - SS_1_MS_2 metaG | ecosystem: Environmental > Aquatic > Non-marine Saline and Alkaline > Hypersaline >... | reverse complement strand
GGTTTCGCCGACATTAAGCTGTCGGTGAAGGCTTCGGACGTGCCGACGACGATGGCCGCCTATCGGCAGGTGGCGGCAAGGTGTGATTACCCGCTGCACCTGGGCGTGACGGCGGCGGGGCCCCTCGATGAGGCGACGATCAAATCGGCGGTGGGGATCGGCGGGCTGCTGTCGGAGGGCATCGGCGACACGCTGCGGGTCTCGATCACCGGTCCCCCGGCCGAGGAAGTCCGGTTGGGAATTCGGATCCTCAAGTCGCTGTTCCTGCGGCCTACCGGGCTGCGGGTGGTATCGTGCCCCACTTGCGGCAGGTGCGAGATAGACCTTCCCGGCCTGGTGGAGGCGGTGCGGGCGAGGCTGCCGGAGCAGATTCTGGACGAGGATCTGGAGGTGGCCGTAATGGGCTGCGTTGTGAACGGGCCCGGCGAAGCGGCGAGGGCCGATTTCGGCATAGCAGGCGGCAAGGGGTTCGGGTATATCTTTGAAAAGGGTGAACGAATAAAGAAGGTCGAAGAACAGTACCTTGTAGAAGAGTTCGTCGGCCATATTCTGAGGAGGCACGGCGCGGCGCGCCCCGGCCGCTAAATAACGATGTTTTCCGGGGCCGTTTTGCCGTAAAATGGTAAATACTCCAATTTGTCACTTTCCTGTGCGCTCTGTTCCTGTGGAGGTGCTGCAATGAAAGCGTGGAAAACGATGATCAATGTATGGGTCGCTCTGGCGATGTTGGCGACGGGGGCAGCTTATGCCGGCGAGGAAACCGAGGCGGCAAAGACAGACAAGCCCAAACCCGCAAGGACGGGAAGACCCGAGCCGCTGCCGGCCGAGAAGAATCCGCAGTATTATATCGACCTCGGCAACATCAACTTGCGCTACGAAGAGCATCAGAAAGCGGTTGACCTTTTTCTGAAGGCAATCGAGCTTCAGGACGACGAGAAGGCTCAGTCGCGCGTGGCCCGCAGCCTTGCCACGGCGTATATCGCTCTGGATAAACCCGATAAGGCCGAGGCCGTGGTGGACAGCGCCATGGAACACATCGACGAGCTCAACAGGAGCTCATTCTTGATATCTGCCGCGCGGATGTTCAGGGACAAACAGTTTTACAAGAAAGCCGAGAAGTTTTTGCTCCTTGCAAAGCAGGAGGCGCGAAGGGAGCGCACCCGCATGCGCGCCGACGCCGAGCTCATGACGCTTTACATGGGCACACCCCTGGGCAAGAAAATGGTGCGCGAATACAAAGAACGCTTCCAAAAAGACCCAAAAGACGTCCAGGCCATCAAAATGCTGATGAACCTCTACCTCTATCAGAGCAATTTCGAGGCAGCCAAAAACATGGCAGGCCATTACTTGCGGCTGAACCCCGACAGCGTCGAAGCGCTTCAGGACCTCTCGCTGATCTACACGGCCCTGGGCGACCTGGAAAAGACGCTGGAATTGACCATGAAGCTGATCGAAATCGACCCGGCAAACAAGGCCAATTACTATCCGCGGATCATTCACCTCTACAGCGCGCAAAAGAAGGTCGACGAGGCCGAGAAATGGGCCGACAAAGCCGCCAAAGGCGGTGTTGAAATAGCAGGCACTTACAATGCGCTTGCGCAGGCTTACCAGAAGGCCGGCCGCCGCGACGAAGCAATGGAGTGTTACAAGAAGGCGGTGAAAGGCGACCCCAAAAACGACCGGCTAAAACTGACCTACGCGAAACTCCTTGCCGAGGAGGGCAAAACCGACGAAGCAAAGGAAATCCTCGAGCCGCTCACCAAAAACAAAAGAGCCAACATCAGAGACCGCGCCCTCAAGCAGATGATCGCCATCCTCAAAGGCGAAGACCCTAAAGATAAAGGCAAGAAGGACGAAATCGAGAGGGACGAGGGCAAGAAAAACAAGGACAACAAGAGCAAGTAACGCACGGCCACAGCCCGATGCAGGCCCGCCTGTTGAATTTAAACCAATGGGCGGGCCTTTTTGCATGAGGGCCGAGCTTTCGGCAGTCGTTCAGCTTGCCCGCCATAGCCCGGCGACGGCGGGTCGGCCAATCCGGGGTCCGAGGTCCGAAGTCCAATAATCTCATGGTCTCATGATCCCATGGTCCGATTGTCCTTCCTACAGCACCTTGTCGACCTCGGCCTGCGAGCGCGCGTCGAGCGCCGAGAACGGCTTTATCTCGTAGCGGTTGCCCAGCGTGTCGCGCAGCACCAGGTGGTCGTTCGTGACCCATGTGGCGTTTTTGTTCGGGTCTTTCAAGACGAATCGGCGCGGGCCGAGGTCCGTCTCGACGCGGAAGTACCGGCTTCCGAAGTGAGGCGCCGTGCTGACGACGCGCGTTATTTGCGGCACGAGGTACCGCTTCGCCAGTTCAGCCTCGGCGATGGCGCGGGAATCCGGATCGAGCTCGTCGAGGCTCTCGACCATCAGGATTTCCTTCTTCTTATCATTGAGCAACGAGATCTCCCGCCCCCGGCCGCTGATGGGTCTGGCCCAGGCGAGCTTCACGGGAAGCTCCTCGCGGCCGTCGGTGTACCTGAGGAAGATCTGATCGTGCTTGCGAACGAGGCTGAATTCTTGCCCCGGCTTACTCATTGTATTATTCCTCCCATGCCGTGGATCGCAGGCGGCTGAGTTCCGTTTGTACCTTGACGAGATTGGCGTAGATGCCCCCGCGTGCGAGGAGGTCATCGTGCGTGCCGATCTCGGCGATCTTGCCGTCCTCAATCACTATCAGCCGGTCCGCGTTGCACAGCGTCGCGAGCCGATGTGCGATGGCGACGGTCGTCCTGTCCTTCACCAGGTTGGCGATGGCCCCCTGGATGGCTTTTTCCGTTTCGCTGTCGACGGACGAGGTTGCCTCGTCGAGGATCAGGATCGGCGGATTGTGGAGTATGGCGCGTGCGATTGCCACTCGCTGTTTCTCGCCGCCCGAGAGCGCCACACCGCCCTGGCCGATCACGGTGTCGTAGCCGTCTTCTTTTTCGAGGACAAAATCGTGAGCGTTGGCCGCCCGGGCCGCCGTCACCACGTCGTCGAAGGTCGCCTCGGGCGAACAGCAGCGGATGTTGTCGAGAATGCTCGCGTTGAACAGGAAAGGCTCCTGCATCACGATACCGATCTGCCCGCGCAATTGCGCCAGCTTTATCTTGTTGATCGGATGGCCGTCGATGGCGACGACGCCGGAGTCAGTGTCGTAAAACCGGCACACCAGATTGATGATGGTGCTCTTTCCGGCGCCCGACTTGCCCACGAGGCCCACCATCTCGCCCGGGGCGATATCAAACCCAACGCCCTTGATCACTTCCTTGCCGCGCTCGTAGCTGAACCGGACGTCGTCGAACGTGATTCGGCCGACGATCTGCGGAATGCTCACGGCGTCGGGGGCGTCGTACGTCTCCGGAGGGGAATCGAGCACGCCGAAAATCCTCTCCGCGCCGGAGAGGGCGTGAGACATCCAGTTGAAGATGGCCGCGAACCACCTCATCGGCCCGTAGAGAAGGTGCATGTAACCCACGAACGCGACAACCGTGCCGATCGTAAGGGTCTGATCGCCTCGGGCAATTCGCCACGCGGCGAAAAACCACACGCCGGTCACACCCAACCGCATCATCCAGAACATCACCTCGAAAAACCCGACGAAAGTGCGCTCGATGTCAAAAGATATTCCGAATAGACCCTCGTTGCTGCTGCTGAACTGGCGGGCGCGCCTCCTCTCGAGCGAGAAGGCCTTGACCGACTTCACACCGCCGATGGTCTCGCCCAGGATCGAATGCAGCGCCCCGAAGCGGCTGCCTCGCTTGTGAAAAAGCGGGATCAGCTTCTTCCAGAACCAGCCCCCGCCACCGATCAGAAACGGAATCGGCAAAAATACCAGCAGTGCCAGTCTGGCATCCATGTACAGAAGGATGACCGCGATCGTCACCAACGAAATGGTGTTGACCACCAGGTAAGGCATGCCCTCGATCAGGAATTCGAGCAGCTCGCCGGTATCGTGCATGACGCGAGCAATGATCTCGCCCGAGTCGCGCCGGCCGAAATAGTTCATCCGCAGCCGCTGGAGGTGAGCATGCAGGCGCGCGCGCAAGTCCGCGACCACTCGAAATGCTAGCCAACCGCTCAGAACCCTCCGCGCGAAGCTCGCGGCAAGCAGCACAACACCCGAGAGCAGCATCGCGCCGATCAGCACGCCCAGCAGGGAGGTGTCACGCTTCTTCATGACCTGATCGAGGATCAGCTTGGTGAGGTACGGCGGGCACATCTCGGCCCCGACGGCGACCAGCGTAATGGTCGCCAACGCGATCACCCTGTTCTTATAGGGCATCACCAGGCCGAGCAGTCGGCGGAGGATCTCCAACTTCGGCACGCACAGGGGGCAAGTGCCGCCGCGCTCCGGCAGCGGCGCGCCGCACCTGGGGCAATGCGCCGCCTCGTGTTCATCCGGCAGCTCAATCGCCCGTCCGCCCACGAGATCGTTGATCACGCGGCATATCGCGGCGAACTCCGGCACGTGGACCTTCGTATAGTAAATCAGGCTCTTCTCGCCGTCGCTCATAACGGCGACCAGCCGTCCGCTGCCGAAGAGCTCGTCGACCTTCACCTCCTTGATGTCCGCGAGGTCGAAGCTGCGGGCGTGGTTTTCCGAGTCGCACACCGCGATCTTCGTGCCGGTCACGACGATGTAGCTCTTGCCGAACTGCCGGCCGAGCGTGAGGTCGCTGGCGAGCGAATAGCGTATCGGATCGTCCGGGCCGATCCGCTCGAGCAGTTTTCGGGCCACGTCGTCGGGGAGTTTGGAGTTCAATTCCATTTTCTGCGGTCCTTACATCAAAAGCATCAGCTTGGTCGGGGGCCGCGGAGTGTTTCGTAAGGGGCTAAAAAAAAACGCCCCGGTCATCCGGAGCGGGTCTGAAACACATCAAATTCTCGTCACGACCGCTAGCCGGAAGACCTCCTTTCCTGGCCCGTCAGCGGGGCCAGTGCAGGGTTATGCTCGATCACAAAAATTGCCTTGATCACGATTTGCCTCCCGGCCAATGGTGTTGATGCATCGCTCAGGGCGCCAATAATACCGGATTATCGTGCGATGTCAAGTGAAATCTCTGATTTTTTTGTCAGCTATCTCGCCGAAAAGTGTAAGTAACATCTGACCTGAACCCTGACAGAGCCTTCCAGCACGGCCCATACTTGATTCCAACCCACCCCGTCTGTTATGATAGAGGATGTGCAGTGATGAGCGAAGACTCGAACGAAGGATGTGACTGAATGGGAATACTGGACAACTGCACGCCTCCCCAGATCGAGGCGATAACGCACGTAGACGGCCCGCTGCTGGTGGTCGCGGGGGCGGGCAGCGGGAAGACGCGGGTTATCACCCGCCGCGTGGCTTACCTCATCGAGCAGGGCGTGCAGCCGTGGAAAATACTGGCGATAACTTTCACTAACAAGGCGGCGGGCGAGATGAAGGAGCGCGTGGCGGGGCTTGTCGGCGCCGCACGCGTGTGGGTGTCGACCTTCCACTCGATGTGCGCAAGAATGCTGAGGCAGTTCCCCGACGCCATCGGATACGGAAAGGATTTTACCATCTACGATGCGGGCGACTCGCTCAACTGCATCAAGGAGTGCATGAAACGCCTCGAAATCGACACCGAGCACTGGACGCCCCGCAGCGTGCAGGCGGCGATAAGTAACGCGAAGAACGACCTCCTCGATCCCGATCGGTACGACGCGGGGGCGTTCAGTTTCTTCCAGCAGAACGTCGCGAAGGTCTATCACCTGTACCACGACACCCTTGTGCGGAACCAAGCGCTGGATTTCGACGACCTGCTCTTCCACGTGGCCCGGCTGTTCAAGAACGATTCGTCCTTCTTGGAATACTGGCAGAACAGGTTCGATTACGTGCTGATCGACGAGTATCAGGACACGAACCACGCGCAGTATGTGATCGCGAAGGACCTGGCAGCGCGGCACCGCAACATCTGCGCGACGGGCGACCCCGATCAGTCGATCTACGGCTGGCGCGGGGCGGATATCCGCAATATCCTCGAGTTCGTGAAGGAATACCCCGACGCGAAGGTCGTGAAGCTCGAGGAGAATTTTCGCTCGACGCAATACATTCTCAAGGCGGCCGAGCAGGTGATCATCAACAACACAGAGCGGATAGACCGGGCGCTCTACACGCGCGGCGAAGAGGGAACAAAGGTGCGGCTCGTGGCGGCGGGCGACGAAGAGGAGGAGGCCGAGGAAGTAGTCGGCCGCATCGAGAAGCTCCGCGAGCAAGGCTATGGCTACGGCGACGTGGCGATCTTCTACCGCACCAACGCCCAGTCGCGGGCCTTCGAGCGGGTCCTCGGCCTGGAGGGCATCCCATACGCTCTCGTGGGCACGGTGGCGTTTTACAACCGCCGGGAGATCAAGGATATCCTCGCCTACCTGCGGGTGCTGGTCAATGCCCGCGACGATCTTTCGGCGGCGCGGATCATCAATACCCCGCCGCGCGGCATCGGCGGCCAAACGCTCGCGGCGCTCCGGGCGTGGGCGGGCGAGCAGGGGGCTTCGCTCATGGAAGCCGTTCGCCGCTGCGAAGAGATACAAACCCTATCGAGTCGCGCGGCGAAGGTCGTGGGCGAGTTCAAGGAGCTGATGGAGAAACTGGCCGGGCTTTCGGGGCCGGTACCGGAGATCGTTGAGCAAACGATCAAGACGACCGGCTACCTCGACTGGGTCATGGCGTTGAAGGACGAGGCGAAGGAGGAGCGCAAGGATAACCTCGGCGAGCTTGTGACGGCCGCGGCGCGATACATCGAGCGGACCCCCGACGGCACCCTGCAGGGATACCTCGAAGAAGTCTCGCTGGTGAGCCAGGTCGACGAATACGAGGGCGGGGACGGCAGCGTGACGCTGATGACGGTGCACGCCGCAAAGGGCCTGGAGTTTCCTGTTGTTTTCATCACCGGTCTGGAAGAAGGCTTGTTTCCGCTCGAGAGATCAATGGAGGAGCGCGCCGATCCCGAAGAGGAGCGGCGGCTGTGCTACGTGGCGATCACGCGCGCGCAAAAGGAGCTGTTCATCACGCGCGCCGAGGCCCGGATGCGATTCGGCATGACCATGGATGCCCTTCCGTCGAGATTCATTGGCGAGATCCCGAGCGAGATAACCGAGGAGGTGTCGCCTGTTGAGCCGGCGGCAGCGGAACTCCGACTTGTGCGCGAAAAAGCGGCCGCAGCCGATTTCGTCTCCGAGCTTGGGCCGGGCGAAGGATTTGAGATCGGGCAGGCGGTGCGGCACCCCACCTTCGGAAGCGGCAAGGTCATAGATCGAAGCGGCCCCGGCAGCACGCAAACGGTCCTCGTCAGATTCGACGGCGTGGGCGTGAAGCGCCTCATGGTCAAATACGCCAAACTGGAGAAGCTGTGATGCCGGAGATCGTAGTCGCGATCCCCTGCTACAACGAACGCGACAATCTTCCGAGGCTCGTCCCCGAGGTGCTCGCGGCCGACGAACGAATTCATGTCATTGTGATCGACGATAATTCACCGGACGGCACGGGCGAGCTGGCCGATTCCATCGCGGCCGAGAACCCGCGCGTGGAGGTGATCCACCGGCCGGGGAAGCTCGGCCTGGGAACGGCCTACCGCGATGCAATGATAAAGGCGGCCGAGACCGACTGCAGGCTGTTCATCACAATGGACGCCGATTTCTCGCACAGCCCGCGCTACCTTCCGCAAATGATTGAGAAGGCAGGCGAATACGACGCGGTGATCGGCTCGCGATATGTGCCGGGCGGCGGCGCCAGGAACTGGGGCGCCGGCCGCAAACTCATGAGCAGGCTGGCCGGGCTCTTGGTGCGATTGCTCCTCGGGCTGATGAAGATCAAGGACCCGATGGGCGGGTTCCGCTGCTATAATATGCGGGTGATTCGCGAGTTCGGGCCGCGGTCGATCGTGTCGCGCGGCTTTGCGTTTCAGGGCGAGATGCTTTACCGTTTCCGGCGCGCGGGTGCGCGGATGGTGGAGGTCCCCATCGTTTTTGAAAACAGGTCCGCGGGAGAGTCGAAAATAGGCATGGGCGAGGCCGTCGGCCTGCTCAAAACGCTCGTGAGGCTGCGGTTCGGCGGTTGACGGCAGGTGCGTTCGGGACAAGTCGGGGGCAACTTCTTGAAAGAAGGTACGTGTTTAGCGTGCCTGCACGCGTGGGTTAGCGTTTAGATGTGAAGTGCAATGAGCGTTGTCTCTACAGCCCGCCGTAGGGCGGGCGTACTATGGTTAGCCCAGGGCGCAGCCCGCCGCACGGCGGGCGTAAGCCCTGGGTATTGGCCACGGCCACATGGACCAGCCCCGGAGGGGCGTGCCTTCGTAACTGTCGATCTGCGAGAGTCGCCCCTCCGGGGCTCACAAATTATTATGCGCTTCCTACCCAGGGCTTACCGGCCGACCTCCGGCCGGCTGCCGCCCTGGGCTAACCATAAGGCGTCCCTGCGGGACTCAAGACACAGAAGTCAGCAAAAGACAATTACGCTGAATCATCATGTGTGCGTGCCTGTCTGCGTCTCGCACAGGCGAGCCGCACAGATAGGCTTGAGGCAACTTCACGCTAAACAAGTACGAAAAAAGTTTCCCCCGGACCCCCTTCAAAACTTTTTTCTCTTTCCTCCGGCAAAGGTACATTCGCTGAACGTTATCATGTTTTTTTTCGGCCCGGCCGGGTCAGGAGATGGCGGTGGGCGCTCTGAAGTATTATCCCTATCGTTTTAGAGACATATTTATCGAGAAGCCGTGGGGCGGGATGGGGCTGGCGACCCGCCTCGGAAAGCAGTTGCCCTCGGGCGAACCCATCGGCGAATCGTGGGAGATCAGCGACCGCGACGCTCACATGAGCGTGGTCGCGTCCGGCCCGGAGGAAGGGCGCACCATTCGGGAGCTGTTGCAAGCCGACCGCGAAGGCATGCTCGGCCCGCAAGTTGCACGGCTTTTCCCGGACCGGTTCCCGCTTCTCGTCAAGTACATAGACGCCCGGAAGATACTGTCGCTGCAGGTGCACCCCGACGACACCTACGCGATGGAGAATGAAAACGGCGAGTGGGGCAAGATGGAGGCGTGGTACATCATCGACGCCGAGCCGGGGGCATTTGTTTACCGGGGGACGAAGCCGGGCACCGAGCGCAAGACATTCCTGCGGCTGCTCGAGGAGCAGCGCTTGGAAGAATGCCTGAGCAAAGTGAAGGTCGCCGCGGGGGACGTCGTTTTCATCCCGCCCGGCTGCCTGCACGCAACCGGCGCTGGGATTCTGTTTTGCGAGATTCAGCAGAATTCCGACCTGACCTACCGCGTGTACGATTGGGGCCGAATGGGCCTCGACGGCCGGCCCCGCGAGCTGCATATTGAGAAGGCGCTCGACGTTATCGATTGGGACCTGCAGCCCGGCTATGTGCAGGCCCGGGCAGGCGGCGCGCCGGGCGATGAGCGTCGGGTGGAGCTTCTGCTGGAATGCCCGAAGTTCATCATGGACCGCCTGAAACTGCCGGCCGGAGAAACGAACAGCGCGGACATGACCGGCCGCTTTCATATCATCTGCGTTATCGGCGGCGAAGGGCGGATCGTCTGCCCGCTCGGAAACGCCCCACCCGTCACCATCACAAAAGGCCAGACCTACCTCATACCCAGCGCTCTCGAAAGCTATGAGATCATCGCCGAAGACGCCCTTGTCGCCGTTCGGGCGCAATTGCCGCGAAAGAAACCATAACGGTGGCCGCGCTCCGTGCAGCGGAAAAGGCCGATGCAACCCCGGGGCCGCATCTTTCCGAAGCAACGCGCACGCGCTCCTATCGTTGCTAATCCTGCATTGCGCCCCCGCCGATAATGACCCCGGAGCGGCGAAAGCGCCAGTGTGAGACCTCACGCCGGACCGCACGGCCCATGCCGACCATCCCGAGGGAGAAACGTGAAAGACAAACGCCCCATCGAGCTAGCCGTAGGCATATTCGTAATCACCGCCGTTCTCATCGTGATGTTTCTTATCATAAAGATGGGCGAGAGGTTATTCCTCAGGGAATATGAGCTCACGGCCTACTTCGAAAACGCTGCGGGGCTGAGCCCCGGGGTGACCGTGACCCTCGCAGGCGTCCCGATCGGCGCCGTCAAAACCATTAAGCTTCTTACGCCGGAAGAAATCACCAAACTTGGCCGGAAAGGCACCCTCGTGAAGGTAGTCCTTGAGATCGAACAAGAATACGGAATACCGATCGATTCCGAACTGGCCCTCGCCCGCACCGCGATCCTCGGCGAGCAGACACTCACCTTCTGCGAGACCAAGACAATGAAATACCTGCCCAAAGACGGCTCTGCAGTCGTTTGGAATACCAGTCTGCCGCCGGGCCCAACCGAACGAGCCACCGCTATCTTTGAAGAATTGAGGGACGATTTCGGCTCGCTGATCGAGAACATCAACCTGCTGTTGGGCGACGAGCAATTCCGCCGGGATGTCAAAGACACCGCCGCAAACGCCGCGGCAGCAGCGGATGCAGCCAAACTGCTGGCCGATGACGCCCGCCGTACGGTCCGCTCGGCCGACCAACTCCTGGCCTCGGCGCAAGACGTAGTCCGGCATGTGGGCGATTCCATCGAGGAGGGGCGCGGTTTCGCAGGCACGCTCCTCAACGACGAAGAATTCAACAGCCGGATGAAAGCGCTGGTTAAGGCGCTCACACGTACAACGGCCGAGCTGCAAGACGCAATATTGAGGGGCTCGGCCGCGGTCGACGAGTTCCGGAGAGTAAGCGGTTTCATTCGACGATACCCCTCGTCGCTGGTCTGGGGTAAGGGCGGAGCTTCGACCACATACGTACCGCCTCCCGTCGGTCAGAAATAGATGCTCGACAGCCGCGCCGGACCCGGGCCGAGAATGAGGGAGAATCTCACATTCCGCTGTAACACACCCACATCTCAGCCGATACTCGTACCACGGTAAAT
>Ga0180432_10010658_pt1 | contig 10953 bp, 5 predicted proteins | sample SS_ome_10_FD_132414 | JGI IMG/M metagenome (GOLD analysis project Ga0180432, IMG submission 132414) | Hypersaline lake sediment archaeal communities from the Salton Sea, California, USA - SS_1_MS_2 metaG | ecosystem: Environmental > Aquatic > Non-marine Saline and Alkaline > Hypersaline >... | reverse complement strand
TTTTCTCCGGTCAGAACATTGTATTCCTGTAAATAATGTATGTTTGTCCAAAGCAACACTTTGGATTCCGGGCTAATTTCGCTCCCGATAACCAATCTCCTGACAGTGGTGGCGTCGACTTTCCTTGTACGATCTATCGGCCACGGCAAGCGGTAATGTATGCCGGGATTTATCGAAGTGCCGGAAAGAGGCCTCCCGAAGCGCTCGACCACCGCTTTCTCATTTGGCTTGAGCGTAAAAACTCCGCTTGCCAGGTATGCGACGGCAAGCAATAACAACACTGCGCGTCGCAATGTAGACGCCGCCTGTGACAGGTAATCGGGATCGTCAAGCGACAATCCGCGCATTTTAGCTATGGCGCCCAACAGCCGCTTATAGACATTATTGATATTTTCCTTAGTAAACAGGGCGGCCCAGCCGGGGAAAAGATACTCACCAGCAGCCTCCTTGCGTTTCATTTCCTTTAAAACAGCAGCAAAAACGTTCATAGCGTGGACAAAGATAAATAGCGAAATGATACCCGCTGCCAAACGGTCCACCGACCATAACAGGCTTTCGCCAAAAAGCGCCGCCGCCACCAGCAACGAGCCAAGCATGTCCACCCGGGCATGATGACCGTCGGCCACCAGCGCCGTCGAACCGGTGCTCTCTCCTACCGATAACTCAAGACGTGAAAGAAGAAAAGAGAAAAACGCCAGCACAAGCATGCCCAGAGCGATCGGAACGGGGTACTTAACCCCGAGTGATCCGGTCTTGAACACTTTCGTGAACATTAAAATCGAGACCACCAACAGAAATACACCGATGCCGATGGCTACCTTTTGTTGTGGGTTGCGTCTCCACCACGGAACATGCTCGACACCTTCGGCAGAGCCTTTTTTCGTCTCGGATCGAACCGCCAAGAATACCGCCCCCGAGGTGCCGATGTCCGAAAATGAGTGAAATGCCTCAGCCAAAAGGGCCAGGCTGCCGGAGAGATACGCCAGTATAAATTTGGCGGCGGTAAGAAAGATATTGGTGAACACGGCCGCAAGTGCGGTTTTATCTTGTTTAGTCATTATATATGCCCTGCCACCATGAACATTTTTTATCGGAACACATCATTGGTAAGTTAGTCACCCGCCCGAAACGTTTCGTTCCGTAAGGGTAAACGATCTTTTTATCCTGCCGAGATATTAAAATTCCTCGTTGAATTCGAGTTTCCAGACCATAAGGTCTTCACTTGTCCGCCTGAGTCTTCCGGCAAGCGTGCGGTTGATTGCCCTGAGCACCTTTATATGGAGCTTGTCGTCCGTCGCCAATAACAGATCGAAATCTTCTTTATACAGCACAAGGCACTCGGTGGATTCCTCCGCTATTACCCTTGCCGAGGTGGTCATGCCGTCGATAAGGCTCATTTCCCCGACGTGCTCGCCGGACTTCACCTCGGCCAGGCTGCGCTCAACCCCCCCCTCCATCTTGACAACCCTGGCACGCCCCGACTCCAGGATATAAAGAGCTTCACCGGGTGAGTCTTCCTCGATAATTATATCTCCCTTCTCGAAACCGGCTTCCTTGCAAAGCGCCGCCACACGTTCTATTTCACCCTCTTCCAACTCTCTAAAAATGCCAACTTTTTTGAGCACATCCTTTGGCATCGTTGCTCCTCCTTTATCCCAAGCGGAAGCGTTACTTTGATTATCGTAGCGGAAAAATCGAGCAGGTGCAAGCATGAGCGCCACACCCGAATGATTCGACTTTGACAACATATCACCGTGCGGGTAATATGGATGGCATGACGGAAACGATTATCCGGCTTAAAAATACGCTACTGTCCATGATGCCGGTGATTTACGTTACCAGCTGGGAAGAAGCGCGTGTCGAAAAAGCCGTGGCGGAGATTGCGACAAAGTCCTTTAAGACGCCGGTTCCCATTTTTATATGGTCGGCGGCGGCCGGCATAACAGACCGGGAAGGAAAAATTGTGAGCGATACCAAAAACCCCGCCGATGCACTCGCATGGACTCTGGCTTATGAGAAAACCGCCTTCCATATTTACCGCGACCTGCACCTGTGGTGGCAAGACCCGCTTGTGACCAGAAGTGTGCGGGAGATATACCGATCCTTCTTCGGTACATACCACCGGCTTGTGGTAATTTCGCCACGCCTGGAAATATCCCCCGAGCTCGAGAAAGAGATAACGGTGTTCGACTTTCCGCTTCCGGGCCATGAGGATATGGAGGCGGTTTTTGAAGCGGCCAGGACGAGCTACGAAAAAACTCATCGTGAAACCGTCGCCGCAAATGAGGAAATAAAGAACCGGATGATTTACGCGTCGATGGGCCTGACTTCCGATGAGGCACGTAACGCCTTCTCCGCGGCGATGAAACCCGAGCCGGATGACGAAAGCGTCGAGCGAGTGTTGCACGAAAAACAACAGCTTATACGAAAATCAGGCGTGCTCGAATTCATCGAACATCGCTTCGACATAGAAGACATCGGCGGGCTGGGAAACCTCAAGGATTGGCTCCGAAAGCGCTCCGCCGTTCTTACAAAGAAAGCCCGTGAGGCCGGCCTTTCACCCCCGAAAGGCGTTCTGATGACGGGTGTATCCGGCTGTGGTAAAAGTATTTGCGTACAGGTCATCGCAGCTTACTGGAAGCTGCCGCTGATCCGTCTCGATCTCAACCTGGTATACGCCGGCGTACTAAACAATCCCGAAGAAACGCTCGACAGAGCGCTCCGGGTGGCGGAGGCAATGGCGCCGTGCGTATTGTGGATAGACGAAATTGAAAAAGGCGTCAGCCGTACTCAGACGGGAAGTACTCTCGGCCCGACCGCTCGTATTTTCAGCAGATTCCTTACCTGGATGCAGGAAAAAGAGGGGCTCGTATTCATTGCGGCTACTGCGAACGAAATAGACTTGTTGGCGCCCGAGTTTTTGCGAAAAGGCCGTTTTGATGAGATATTCTTCGTGGATTTGCCCACCGAGTCGGAACGGGCGGAGATTTTCAGCGTGCATTTGAAGAAGCGTAATCAAGACGTGAGCAAATTCAACCTCATAAACCTCGCAAAGGCCACGCGCGACTTCTCGGGCTCGGAAATCGAACAAGTGGTAGTATCGGGCATGTTCGAAGCCTTCGATCACAAACGCCCCTTCAAGGAAAAGGACGTTTACACCGCTATAGGCCATACGGTGCCGCTGGCAACCACCATGGCGGAAGATATCAAGAAGATCAAACGCTGGGCGTTGGACAGAGCCGTTAAGGCCTCAAAATGAAAAATACATGAATCCATGCTGCGGGTTAACTTGAAAAAACTGATACTCTGCCTCATTTCCGTTACCGCTATTATTGCAAGCTGCACTCCAACTCTAAGGGAGGTGGGCCGCATGGAGGGATGCGAGGCGATCGAGGGAAAAATCGCTTATTTCGCCGAGCGTGAAATACGGCGGCGTAGATTCGCGGACGACATCAAGCGCCGCCTGGCGTTGCTCCCAATAAGTCTCGGATTGGGCGCAATGGCAAACTATCTCCTGCAAGCAACGTACATACTCCCTGCAATCGCGCCGGAAGGATTCAAAATCGAAGGAAACGAAATTAAGATCATCAGTATTTATAATGTGATTACCTACACGCGACTGCACGGCAGCCGCCTGGACAGAATAGACAATGAAGCGATCGCTTTTGTAACTTTCGAGGTTGGCATGTGCTACTTTGAAAATGAAGACTGGGGGCAGGCCGCAAATTACTTTGAAAACCTCCGCGAAAGCATATATGAGCTATATATAGGCGAAGAAAACCTGCTGATACTGCTCGGTGAATGCTACTACATGCTCGGGCTGTACAACAAATCTCTCGCAAACTACCGATGCTTCCTAAAAGTCAGCTCTCCCGACGATCATCGAAGAGGTCGCGTAAAGCGCCAAATCCGCACAATCGAAACCCTGATGAAAAAAGGCCTGTGGGGAATGGAAGGGGAAGAAAACTGATCGATATTTTTTCAGGTGTGCCCCTATGTAATCAGCACTTACGGTACTCGTCGGTTTTGGTGAAATAGAGGCCCTTTTCGTGGACCTGTCGGCCGGTGCATTTTGACCACTCCCTCGCATATATTTCGACTTGTTTGCGATAGTGACCTATCAGTTCATCAACAGAACGTTTAGTGGTGTCGTCAGTCTTATAATCGACCACGATCCATCCTTCCGGCTCGAGAAATACCAGATCAATGACGCCTCGAATCACTTTCGGCTCTTCAACATCCGGGTCCTCAAGTGTCTGGAAAGGTACCTCGACAAACCTGGACTCGGAAGCCAAAGCCCGATTCCATATTTGCGACCGAGTTACCGACTTAACTATCTCAATGGCTTCTCCGGCGCGTTCAGGATCGAGTCCCTCCTCAATGAGGGCGGCTTGGGCAAGTGCTCCCAGGTCTGCGTCGGGATATTCCATGGCGTTTTGCAGCAGCAGGTGAATAACCGTGCCCCATTCCGTGCCATGCTCGCCCGAGGCGGGATACAGCCCTTCCCGCTTAACCGATATTTCCTTTGCGGCGGTGATGTAGTACGTTCGGCGGCTTGTAACAGCCCATTTCTTTCCGATATCGGCACGAGCACTTTTAACTTCTTGTGTCTTTACGGTTATTTTCTTTGTTTCTACCGGTTTATATTCAGAATCGACAAGAACGAGACAGTCGGCGAGACGGTCGGCAAAGGAAGCCCAGGGGTTTTTATCATTACCCTTCTCCCTCTGCGCAATAGTAAGTTGCGCGCCGGCGCGGGTGGCGGCCACATATAGCAGTCGCTGTTTTTCGGCGTCATCGAAGCGCTTTTCTTCCCGCGCCAATTTGTCCCACCCGAGCGGTTTTGCCAGAAATGGCGCTTTCTCACGCCCCCTGGCTTTACCATATACAGCCAGATAGCCACGGATTCGAGGCCCCGACCTGTCTACGTGCAATTCCACGTCATGCTCCCATTCCCCCGAAGGATCGGCCAGGAAAACCACCGGCGCCTCGAGGCCCTTGACTTTATGCAGGTTCATAACACGAACTACGGAATCTTCCTGCGATCTTGCCGGCAGGCCATCGTACTTTTCCTCTTGATCGATGATCCTGCCCAAAAACTCGACAAGCTCCGATGCGCTCCAATGGTCTGCCTGCTCGAATCGAAGCAACTCGATGGCTTTTGCCAGAGCCCCCGCCTGCAAATCTCCCCCCGGCGATGCGCATGCCCTCACCTCGAGTCCCAGGTCGGCTACGATATTTTCAATTGCCGCGGCGGGCGGCATTTTATCAAGCCATCGCGCGTATTTCTTCAAGCGGTCAAATGAACCCTTGAAATCTTCCGCATTATCACCATCGAAATCGCGGGGGATTCCCTCTCGATATGAAAAGCGCCCTCCTGCCCGCTTAAAAGCATAAAGAGCCGGATCGCTGATGCCGAATAACTCGCTACGCAGCGCCGCCACTAACGCCACCGGGTTCTCGGGTTGGATGACGGCATTGAGACAAATGCGCAACAGCTCCAGTTCCGGCGTCTCGTTCATCGCGCTGCCCCCGGTCACTTGATGCGGGATATTCAGCTCTTGCAGCTTCAGGCTGTAGATACTTAAGTTTTTCTTGTTACGGGTAATGATAAGGAAATCGCCCGGCTGAGCTTCCGGCCCGATACCGTCTTCCAACTCCTTGCGAGTTCGTGGGACAGTCGCTTTCCGGTCTATCGCATGGCGGATGGTTCGAGCCAAAACTCCCGCTTCATATTCGGCAATGTCCGCCCGATTTGTGTAACCTTCAGGTATCTGCAAGATTTTCACACCTGCGAGTTCGCCGGTACTCGCCTCCTCGCGCCCGTGCGAAAGAGGCACGTAGACAGGGGAATATACATTTTCTTTTTGTGGGAACTTCGATTCGAAAGTCCCGTTGACCCACTCGATAATCGGTTCGACGGTTCGGAAGTTGGTGCTCAGCTTGACCGTCAACCCGCCGCTTTCCTCGATGATCTTTTTCACTTGCTTGTAGGTGACGACGTCCGCCCTGCGGAATCGGTATATTGATTGTTTCGGGTCGCCGACGACGAACAGGGAGCCGCCGACAGGGCGGCATTTGCGCCAATCTTTCTCGGCAGGGTCGTCCGCCGTCAACAGCAGCATCACCTCGGCCTGAATGGGATCGGTATCCTGGAATTCATCCACCAGCAGATGAGTGAATCGGTCGTGAAAATACTCGCGTACCTTCGAATCGTCGCGTAGCAATTTGGCCGACTTTATAAGCAAGTCCTGAAAATTCAGCCCGCCGGAGGCGGAACGGAGTCGATCATATTCCTCTCGCGCAGGCTCGAGAGCGCGAATAACGGTTTTATAGCGGTATTCTAGCATAGCCGTCATAAACGGCTCGACGACATTCTCTACAAAGTTCTCGCACCTTGCTTGTTCTTCCACAGCTTGAGCTTTGCCTTTCGGCCATTTACCCTGGATAATATTTCTTTTACTTTTAACCGTAAAGATATCAAACACATCCATGAGATTTGCGGGACTTTTCAAATCGGCGTATTTAATTTTTTGGACAACCTTCTCATACAGGAACATCAATTTATCGTTGCCCTTGTCTTCCGGGAATGTGGGGACAAGTTTTTCCATGTGGCGAACATAATCTACCAGCTCTTTTGTCATAGGAACCAAATTGCTCAGTGGAACTTCAGAAGCGGGCCATTCGTCGACATCGGGATAATCGGTGAATTTCATAAAGGCTTTTGTCAGTTGACTTATATTTAACCCCGCTTCGTGCAGTTCATCCAGGATGGGACTATTCTCCGCATAGAGCTTCGCCGAGTATTCCTCCCATGCCCGACGCCTGACACGCTCGTCGTCCAGTTCGTCAAGCTCGTTGAAATCCATATCCACACCCGCTTCAATCGGGCGTTCCCTGAGCAGCCTTGCGCAAAACGAATGGATCGTGCCGATGAAGCATCTGTCCACTTTCGAGAGCGCGGCGGCCAAAAGTTTTCTTCGCGATTCATCGGCGCCAAGAACGGCTTTTTCCAACTCGACCCGGAACCGCCCACGAAGTTCGGCGGCGGCCTTGTGAGTAAAAGTCACCGCCGCCAGTCGGTCTATTTCGCACTTGCCTTCGGAGATCAGGGCGACCATACGACCTACCATTTCGGTGGTCTTGCCGGTGCCGGCGGCGGCCTCGACCAGGATCGTCCTGTCCAACTCATCGTGGATCAGATCGCGATCGCGTTTATCGGGCAGTTCAATATTATTTTCTCGTGCGGCCACGATCCCTCAGTTCTTTGAAATCCTCGAGTTCTTTATTATCTTCGTTTTGCATTTTTTTCTTGACTATGGCAGCAGCCTCTTTACCGTCTCCACATATGCAGCGATAGTCACAATATTTACAATCTTCTTCATTTTCCGTTGCCACAAAAGTTCCGCTACGCGCCAGATTACACAGCAGATTCAGCACATCGCCCACTTCGGATAACAGTTCGCGCACATCGTAAGACTTAATCAAACCGGGATTCTTCGAGCCGGGGAAAAAATATCCGAAATCAGTCACTTCAGCTTCAGAGGAGATTTTCTCCCTTAATCGAGCAGCGGCGATCATGACGTATAGCGCGTGTTGAATCACCCTGCCCTGGTGAAAAGGATAGTCCCTTTGTTCGTACTTGTGGGTGCTGCCCGTTTTGTAGTCCCATACGGAAAACTTCCGGGCGGCCTCATCACCGACTTGATCCACTCGATCTATCCGACCCTGCACTCGGATATTTTTCCCGATGGGCAAATTTATCAGCTCAGGCTCGGTCGTATCTATTCCGGTAATTTCACCCTCTGATTCCATGCCGATAGACGCTTCAAAAAACAACGGCTTGCTCGTCTTGCAAATCTCTTCCTGCTCCCTGAGAAATACACTCACATCACCTTTCATTTTATTGTATTGAGTTCGAAAGGCGTTCTCATTGGGTGAAGGATAAATTTCCGCGTATTCGCCCACACACTGATCGAGAATTTCGCATAATCTTTTCTCGTCCCTCGAAAACACCGGAAGCTTGTCTTGCTTTTTCAGCTCGCTCATAAAGCGATGGAATACCTCATGCAACAAGTTTCCGTAATTCAAATGATCCAACCATATCGTATTATCGATAGTCAGGTCTTCGGGCAAATCTATGCGAAGCACGTATCTGAAAAAATATCTCAGCGGACATTCACCCAACGTCTTCAACCTTGACGATGACATTATGGGCCCGTCCGGAGATGTCGGATCGACGTCACTGCCCACATCGGTCACCTTGCCGTCGTACATGCCGAACTCGTCACCGGCCCGATGGTGCGCGGCAATTTGCCCCTGCCGCAGATGCGGAAAATGCTCCCGGAGCAATTCTTCCGGCTGCTCGATCTCCTCCGGCCCGCACATCCTCCACAACCACCATTCGGCTTCATCCAGACACTTCTCGATTTTATCCGGAGCAAATGAAGCGGGAGGAGGCAGCCAATTCGTCAAATCACCCAACTGCCCTTCCCTGTCCCTGTTTTCCGACAAAATACGATACGCGGCCAGGACGACCGGGGCGGGGTACATATCACGGTCATCAGACAAGTTCCGGCAGCAGTAGCTCAACGTAATATTGCCACGCAGACGAGCAAGGAGCTTTGCAAAATCACCAACTTTCTTCTCAAGGCGCCGGCCGGCGGTATCAAGACCCGGCGACAATTTCTTTCGCTCCCTGTCCAGCAGCAGCGGATCCTGCAAGCCCGCCCCGGGAAAACGGCTGTCATCAAGACCCACAATGAACGTATAAGGTCGTCCCGAATGACCGCCGGAATATATGTTCGATACGTGAATACATCCCGGCCTGGGGCCTTCGCCTATGACTCGAACGTTTTTCGGCAATAACGAAAGCCATTCCCACACATCCAGACTCAAGTTATCATCTTTTTCATGTTCGAGGCAGGAAATCAAATTTTTTATGTCGCGCAAGAATGCATGGCTTGAGTAATTATCCATTTCATTTACGTTGCGTGCAAATTTCTCGACAAACCGAATCGACTTCTCAAGCAATTCCCTTCTGTCCGCCTTTTCGCCCGGTGTTATCTCCAACAACTTTTCGACAAGTTCACGCAACAATACCGTGCCATCAAGGCGCTTTTGTGCATTTGAAACTTTTTCACTTGCATGTTCAATGTCTTCATTGCGCGAATGTCCCTTTTGAACGATTTTCTTCTCGAGTTTGACGATTTGCTTATCCAGCTTATCGAGATAGCGCTCGCGCCCCCAACCTATCCCAACGGCCCTCAGGAGATTTGCCGACTCGAAGAAATCTAATCGCTCGTCATCGCCGGGTACTCCGATAAGCCCGTCCTGAATCATTCTCACCAGTATCGCCTGAGGATAATCTTCTCTAATCCAATTCAGCCATGCCGCCAAAGCTCGGCCGGGACGCGAATATCGTGTGGGAATTCCCTCGGCGAATGTTACGGGCGGATCCTTCTCTTTTCTTTCATCGCCGCTTCGAAACCTGCCTGCAATTTCATATATCAGTGGGACATACGTATCCGCATCGGTATGAATTATTTCCACCTTATCGAGGCTGTAACCGTTAGCCACACATCGGCGCAGTACTTCGCGAATTTCGTTGGCTTCACCCACCGCCCGAAAGATACCGGCAGTGCCGTCCTGACGCGGTTGGGGCGCTTCCGACGGCCTGGGCACCCAACGCAACAGCAAAGCGTCCGTCTCGACTTCGCCGGAATCCGAAAAATCGCACGGACAATCGACTGCGAGATACTTCAACCGTTCGGAGGGCAATACGTCCAATAAGGCTTTTTCCATCGAGGCACATTCAATATCCTCCGGCATCAACACAACCACTCCCTCGCCCAAGGCCCCGTCACTTCCGCTGACTACCGATATGGCCATGCGCAAAACATCGGCGTAATCCACCGACCGGCGGGCCTTAAGAGCCTCAACATACTCCTCCAATATCGCCGCCAGCTCCTCACCTTTCTCGGGCGCCTCGAATTCGCTCGAATCCATCTGCCGCGCATCAAGACCGGCCAATCGAATATCGTCGATGGTGTTGAAAATCGTTTCGGGAAGCCGAAGGCCGAGCTGTGGCTCCGGCAGGTATCCCTTCCCGGAGACGCGCAATTTGCTCCATATCCGGTCGATGAGAACTATGGCGGCCCGGCTCGAAATAAAACCCACGCCTTTGCGCGACATTTCAGAAGACGCCAAATCCAGCGCAAAGCGCTTGAGCGTTTTGATACGAACGTTTACCGTCGCCTGCCCGCTACGCGCGACCGAATCGAGCCATTGATAACCCACCCGCAAGGACGGCGAAATAAGCCATTTCTCATCAAGGAGGCGCTCCCGGCAAATTCGCGACAAGTCTCTTATAAAAAGGTTCATAGCTCAAATAACGTCACTACAGGATTCCAGGGCCGGTAGCGTCGGTGTTGACCTGTAATATTTCTCCGAACAATCCCGCCGTTTCCTCCATGACGCTTATGCCCGCGCCGGAAGCGCCGGCAAACGTAGTAAATATGATATTATCACAAAATGACAGATGCGGTCATTACAACAGAAGGTATTTAGACATTTCCCGCAAATTATTACTATTAGCCGCAATATTTAATCAATATTAGGCAGAGGCTCCAATGTAATAAAAGGGTGTTTCTTTCCTTTCCCTCCCCATGCAGTAAAAACAGCCATTTCTACATCCCTAGCCCTCCAATTCATATTTGTCATTTTACTTAATTTTTTTGCTGTATTTTGGCACCATTTTATCCATTTAAGATAGAAATCGAAATCACTCATAGTAAGGACATTGCTGCCATTATTAGGATAACGTGGTAAAATAAGCTGGGGTGCATTGGGATCGATTGAATTTTGTTCTTCATAACAATGCCTTACCCATTTGGCTATGCGAGTATCTGCAATTGGGAATAGTTCTGGCTTGATAAATGATGGGAATACCGA
>Ga0180432_10010656_pt1 | contig 10955 bp, 11 predicted proteins | sample SS_ome_10_FD_132414 | JGI IMG/M metagenome (GOLD analysis project Ga0180432, IMG submission 132414) | Hypersaline lake sediment archaeal communities from the Salton Sea, California, USA - SS_1_MS_2 metaG | ecosystem: Environmental > Aquatic > Non-marine Saline and Alkaline > Hypersaline >... | reverse complement strand
TTATACCTCTTAAATCGTAACAATCATATTCAGTGTCATCACAAGTCTCAGTCTTAGAATCATAATATTTATCAGGTTTACTGAAAGCACAACCTACAACACAACTCCATAAAACAATAAGAATTATCCACGGAATTAAAATAATGCCTATAAATGCTAATATTTCTTTTGTTTTTAACTTCATTATCCTACCCTTATTATCTTACACGTAGACCAAGCTGCAGCTGTACCAAAAGTAAACAACAACGTCTGACTTAACGCGTAGTATTTACCTGTGAGTAAACCACTATTCTCGGCAGTCATAGAGTTCTCATCTACAATAATATTAGAACCTAAAATAGGATACCAGCTTGTTATTGATACATTAGCGGTAAAATTGCTATAATAAATTCTGGATTGTGTTGCTTTTATTAAAGCATTATTCAATACACTAGATGATGTAGAATAAAACACATTCTTTGATACAGAAGAATTTCCTTCAAACGTATTAGTTAAATCAGCTACGTTGTCAGCATCAGACACCATTTTAACATTTAAACCACCATCTAAGTCAATTCTCTTTCTATTATCATCAATAGAATTGACAGCTAAAGGTAAGTCTTTTAGATCTTCCGATCCATTTAATATACTACGTATAATTACTCTATTTCCAACAACAGCCCCTCGCATATAACCATTACCAGCCACTGCACGAGATAAACAGTATTCTATACCTTCTTCTATTGTAGCTGTGCTCGGTAATAAAAGAGTATCTAAAGCAATATCGCTATCTCGTACATCAAAATTGTTAAAACCTGCCTTGCTATAAAAACTTTGTGCAATTGATGTAACGTTACCTTTTCCGTATAGAGGTTCAGTAGACTCCATCTTTAAAGAGTATTTAGAATAAAAGTATAAGCGCATCTGCTTTAAATTATTCTGTGATCCTAAGTGTTCTACTTTATATAGAATGCCATCAAATTCTATAGGATCACCACTATCTGGTGTAATAGTAAAAATAGCTGTCTCTGTCGAATCGATAGTTGGTATTACTTCACTTATTATCTCATAGATAAGAGCGTCTACTTTATTCTCGAAGCTCATTTCGTACGCTAAATGCATCGGAGTATGCGCAAAAAAATCTTTATTACTACTAAGTTTTATATCTAAATCCATAAATTATAATCTCGAAAAACCACTTACTTGTTCCTGATTCTCAACTAAAACTCTCGCTAAAAGCGTATCAATATCAGATTGACTTGGATAAGCTAACTGGTAGCCTTTAGCTAAGGTATTATCCACAGATCTGTCGGTATATGCTATAGAACAATCAATATCAACAAGTGATGTATTAGTAATTACGGTCGCTCCTCTTGTTCCATATTCTATGTATAAATCATTAACAGAATCTTGATCCACATCGGCATACGTATTACCTTGAGGATCTTGATAAGTAGGTATAGTATCTCCATTAGATATTACTTCGAAATTACCTACAGCTAAACCTAAATCATATGTTTGTCTATCATACACATCACCATCACGCGCGTCAATAGATAAAGGTAATACTTTCTTAATAGTACTAACTGTATTTGTACCTATGCGCTTTATCTTATTGTATAATAGTAAAACCCAATCTAACATAGGATCTTCATACAAATCATAAGAAGCAATATCTATGCGACCATCAACCTTCAAAGAGTATAAACCTAAGGCTGTTAAATTAGGTAATTCCTTAGCTAATGTATCCCAAACATTTAAATTCCCCATATACTTATCAACAGAATAGTTTGAAGCTACTTTTTGATTTATTTGTTCAGTAACATTCATTAAAATGACCCCTCTGGATTTACAAATACTCTTGAAGCATTTGTTACTCTAGTACGTAAAAAATTTCCTATACCTCCTGCTTTAGATATATCTACCCTACCGCTCGAAGTACTACCCGCTGCTTGTGATGCTGCAGTTGTAAAACCACTGTTTGCACCTGACGCTAATGTTGCTTTACCTCCTACATAAGCAGCTGCAGTTGCTGTTAAATTAACATTTAATATTTGATATAAAGCACCTCCGAGAATTTCAGAAGTTGTTGTAGGTATACGTGCTGCAAAACCTGTAGATAAAGCTGCACGTTTTTGTACCTTAGTTACATACTGACTCTCATTAACTACACTAGCTAAACCATCTATTACTGATTTAATACTTAAAGGAGTAAAAATTAAATTAAAATTAGCCATTCTTGAAAAACCATAATCATCAAAACCATGAGTATCATCAGTACCTTCGGTCATAACTGCTTCGCTAAGTAAACAATTATCTAAGCGTAGTAAAGGTACACTTTTATCATCGTCTAATACAATCGCTGTAGCAGCTTGTAAAGGAAAGGCTTTTCCGCTAACTACTTCAATATCGCAAACAGCTCTAGGAGCATTTAACGCTTGTACATCTAATCCGCGTAATAACTGCTTATTCATGTCTTGTGCAAGCTTTTCGATGTATTTCTTTAATGAAAAAGAATCTGAGAGTATTGGCGTGAGCATTCGCGTTAAAATAAAGTCTATAGCTTTATAATACTGATATTCATACAGATTCTGAAATCCTGCCATACCAGTAAAATTAATTGGATCGACAGCAGTTGAATTCCATATATTAGGAGAATCTAAACTACCTTGAAATTGTTGTACAAATGAGCCAACGGATTGCAATATATCTTTAACATTAGCACCAGCTCTCGCTGCCAAATTACCTGCTTGAGCTAATTTACCTGGATCACCTGATCTAAAGCCAGAAGCTAAATCCCCAGCTAATGCACCAACTTTACTTAATACACCACCACCAAAACCTGCAGTAAATCTCTGTGTCATACTTAAATCAGGTATTACTCTCTCATAAGTATTCTTTAATGTAAGTTTAGGAACGGCACCTGTTAAGGGTATAAGTAAAGGATCGTCATTCAGTACACCTATTAATAATTGTGTTACATAAGCTTTAAAAGCTTGATCAGTAATTTTACCCAGATCATCTTCAAGTAATAACAGTGCACCATCTTTATAAGGCCAGAATTTCAACCAGATACGATTCTGTGTATAATCTACGTTGAATACAGTTGATATAGCCATAATTAATTACTCCCTGCAAAGAGATTAGTACTTCTATTTCTATCAGTAAACTCACTCGAACCGTTCATTCCACCATTACCATTTACTGTAGAAGCGGATTGACTTACACTACTCACATTAGGTGCATTAATTAAAGAATTATTAACTTGAGGCACATTACCTCTAATTGATTGTAACATATCATCTAATAATTTTAAGTTCTTTTCACTATTGCTGTTACCTATCTTTAGTTCTTCTAAAGTCTTTTCTTGTAACGTATTCATATCGCCAAAGAGATCAGCCGCTGGCTTAGCAGGTTCAGTAGTAGGTGCAACTGCGGGCAACAGACGTTCACCTTTGGTTTCCATAATCTCATCTAAGAGTTTTTCTCCTGCCTCTGATGCTTTTACATTAGCTTCTGTAGATATCTCTTGTTGTATTTGATTTTTCTTCTGCTGCGCTGGATCAGCCTCTAAAGATATAGACTTAACAAATTTAGACCAGTTAGTTGCGAGTTTTGCAAGTGATGCGCCTATACCTATAAGTCCTAAAGCTTTTAATATACCAGGTAAAGCTTTTGTAACTGCTGTACCCAAAACGCTACCAATAGCCGTAGCGGCTACAGGCAATAAGTATTTTAAACCAGAAAGTAAATCTGACGCTATATTAGCTACGCTCGCACCTATTGTAGTAGCAAAATCAAGTATCTTACTACCTATACCTGCAAATGCTCCTAAAAATGCTTTACCTTTTTGAAATTTCAATAAATTAGATAACAGTTTATTAGTCTTACCTCTTTGTTTTTCAGCTTTAGCAGCTTCTTTACGCTCTCTACGCCATGTTCTAAACTGATCAAATCTATCTTTAAGAAATAAACCTGTATTCTTTATAGTACTTAAACCTATATCTTTTAATGAAGTAGCTATACCACTTAAAGGCCCTAACATAGATTCAGTTACGGTATTACCAATATCTTCTGCCTGTGTTTTTAAAGGCTCAGTACCTTCAGCAACTTTAGCTCCTACATCTGTAAGTCCTGTACGTGTAGCACCAATTAAAGATTTTAATAAGCTTTTACTTTCTTCATCTGCCGGCTTTTCTGCTTCTTCGGGAACAACCGTTGGAACTTCTTCAGGGGTTTTAGGTTCTTGCGTAATAGGTTCGCCGATATCTTCTGCCTCTTCTACACCCTTAACCATAGCCGCGGGCGCTACTAAAGCAGCATTAGCACTATCTATAGCCTCTATCTGCTTTTGTTGGAACTGACCTATATTACTAATTAAGTCAAACAACTTACCTACAGTTTCTGTCTGTTTGAATCTTAAACCCTCAAAAGGTTTCTGTAGATTAGATATGAACTCTTTTACGCCGTCGGCCATAAAATCCTCTTATTTACTTGCACGTTTATTTCGTAGTAATCGCTCGTGCAAATCAAGTACTACGTTAATGTCGGTGTCACTTCTTAGTTGTACGCCAAAAGTCTCTAGAACTATACGTTCCATATCATCAAAAAAAGTCACACCAAATCGAAAAAATAATCCGATGCCTCAATGCTTACTTTAATATCCTTTTTGCAATTTGAGCAACTCGTTGTATAATCGCTATCACTATCAGGTGATAATTGTATTACCTGAGCATTAATCTTTTTATATAAAGCTACAGGTTCATCTCTTCCACTACCAAAAAATAAAACCTTCTCTTCAAAAGTTTTAGCTGGCTTAATATCTGAAATTAAAGATACTAAGCCGATATCAACCAAAGATTCTGCAAAATCTTCTACATCTTCTTCGTCACCATCTAAATTATAATCATCCTTTAAAGAATCAACGGTCAAAGCGGATGCTTTATCTTGAATAGTTATATAATCTTTTACTGTAATGTTTCTAGGTAATACTTCAATAACCTGCCCATCAATCTTTTCATTAACAACTTCAGGTTGTACTAATTTAGGTTTTCTGAACTTAAATATTTTTACTAAATCAAGTACTCTCGGATTTAATTTTTTACAATGAGGACAAGTAAAAGTCCTTTGATATTGTCTACCTTTCGACATAGCTACAATACCGACCAGTATGTGTATAAAGTCAATAAGATCCAGCTGTTCTGGATCTAAACCTGCAGGAAGATCGACTGGAGGATCTTCCCGCTTCATTATCTTTATTAACTTTTTAAAGAGGGATGCTCGACTTCTAAGACCAACAAGACGCTTCATCTGAAATAAATTCAGTTTGTGTACGTCTACAGTGCCGTTCCAATCCTTTATATGAGGATATAAGGCTGCACCTTGTAAAACAATATCCATTTATCTCTCCTTAATTAACTTTTAATGGACTTTTTCTTACCGTTACTTTTTATATTTACAAGCCTATGCTTTGTGCTGCTGAATTAAGTGCCTGCACCATCATATTACCACCTTCACCTAATTGTTCTGAAATATCAACAACTTCAGTATAACTAAAAGGTATAGTAATTTCAATAGGTGTTTTCTGATCGTTACCAAAAGTAGGTTTTCCTTTTGACTTTGGAAAAGCTCCTTTATGTCCCCACCAGAAATAGGGAGCACCATCACCTGTTAAGGCAGCTACCCAAACCTCTACTCTATAATCTTGTGGAAACGCTATTCCTCCACCTTTATTATCACAAATTAATTTATGCCATGCTGCAAAGATAGCTGATACAGGTGCTCCTACTTGTTCTTTAAAAGTAAGACTTAATTCACCTCTTGTTTTACCTACTACTACATCATATGTAGATAATTTTGTAGGTACTTCTGCTATTTCTAAAACCTCTTCTGGTATATCTGCAGCTGACGCAAGCATCGATACTACTTGGCCTCCGCCAGCGTATGTTGCACGTAGTGACGGCGGAAGCTTAATAGAAACTGCGAACAGATTTCCAAGCATCGGTTCTGATGTTTCTGCTAAGTCGCCCCAAGCAGCTGCTTCACCTGTTAATTGAAGGGTAGGTTTTGCCATAATTTATCTCCTTATATTACTTTCCAAAAACTTTTACTATCTTATCTACAAGAGTTTTTAATTCCGGCGTTCCAGGTTTTACATCCCAACCACGATCGTAGTTAACTAGATCTTCTGTTTCACCTTTAGCTCTAATATTAAGTGTAAATATACGTCCACCTTTAATACCAAATCTAGACCCTTTATCAAAAAACTTTATTTGAATATTATACTTAGGTGTAGAACCTATAAGCCATTCTCCAGATGCAGGCCCAAAAGCCGAAGGTTTTATTTTAATCTTCGGTATTATTTTTCTAATAGGTGCAAGATCGAGTCGTTCGTCTAAAGATGATTCTTCTTTTATAGAAGAAATAGCTTCTGCAAGTTTTAAAGAAGACTTAACCTCTTCTTTCTTTTCAGTAGATTCTTCTTTTTTAATACCTAAGGTTTCTTGTAGTTTTTTCATTGAATATTCCTATCTTAAAGTTATGAATCTATCTCAGATCTAATATCTAGAGCAGTTATTAGACCATCCAAAAGATTCGTCGCAAGATCTCCTCGACTCATTATTCTATGTACCGTTCTAGGGAACTTTTCAGCCCAATCTTCTAAAGCTTGCGATGCTTTTTGGAACTCGGATTTTGTAGCATTTTTCTCAATAGCAGCTGATAGTAAATCTATCCACTTACTCGATGCTGCCTCATCCAAGCTTATAGATTCTTTTTCATGTATCCTACCTAAAGCTTCTTGTAGTTTTGTCATATTACCTCTTTTAAATCAATTCAACGTTAATATCTTCACCGTTCTTAAATACTGCTGTTGTAATCTCGATCTCTTCGGCAATCCGATTAAAGATCAAACCAATCTTAACTCTTAAAATTTGATTATTTATATCTTCAGGAGTTGGATCAATAGTAATCGAAAAACTTTCTAAACCTGCAGCGTAAGCATTAATAGCTGTTTCAATCTCATCGCGTAAATCATTGTATGAAGCTGGTATAATAGGTTCTGCAAAATAATCTAAGGCAATAAAGTATATATCTCTAGAAAGATCAGAACGTGTTTTCCTTGCATGTGATTGTTGCATAGCTGATGCTACAGTTTTCATAGTCTTATTACCGTAATACATCTGTATACCGCGATCATCTATAACGATAGGATTTACTTGCTTTGCATTTAGGGTATTTCTCTGTTCATATAGATTAATTACGATATCTTCAAAATCAATAACACCTCTTCTTGGACCCATTACGGCTGACCATGGTCCGCTATTAGCATCTACTATAACAGATGCTGCACCAACTTTAAAAGTAGGTGGCATCCATAATTTTCTACCAGCATTAAACTCATCAGTAATTTTTCCCCAGGTTGATCCTGCTAATGACATAAACTCTCTATTACCTAAACCTGTACGCCAGTTAGTTAAAGAAGCAGCAATAGCAGTTTCTTGTCCCGTAAGATCTTTAGCTTTATTTCCGGAATCCATAAAAGTTGAAAAAGGTGGATCTATATAAGCGTGAACAAATATTCTAGCTGCTGCTATATCGCCAAGTTCTTTTTTAACTACGTCATTAAAACCAGCATCGTACATTCTAGTAATATCGTATCGCGTTTTTCTAAATACTTGCAATCCTGTTTTAATATCAGCATCGGAAGCTGCATAAGTACCTGCAGTGCCTCCAGACATTGTATGAGGATCTGTATCAGTAGTTAAATCATAATCTAAATTGTAGGTATTAGTTCCTACTGGAATAGTTGTTTGATCGTAAGAACCATCTACTGAAACTTTAATTATCTCAGAACCCGTAATAGGATCATTTACAACATCCTCAATATAAATACCTACGCCAGCTTCGTTTACGCCATCTTCTTTATATGATACCAAAAAAGTTTCGTAATAATTAACTGTAGGATTAGTCTCATCTTTATCCACAATATAGAGACGCACAATATTACTTAAAGTTGTTCTACTATAAGTAATAGTCACTTCAGCAGTGCTTGCTGCGTTCATTGTAGTATATTTATTAGTAGCATCTGCAACAGCATCTTGATAAGTGACAGTAATTGTTCCTGGCGCAGTTAGACCTGTTACATCGTAAGTATCATCGCCATAAGTAACTAATTCATCGTAGGCTGTTTGAGCTCCGCTAACAACTCTTAAAGTACCTGCTACAACGTTATCATCTAAAGATACAGCTGTACCTGATACAAGATTAACTGTTCTCTGTACTGTCTCTATACCTGTAACTACAACAGAAATGTTATTATAATAGGTGCCGTGGCCTAATGCTTCGATACTAATAAATTTCTCTGGAGCTGCGCCATCGCCTTGAATATTAACTGATCCTTTAACTGGCACTACAGCTGAAGGTATAGCTCTTTTAATTAACATAGGCGATCCTGCTCTGATAAAAGCAAGAGCATTCTGCATGCCTCTTCCGTAATCTATAACGCCTGACGCTAAAGTCATTTGATCAAAAGGTTGTCCAAAATTACGAAAAAAATCACCTTCATTATTACATAGTACAGGTAGATCTGTACGCCCCTGTTTTGTGTATATAGACATAGCACCTGCTGGTACATCTAACGCACTCTGTGTTTTACTAAGATCTTTCTCTTTAAAATAAACACCTAGTCTATCAGCCATATCTGACTCCTTTTTATAAATCCTTTAAATTCAATAACTTACAATAATTTTTAAAATATTTAAAGTTTCTGCTTTCTATAAATAATAGTAATCTCCTTAAATAGCTATAATACAGTTGTTGTACTCGAAGTTGAACTGCTCGAAGTCGTTGATGTTGTTGTACTTAGCGTAGTTGTAGAGCTAGAACTAGAGGTAGAACTGCTAGTGCTGGAGCTTGTCGTACTCGAAGTTGAGCTTGTAGTGCTTGAGCTTGAACTCGTCGATGATGTAGAGCTTAAAGTACTCGTACTAGAACTTGTAGACGATAATGTACTACTTGATGATAAGCTACTGGTTGACGATAAAGTGCTTGATGATGTCGAGCTACTAGAAGTCGTCGAACTTGTACTCGATACTGTACTAGTTGAGCTAGATGTTGAGCTGCTTGTACTTGAACTGCTGCTGCTGATAGAACTAGTCGAAGAACTTGTGCTACTTGATGTAGAGCTGGATGTTGTGCTTAATGTTGAGCTGCTGCTAGAACTTGTTGTTGAACTTGAACTAGATGAAGTAGAACTACTGCTACTGCTTGTGCTTGTTGTCGAACTTGAACTAGATGTAGAACTGCTGCTAGATGTTGAGCTAACAGTCGATGTACTAGAACTAGTAGAACTCGTTGAACTGGTTGACGATACAGTGCTTGTACTACTTGAAGTTGTGGATACTGTAGATGTAGAGCTAGTAGATGAGCTCGTGCTTGAAGTACTTAATGTAGAACTTGAACTAGTTGAAGAGCTTGTCGATGAACTACTTGAGGTTGTTGAACTCGTTGTTAAATAAAGCTCTTGTGTACATGTGCCATCTTCATTTAGGTATTCTAATATAAAACGTGTAAAATCTTTAATTGGATCTGTATCTGGAATATCATAAAAAGTGACTAACCAAGTTAAATCAAAAGTCGCTCTTACGTCAGCACCTTTATCAAAGAGATTCTCAATAGCTGATGCATCAGGTTGATCATTAATTATAAACTGATAGTAACAATTAGCGTCAAAGGTTACGCCTGGATTACTCGGATCTTTTGTATCTAATTCTGCTACAGTAAAAGGTACATAAACACGTCTATGACTGAACATATATCTATTCAATTTCATTCTATTATTGAAAACAAATTGTGGTCCATCCATTCCAGGTCCACCCCATACTTCAATTTGAACGGCTATATCCATGTTGACATCATGTCCGTGTATTCTAGTTTTTCCCGTTAATCCTCCAAGCATACCTTGCATTACTGATTGACGTTCTTCTGCAGTACCTGGTCCACCATAAGGAAAAAAGAAACTGATGAAATTATCTTGCTCTAGAGTATTTGTAGCTGAAGTTGCTCTAGTATTAGTTATCTTCTCTTTAATTTTTCTTTTAGCTATATCCGTAGGTGCAAATATAATGCGATCATAATCTAAACCTGTAGCTAAACGTATATAACGTTTAAATGCATTAGTATAATCAGCTAGCTGCTTGTACATTGACATATCTTACCTCTATACTATCCTTCTAGTAGCATCACTCGAAGTTTTATAGCCCATTGATATACTGGCTAGCACTGAGTCAACTTCTTCGTGATAATCACCTAAAAATTTCTTAAAATAAAAATCTATATTCTTGCTCATCTGATCTCTCATTGGTCTAAACAAAGGTCTTGCAGGCATTCCAGGAAAACCTGGTTTACCTTTACCATCTTCTGCCTTCTCTCCAGTACCATACTCCATCCACTGTGCTACTTTGCGCACAGATAGTTTCTCCCCTGTCTCCGTAGTATAAAATGCATTCGAGCGAATCCCTACCGCATAGTGAACACCTGCTCGATGCAGTCGCCAGAACCCTATAGAGTTCTTCAGCAGACCTGTTGCTTCCCAAATTTGAGTGCTCCAACCCATGAGCTCTTTGTGTTTCAAATATTTCGGTGTTAAGTCTGCCCATAATCTCTTAAACCTTTGCGTCTCGATTGCTCGATAAAGCTGTTCTGCATATTCCATAGCCATAAATGCCGTAAAATACTTCAGAAGCTCTTCTCGTGCTTCGATAGGTAACCTTTTGAAATTCATAATCTTTCTTGATCCAGGTTTCCATATTCTATTATCCTCGAGACGTAAAACTAAATCCATACATTAACTATTAGGTCTTTCTACAGAATTAGTTACTGTTTCTACGTTAACTTGAATTTCTTCTATAGCATCGATATCTTTAACAGCATTATTTACTATCTTTTTTATTTGTGCTAGATCTGCTGGTTTAATA
>Ga0180432_10010655_pt1 | contig 10955 bp, 8 predicted proteins | sample SS_ome_10_FD_132414 | JGI IMG/M metagenome (GOLD analysis project Ga0180432, IMG submission 132414) | Hypersaline lake sediment archaeal communities from the Salton Sea, California, USA - SS_1_MS_2 metaG | ecosystem: Environmental > Aquatic > Non-marine Saline and Alkaline > Hypersaline >... | reverse complement strand
GGAGGGACGATGTGCGGGGGAATGGACAATCAGCTGGACATCATCGATATCAGCGACATCGAGGAACCCGTTCTCGTAAAGAGCTGGGCCATGCAGGGACCCTACGGCCTCGGTATAGACGGTGACATCCTCTTCATCTGCGACGGTGCCGCGGGGCTCAAGGTCTATGACGTGAGCGACGCGGAGTCGATCGAACTGCTGGACCACATTTCCGACTACGAGACTTACGATGTCATTCTGACCGATGCCTCCGCGATCGTGGTCGGACCCGGGGGGCTCTACCAGTACGACTACTCCGATACCTCGGACCTTGAGCTGCTCAGTACGCTCGTCATCCAGACCACGGACGGTGAATAAACGGACCCGCTGATCATTGAGTCATTCATCGACCGCGTAATTTAATCGAAATCTTATAATTAACAATTGTATTTCCCTCAGTTAGGTGATACACTGTCAATAGATAAAATTAATCATAATATTATTCATTAATTTTTTGCGCATAACCACATTGTAAAAGGAGGGGAGTTATGAAAAAACTGAATATATTGATACTAGCAGGGATGGCTTTCATGGCCCTTGCCCTGGCCTCCTGCGGGGGAGGTGGAGATGGAGGTGATGGAGACGGCGACGGCGGAACCACTACGGACACGTTCCCGCCCACGGTGTCGAGCACGGTACCGGCTTCTGACGGGACGGGCGTCGCGATAAACAGCGGTATATCAGCGACCTTCAGCGAGGCAATGGATCCGGCGACCATAACGGGCTCTACCTTCACGCTCGATATCGCCACGGGACGGGGTGTTGACTCCCTCGCCGAGCGTTCCGTAACCGGAAGTGTCGCTTACTCGGCCTCGAGCCTGACCGCGACCTTCACGCCCTCGGCAAACCTGTCCTACGGGACATGGTACCGGGCAACGATCACAACGGGCGTGACGGACACGGCCGGAAACGCGCTCGCGCAGAACTACGGGTGGGACTTTCAAACCGGACAAGCCGTCGATTCCACGGCTCCCACGGTGATTTCCACCTATCCCGCGGACGGGGATACCATGGTGAAGATAGACACCGAAATCTCCGCGGAGTTCAGCGAGGACATGGCCACCGCGACCGTGAATGCGGACAGCTTTTCGCTCGAGGACGCCGGACTCATCGTTGAGGGTTCGGTGTCATACGCGGACCGCACCGCGACATTCGCGCCCGACGGCATGTTCGAAACGGGTACCGAGTACACGGCGTCAGTTTCTTCCGGAGCCACGGACCTGGCCGGCAACCCGGCTGTGTCAGAGTCCTGGAGCTTCACTACCAGCCACTGGAACCTGGAGGATAGAATCGAGGGCACGAGCTCGCCTTCCGGGCTCTGCAGTGTCGCGGCCGACGGGTTTGGAGGCGCAATCGCGGCGTGGATAGAGCTTACCCACGAGTACTTCGTGGACGCGGACGATTATGAAGACTATGAAACCGATATGACCTACTACACGGGCAAGGTGTGCGCGAGCAGGTACACCTCAGGCGGCTGGGGAGACCCGGTCGTCGTTTCATTATCGGACGACGCGGCCGAGGTTCGGGTCGCCATGGATTCGGACGGGAACGCGGTTGTGATCTGGTCTCAGGTGCTGAAGCGCGAGGGCGATATAGAGGATTACTGGGGACATTTCGAGGAAATATGGGCGAAGCGGTACGTGACCGAGTACGCTTTCGTCAACCCTCCCGAGACACGGGGTTGGGGCGACGCGGTCATGCTCACGGGCGGGAGCAACCTGCGGGTCAAGGAGCCCGTGGTGGCCATGCACCCGGACGGGAACGTGATGATGGCCTGGCGCGAGGAAGCAGATGAAGTGGCCATGGAAATATACTGTGCGAGATTTGAGGCGGGAGAAACCTGGCCTGTGGGCATATTGGAATTAGAAGAAGCGATATCAAACGAACAGGGCACGGGATGGGGATACGCCTTCAGACCCGACCTCACATTCGATCCGGGCGGAAATGTTCTTGCCGTGTGGTACCAGGATAAATACCTCTCTCCACCGGATGGAGACCCGACCCAGGCCGTATGCGCATATTATTACAATTGGTCCGGAAATGGGGAAGAACCGCATGAGATCTCCGATACCGGCGTCGGCGCGAGCGTAAACCAACCGAGATGCGGGTCGGACAAGGACGGCAACTTCGCCGTTGTCTGGACACAGGACAATGTGGACGACGGGAACGAGCGGGAGAACGTCTACGTTGCCGGGTATGTGGAAGGCGAATGGAATGCTCCGAAAAAACTCTCGAACCTGACCGGCGACTGGGACGCCGAGCAGCCGAGGATCGCGGCGGTACCGGGCAGTAACGATGCGTTCGCGGTCTGGTATGAGTACCCGGCGGACCACAGCGAAATGCACTGCAAGGCGCGCAGGTACAGCGCGGCCGCGGACTGGCTGCCCCGGGTCGATCTCTTTCCCGACTGGGACATGAGCTCCGATCCCGAGATCGTGATAGACGAGGATGAGATTGTAACGGTCATAGCAGGGGGGTACACGGGCACATTGCAGGAGCCCATTCTCCACATCATAGCCACGCAGTACGTGCCCGGCGATGGATGGGGCGATACCGAGGTCCTCACCGTCGGGGAGTATGACTATTCACCCTTCTCCAGATGGAGCCTCGCGATCGACGGAAACGGAGATATGCACGCCGTCTGCTCTTTCGCGGTCGGGGACGATACAAGAATCTACGACCTCAGATATAAAAAGTAATATGATTGGGGACACCCACTAAAACGGGTGTCCCCAATCATAATGGTGACAGTTCCTTTTGTGACAGTTCCTAAAGGAACTGTCACCATGGATACCGTGGAGGGGATACTCGTTCAGGCGAGTGTCCCCTCTTTTTTTTCATTCCCCGGATGTATTATGTACCCGCAGATTTACTCCGCGCCGCACGATTAACAGTGACAGTATTAATGCTTTTTGGAAAGGGCCGGCTCACCCCTGTTTTGGATAGACAAAAAACCTGTTTAATCGTATTATTTTTATAACATTTCTTCGGCATTTCCAAGTGTGCCCGGTATTTCCGTGATAGATTATCTGTTAATAAAACAACATTTAAAATATGCATTAGTGAAATAGTATGCATAAAAACATTGATGAGGAGGGGAAATAATAATGAAGCGAAACATCCTGCTGCTTGCCGGAACTATCTTTATCGTATTGGCCCTGGCTTCCTGCGGAGGAGGCGGGGGTGGCGGAGACGGTGACACCACGGACACGACGCCGCCCACGGTTGTGAGCACGGTACCGGGCTTAAATGGAACGGGCGCTGCCGTCAACAGCGCGGTCACCGCGACCTTCAGCGAGGCCATGGATGCCTCGACCATTTCGGATACGACCTTCTTGCTCGAGATCGCCTCCGACCGGGGCGTTGACTCCCTTGCCGAGCGTTCCGTGATTGGGACCGTCGCCTACTCGGCATCGAGCCTGGCCGCGACCTTCACGCCCACGGAAAACCTGTCCTACGGGACATGGTACCGGGCTACGATCACTACGGGCGCTACGGACACCGCCGGGAACGCGCTCGCGCAGAACTACGTGTGGGATTTTCAATCCGGGCTTAATCCGGATTCCACGGCCCCCACGGTGATTTCCACCTCTCCCGAAGATGGTGAGACCAGGGTAAGGATAAACACCCCGATAACGGCGGAGTTCAGCGAGGACCTGGACCCCGCGACCGTGTCACAGAGCACCTTCTACCTGGGCAACGTCAGCTACGTTGACGGGACCGTATCATACGCGGACCGCACCGTTACCTTCACGCCCGGCGTGAACCCGAACACAGGCACCATGAACCTCAACACGGGCACCGAGTACGAGGCCCAGGTCGGTTGGGAGGCCACGGACCTCGCGGGTAACGATGCCGAGCTGGAATCCTGGACCTTCACCACGAGCAACTGGAACCTGGAGTCGATAATAGAGGACACGGGCATGCCGTCCGAATTCTGCGACGTGGCTGCGAACGCCGACGGGTACGCGACTGCCGCGTGGATACGGATCGAAAACGAGTACACCGTGAGCGACCACACGCATTACACGGGCACAGTGTACGCCAGCATGTACGTTCCCTCGAACAACGCGTGGACGGACCCGGTGGCCATCTCCTCGTCGAACGACGCGGCAGAGGTGCGGGTGGCCATGGACTCGCAAGGGAACGCGATCGTAATTTGGGCACAGACCATGGTCCCAGAGGACTACTGGGGGCACTTCCAGCAGATATTCGCGAAGAAATATCAGATAGCCTACGGGTGGATCGGCGAGCAGGAGCTCACCACTGCCGGGCCCGCTGCGCTTCGGGTCAAGGAGCCCGTGGTGGTCATGCAGCCCACGAACGGGGACGCGATGATGGCATGGTGCCAGGAGACGGGCGAGGAAGACATGAAAATCTACTGTAAGCGGTACGACTATTCCGACGTGGATTTATGGCCGATTGGAATAGGCGACGCGGACATTGTTTCAGACCATGACGAGACATGGGGCTACGCGCACAAGCCGGACGTCGCCTGCGATCCCTTCGGGGATTTCATGGTCGTGTGGTACCAGGATAAAACCATCACGGATCCCGAAGACGCACAGTCGGTGAACGCCATATTCCACGACTGGTCGGAAAATACCTGGGGCGAAGCTCCGGTCGAGATCGCAGAGGTCGCGGTCGGAACGAGCATCAACCAGCCTGCATGCGCGTCAGACACGGACGGCGACTTCGCCGTTGTCTGGGCCCAAGACGACGTGGACGACGGAAACGAGCGTGAAGATGTCTGGTTCTCGGCGCACCTGGTGGGAGAGGAGCCTTTTGTATGGCAGGGGCCTGACAGGGTCTCCGGCGTGAGCGGAACCTGGGACGCGGAGCAGCCGAGGGTCGTGGCAGTGCCCACCGCGGACGACGTTTTCGTGGCGTGGTACGAGTATCCGGAGGACCACAGCGAACTGCGCTCCAAGGCGCGCAGGTACAGCGAGGTGGCGGACAACTGGCTTCCGGAGGTCGATCTCTTTCCCGACTGGGACATGAACACCAATCCCGAAATCGTCATGGACGAGGCTGGGATCGTAAGCGTGATAGCGGGCGGATACACGGGCTCGCTGGCAGCGCCCATACTCAGCATGCTTGCAACGCGGTACGTGCCGACCGAGGGATGGGGCGAAACCGAGGTCATCACGGGCGAATACGACTACTCGGAATTTGAGAGGTGGAGCCTCGCGGTCGACAGTGACGGGAATTTACACGCGGTCTGCTCCCTTGCCGCTGACGACGACCTAAGCGTCTACGCCCTGAAGTACTTCAAGTAGCACCAGGCGGGGACACTTGATTTGGGGACAGTTAATCAGGGGACACTTACCAAGGTAAGTGTCCCCTTTTTCTTGGTGACAGTTCCTAAAGGAACTGTCACCAAGTGTCGTCTATACCAGGCCGCGGAGCTTCATCTCCTGCTTAAATCTGCGGTAAATATCATCGTACCGCTCGACCGTCCCAGGGTCCGGATCGCAGGTCCGGTCTATGTTCACCATGTGGTCGATCGCCTCGGTTATGGTGGAGAAATACACGCCGCTTGCAGCGATGATCGCGGCCCCGAAAGCCGCCTCGACCTCCCGTGCTCTGCACACCGATTTGTTAAGCACGTCCGCCCTGATCTGCATCCAGGGCCCGCTGTTCGCTCCTCCCCCCATTGAAAAAACCCTGTCTCCCACGTCATACCCGATGGACCCGATCTTCTCGTAAATCATGCGCTCGATAAACGCGTTTCCCTCAAGGAACGCCTTGAACAGCTCGTGGGGAGTGGCAATCGTCGCGTTAATGAATCCCTGCGCCTCCATGTTGAGAAAGGGAAACTTCTCACTCTTCCGGGCGAGCGGATAGACGAGGGCCCCGGTGGGCGGGGTTCCATCGATAAGCCGGTCGTACTCCTCCAGTCTCTGTCCGAAGAATATCCTGACGCCCTCCCCTCCCGTATTACTGGCTGCTCCGGGGAGCCAGAAACCCTCGGGATGCCTGTGCGCGTACAGAAGACCTTCGGGGTCCGGAATAAACCGGTCCGCCACTCCGCGTATACCAATAACGGTACCAAGTGTGGTATTCCAGTCTCCGGCCTTTTCGGCGCCGCTCGAGTAGAAACTCGTGGTGTTATCCGTGGCGCCCGCGACCACGGCGGTTTTTCGATCAATGCCGTACTGCGCCGCCATCTCGCCGGAAACCTCTCCCACCACCTCACCGGTTTTGACTACACGCGGAAGTTTCTCCTCCGGTATCTGGAGCTTGTTTTCGATCGCTCCCGGCCATTTGTAATTTTCAAGATCGTAACCCGTCTTTACTGCATTCGAGAAATCGGAAACCCCGAAGTCGCCGGTAATCAGCCCCCTGATGTAATCGGCGGCATGGATGAACTTCCATGTTTTCTCGAACACCCCGGGCATATGGTTCCTGATCCAGAGTATCTTGGAGAGAGCGAAGGAAGGCTTTACGTTTATTCCCGTTGTTTCGACGATGAACTTCGCCTCTTCCTGTGCACGAGCATCGTTGTGGAGCATGGCGTTGTGGAGCGGCTTTCCCTCCCGGTCAATGGGTATGATCGTGCCCGAGGTCGAATCCACGGTAAGGGCTGAAATTTTCACATCAGGCGCCCGGGCGAAGGTCCTGTCGAGCAGGTCGAAGAGCGCCTCCTTCCAGTAGAGGGGGTCCTGTTCGCTCACCAGGTCGTTGGAAGATTCGATCGTACTGTCGAGTACCTCCGCGTTCTGCACGGAGAGAACGGACCCGTCAGCGTCGGCAATGAGAGTTCGTATTCCGGTGGTGCCGAGGTCTACACCTAAAAACGCCGTTTTCTTTGCCATCGCAGCCTTTATTCCTCTCTCGTGAAGTAATGACCGATACCGGTTCTTCCATGCACTTTTCGATCATGGTGTAACCGTATACCCGGCTCCGGTCTCCTCAAAACCTGCTCTCTCTTTATTGCTAGTAGACCCTGTAGCGGTTCTTCTTCGACCGTTTTTTCTTCTCGAAAACCTTAACAAAGAAGAGTCCGAAGAGGAACCCGCCGATATGCGCGAACCACGCCACGTTGCTGCTTGCCGTGCGCAGGCTGTTCAGGAGCTGAAAGACGAACCATATTCCGATAAACGTGATCGCCGGCACATTGATCACGGTTACGAAAATAATGATGAACAGTAAGGTCTTGACGCGCGCGCGCGGAAACCGCAGCATGTAGGCACCGAGGACCGCGGACACGGCGCCGCTCGCTCCGATGATGGGGACGGTCGAACCCGAGGTGAGGAAAATCTGGAGCAGTGACGCGGCTGTTCCCCCGAGTATATAGAAAACAACAAACTTGAAGTGTCCGACTATGTCCTCGATATTATTTCCGAAAATCCAGAGAAACCACATGTTCCCGAGCAGGTGCAAAAGCGACCCGTGGAGGAAGAGCGAGGTGATAAGGTTGATATAGGGCCCGAGCAGGCCCTTGGGCGGCAGGTCAATCCCCCTCGTGATCTCGTAGGGAATGACTCCGTATTTAGCGACAAGCACCGCCCCCCCGTACCGCCCCAACATGAACTGAATAAAATAGATGAGACAGTTCAGGACTATGAACAGTATGGTCATGAACGGGAAGGTCTTTGTCGGGTTTTCATCTTTAAGGGGAAAAAACATAGCGCGGTCTCACACCTCGTCCACGTAACGCGCAGCGGCTTCACGTCCCCGCGCTTCACGCACGAAGATGAGGAGCACGATGCCGACGCAGAAAAAGAATATGGTCGACAGGATCGCGACCCTGTTTGACGCAAACAGGTAGGACATCGTCCCGAAAGAGAGAATACCGAGTATGGACGAGAACTTCCCTGCGAACCCCCAGAAACCGAAGAACTCGGCGCTCTTGGACGCGGGAGTGAAGAGCCCCACGAGCGCGCGTGTCGAAGACTGGCTCGCACCCATCGCTATACCCGCGAGGTTCGCGACTATCCAGAAAAGCCCCCTGCTCTCTATAAAATACGCCGTTACCACCGTTACAATCCATATAACGAGCGTTATCATGATCGTGTTCTTCGATCCGAGTGTGTCGTCGAGAAATCCGAAGAGAAAGGCCCCGATCGAAGCCGTGACGTTGACCACGATAACGAGCAGAACGGTCATGCCGGGCGAGAACCCGAGCTCCTTCTGCGCATAGATCGCGGCAAAGGATATAACGACCGCGATGCCCGAATTGAAAAAGAGATAGGACACGAGCAGCTTTACGAGCTCGCGAAACTCCCTTATGTTCCCGAATGTTTTCCCGAGCCGCCTGAAGGCGATGCCGATATAGCCCGCGCCGGGCGGGAGTTTCCTTCCGACACCCCGTTCACGAACCCATAAGAAGGTCGGGACAGAGGCCCCGGCAAAGAACACGGCGGTGACCAGGTTGCTCAACCGTACCGGAAGCGTCGGGTCTCCACCCGGTTTGTAAAAAGAAAGGATCGCGAGGCAGATGGCCAGCGAGAGGAGACCTCCGATGTACCCGAAGCTCCACGCGTACCCTGATATCCTTCCCATCTCGTCCTGACCGGCGATGTCCGGAAGGAAGCTGGACATGAAATTCTCGCTCGCCGCGTAACCGAGGTTCGAGAGAACGACAAATACAATAGCGGGCAGTACCTGCCCGGCCTTTACAAAGAAGAGCAGGCCGGTGAACAGTACACAGAGCACCGTGGTGAAGAAGAGAAACCTTTTTTTCAGCCCGGAGTAATCCGCCAGCGCGCCGAAAACGGGTCCGAGGAGCATAACGAGAAAATAGGATATGGAGAGGGCGACGGCCCAGAGGAGCTCGCCCCTGTTTGCCTGATTGACCACGACACGCACGAAGTAGGCGTTGAAAACCGCGGTGATGATAACGGTGGTGTAGGATGAATTGGCGAAATCAAACATCATGAAGCCGAATATTTCCCTGCGTCTCAGCGTGCTGTCATCCATAATGATCTCCGAAGCGTCGGTATTCCCCCGTTCCCGGCAGATCAGGGGAACCGTACTTATACATACCCCATTTACCCGGTTAAATCAAGAATTGAAGAGAGAGGAAAGGATATGTTTAGCAGTACCGTCCCCGTTTATAAAGGGCGGTTGCCGAAGAAAATCAGGGATCGATGTGCATCTTTCGATTCTCGTAGAGCCTCTCGTTCATATACACCCTGTCGCACCCGAGCTCTTCCGCGAGGCCATTTAACTGCTGAAGTGCGAGGAGATTCTCCTCGCAGAAGAGGTAGAGCAGGGCCTTTTCCGCTATGCAGTCAACCTTCAGGGAGTTCATCAAAACGGATCCTGTCCCGGGCCCGTTCATCTCCTCCTGCTCGGAAGCCGTCTCCCTCACATGCGCGTACAGTTCCGATTTCTCGATCGATTCATTCATATACCGCAGCTCCCGCTTCAGGGGCTTCATATTTCCTCCGAATGCGATCTCCCCGAGCGGTTTGAGCACCAGAAAGGTATAGTCCTTTGCCGGGAGGTAGTGGTGGGTGTCACAGCGTGTCGCGTAATTGGGAAATTTCGGATTTGCCGTGTAGGTGTCTCCGCCGACGATTATGAGCGGATCAAAGTAGAGGGCCGGGCATTCGACACCGTCGACCAGGTAGTACCTGTATGTGTAGTACGAGTCCCTGATACAGTCCGGGTGCTCACAGTATGCGGTAAGGGGGAATACATCGGTCGAGCCTTCCATAAGAAGCCGGGCGGTACGGTTGAACAGGTCTTTCCTGAAATTGAGAATAAGCATGGGAAAAACGAAGTTCAGAGGACGTTTCTCCGCGCACCGTCTCACCACATAGGCGATGCGTTCGTCGAAGAACTCCGCTTCATCAACGATCCATGTCCCGACACACGGGTTTGCATCGACTATTTCCTCCAGCCCGAAGGAGTCGTCTATGCTCGCCGTATATTTTCCAAGCACCTCATACCCCCCCCTGTAGGCCAGGGCGTCCTCCGGATAATCCTTGAAACGTTTCTTATCTATGGTGGACCGCACATAAAAAACCACCCGCCTGTCAGCATCCGAGTCGGTCGTCATATCCCCTACGGTTTGGGATTTTTTTAACGCGACCTGCGAATCCCGGTATATACGTGCCGAAAACTCCGACTTGCCCGATCCCATGGGGCCGATGATTATGATTCTTCGATCCTTCTTCGTAAAATCGAAATGATTTATTGAGTGATGTATACGAATATCCGGAAAACCGAGACTCTTCATGAAACTCTTCGTCTGCTCGGAGTTCTCCACGAGTGCCATGCCACTCTCCCGTTCACCGCCATTATGGGCTCGCCTTTTCCGGCCTAAGATAATAATTTTTATTAACATAAAAAACCTACTTGTACCCGCGCAGTAATTTATCCGGGAGAAAGAGAGGTAACGAATGCACGAGGTAAGAACAGAATGGACCGGCGGGATGTCATTTGATTCCACCGTGGCCGGTCATCATGTAAAGCTTGACGCGGCGGAGGAATTCGGCGGCAGGAACGAAGGGCCCACTCCGAAGCCCCTGCTCCTGACAGCGCTCACCGGCTGTACGGGAATGGATGTGGTTTCCCTCCTGAAAAAGATGCGTATCGAATACGAGGGATTCAGCATGACGGTAAAAGCCGATGTGGCAGAGGAACATCCGAAGGTATACACGAGTATACACCTCGTATACGAGTTTACGGGCCGGGACCTTCCCCTCGACAAGCTGAAAAAGGCGGTTGAGCTCTCGCAGGAACAGTACTGTTCCGTAAGCGCCATGCTGAGCAAGGCGTGTAAAATGACCTACGAGCTGAAAACGGCCTGAATACCGACGGCAGTGCGCCCGTCATATTTTTTACCGCGGCCGCCAGAGGAGAAATGCGTGGAAAAATTTCTGGTCGTCTACCTGGTTGGATTTACCGGGATATGGAAGGCGATTCCCATCGGATTTATCCTCAGAACCCCTCCCTTCTGG
>Ga0180432_10010654_pt1 | contig 10956 bp, 6 predicted proteins | sample SS_ome_10_FD_132414 | JGI IMG/M metagenome (GOLD analysis project Ga0180432, IMG submission 132414) | Hypersaline lake sediment archaeal communities from the Salton Sea, California, USA - SS_1_MS_2 metaG | ecosystem: Environmental > Aquatic > Non-marine Saline and Alkaline > Hypersaline >... | reverse complement strand
GAAGTATCCGAATTGCTTCAGAGATACTGTCCACATGGTCAACCCGCAGGCTGAGCTTATCCTGGTCTTCCCGCATACGGAAGATAGCAGGACTGGCCTGGATATTCCTGATCACCTCTTCAAATCTTGAAGATCTGTAGAAGGAGGATTCAGGATTGCTTACAAAATACGTGATCAGCGTGCTTTTTTTCAATACAATTTTTTCAACACCGCTGCGCCGGGCAAGCCAGCGCAGCCTCACCACGTTCAGCAGCTCTTTTGAGGGGGGTGGCAGCGGACCAAAGCGGTCCTCCAGCATCCGGCGGAAATCATCCAGTTCTTCTTCTTTCCGGATGGCATCCAGTTTTCTGTACAGATCAACCCGCTCGCTGATATGGGAAACATAACTGTCAGGAAACAGAAGTTCAAGGTCCGTATCAATATGACAATCATTCAGGAATGGAGAATCATCCGGGATGCTCCTTCCACCATCCCCATAGAGGTCACTGAATTCGCTCTCCTTCAGCTCACCGATGGCTTCATTCAGTATCTGGTTGTAGGTTTCAAAACCGATATCGGCAATGAAACCGCTCTGTTCGGCACCCAGCAGGTTTCCGGCACCCCTGATGTCCAGATCCTGCAGGGCGATGTGAAAACCGCTTCCCAGGGCGGAAAACTCTTCCACCGCTTTCAGCCTCCTGCGTGCTTCCGCAGAAAGATGGGTGACAGGCGGGGCAAAAAGATAGCAGAAGGCTTTCTTGTTGGAGCGTCCCACCCTGCCCCTCAGCTGGTGTAGATCGCTCAGTCCGAAATGCTGGGCGTTGTTGATAATTATTGTATTGGCGTTGGGGATGTCCAGCCCCGATTCGATAATGGTGGTGGCAATCAGCACATCATAATCACCCAGCATGAAATCCAGCATCAGCGATTCCAGTTTCCTTCCCTCCATCTGTCCGTGTGCCACCACCGAGCGGATCCCGGGAAGCAAGCGGTCCACGATCTCCTTGATCTTAAAGATATTTTGCACCCGGTTGTGGATAAAAAAAACCTGTCCGCCGCGGCTCACTTCATACTCAATGGCTTCCCGGATGATCTCTTCATTGAAAGTATGAAGTTCGGTAACGATGGGATGCCGGTTAGGGGGAGGGGTGTTGATGATGGAAAGGTCCCTGGAGCCCATGAGGGAAAACTGGAGTGTCCTGGGAATAGGGGTGGCTGTCAGGGTGAGTGTATCCACATTCAGTTTCATCTGTTTCAGTTTTTCCTTGACACTTACCCCGAATTTCTGTTCCTCATCGATGATCAGCAACCCCAGGTCCTTGAATTCGACCTCCTTTCCCACCAGCTTGTGGGTTCCTATGATGATGTCGATCCTCCCCTCCTTCAGCATTCGGATAATCCGCTTCTGGTCTGCGTAGCTTCTGAACCTGCTCAGATAGTCCACACTGCATGGAAAATCCTTCAGCCGGTCCCTGAATGTATTGAAATGCTGAAATGCCAGGACAGTGGTGGGGACCAGCACAGCCACCTGCTTGCTGTCCGTTACCGCCTTGAAGGCAGCCCTGATGGCCACTTCTGTTTTGCCGAATCCCACATCCCCGCATACCAGCCGGTCCATGGGATAACCCGCCTCCATTCCTGCCTTCACATCGGCTGTTGATTTCAGCTGGTCGGGGGTATCTTCATAAATGAAAGATGATTCCAGCTCCTGCTGGAGGTAGGTATCCGGGGAGAAAGAAAACCCTTTCTGCTCCCTTCTGCGGGCATAGAGCAGGATCAGTTCCCGGGCGATGTCCCGGACTTTCTTTTTTGTATTGCTTTTCAGCTTCTGCCATGCACCGCTCCCCAGCTTGTAGATCCGGGGAGGGCCGGTATCCTTCCCCTTGTATTTGGAGATGCGGTGCATGGAATGGATGTTCACATAAAGGACATCCTTGTCCCTGTAAACAAGTTTGATGGCTTCCTGGGTGCGGCCCTGAACCTCGATCTTTTCCAGTCCGCCGAAAATCCCGATGCCATGGTCCACATGGACCACGTAATCTCCCGGATTCAGGCCGATCAGCTCCTTCACCGATAAAGATTCCTTCCTGCTGAACCGGTCATGCAGCCTGAATTTGTGATACCGCTCGAAAATCTGGTGATCGGTGAAGTAGGCAACTTTCAGTTCATGATCGCAGAATCCCTCGTGCAGGGTATCCGGGATGGTCTGGTATTGCAAACCGGGATCGATCTCCTCAAAAATGGCGGCGAGCCTTTCCAGCTGTTTCTCATTCCCGGAAAGGAGGTAATTGGTGTAACCTTCCCCGCTGTGTTCCTTCAGATGCTTTGTGAGCAGTTCGAAATTCTTATGGAACGCCGGCTGGGGCGAGGTCTGGAAGCTCCAGGCCTTCCCTTCGCGGTCACGGCCGGGATCTCCGAAAACCACCTTTTTAAAGCGTTGCATCTGGTTTGAGATCTCTTCCCCGGACCTGAGAAAAACTGCTTTATCGATGCTTTCAGCGGATCCGGATTGAAGGGTTGTTTTTTCATAGAGAGACTGTACCTGTTCGGCGATCAGTCCCGGATTGTCCAACCAGAGGGTGGTTCCCCCGGGAATATATTCCAGGAAGGAGATTCGCTGCCGGCCCATTTCCTTTTCCCACTGAATATTGGGGATGATGCTCACTTTTTTTGCATGTTCCAGGGAACGCTGGGAATCGGTATCAAACAGGCGGATCGAATCCACTTCATTGTCAAAGAAATCGATGCGGTGGGGATGACTCGAAGCGTATGAAAAAACATCCACGATCCCTCCCCTGATCGAGTAATGGCCCGGTTCATAGACAAAATCCACAAGCTGGAAATCATAGGTCCGGAGGATTTCCTCCAGAAATCCCCTGTCAATCTTCTCTCCCACTTTCACCTCCAGGGTGTTTTCACCCAGGTGTTTTCTGGTAATGACCGATTCGACCAGTGCCTCTGCATGGGTAATGATGAAGCTGGCCGTATGGCGTTCTGCCAGGCGTCTCAGGGTCTGGGTGCGGGTGATGATATTGGCCTCGTCAGTCTGTCCGTACTGCACGGACCGTTTGTATGAAGAGGGGAAGAACAGGGTTCGTTCGGGTGTCCCTTCCAGTGTCACCAGGTCGGTGTAGAAATAGGCGGCTTCTTCCTTGTCGGTGAGCAGAACCAGGTGAGGACCTTTTAATTTACCCAGGCAGGCATGGATCACGGCGGTCCTGGAGGAACCGGATAGTCCGTCGAGATAATTGACATCATCCTTCCGGTCCCTCAGGGATGAGGTTATTTCCGAGATTCTCGGATGACTCAGATAAGGATTCCTGATCATGATACAGCCGGGGCAAAATTAGTAAAAGGGGATGATATTTACACCCGTTCCATGATCCCCTCCTGAATGTTCCCGGACTGTATTCCGATCCACATCACGCAACCCTCTCCGCTGCTTCTGCGTCCTTTCAATGAATCCAATCTCTTGCAACAATGAAAAAAATGTTACCCCTTCTGCCTGCGATCCTGACGGTACTGATCATCCTGCATGCCCTGGTTACCCTTCCTGCCTGTGAGGAATCCGAACCGCTGGAAAAGGAACCCAATCAGATCGTCCTTCGCAAAAAATCGGCCGAGATCATCCAGGCCGACCAGGAATTTGCATTCGAGCTGTTCAGGGAGGTCTGCGGGCTGAGCGATGAAGAAAACATCATGGTCTCCCCGCTCAGTGTTTCCTATGCCCTGGGCATGACTTTCAACGGGGCGGCCGGAACCACCCGGGAGGCTTTCTGTAACGTGCTCCATTTCGGGGATCTTACCAGCCAGGAAGTGAACGAAAGCTACCAGGACCTGATGGATCAGCTGGTCGACCTGGATGAGCAGGTGGAGTTCTCCATTGCCAACAGCATCTGGTACAGACTTGGATATGAGGTCCTGGAGGAGTTCATTACCACCAACCGGACCTATTTCGACGCGATGGTCAGTGAACTGGACTTCTCCGATCCGCAGGCCGTGGAGACCATCAATGGTTGGATCGAGGAGAAGACCAACGACAAGATCCAGGACATGCTCGATTTCATTCCCGGTGATGCGGTAATGTACCTGATCAATGCCATTTACTTCAATGCCAAATGGAAATATGCGTTTGACCCGGAAGATACACACACCGGCACTTTCTACCTGGAGGACGGCTCTACCCACAAGGCTGATTTCATGAAGGTGAACGGGGCGTTCAATCATACGGTGACCGACGATTTCTCGGCTGTGGAACTGCCATACGGCGACAGCACCTTCAGCATGGTGGTGATGCTTCCCGCGCAGGGAAAAACGGTGAATGATCTGGTCGAAACAATGGAACTGGAAAAGTGGAACAGCTGGTTTGAAACCCCCGCCGTGTCGGACATCCAGATCGAACTGCCCAAGTTCAAATACGGTTTCAAAGACTTGCTGAACGATCCCCTGGTCAACCTGGGACTGGGCGTGGCATTTTCAGGAGGAGCTGACTTTTCAGGGATCACCCCGGGCGGCGGGATCTATATTTCCCGGGTGATCCACCAGACTTTCATCGATGTGCAGGAGGAGGGCACCGAAGCCGCCGCCGCCACCATTGTGGAACTCAGGGAAGTTTCCATGCCCCAGCCCGCAATTTTCAGGGCGAACAGGCCATTCCTTTACCTGATCAAGGAGAATTCCACCGGGGCAATCCTTTTCATGGGAAAGGTGGGCATGCCGGTGTATGAGGAATAATCATGCCGGTGTATGAGGAATAATAATGTGCCCAATGCACCCCGGTTCCGGTAAATTATCCTATTTTTAACACTTTCAAGGACCGGGTTTCCCATGAAAATACTCATCGCCACCGATTCATTCAAAGATTCATTAAGCGCCCGGGATGTGGCCGTGGCATTAAAAATGGGATTTCTGAAGGGGTCCCCGGGTGATGCTGTTGAACTTTTGCCCCTGGCCGACGGGGGGGAAGGAACGGTGGATGCACTGGTGGATGCCACCCATGGAGAACGGATAAAGTTACAGGTGATGGACCCTCTGATGAGGGAGACCGGGGCTTTTTACGGAGTCACCGGGGACGGACAAACTGCCGTTATCGAGATGGCTGCAGCCTCCGGTCTGGAAAAGCTGGATCCTTCCCTGCGGAACCCATGGATCACCACCACATACGGGACCGGGCAATTGATTGCCTCCGCGATGGATTATGGATGCAAAAAGATCCTGGTCGGTATCGGGGGAAGCGCCACAAACGACTGCGGTGCAGGAATGGCGGAAGCACTGGGGGTGAAATTCCTTGACCGGCAGGGTCGTTTTATCGGGAAGGGAGGAGGTGCCCTGGGTGAGGTGGCCCGGATCGATGTCTCCGGCCTGAATCCACTTATCCCTGAAACGGAGTTCCTGGTGGCCTGCGATGTCACCAATCCGCTTACCGGACCGGAGGGTGCTTCCGCCGTGTACGGTCCGCAGAAAGGAGCCGATCCGGAAATGGTAACCAGGCTCGATTCCAACCTGCAGCATTTTGCCGGGAAGATTTCAGAAGAGCTTGGGAAAAAAGTGGAATTGATCCCTGGAGCAGGTGCTGCAGGAGGTCTTGGCGCCGGTCTGATCGCCTTCCTGGACGCAAAACTGGAGAAAGGCTTTGACCTTGTAGCCGGCATGCTGAACCTGGAAGAAAAGATCAAAAAGTCCGATCTGGTGATTACCGGCGAAGGAAAGATCGACAGCCAGACCCGCTTCGGTAAAACTCCTTACGGTGTGGCCCGTCTTGCTGCCAGGTTTCAGAAACCTGTTATTGCGGTGGCGGGGAGTGTGGATCCCCAGGCCGAGATTCTTTACAGGGAAGGGATCACAGCCATTTTCCCCATCATTGAGCGCCCCATGTCCCTGGAGCAGGCCCTTCAAGGTGCACGGGAAATGGTGGAACGGACCGGCGAAAGGATCGCCAGAACGCTCCGTATTCAATCCTGATCAGGTCTGAGTACCTTCACATTTTCGCCGATGGGGATCCTCTTCAGTTTCTCCGGTTCGATGGTGGTCAGTCTTCCACATATATTCACTGCGCTTGCTGCCATTGGAGTATCCCCTGTGCTGGCAGGGGTCGGACCAAAGAAAATGCAGAATGCGGGCAGCCTGGGCCAGTAAGCCAGGTCACCCACCGTGACTTTTGCTGAAGCATCAGGTTCGAGGGGGATATCCTCCGATATGGGAAAATAGATCTCTTCTCCCCAGGTATTGACATTTTTCTGTATGGGCAGCATCCGGTAGATCGATCTTCCGGTAGGCGTGTCATACAACTCAGCCTCTACCTGGTAGGTTGCGAAACGGATAATAATTTTCATCTTCGTTTTATATAATCCGGTTGATTGCTATTTTTATCCATCAATTTACGAAATAATACCCAAAACGGGATGCTTGTATTCAAATTCGGGGGAGCATCGGTAAAAAGTGCCCGGGCGGTCAGGAACATTGCAGCGATACTCAGGAAGTATCCCGGTAATCAGATTGTGGTTGTGGTATCGGCCATGGGAAAGACAACCAATGCCCTGGAACGGGTCATTGACCATTATGCCTCCGGAAACGATGCGGGGTTGAACAAGGAGGTTAAGCTGATCAAAAACTACCACCTGGAGATCCTGGAAGGATTGTTCAGGGATAAGGAGCACCCGGTTTTCAGGGATGTGGAGGAACTGTTCGGTGAGTTGTCCGGGCGGCTTTCCGGGGAGCCCACCCTCAATTATGATTACGATTACGACCAGATCATCTGTTACGGGGAGCTCCTCTCCACCCGGATCATCGGTCACTACCTGAACCATGCGGGGGTGCAGACACGGTGGATGGATATCCGCAGGTCGCTTAAATCTGACAATAACTGGCGTGAGGCCAGGGTGGACTGGAAGCTTTCAACCGAACTTGTCAATCAGCACTTCACCTTCAATGGCGGGGAACCGATCCTGATCACCCAGGGATTTATTGCCTCCACCATCAATGACCAGTCCACCTCCCTGGGAAGGGAAGGTTCCGATTATACGGCTGCCCTGCTGGCCCATATGCTGAATGCCGAAAGCGTGACCATCTGGAAAGATGTCCCGGGAGTGCTCAATGCAGATCCCAAGTATTTCGACGACACCCTGCTTCTGGAGAAGCTATCCTACCTGGATGCCATTGAACTGGCCTATTTCGGCACCAGTGTGATCCACCCCAAGACCATCAAACCCCTGCAGAACAAAAACATCAATCTTTATGTGAAATCTTTTGTGGATCACGATGCCCCGGGGACACTGATCGGGAATATCCGTTATGACAAGCTGGTCCCTTCCTTTATTTTTAAGATGGACCAGGTACTGATCCGCACCTCTCCCCGTGATTTCTCCTTCATTTCTGAGGATAACCTGGAAGAGATATTCGGGATCCTCCATAAACACGGGATGCGTATCAACCTGATGCAGAACTCGGCGGTGAGCTTCCAGATGATCGTAAACAACGACAAGAGAAAAGTACGGCTCGTGGTGGATGACCTGGAGGAGAATTACCAGGTGGCCTGTCAGACAGGACTGGAACTGATCACCATCCGCCATTTTGACCAGTCCACCATCGACAGGGTCATGACCAACAAGGAGCTGATCATGGAACAGCGGGGTGTCCAGAATATCCAGCTGCTGGTGCGGGATCTGGGTTAATAACTTATATTGTGGACCCACCTGCCGTTGATTATATTTGGGAATTCCAGGTAACATTTTAACAGGCACATATGATATGCTGACAAAACCTGTCTCTCTGCTTCTGATTTCTTTGATCCTATTTTCAATTCCCTTTGAAACCAGAAGCCAGACAGGATACAGGGGTCCGTTCTCCATTGAGAATGAACAATTTGCCATATGGAACGGAAGGGAATACATCCCTGTCTTCATGAAGGGGATCAACATGGGGATCGCGGTACCGGGGACACAACCCGGACAGCTTGCTGCTTCCAGGGTGGATTACAGGCGCTGGTTCCACCTGATCAGGGAAGCAGGATACAACACCATCAGGCTTTACACACTTCACTATCCGAGATTTTATGAAGAATTACACCGGTTCAATACGGAATACCCGGCAAATCCTCTGCTGGTGATCCAGGGTATTTGGCTGGATGAGCAGGAAACCCCCACCGACCTGTTTGATCTGACCTCCGGGTTCAGCCAGGAGATCAGGGAAGTGGTGCGTGCTGTTCACGGGGATATCTTCATCCAGAGCCGTTTTGGCAAAGCCTACGGGGATTATTCCACGGACATTTCACGTTGGGTGGCAGGGTATCTGATAGGCCGGGAAGTATTCCCTTCCGAAGTGGCCCTGACCAACCTGGGTCATCCGGAAGAAAACAGTTACAACGGAACCTATTTTCAGTTGGAGGGAGGAGTAGATCCGGCGGAAGTCTGGGTGGCACAGCGGCTGGACAGCCTGACGATATATGAAAGTCAGCATTTCCGCTCCGTCCGGCCCGTGGGTTTTACCTCCTGGCCTACCCTTGATCCGCTCACCCATCCCACCGAGCAATTATGGGAGAACAGTCAGGAAGATGATGAAAAGATCGATCTTTCCGGTATGATCACAGCAGATTCATCGGCAGGGTTTTTTGTCAGTTACCATGCCTATCCCTATTACCCTGATTTCATTGTTCAGGATCCTCACTACGGCTTCGAATCAGATTCGGCCGGACCCAACAGTTACCTGGGATATTTGAAGGATTTGAAAGCGCATTATGAAGGGATCCCTTTGCTGATCGCCGAATTTGGCGTACCATCCAGCTGGGGAAGTGCTCACCTGACTCCTTCGGGGATGCATCACGGAGGGCTTACGGAAGAACAACAGGGAAGGTATACCATACGGATGCTTGACAATATCCGGGAAGCAGGTTGCGCCGGGGGAATCCAGTTTTCACTCATCGACGAATGGTTCAAGCAGACCTGGATCACCAATCCATACTCTGATAAGCATTTCAGGCATTTATGGCACAATATCACCACCCCGGAACAGAATTTTGGCATCCTTTCCTATGCCCCTCCTCCGTTCCCTTTTACCGAAGTCGGCTTTTTTCCCGGGAAGGCCATTTCCAGAGTCAGGGTGGTTTCCGATTACACCTTTTTCAGGATCCGTGTCTACATGGATGCGGAACAGTATCCCGGGGATACGCTGTGGGTTGCACTGGACACCTATGAAAAGGACCTTGGGGAATCCATTCTTCCAGACGGCACTTCTGTGGGTGGGGAAACAGATACCCTCAGGGCGGAATTTGTCCTCCGCATTCCCCTGGAAGGATCCGAAGCCGGCCTGTATGTGATCCCCTCCTACGATGTTTACGGGATCAAGCAACCGGTCCGACTGGATACGGTAGTCTCCGTTAAAAGTGATGCAGGATCCTGGAACCCGGTCAGATGGAAAACCAACTATTTTTACAATATTACACAGCAGGTGGGAAGACTCCGTATTTCCCAAAATGAAGATGCTTACCAGTTCCTGAATGCGGTGACCATTTTCAACGACAGTCTGGAGATCAGAGTCCCGTGGACCCTGATCAATTTTACAGCCCCAAACTTGAGAAGGGCGATGCATTACCTTTCAACTTCTGATGGGGAGGAGATTGTGGTCCTTCAAAAAGACACCCTTTCTGAAGGCATTGCTTTCACGCTCCTCCTGGGAGATGAACTGTACCAGGCTGACAGGTACTCATGGGATTTCTGGGATCACGAAAAGATACTGGCTGATCCTCCCATTGAGCGCAAGAAACAATCCTTTTATTACCTGAGGCGAAAATTGCCTCTGTTCAATTCTGCCCCCGTCGGGTACGCAGATACTTTTTCCATCTGGCCGGGCGATTACCTGATTCTGGATGAAGCGGGGGGACTGATGGCCAATGATTTTGATATTGACGGGAACCGGATGCTGGCCGCCCTTGCACTGGGGAACACGACAACCAATGGATCGCTTTACCTGCATCCCGATGGAAGTTTCAGTTATCATCCCGATCCGGGATTCCGGGGGAATGACTTTTTTATGTATTATCTGGATGACGGATACACCTATTCCACCCTGGTTCCAGTAACCATCAGGGTCGATTTCCCCCTGGATTATGAAGCATTCACCGTAAAAGGTACCGGAAAACATTTTGAGATCTATCCCAATCCGGGAAAGGATCTTTTCCACATCCGGACTTTAAAGCCATTTGATGAGGCCCTGGTCCTTATCACAGATATCATGGGAAGGGAGATTGCAACCGTGCAGCTTCACCAGGCAGAAACACCGATCATGCTTGAGAATGTACTGCCGGGAACTTATTTCTTCAGGATTTACGTGGATCATACCATTGATTTACACAAGATCATCATTCATTAGATTTACATATGGCCACTGTTGTTTCATGAAGATTGTACCAGATGATAGTTGATTAAATTTGTCACTGCATTTATCGGAAATCCAATGAAGATACTCGTCTGTGAGGATAATCCCATGACCCTGAAGACCATTGAGTTCACACTTATGAGAGAGGGGTATGATGTTTTGAAGGCGGAAGATGGGAAAAAGGCGATCAGTATGTTGAATGAACAGAAGTTCGATCTGGTGATCACGGACATCAACATGCCCTATACAAAAGGCCTTGAGGTGGTAAGGTATGTGAATAAAAACCTGGATGCCAGCATACCTGTGATCATCATTTCTATTATCAACCTGGAAGAAACAAGGGCGCATGCGATGGAACTGGGAGCAAGGGGGTATCTTACCAAGCCTTTCGATCCCAAAGCATTGCTGGAGCTGGTTCGATCCATTGCAGAAAATAAATAAAACGGATGATAAAGAAAAACGGATGTCTGCTGGTCTTTCTGATCTGCACATTCATTTCCTCTCCGGGACAGGAAACACCACCCACCTATCAGAACCCCGAAGAGGGGTTTTCCCTGATGCGCGAACATGCTGCCGAAGGCCGGTACGAAGCTGCGGAAAAGACCGGGT
>Ga0180432_10010653_pt1 | contig 10956 bp, 8 predicted proteins | sample SS_ome_10_FD_132414 | JGI IMG/M metagenome (GOLD analysis project Ga0180432, IMG submission 132414) | Hypersaline lake sediment archaeal communities from the Salton Sea, California, USA - SS_1_MS_2 metaG | ecosystem: Environmental > Aquatic > Non-marine Saline and Alkaline > Hypersaline >... | reverse complement strand
CCCGCCTGGGCGGGCAGGTCACCTCTCAGGGAACGCTGACGAGACAGGCACAGAGTCACTGATGACTCCCATCCATCGCAGCTTCGTCGATTCCGTTGGGCAGGGTTGTCCAGTAGGAAGAGCAGGTCAGGTCGGGGACCTGACACCCACTGGCATGAGTCTCTTTGTGTGCCTGTCAGGTCCTCGAAGAGTCGCCCCAGGAGACCCGACCTGACGGGCCCAGAAGGTTGGGTCGACAGAAGAGATACTTGAATGCCTGCATATTGCAGCCTGATCACATCGACAACATGTTGTCGTTCCCGCTTTGCCAAGCGCCTACGGCCGCGAGCTACACAATGGGCGGTCGTCCCACAGGCCATTCTCATCCTTCGTGGTGCCGCTGGCAAGTCCCGAGAATCGGGACAGGCGGCATGGGGGATTCCTGCCTGTCCCGGTCAATCCCGAGACAACCGGATTCATCGGGACGAAAGCTCATAGAGGTCTCCCAAGGCGATCGTAGAGTCGCCGCAGGAGACCTCTGTCGATCGCCTCGGGAACAGAAATCCGGGACGGGGGTGGGCGGTCACCCCGCGCAGCGTGATCTGCGCCAGCCGGAATACCCGTCAGGAGGCATTCTGCTGCTGCCTGGCCCGCCTCAGGCTCTGCCAGAAGGGCTTGTACAGGAAGCTCTTCTCGTCCAGTTCGCACAGCCGCTGGAACATCGGCCCGGTCACGGTGAAGGCCAGTATGTCCGGCGGCAGGTGCTGCCGCATGGCGATATCGGTAGCGCCTACGAGGGCCTGGGGGATGCCGAGGTCCCGAAACAGGCCGGCGAGTTGGGAGCAACCCGAGCCGAAGGGCGCGATCACGGCCGGTGGGTCGTCCGGTGCGCTGGCATAGTTGGCGCCCAGCATAAGCAGGCCGAGTTGGTCTGGATTGACGTAGAACGTGACCGTTCTGAGATGCTCGTACTGCGTTTCACGTAGCGGGCCGATCAGGATGTGCTCGTGCTGCTGACGGTAGGGGCTTGTGGCATCGATCCAGCTTTCCATCAGCTCGTGGGAACACTTCAGGCCCTCCTCGTCCACCAGGAACCTGACGAAGTCCTCACGGGACCTGGTCTGGACTCCGCACAGCCAGTGACCTGCTCCGCCGCAGCCGTAGTTGTGCCTGGTGACGTGGAGTGTCCCGCCCTTGAGCCAGTTGGGGTAGAAGGAGAAGACGCAGGCCCACTCGCCGGGCACCGGCGTCACCAGGGGCGCGAAAGCCGATGGGGCGGGAGCATCGTAGAAGCCTATGGGCGGCGTCTCCAGGCCCATGGCCTTGATCAGGTTCTCCGGGTCAGGTTGCATGGCTGCCTCCTTGCATGCTGAGCGCAGCTACCGGCCGTGGGTCTGTGGCGTGCAAGCTGACTTGCTACAGGGTGTAGTCAGCGCGGCGGGGCGACGCAGCCACCCCGCCGCGATCCCTTCAGTAGCCTGCCCGTTGCCTCAGTCGGGCTAGAGCAGCAGGTCGTTCCAGAAGCGGTCCCAGATTGTAGGGGTCTGCTCCAGTTGGTCAAAGGCAAGGCTCATTTCCACCAGGAGGGCCTTGGCAAAGTCAAACGCCTCTTCAACCGTAACCAGGGAGTCCCCATTGAAGTCTGCGGAGAAGTCACCATATGCTGGACCTGCCAGAGCCCCGCCAAAGAAGTAGGTGAACAGCCCGTGGTTGATAGACATGAGCCACTGCTTCATCTCCTCGGGGACATCCGGGAACATAGCCACGTAATCTTCCCCGACTTCAGCCGAGAGTCCCCTGGGAGTGGTGGACATGCAGACGACTCTCCCCATCCTGCCCAGGTCTGACATGCCGCCGGAGTAGCAGCAGTCGAAGATGAACACGATTCGCTTGGTCTTGAATCCGTTGAAGGCATGCTTCAGGTCCCTGTCCAGGAGGTAACCCAGACCATAGGGATCATCGCCCCAAGTGATCACTCCCACTTGCCCCCATCCGGGCAGGAAAGTCCATGGCGGCGCCCACTGGAAACCGTGCCCGCTGAAGTACAAGACCACTTCGTCGTCCCTGGTAACCGTCTGCTTCAGCGCGGCGATCTCGCTCATTATGCGGGCCTGGGTGGCGTCCGTATCCAGCAGCGTGCAGACGCTGTCGAAGCCGTAGACTCCTTCAAGCAACTGGGTCATCATGACGGCGTCGTCGTCGGCGTAGGACAGGTCCATTCCCCCATGGAGCACGTGGGCGTCGCCGGGGTAGTCGGAAATGCCGACCACTATGGCATACCTGTTACCCGACACCTGCTCGCCGAGCACGCCGGTGGTCGCCTGCCACCCGGGCCAACCCGTCTCCTCGTCACCTCCCCCACAGTTGTCGCCAGCACCCCCTTTGACGCCCAGCGACCCGGCCAGCGTGGCATCACCTGCGGCTGGCGCGGATGCGCTGGCTACAACGGGGAGAGCCAGAACCAGCACCATGACCAGAGCTATGCACAGGATCCAAACGCGTTTCACCCTTGCACCTCCTTTGAAGCCGGATATTGCCAGTCGGCGTTCAATCGTGTAAACGCCGGCGTGAACATAAAGTCACCCCCCTCAGCGGTATCACATAGTACAAGCCATGCACCTTCAGTGTCAATGGGGATTTTCGTAACACTGTGTTACAATATTGTATCATTACAGTCACGTTCCGGTTGACTCGTGTGACAGCTTGTATACATTATACACCCTCTGCGCAAGGGGGCTCGTTCGATTGCCAGTAGCACATGTTGCATAATAGGATCGGCCGGCCAGGAAGATACGCCGAGGAATATCTGGCGACATGAGAGTAGCTGTGCTTTCGGACACCCACGCGTCAAGCCTTGGTCAACTGCCTGAGCGGGTGCTTGAGGCCCTGGGGGGAGTTGACCTGATTGTGCATGCCGGTGACTTCACTGAGACGGCTGTGCTTGAGGGGCTTCGGAGGTTGGGGGAGGTGAGGGCTGTGTGCGGGAACATGGACTCCCGTCCACTGAGGAACATGCTCCCGAAGAAAGACGTGTTCACGCTGAGCGGGAAGAAGATCGGCCTCACCCATGGCTGGGGCCCGCCCTTCGGCATAGAGCGGCTGGTCAGGCGAAGCTTCGAGGATGTGGACGTCATCATCTTCGGGCACTCGCACCGGCCATGCAACCGGTACATCGGCCAGTGCCTGATGTTCAATCCAGGTAGGGCCAGGGAGTCGTTTGGCCTGTTGACCATCGAGGATGGTATCAAGGCCGAGATAGTAACGCTCTGAAACCCTGTCCCTCACCCCGTCTCCTTCCCCCTACCAGCCGCCTTCAAGTGGCTTGGATTGCGGATGGACCCTGCTCATGGCCCTCAGGCCAGGATCGCCGCCACGATACCCACCAGGAATATCCCGTCGAATACGCCGGCTCCACCAATGCTCAGCACCGTGCCTCCCAGCCTGTGGAAAGATGGGAAGTTGAGCAGGTCAGCACCTATCAGGGTGCCCATGGCTCCGCAGACGTAGGCCACCGGCGCTGCGTCATCATGGGCAAGGCCCAGGGCCAACCCCAGGGCCAGCAGGGGGGGAATCCACAGGGGCATCGCGATCCCCCGTCCGGGCTTGGGCCGGGACAGCAGCCTGGCAGCCACCGCGACCACGGCCGTGGCGATGGCTGTGGGAACGAGTGGCGCTCTGGTCGCCAGCAGGTAGATGGAGAAACAGATGGGGACCACGGCCCCGCCCACGTTGATGGCGATGAGCTGGTGGGCGGTGCGCGGGGGGCGGTAGTAGAGGACAGATAGCGGGAAGGGCCTGCGGCTGGGCTGGCGTACGGTGATCCGGCGTCGGGCCAGCGGGATGTTGATGAAGCTGCCCACGACGGACAGGACTAGCAGGGCTATGGCGGACTCCTGGGACAGGCCCAGTTTCTCGAAGGAGACCGTGCCGACTCCGAAGACCAGAACAAGCAGCAGTATGGGGATGAGGAAGAAGACGATGGGGAACAAGCTGAGACAGCCCATGCCGTTGCAAGTATAGCCGGGCAGAGTGAGGGCGGCAAAGCATGATGGCACGGCGCCTCATTGCAGGAGTAGTTCGAGCGTGCTATGCTCTTTCTTGACCTGGCCTTGGTTCCTGGACGGTCCCTTTTGACCGGTAGCTGTTTCTGAGGGCTGGGTGGGGAGAGAAAATGCGTATGAGAATCCGGCTGGCGTTGGCTCTGCTGCTTGTCGTGGTCACGGTGGGCACAGTATGTGGTTGTGGCGAGAGTGATTCCCCGGGGGCGGGGGCCGTTGTCACATCAGAAGAGATAGTGGCCCGGGTCGCTTCGTCCCAGGCAGAGATTCGGACCTGCAGGTACGAGATCACGATATCCGGCGTTGCGTTCATGGGGGAGAGCATTCTTACCGGCGCAATGGACTTCGAGAACCGCAGGGCGAGCTTCGAGATGGAGATGAGCGTGTGGGGCAACAGGGTCAGCATGGAATACTACGTGCTGGCCGACACCATGTACTGCAAGATGCCCCTTCAGGAAGAAGGCGATCGCTGGATCAAGGCGGAGATCTTGGGGCACGAGAGTTTCTGGGAAACCGGGGATCCCGTGGATGATCAGGTTTCCGTACTGGAGAACTCCCTCGAATGGCTGACTGCGGGCTCCGGAGAGGTGAAGGGTGTGGACTGTCATATTCTTGAAGTGGTGCCCGATTTCGATAAGTTGTGTGACGTGCTGGATCTCGAAGAGGACATGTCGGGGGTGCTGTTCGAAGACATTGCCCTCCGGTTCTGGATCTCCAAGGCCGACTACTTCCCCACGAAGATGGACTTGTCCATGACCATGAGGGACCCTGAAACGGACACCGCGTATGAGTGGCACCAGGAGACGGTACTGTATGACCACAACAAGCCGCTGGACATCCAACTGCCGCCCGAGGCGCAGTCCGCCACCGAGGTGAGCCCGGACGTCATCGAGTACTAGCTGAAGCTGCCTTGACCCCCTCCCGACGTGCTCCAGTTGCCCCGGGCTTGCCGCGATCCCCATTGGGGGTCTCCACAGGCAACTCGCCGTGGCGGGCTCCGGCTCACCGCAATGACGTGGCGGTCCAAGGGGGGGGTGGCAGGTAGATCGTGAGCCCCTTTTTGCCGCGATGCTACGCCGCTGGCAAGCGCTAGCATAGCCGCCCTTCTTCGGCGCGGCCCCTGCGTGGCCAGTCATGCGTGGTTCCCGTATAATTGCACATGGCTTTGCCAGAACTGCTTGAATGCTGAGAGGTACGACGTAGCTGATGGACAGGACCGCTTCACTGGATATCGCGTTCAACCCCAGGTCGGTGGCTGTAGCCGGCGTGGGCCCGGAAACGACGGGCAGGCTCTACGTGGAGAGCCTGCGCAGGACTGGGTTTGCCGGAGAGGTCTACCCGCTGCACCCGAAGGGTGGTGAGATTGACGGGCTGAAGGTGTATGCCGGTCTGGCGCAGGTACCCGGGCCTGTGGACTTGGTAATCTCCTGCGTGCCGGCGCACCTTGTGCCGCAATTACTCCGCGACTGCTCGGAGAAGGGGGTGAAGGTGCTATCCATGTTCACCTCGGGCTTCTCAGAGCTGGGGACCGAGGAAGGCCGGCGTCTGGAGGCGGAGATCGTCCGGCTGGCCCGTGCAGGCGGTGTCCGCCTCATCGGGCCCAACTGCATGGGCATATACTGCCCGGCGGGCGGCCTTTCCTTTGTGTTCGATTTCCCCAGGGACAGGGGAAGCGTCGCCCTGGTGTGCCAGAGCGGCGGCCATACCATCTACTTCGTCCGGGCAGCGGCCCGCCGCGGCATCAGGTTCAGCAAGGTGGTGTCCTACGGCAATGCCTGTGATGTTGACGAGACGGACCTGCTGGAGTATCTGACTGACGACGCCGACACAGATATCGTGACCGCCTACATCGAGGGGGTGAAGGACGGCGACCGCTTCTTCCGCGTGCTGAAGCGATTGTCGGTCAGGAAGCCGGTGGCGGTCCTTAAGGGAGGGACTACGGAGACCGGTGCCCGGACGGCTGCCTCTCACACTGGCTCGATGGTGGGGAGCCGCGAGGTCTGGGAGGGGTTGCTGCGGCAGGCCGGCGCTATCCAGGTAGATACCCTGGAGGAACTGATCGACATTGCGGTCACGTTCCGGTTCATGCGCTTGCCCCGGGGAAGGCGCATGGCCATGGTGGCCGGGGGTGGTGGGGCCAGCGTCCTCGCTACGGACACCAGCGTCGCCAGCGGTTTCACCATGCCGGCGGTCCCGGGAGCGGTGGCAGAGGAGATCAGGCGTTCGCTGCCCACCGAGGCCGGGGCGGTGGTCAGCAACCCGGTCGAGTTGAACATGTCCCCCGAGTCGTCCTATACCATTGCCAGCAGTCTGCTCAAGGCTGATGCCTACGATATGCTGCTGGGGCATTGCGTTTTCGGCCAGCCCCCCTGGCCGGTATTCAATCCCTGGTACGACCTTGTCTGCGACACGGTTACCAGCGTGCACAGGGACGTTGACAAGCCGGTGGCGATCATATTGGAGTCGGACGTACCGGGGGAGAGCGAGTGGTACCTGGGCCTGGAGGGAAGGTACTGGGAGGCGGGCATACCCGTGTACCATTCGGTGGCCGGGGCCTGCCGGGCGATCGACCGCTTCATGCGCCATCGCGAGGCGCGTGGTCCAGCGGCCGGACATTAGAAGCAGTGTGGAGAGAAAGAACCCCTGTCCATGTTGGCTGCTTCGTGCGTCTTCAGTGCCGCCGCCCCCCACCCCCGGCAGCCAGGTGTCGACACTCCTGGCAGTTGCCCGGCGGCTTCCACCTGGGGTCGATGCCGGGGTACACGCCCAGCCGGTGCAGCAGGTCCATCAGGGTACACGGCGGCAGGCCCACTACATTGAGATAGCAGCCCCTCACCCGATCGGCCGGCTTGAACCTGGCATCCTGGACTGCATACGCCCCGGCCTTGTCCAGCGGGTCGCCGGTGGCCACGTACTCCTCGATCTCTTCGTCGGTATAGGCCCGCATATGGACCCGGCTGCGGCGGTGCCCCACCACCTCCACTCCCCCGGCGGCGTCCACCACGGCGAGGCCGGTGATCACACTGTGCTCCTTGCCTCTGAGCCTCCGCAGGAACAGCCCGGCCTCCTCCTCTGAGACCGGTTTGCCCAGGATTTCGCCGTCCAGGACAACCACGGTGTCGGCGCCCACAACCGTGCCCTCATCGAGCGCGGATGCCACCGCACGGGCCTTCTGCAGCGCCCTGGCCTCTGCGATCGCGGCCGGGTCCGCCGATGCCGGTGGTGCCTCCCGCACCTGCGAGGGGACGACCTCGAACTCCAGTCCCATGTCCCTCATGATCTCCTGTCGCCTGGGAGACTCCGAGGCCAGGACGAGCTTCTGCCGGCGCTCGAAACTCCACTGCTTGCCCTCATCCAGGGCCAGGGTGGCCACGCACTCGATGTGGTGGGTGTGGGGAAACAGGTCCAGGGGGAGCACCTCCCGGAGAACGAAGGGACCATCCAGGAGAATGCGCAAGTCACGCGCCAGGGCGCGGGGATCGCAGGAAACATAGACCAGCCGGTGCGGTGGACGCTTCATGAGGGCCCGCAGCGCCGCCGGATGGCATCCCACGCGGGGAGGGTCCAGCACCACGGCGTCGGTCTGGTAGGGGAGGGACGTGAGGATATCCTCCGTGCGGGCGGTCAGGATCTCCACGTTGCCAAGCCCGTTGCAGTTGGCCCTGGCGTCCCTGACCGCGATGGCGGAGTCCTCGATGGCGAATATTCTGTCTGCGTGAGGGGCCAGCAGCACGGCGAAGGTGCCCACACCTGCATAGGCATCCACTATCATTTCCCTGCCCGTCAGGGAAAGCCGCTCGATAATGAGCTCCGCCATCTTCTCTGCCTGTAGGGTGTTGACCTGGAAGAAGGAGGCATTGTGGATGCGGAACCGGCTGCCCAGGAGTCTCTCTTCGTAATGGGTCTGGCCCGACTCCAACGGAATGGACGGTCCGAGAGCAGGCTGCACGACCCAACTGCCGGTGTTCACCCCGTACCGGATGGAGACCTGGGTGGTCTGCCCGCAGCGCCCCTGGAGCTGCGGGAGCGCCTGGTTGATCCAGGGGTGCATGAGGAGGCAGCGGTCGACCCTGACGAACCGGTGTGTGTCGCGGTTCACGAAGCCCAGTAAACCCTCCGGCCCCACCGTGAAGCGGGCGTGGTTGCGGTAGCCGAAGGTCTCAGGGGCGGGATCCGGCGGGGCCACGAGCCGCTCCTCAACACCGGCACCGGCGGCCAGGGCCTCCGCCAGGAGTTGACGCTTGATCTCCAACTGGCGCTCGTAGGCCACATGCTGCCACTGGCAGCCCGTGCACTCACCGAAGTAGGGGCAGGGCTGCTCGATCCGCCAGGGGGACGCCGCGACGACCCCGGCGACGCGGGCTGCGACGTGCTTGCGGTGCCGCCGGACGACAGCGGCCAGCACTTCCTCGCCGGGAATGCCGCCGAAGACATGCACGGTCATGCCGTCGCTCTCAGCCACGGCTTCTCCGGTCGGGCCAAAGCCGTCGAGCTTGAGCCGCAATGTGGCGACCTGGTCCGTCCTCTCGCCCACAGGCAGTCTTCTCTCCGCTCACATACTACCATAGCTGGTCAGAGAGGGACGAGTTGCCTCGTAGTGCCTGAGGTGGAGATGAAGGCGCTACACAGCGCGGCTCTGGGAGATCGTGCTCAAGTACTCCTCGGCCACCCGGTGACCTTCGTCAATCATCTGGGAGGTGTAGCTGAGGTCCCACAGGGGGAGGTCGTAGAACCTCTTGACAACGATGTGGTGAATCCTGCCCTGGGACTCCGAGCTCTCGCCGGGGTAGTCCAATTCGCTCTGAATCTGCTGCTGCGTCATGGTCTTGATACTGCGCCTCACGATGTTGAACAGCCCGCTTACGTTCTGCTTGACCGGCCCGCTGTATCCGAGGTCCACGGCGTAGACCTCGTCGGCGCCCTGCTTCAGGGCAACCCTGACGGGCAGGTCGGCCACCACCACACCGTCAACGTACTGCTGGCCCCTGTAGTACCAGGGGGCGAAGTAGGGAGGAAGGGCACTGCTGGCCATGATGGCGTCCACGACGGACTCGGTCTTATCGAGACCGAAGACGTGCATCCGCAACGTATTCAGGTTGGCGGCTACGATATAGAGCTCGACGTCCTGGATATCGTAGAAGAAGCGCATGTTGGGCGGTATGTGCTCCTCCACCAGCCGCTTCAGCTTTTCGCTGGGGATAAGTCCCTCTTTGCGCGTGATAATGCGCCACAGAATACCTATGCGGCTGGTCAGAACGTCGTGGTTGGCGATCTCGACCCATGTCCCGGCCAGCCTGCGAAGGCCGTCAGGGGTCAGGTCACCGGCCGCGGCTGCGGCGTTGATAGCGCCAACCGATGTGCCCACCAGTATCTGGGGGTGGATGTTGTGTTCCAGCAGCGCCAGCATAGCACCTACCTCGAGGGGGCCCCTGTTGCCGCCGCCGCTGAGCACGAAGGCCACCTTCCTGGGCGGCTCCGAGACAGATGCAGGCGGCTGCGGCGGCCCGGCCTGCGCCTCGGGGTACAGGTATATTGCGCCGGGCTTTCTCTTCCTGCGCCCCCTGGCGGCCCTCTTGCCTGTCGGCCTGGCCTTCCTGGTCACAATCCGGCCTCCCGAGGGGCGTTCCGCGGGACAAAGGGCGGGCGGCAGGCAGTCGTGCTGGGAACGGATTGGGCCCGGTGGCGCTCCACCATCTCGACAAGAGCAGCCCTGGCTGCTCCCTGGGGTTTAGACATAATATGGTCAAGTATGGGCATAGAGAGTGAGGTTTTGTGTGAAATTGGTGTTGAGAAACGGCCAAGCAGGCGTTTCGTAGCGCTCTTTTCTCAAGATGCTCAGAATGTCGAGGAAAGAGGGTCTGTGGGAGTTCTTTCTCCATTTGGGCAGTTGCAGGTAATCACTGGTGCGACCAGGTCCGAAGGTACGCAAGGCTGCCAACAGGGAGAGACTGTAGCAGGCCACGGCGAAGGCCAGAGGGCGGGGTACCGATTGACGTGAACGCACTTGCGCTTGGCCGATGCCCAATATCTCCTTTTCGTCTCTGTGATTGACCTCAATCTGCCATCGATCGAGGTATGCCTGAATCAACAGGGCCGCTGTGGCATCCAGGTCGGTGGACAGCAGGAAGGCGGGATCACGATAGTTGGTACGCCCCTGCTTCGAGAGCTTATAGGGTAGGGGAGCAATGACGATCAGCCGCAGCGGCCTGGTGCCGGCGCCGCGTTTCCACAACACACCATGGACCTGTTTATACCAGAGTATCCGCCATTTCCCTCCCAAGTACGCGGAGGCTTGCTCCCAGGGTAAATTGTCATCCTGTCGCACCTGCTCCGGTGTGAAGGTCTGCGGATCGTAGCGGCGGCGCGACCCAGGTGGGGCAGGAAAACAGAGACGGGCATCCTTGCGGCAGCGGGCCAGCAACTCCGTGCGATCCCACTCGGCCTTGAAGAAGGTCTGGTTACAGAAACTGCCGTCCAGCGTTGCCAGCAAGCTGCGGTCGATGCCTCCCTTTCGGTCCAGACGCTGTCGCAATCCTCGGACTACCGCAACGGTCTGGGTGGACAGGTTTCGCTGCTTACATGCCTGTTTGTAGTCGGCACGCTCTTGATCGCTGGCACGCTTGCCTGGTTTCTTTATGGGCGGTGCTTCTCGAAATGCCACCGGAAACCCACGCGCCGAGAAGTCACCCTCCTGATGATGTGGAAACAACAGCGAAGCCTGGACAAAGCGCAAACCGTAAATCAGGTTGACATGAAAAGGAGGCGACATCGGGTCGCGTTGCCAGAAGGCACCGACGATCACTCTTGTCCAAAATAGGTTTTCAGGCTGATTGCCAGGAAGAGAGTCCATATGCAAGCTGCCCCTCTGCGGCCCGGTGGTTGTGCTTCGCATCAGCCCGTCTTGTTCCCGCAAAGTCTG
>Ga0180432_10010652_pt1 | contig 10957 bp, 7 predicted proteins | sample SS_ome_10_FD_132414 | JGI IMG/M metagenome (GOLD analysis project Ga0180432, IMG submission 132414) | Hypersaline lake sediment archaeal communities from the Salton Sea, California, USA - SS_1_MS_2 metaG | ecosystem: Environmental > Aquatic > Non-marine Saline and Alkaline > Hypersaline >... | reverse complement strand
AAATGTATGTAGCAAAAGCCCGATAAACATGAAAAGAAAAAACTGAAGGGTGACGACGATGCCGCTCCCGATAAGCGCTTTTTGGCTGGCACGCAGATTCCGGGTCGCCAGAAGCCTTTGCACGATGAGCTGGTCGGCGCCATGGGAAGCGATGGAAAATACGCCCCCTCCTATCAGCGCCGTAAAAAAGGTGTAAGGGCTGGCCAGAAATTTACTGAAACTCATACCGAACCCCGGATCAAAGAGCTTCAGTTTTCCGAGCTTTTGAACACCGCCGAGAACATCCGGCAGGCTCTGAGGAAGAGAAGCAAGAATGATCCCCAAAGCAAGGCATGCCCCGCCTATATAGACCCCCATTTGGATGACATCCATCCAGATCACGGCTTTGATTCCGCCCAAGTAGGTGTAGATGAGCGTCACTGCCGATATGATCAGAATAGAGATGAGATATATATTCTGGTCGGATAGTTGAATCCCGGCAAGCCTCATTATAATCGCTATGGGAATGGCCGAAGCGAACAAACGCACTCCATCGGCCAGAAGCCTGGTGACCATGAATGTCGTGCTGGTGATTTTTTGCATGACGTGGCCGAACCGCCGGCCGATATACTGGTAAGCGGTGGCAAGCTGTCCCCTGAAATACCTGGGCAGCAAAAACAGACTGACCGCAGTACGTCCGAGAATATATCCGAAGGTGATTTGCAGAAAAACGAGGCTTCCCCCGTAGGCGATGGCGGGAATGCTGATAAAAGTCAGAGTGCTGGTCTCGGTTGCGACGACGGAAAACATGGCCGCCCACCAGGGAATCCCGCGGCTTCCGAGAAAGTAATCCGACGCCGACCGCTGCTTGCCGGCGATCATCAAGCCGAAGGCTGTCATTCCTCCCAGATACAGGAAGATCACCACGAAATCGATCACCGCAAATCCCATTTATCGTCTCTTCAAAACCGGTTCGATAATCCAGATAAATTGGCAATCACCGTCTCGAGGAAGGATTCAGACTCTCGAGATAGTTTTCCAGTCCAATGGCATGAGCAATGGAAAGCGCCTCATTCCAGCGGATGCCTGCCTGTTTTCGCAAGGATTCCAGAATGCCTATGATGGAAAGCTCCACTTCGCTGATCTGGCTGCCTTGAGTTTCGCTGAAATCAAGGGCAGCATAGAGCACCGCATTCGCCTCGGCATAGGTGATAGGTGCTGTGCGCCCATATCTTTGGCGCCATCCCATGCGGGAGACGGCGTCATTCACATGGCTTTTTATAAGAAAAGTAGCCCTTCCGATGAGCTTGAGATTGCCGGGCTGGACGTTGGTCATCGTGTTCCCTACGATACGTCCGAGCCTGGCCATGATTCCTGTCGAATGCGCGTTCAAAAGAATTTTCAGGATTATCTGCCTTTTGATGCCTAGAGGATCAGGGGTTCTCTCCATATCCAGAAGTATAACGACATCCCTGTCTTGAAGAGGAAATCGGCGGAGGATGGCTTTCAGCCTTTGAACTTCGATATCCCCGGCAAGGATAAGAGCCATGTGCGCCCCGCGTTCTTTGAATATGCGGACGAATTGGGCGGGGGCCGCATTCCGCCTGCCGAGTTCCTCGATTTCTTCATCCACGCACACCAGAACCCCCAGATCCCCCTTTTGAGGGAGCCGGGCTGAAATGTTTTTTCGGGAAAATGAAAAGTCATAGAGCTCCGCCTGATTTTCCCCGGCTGCGGCAAGACTCTTAAGAGCCGCCTTGCGGAGATAGGCGTCATCGATTTGACTCAAAAAACAGGGTTCGTATCTCTCCCTCTTTAATCCGCGGAAAGGCCGCCCAAGAAAACTATGCCAGGCTTGCCGGCCGTTTTCGGCTTCCGTCATCACCTGAACCCAACTCCTTCCCGTCTTTTCCCCGATCCTGTCCAGAGGATGAAGGCGGAAAGTGGGACTCCTCTCGGCACAGTCGATGAATACGGTGATCAGAGCCTTTTTGGCGAAATAGGTGGTTCTCTGATTTTTTTCGCAAACCGCGGTTTCAAGCCGGGTGAATCTTGCGATATCGTGGATTTGTCTCAGAATGATTTTTCTGAGTCCCTCAAAATGCAGAAGGCGTTTTTTGATGCGGACGTCCTCGCCGAATGCGAGCTCATCCAATGCATCTTGTGAAAGATGTTTCTCCAGGAAGCGGTGAATCCCGGCCTCTATGATGGTTCCGATGATGAATGTTTCAGAAGTAGCGGCCTGCATCCGGGTGGATCCGGCGATCGCCTGAGGGCCTGTCGTTAAATTTATTTTTGTGATGGCCGGTTCCGTGATGACGGACCTGCTTCTCTCCAGGGGAAAGAGAACTTCGTCCGGGTTGTTGTAGATGAAATAGAGGTGTTCGGCAGGCTTCCGTGTTCCCTCTTGCGCCGGATTTTCATAGAGATCCAGGGCCGCCCTTACAGCGCCTATCACTGAAGATGTCTCGCCGCCTTCGGTGACGGCAAAGATACAATCTCCGCGTTGGACGCCTCTGTCTTTGAGTTGAAGCTGTCCCACGAGCTCCAAATCTTCGAATCCCTCCAGCGCGCTGATGAGTGCCCTGTCCCCCCCGGTCATCTCCCCGATGAGCAGGCCCTCGATGTCTAAATCGGGGATCTCCCCTATTTTTTTCCAGTGGATGCTTTTCTTCATCTTCCGCCAGAACGGCCTCCATACAGCACTTTCCATCTGTTTGGCCAAACGTCCTGTTGAGCCACATCCGTAAATCAAGATCTTACGTCCCTGCTCTATGGCCCGGCTCACAGCGCAGGAGGCTTGCTCCAATGAAGATGGATCCTGAATCATCCGGTGGAGTGTTTGTATGATATCCTCGTCGACGGAAAAAATCTGTTTCATGCCCCTCTCGATATCCGCTTTTATTGTGGAGCTGAGATTCCATGTTTCAGGATGTCTTTTCTCTGTGGTAAGGTTGTGAAGGTGGAACTGCTTTTTGTTTTGGACATAATCTATCGAGAGCGGTGAGGGATGGATATTCAGTCTCTGTATCATTTCTGCGTGCTTGTTCGTCGATGAATAATCGAAAATTACTTTTTTCTGCCTGATTTTGCTTTCAATCTTTTTTGAACAGCTTCGCTTTTCAGCTCACGTATGGCATCGGAGGCGATCCAACGGGCGGACCTGGAATCGATATCGCGGATTTCTTCGGCAAGTTCCAGTGCCGCCATGTTCAGGCTTAAATTCCTCTTTCCGATATGCCTGAGGCTCCAGTTTACCGCTTTTTTGACGTAATTCCTCCCGTCAGTGGTCCCCCTTTTGATCAGTGGAAAAAGGGCGGCGAATTTGGTATCGTCGGCCTTTTTATCGTGCCAGGCCAAACAGGCAATCAAAGCGAAGGCCGCGCGCTTGACGAATTCTTCTTCCCGGCACGCCCATTCGGTTGTTTTTTCCCAGGCTAAAGGAGATTTATCGAAAAGATTCATGCACACCTGATCGCAAACATCCCACGAATCAAAATCTTTCGCCCAATCGTCCATCTGTTTCCCGGTAAGCTTATCCGGTTCTGCGATCATGGAGGAGAGGATCCTGGCATCGGGTATGCCGGTTTCCCACAATCGGAGAGCAAGATCATGATTTTTGCCAATTGCTTTAGCCATTTTACGCATATCCGGCACCGCAACCCCCAGCCTTGCTTTGGCCGTCATTCCGTACCGGGCCATTCCCTCGACCTGCTCCGGCCTGGCTTTTTCCCTTAATTTTTTCAGAACATCATCGACCCCGGGCATTATATATTTCTCCTATTTTTTTATTGCTGTACCGGCTTCCTTCCGTTTCAATGCTTCATCGAAGAGTCTGTTAGCGATCTCTCCATAAGCAGGCCCGTCCTTTATTGAGGATTTATGCGTCAAGAGCTGCCGGGATGTGATGGGTGCGTCCGGAAAGACCGTGTTTCTGATCCGGAACGGAAGGTGTCCGTTGATAGCGTCATCGAGATCGAACGCCTCCTTTTTCCAGAGCTGCATGACCGCTGTCGCCGTTATCGTTTTCGAGATGGATCCGATATTTTGAATGGTATCCGCTGTCAAGGGGATCTTTTTTTCGACATCCGCCCAGCCGGATCCCTTAGCCCATACGAGGCGCTCCTTGACAACAATGGCTGCTGACGAGCCGGGTATTTGATCGCCTTTCACATATTCCAGAATGAAGTCACCTAAATTTATGGACGGCGTTTTTGCGGCCTGGGACTGAAAGCCGAACGCTGCGGCCGCTATGATGACTCCCGAAATGAACACCCGAATGATTTTTATTCGATGCGTCATGAAATCCCCGTAATACCACGGGAAGTGGTTTTTTCCGGTCAATCCCGCCCCTGATTCAATGAATCTTTGTGTTTGAAAACTTTTCCGTCTTTCATGACGAATTCGACTTGCCGGAGTGTTTTGATATCTTCCAGGGGATTTGCCGGGGTAGCGATGATATCGCCCCGCATCCCCGGTTTGATGTTGCCGCGTGAGCCGCTCATTTCGAGCATTTTCGCCGCCTGGGTGGTCATCGCCCTGAGAATATCTGCGGCCGGTATGCCGGCGTCCAGCCAGGTGTCCAGAAGGGTAAGGGCGGCGCTGCCTCTTGTATGTCCTGGTACTTTGACAACGATATCGGAGCCGAAGGCCATTTTTACTCCTATTTTGTAGGCTCTTTTGAGCCTGTCGACGATCTTGGGATACCACTGCATCCTGCCGTAGACTTCGCAGATTTCTTTCGAAAAATCCGTACCGCAGAGCCAGACTCCCTTTTCCTTGGCCATCTTCAGTGTCTCATCGCTCATGAAAAAACCATGCTCGATCGAAGCGAGCCCCCCCATGACGGCATTCCTTGCGCCCTGTTCCGTCAGGCAGTGGGCGCAAACTTTGATCCCGGCGTTGGCCGCCTCTTCCACCATGAAGCGAATATCCGCGGCGGAATAGATGTAACGCTGATCGTCGACGACGATCTTTATCCAATCGGCCCCGAGATGAAGGTTTTGCCTTATCGCTTTTTTCATTTCATCGTGTGTGTCGGCCTCGATGTAATCGATATCGGGGAACCTCAGGTTTTCGAAGTTGACATGAAGCTGCCCTCCCAAAGGAGCGATGATCTTCCCTGCTGCCAGCATATTCGGCCCCGGAAATTTTTCTTGCTCTATGGCCCGTTTCAGGGAGATATCCGCATAGTGGCCGGCATTACCCACGTCGCGCACAGTGGTGAAACCGGATTCGAGGTAGGCGCGGCTGTTCTCGACTCCCTGTAATGCCCTGTCGGAGGTGGTTTGTGTCATGAAGTGAACCAGGAATGCGTGTCTGCCTGTTTCTTTCAAGGGAATCATCTCACAGAGGTGCGTATGGCAGTCGAACAGACCCGGCAGTACCGTGTGGCCGGAAAGATCGATGATTTTCGCCCTTTCCGGAATGTTCAGGTGCGGGCCCATATCCTTTATGATGTTTCCTTCGATGAGAATGACGATATTCTCGGTGACTTTGGCTTCTCCGGGATTGATGAGCTTTCCTGCCTTAATAGCTGTTATCTCATCCGCACAAAGTATCGAAACGAAAAATACAAGCAAAAAGGCGATGGAGGTGACTTTTGTCCTATCAAGCATATACAGCCCTCCTAATGGATTTGACTTCTGATTGCCTCAATGTTCTTGAAAAACCGCCGGAAATTATGACTGATCCGGAAATGCAAGAGCGCGGTTTTCTTTTTCGAAGTCCCAAAGCGAGTTCCGCGATCGATCCGGTTCTCTTTTCTCATCGGCATTTTTTCCTCCGGGCAGCCGGTCCCGATCGGCCTCCTGATTAGGCTCTGCCGGTTCATGGCAGCATTTGCGTCCTTGTTTGCGCCGGCTCCAAAGGATGCGGGGTCGTCTCCGCGGCACCCTTGACTCGTGAATACTTTTTGATTGGACAATCCCATCACAATATAAATCATATCGGCTTGGATAACAAGAATATGAATAGGCGTGCCGATCAGCCCCCCACCCCGGCTTGTGAATCTTCCGGCCCATAAGCGAACCGGAGCAAATTTTATGGAACTTTCTCAAGGAATAATCGTAAAATACAGCGAATCTCAAATATGCAGGAGGCCATTTTGCGGAAAGTACCGGCAAAAGCTTTTTATTTTTTGATTTTGTCTCTTTTCATGAGCGGCTTCACTCTGTTCGCTTTGGATACTCAGGAAGCCGGGAAAAAGTATGCTCCATTGGTGGGGGACTATGAATTCGATGTTCAGGGGCAGATCATGATCATTTCCTTTTGGGTGGAAGAAGGAAAACTCTGGGGGGCTCCTGAGGGGGAGAGCGCCGCGCAGCTGGAGCCGGTAGAAGGCGTTGCCATGAAACTCGAAGTGAACGCCCCTAACGGCCGGTTTTATGAGCTGGAATTCGTCGAAGACGAATCAGGTGAAGTGACGAGATGCATCGTGGCTACCATGGGTATGGGAATGGAGGGCGTCAAGGTCGAGTAGCCGGGCTCATTGGGTATTGCTGTTGGACGCTTTAAACGTAGAAATGATGAGATTGGCCGAATTGAAATTCCAATGAACCTCTTCCAGATACTGCTCAACGCCTTTTTTGTCCTTTTTTTTGAGAAGCTTGAGGATTTCCTTGTGATGGTTGTTGTTTCTTTGCAAGGTTTCATAAAGGATTTCCTCATTTTCATGCCTGAAGTAGGCTTTTTTTATAAAGCGTTTTTTTAGAGAGCTGATCAGTTTGGTAAGCTCTGCATTGCCGCTGGCTGCAATGTATTTGTTGTGGAAGCTTCGCTGTAGCTCAAAATATTGAGAGACATTCCTTTTTTTGATGGCCGCGTCCATTCGTTTGGTCAGCTTGGCCATCGCTTCCAGATCGCTTTCCATAAGGTGGTCTACGGCGTCAGAGGCGGCTAATCCTTCAAGGCTTCCCAGTATTTTGTATATTTCTTTTATTTGATTCTGATTTATTTCTCTAACGATGAATCCTCTTCTTTGGAGTCTTTTTATATAGCCTTCATTCTCCAGCTGAACCAATGCCTCTCTTATGGGAGTCCGGCTTACATTCAAGTCCTTACAAATCTGGTTTTCGTTGAGCTTGTCTTTCGGCTGCAGACTTCCGCTGTTGATTTTCTTGTAGAGATATTCATAAACGAGTTCCTTGAGCGACTTATACTTCAGCATCTTATACCCCCTTATTGCGAAATTACTTTAATAAACCGGCGTTCTCCAATCATCGTGATCCGGATCGATCCCGCGGACGACATTCATGTAGCTCATTTTTATTTCCCTTGTCAGAGGTCCCACATTGCCTCCGGAGATACCGTGTCTGTCGACAGAGACGATAGGCACGACTTCCGTAGCGGAGCCGCAATAAAAAACCTCGTCGGCTACATAAAGCTCGGACCGGTCGATTTCACGTTCGATCGTCCGCAGGCCGTGCTTTTCGTCAAAGAGGTGAATGATGGTATCCCTGGTAACGCCTTCGAGGATATTGCTTGTCACCGGAGGGGTCAGGGGGATGCCGTTCCGGATGATGAAAATGTTCGATCCGGCACCCTCGGAGACCTTGCCGTTTTCGTTCAAAATAATGACATTATCGAATCCATCTAGGTGAACTTGTATGCCGGCCAGCCGGCTGTTTTGATAATTTCCGGCGCATTTAATTCTCGGAGGCGTTGAATTATCAGAAATTCTTCGCCAGGAGCTCACAGCGCAATTCAAGCCCTTTTCCGATTTCTCGGATATTCTTCCCATGGGCAAGGCTGCGATGGCCGCACCGACCGGTCCCATAGAAATCATGGATCCGTCATCGGAGAGAACAAAAACCATTATCCTTATGTGAATGTCTTTCCGGAACTCATTTTTTTTGATGAGCTCGAAGATGTTCTGTTTGAATTCATCGAAGGAATAAGGCGGCTCCATCCAGGTCATTTCCATTGAGTGGAACAAACGCCGGATGTGGTCGTCAAGGCGAAAGAGATAAAGCTGGTCCTCCGATGGGACCCAATATCCTCTTATGCCTTCGTATACGGTGGCGCCGTATTTGGCAGCCGGTGTCAGCACATGAATTTTTGCTTCTTCGTAGGGAACCATCCGGCCGTCTAAAAAGAGATATTTCGCTTTAGCTTCAGACAATAACATGCTCCTTCTGGTAGATATATTTTATACAAAAAACATTTTGAAAACAATCGGATTCCGTTCGCCATGCGAGTGCCCGCCTTCCTTCTGCATTCTTTGGGGCGCGATGGATGGGGGAATTTAGATACCGTGCGCGGCGCGGAATGGAAAACAGCCCAGGCAGGCCGGAATCCTTTTTCCGGCCTGCCTGGAAAGATAGGATGAATCAGAATCGAAATCTGAATCCCAGATAGATCCTGCGGGGATTCAGAACTCTATTGATCTGCTGGTATTCCCATATGTTGGAGTTTCTGGCGTATTCAACGTTGTATCCGCTCTGGTTGTCTGTCAGGTTGTAGATGTCGAAAAAGATCTCCACATTTGTTTGTGAGGATAGGCGGTAGATGTAGTTGAGCTTTAAGTCGACCTGATACCAGCTGGGGCCTCTTTCCTGTCCTGATTTAGCCAGCTCCGTTTCCTGGGGATTCAGCGGCCAGTTGATGTAGCAGTCTTTTCTCAGGTATGATTCGGTGTAAACGAATCCTGAATTCCAATAAAACATGCCGCCGATGTTCAGGCCGAATGGTGTGCGGTAGGTTCCGAACAGCTTGATCTTATGGGGTACGGTTCCGGGCAGAGGGCCCCACATCCAGGAATTTCTCGGGTCAAGAGAGATGATGTCGCCGAAGTAGAGCATCTCCTGATCAGACGTGCTGTTGCCGCGGGCATCCTTGAAGGAGTACTGGGCGGAAAAATGGGAGCCGTTGAGGAAGAGCTTGGAAAGCTCAAAATCCAGTCCGTAGATGTTCCTTTTAGCCCCGATCAGATTGCTGATGAAAAAGTTCGCACCCTGAGGCGGGCCTTCGGCGGGATAGCCGAAGTCCTCCCAGGTCAACGCCAGGTCCCCCCAGACAGGGTCGCCGACGATATTGTAGACATAAAGGGGGATATCGATGTCTTCGATGATGTTGCGGTCCTGTCGGATGTATCCCTGGGTACGGAAAACGAAGCTCTTTCCGAAGTCGATTTCATAGGTGATCGAAAATTCCCGGGCGAAATTGTCTTTGGTGTTGGGCGTCCAGACCATATCCCTTCGCTCGGCGGAGCCATAAACCCTGTAGGTGTACCAGTCGTTGGCCAGCCAGAGCTGTTTTTCCCGGATGGATCCGGAGATATTTCCCGCGACGTGGATCGGGCGGAAGCTCATCGGGTCGGAATAGTGCCCGTAGAAAAAGGTGAGCTTCTGGTTGCCTTTGCCTCCGATATCCCAGGCCAGTCCGATACGCGGCAGTATGACGGTCTTCATGTGAAGGATTTCATTGCCTTCCGAATCCCGGTAGTTGTGGTTTTCTAAGCGCACGCCTGCATTGAGTGTCAGGTACCTGGAGATGTTCCATGTATCCATGACGAAGCCGGTCCAGCGGAGGGCTTTGACCGTGTTCGCGCCTCTGCTGGCCTGATGCCATCTCCAGAAATTGAGACCGTTTTCATTGTTGGCGGTAAAAGTCGCCTGTCCCAGTTCCGCTTCTGTCAGGACGCCGTCTCCGTTGAGGTCGTAGTAAGCGGCGGTGGAATCCCAGTGGCGGTTCATGTAGGGAAGCAGGATGTCGACGAATTCCCTGTAAGGCCAGACCAGATTCGAAGTCAATTCCGCCAGTGTCCAGCCGTAAAGGTTGGGATCCAGGGAATTCCGGTTCTGGTCGTATGTCATTCCACTGTCGTCCTTGTCCACCTCCCTGGTGTACATCAATCCGGCCTTCAGGTGCATGTCGCCCAGGTAGTACTCGAAGGCGGCGCTGAATTGGTCGCGGGTGTTGCGGTTCTCGGCGTCCGACCGAAAACCGCCGAACATGTAGTCTTCGATACGTGGAAATGTTCCCGGTAGGGAAAGAAGCGTGTCACTGATGCCCGCATCCGGGTAACGGGGCAGAGTGTTGTTCTGGATTTCATAATGGCCGTAGCGGATATCGACGACGATATTGCTCGAGATGACCTTCTGATAGTTGGCGCTGTAGGCCATATAATGCATTTCCCTCAGAGGCTGGCGTGTCTTGACCAGGTTCTTGTTGCGGTCCCCGGCGATGTCGAAATAGTCGAGAAAATAGGTGAAAGTGAAGGCATCGCTCGGGGTCAGGTCGAAAGAGAGTTTTCCGAAAACGTTGTATCTCTTTTCGGAAAAATCGACCAGCTCCTGCGTCGAGGAGGCGGATTCGGAAAGATTGAATTCATCCGAATCGTTCCTGTACTGTCCCGATAAAAAGAACCAGAAACGGTCTTTGAAGATGGGTCCTCCCAGGGTGAAGGCCGTATCGTACTTGTTGTCTTTATAGGACTGCAGCCTTTCGTCCTCCTGGGCCAGCCCTTTGTATCCGGACCAGAATCCTTTGCTTTGGACATACAGGTTGACCGATCCGGAAAGCCGGTTTCCTCCCGACTTGGTTACGATGTTGGTGACGACGCCCTTGCCGCCGCCGTACTCAGCCGGAACGCCTGAGGTCATGACCTGCTGTTCCTGGATGACCTCGTTGTTGAAGGTCATGCCGGCTCTCTGGGAATCCAGTCCTGTGATGTTGATGGAGTCCAGATAATAAATGTTGTCTCTGCTTCCGATGCGTCCTGCACGGGCCCAGTAGTTCCCTCCGCCCTTGGATGCGGGATCATACCCTGTTTCTCTTCCCTGGGAGTTGGGAACCATGTCCACTCCCGCAACGAGCTGGGTGTAGCCGACAAAATCCCGGGCCACAGGAAGAGACTCAACGACATCATGCGTCACGTGTTCGGCGATGGTCGTTTTTTTGGTGTCGACCAGGTCATAATCGGCGACGACGGTCACGCTTTCCTGCAGGGTGGATTGCTTCATTTCCACATTGATTT
>Ga0180432_10010651_pt1 | contig 10957 bp, 19 predicted proteins | sample SS_ome_10_FD_132414 | JGI IMG/M metagenome (GOLD analysis project Ga0180432, IMG submission 132414) | Hypersaline lake sediment archaeal communities from the Salton Sea, California, USA - SS_1_MS_2 metaG | ecosystem: Environmental > Aquatic > Non-marine Saline and Alkaline > Hypersaline >... | reverse complement strand
CCCCCCCCTAATACTAATACTAGGTAAAATGCGTGTCATTGTCAAGCATGGCAAAGGTTAGCATGGTACTTTTAACGTTCAGGCTTTACTTTGTTAAGGTTCAGGCTTAACAAAAATCGTGCTACTGTTTGACATGGTACTTTCTAGCATGGTAAGGTGTGGCATGGTATTTTTTAGCATGGCAAAGTGTAGCATGGTAAAGCGTAGCATGGTTAACGATTGTTAATCGTGCTATAGTGTAGCATGGTGACCGAAAATGTTATAAAGTGACATGGCATATAGTAGCATGATGGAAGCAACCAAAATTATCATGGGTGCAATTAGTATCATCATAGGTTTGGTACTGTTGCCACTTATGGCTGGGTTCGCTGCAACCTCAAAGAGCGATACAAACGTAAGCGCTGTTAGCGGTCTAACGTCTGTTATTGACTTAATCCTATATGGGTTTACCTTTGGGCTTGTCGGGCTTGGTATTGGTTTGATTTATATTGGTTTCAAAACCAAATAAATCTACATGGGGATTTTTCCCCAATATCATCTTTACGGTGTTGCTATGAAAGGAAATAAGATTTTATGTTATATGCTAATTTTGGCTATGCTTTTTAGTAATTTTTTACTTTTTAATAGCGTAAGTGCTGACGCTGACGAGTTATTGTGTAATTTTGACGATGTTTCATCGGGTTTAAGTAGTTTTGTTAGTGGTGGTTTTAGCGGTGAAAGAGTTTCAGGTACTTTTGAAACCTCAACAACAGGCGATTTTTCATCGCCTAATTCTCTTTATTTAGCTTCTAGTGGTTCATCTAGTGGTGGCGAAGGATATTTAAATTTAACTTCCGATTATTCATATATTGGTGAGATAAATTTCTCTTTATATTGTGGTTCAGGCTCAGCGGGCGCTTATGTTGGATATATGAGTTTTTATGACTATAACGATAATGAAATAATCGAAATAGAAATATTTACTCATTCAAGTTCTAGCGGTTATATAAAATGGCGTGAAGTTGGTTCAGGGCAAACAACTATAGAAGACGTTAATATGGAAGGTAAAACATTCCACTTTAACATAAAGCATAATTTTACTAATCAATTTGAGGTATTAGTTTTAAATGATGTTGGCTCTACTGTCTATAGTGATACTTTAGGGGGAAACTATGCGGGTGACTATTCTAATTTTTCCTATATACATTTTACGCCTAGGTATAGCGGTGATTATTCAACAATGAAAATATATTTTGATGATTTTTATATAAACGATGATGTACCAAACACACCGCCAACAGCAAACATGTTTGACTTACAATTTTATGACGATAATTTAGGATATTCAGGTGACTATTTAAATTATGAGCTTGGCTTAGAAGCAAATAAAGTTTATATTGACGGTAGGCTCTATCACAACCCAACGCTTTTCCAAAACCCTTTATGGATTGGCGCTTATGGCGGTATGCACGAATTGCCTTTAACTATAGATAATCTTGGCTTTAACTATGGCGAAACTTATTATTTTACGCTAGAGGACGCTACGTTGACTTATGCTTTATCTGATGGCGAAGTTTTAACGGTTTCTTATGGTGATGTAGATTTTAGTATTAACCATGATACTTATGCCACCAAAATAGTTACGCTTTCAAATGGTACTTTTGTATGGAATAGCAACACCTCTTTATTTGATGAACAACAACGATTTATACATTTAAGGTTTATTGACGCTGGCACAGGTAGGGAATTTAATACCGTTAACCAACCAATACCACCGAGTTATATTTATCCTGATAATAACATTAATCTTAAATTATATCTAAATGATAGTTTTAGAATCACAGGGGATAAAGATACGCCTATGTATTTATCTATTAGTTCTATTGCTGGCGGTACTTATTGCTATTTAAATATTACAAACATAACAGGTTATTATTCAGGTGAGGTTGCAACAATACCGAGATTTTACGAGGACGTAAGCGAATACATAAGAATAACGAACGGTAGCACATACACCATATATTTAAGTCAGGTTTCAGATATTGAACAGGGATATGAAAATTATAAGTATGGTTTCGGTTCTAATTCTGATTGTTTTATAGCAACTGACAAACAAATATATGCTAATGGCGAGGAAGTGCGCATAAGATACCGCTTAACAGATGGCTCTCAATTTGGAACAGATGGACATTATTTAATAGCTGCTAGACCTGACCAAAAAAATATGTGGGGAGAGTTTAAGTTAGATGACTACGAAATAAAAGTTAATGTTGACGATGATTTTGACGGTTCATACCACGAATACAGCTTTACACCTGATTTGACAGGCTTAAAAGGTGTTGTGCAATATAACTTAAATGTGATACATAATTATTTTTGGGGTATGAATGACGAGATATTTTCAAGCGATTTAATTATTAAAGTTCTTAGTGGTGTAACTTTTGAGCCATACGGAAACCTAACAACCATATCACCATCACCCGCTTATCTTGGCGATGATGTAAGCATAGGCTACCAAGCGAACAATAGCGGTTATATAGCTATGCGTATGTTAAGCGATGGTGATACAGAATATATTAAACTCACAGGTTCGGATTTTCCAAAACCAACAACCGCAGAAGAAATAAATACTTTTGTTTATGAGGTTTCTAGACTTGGCGTTTATCAGTTTGCAATATTCATAAAGGATAATGATAGCACCTATTCTTTAGAGGACACACTTACATTAAACGTTAATGGTGTTAATGGCTCTAGCGGTTCTATGGGGTACGGTGTTGAATTTCTTCAAGTTATACCGCAGATATGTATAGCTGGACATACTAACATAGAGATGATGTACGGAACGCTTATAGAAAATTCCACTTTAATAATTACTGACCCACTAGGGCAACGTTTACCGCAAAGCACTAAAATAAATGATAGTGGCACAGGTGTTTATAGGTTCAATCTACCAACTTATGCAGAAATAGGTGTTTATAACGTTACTCTAAATGCAGTTGATACCTTATATAGCGAGTTTAACGTTATTGCAGAAGAGAATAATTATATCGAGTTCACCAAAAACGTATTTTTAGAAGGTGAGGATTTCGGCATATACTTACGCCATGATAAGCGTGTGAGTTTCGATATCTATAAAGAAATTGGCGGGGAATATATACCAATAGGAGAAACTTACCGTTTTGAATCAACAGAAAACCAAAACGATTTTATAAGCGTACCTCAATCTACGGTATTAACGTCTACAGGAAACTATAAAGTAGAGATGTGGGAATTAAATAATTGGGTGCGTCAGAAAAAACTTGCAGAAGATACCTGTATGGTGATAAGCGCAGCCCAAGCGGGAATTATAGTAGATGGCGGGAACGGTTTTGAGCTACCTAATTTAAGTAGTGACTTGGGCGCTTTTGTTGGCGTGTTTGTCATATTCACATTTATGCTTTTGCCTTTATTCTTTATGATGGCTATTAAAAAAGGTAGTGTCGGATTTAATGAAGTTCCCCCTGTTATATATGGTAGTGGTGCGGTTATAGGAACGCTATTAAGTACAACTTTAGGTTTTATAGATACCTATTGGCTATTGATTATAATTATCGTTGTTGTCGGTTTGGTTGCTCTTGGCTATTGGAATCAAAGGAGAATGTAAAAATGTCTAACTCTATCATGGATAACAGGTTAAGCATAAGCATAATAGTTATTATGTTTTTGTTTATAGTTTATGGCTGTCAAGCTGTCATAATTGGCGGTAGTGGTGGCGTTGGTGATGGTGCTGGAATAAACGGTTTAGATTCAGATAGTTCTCCCGATGTTAGCTTATCAACAGATTTTAGTGGTTTTGGGTTTGTCGAAACTATACAAAAATCTTTTGAATTTATAACATTCCAAAGTATAGACGCACCGTTGCCGGTTATAATATTCTTAAACTTAATATCGTTTATTTGCACGTTCATACTTGTATATATCGTATTCAGTTTTATATACGATTTTGTGAAGGCTTTACCAACTACTTAAATGAGGTGTTAAAAATGAAAAAAACTTTGTTTACTCTTGTGCCTGTTCTGACGCTGTTATTTATTGTTTGTATTGGTTCGGTGGTGTCCGCCAATGACTACCCAGCTGTAGATTGGAACGATAATTTAATTATGCACGAAAACACCGGTGGGGGTAATGGTGTCACCGCTATTAATGAGATAGAGTATGTTCGAGTATATGAAAATGAGAGTTTAGTTGGATTAAACGTTTTGTTTTATTATCCTTCGGGTCAGGGTAATTGGAACGGTACTTTTAAAGGTGCTTTGTACGAATGGCTAGACGATAATTCTTTATATGCTGGTGACGTTATCGCATACACCAAAAACGTAACGCTTAACCTTACTGAGCCAACGGATAGCTGTTTTATGATGGTTTTTCTACCTTTCGATGAACCCATAACTTTAGTAAATAATACTCATTATTATATTGCTGTTATTCCAGCACCCGCAGAAACTTACGGTAATATTAATATTATAACTTGGTGTAGACAGGCGAGCACATCAACAGGTATGACAGGTGGCTATTATACCCAATATAATTTAAATCCTGTTTTACCTTCTAATATGTCTAGTCATTTTACTTTGTCTACCCAACAAAGAAGTATTCAACCGGTTTTTTGGAATTATACTTATTCTTCTGCTTGTGTTAATGTGAGTTCAGGGGTTGATTATGTGATAAATTTTGATATGGGAATCATACTTTTAGTTATGACTATGTTCTTTATAGTTATTACTAACATATATAGAGATTTTGTTTACTGTATTTTTGCAGCAATATTAAGCCTAGTATTAGGTTTATACTATGGCGGTGAAACTTGGTTTATGACAATTATGGTTTTATCGGCTGTGTATCATAGCTTTTTAGCGTTAGCTTTTGCTATGAGCGCAGACGTAAAAGGCTACCTAGACAGAAATAATAAGAGTTGAAAAAATGAAATATATTAAAAAGAAAAATGGGGAATTTTCCCCAAAAAATAAAAAAAGGCTGCTTGTCGTAATATTATGCGAAGGTAAAGACAATATAATGAAATATGTTAAAAACTTCGAAAGCGAAATAAGCGTTAACGGACACACATATTTTATAATGTCAAAGGGTGTATATAATAATAGGTATCTCGGTAGAATATCCGTTTATCTAGAGGGTATAAGTACACCGCTAACGCATGATAATATAGAGTTTGAAGAACAAAAAGTTTTAGTTGAAACCATACACGGTACAACAGAAACCCATGACGTAAGAAAAATAAAAGGATTAAAGTTTGATAGTGAGCTTATAGACACACTATTAAACAGGCGTTTAGCTGAGGAATTTATGAAGCTAACAAACAACAATAATCTTTTATTGTTCGCTGTACTTTTGGCGGGTGCTGCTGCACTAATAAGTTTAATTGGGGTGATTCTTCCTTATGTATGATAAAACAAAACAACCCTCAATAACTAACGTTCTATCTAACGCCAAAGGTAGCGATTTATGGAAAATCGTTGAAACCTTAACCGATGAAAAGCATAAAAGAAGAAAGACGATTTTAACAGGTCGGGAAGTGCCGTTATTGTCAACGCTAGACGTAACTGCACAAATATATGACATAAAATTTTTAAAAATGTGGGTAGATTATTATGCCGAATGGAAAACATCAAGCGATAGCGGAAGGGGTCGACAGGATATTGTAGAAGTTGCTAAATCTCATTTTGTAGGCGACAAAGTTACTGAAGAATTAAAAAACTTAACTAGGGGTCGTTAATGTGAAAGAGCTACCCGAAAAAGCGCAAATAATAACAGAAAAAAAATATGTTGAAGAATTAACTAGAGAGGATTATTCAAAGGTAGGCGTTATTCTTCTTAAGGAGAGAATAAACCAATGGAAAATAAAAATATTAACGATGTTTTCAAAAAACTAAAAAATGACGGTTTTGAGGAAAACGCTTTAGAAAACACAGAAAACTTAAACGCTGAATACAGAAAGAAAATAGGAAAGTTTAAACGTGGTTATTGGTATGCAAACCCAAACAACTATAACATTAAAATGTTTGAGCCTATACACTTTTTCGGTAAGTTAAAATACATCTTACTGTATTCCAAAGACAGAAACGGATTTTTTATTATTGCTATATTCAGGTTTTAGTATGATATGGGTTTATCTTTTGTTTATCGGAATACTTATTTATGTTTGCTACCCAGCTATTAAATGGCTTAAAAGAAGGTTCTTAAAATGATGGTAGGTATAACCGGTGGTTTAGGTAGTGGCAAAACTGCTATAGCTGTTAACTTTATAGTTGACGATTATAACAACGGTTTTAAAGTCTATTCAAACACACCGCTTAAGAAAATAGAATATGAATTATTGACAATAGAAAAAATAGAAGAAATGTTAAACAACGAAACCCAATTAAATAATGTTATTCTGTTTATAGACGAGTTGCCTGTATGGGTTGACTGTAGGCGTAGTTCTAGTTATGAAAATCTTATAATTTCTTATTTGATTCTTCAATCTAGAAAAAGAGGTTGTCATGTATACTATACTGCACAGGACTTCGATTTAGGCGATGTACGGGTTTATGATTATACCACGCTAAAAGTTAGCATGGAAAAAATAACTTATGTTGATGATAGTGGCGCAGTTGTAGAAATAGAGGACATTAGAGAGATGACTATACTAGACGGTAGGACTAAACCAAGCTCAATCTCTAACGATTTTGTCGACATATCTACAGCATACGATTATTACGATACCGATTTTATTATTATGCCTTTGGCGATAAAGAAAAAACAAAAAAAGAAAAAGATTAGTTAGCCAAATGTATATTAACCGCTCTTTTTCCCCTAGTCCTATATACAAAGTGTTTATCAACATATCCTCTTAGCTCTATTTTTTTATTATCTCCGTATGGTTCTTTAACTATGTCTAGCACATCGCATAATATTATTTCTTCGCCTGTCGTTATAATCCACTTACCGTTTAAATAGCCATAGCTAAATAAGGTATGCTCAATAAAGAAGTCTAATTTTTTTTCTATTGCATACCAAAGTTTTTCCACATCTATTTTATGATATGACATAACATCGAAATATTCTTTATATGGTTTTATTTTTTTAAAGTCTTTCATTTTTTCACCTCAATAGAAAATATAGGTACGCTTAAAGGCGTACCATAAGGACAACTTTACTTTTCTGTTCATCGGAATGAATCGAACAGGTTAAACCTAGAGCTTTAGCTGCTACTAGAATGTCTATTAGTTCAGCGGTTTGGGTGCTGACTATGCAGCCATCAAAATAAACCATAATAGTATCGTCTATGCATATTTTGCTATCAGCGTCAAACATTATTTTTTCTAGTTTTTTGTTTATAACGTTTAAGGGCGTGTTTTGTTGGGTTTTTTTGTTTTCCATGTTAATCACAATATTAGTTATAGCGTTCATAGTATATATAGTTTTTGGGGTAAAATTACGATTTATATATAAAGATAACTATTTGTTTAAGTTTTCTTCTTCCATAGCTTTAACTAATTCACTTATCTTTTTGTTTGTTTTTACGAATATAGAATAAGACAGAAGAAAGACATAGATAGACGCTATCATTATGGGCAATGAATAACTATTAGGATTAAACGCAAGCATTATCACACACGATAGAGATACAGCAATAGACATAAGCATAATAAAAAAGCTATTGCTCTTTATGTTTTCTTCGATTGACAGTTCATCGTTTAAGGCTTCTATAAATAAATCTTTCATTCTTCCCATGTTGACACTTCCATTATAAAAATTCCCACGATACCAACAGCAAAACAAAACACATAAAAATTATTTCCAAAAAAGAAAAAAAGAGTACCAAAAAAAATACTAAAGAAGAAGATTAAAAAACCTTCTTCCCAAACAGCTTTAAAGTTTTTTAAAGATGTATTGCTTTCGTGCTTGGCTAAATCCGCACCTAAGCCCAGCTTTCTTAGTTGTGAGAATCTTGTTAACCGATGTGCTTCGGTTTCGTTCATCTTCTTTATTAAGGATTTCAGCATTAAACTCTTTTGCTGGGATTGCAGCTGGCGCTTTGTTTTGCGAAATAAAATTTTTAATTTCGCTAATTGTCGCTTCAGGTATCTCATAATTATAGCTTCTTGTTTTTTTGTATGCTTCGATTTTCATGTTAACCACAATTTACATATAGCGTTTATACTATATATAACTTTCGGGTTATTCTAGCGCTCTTATTTTCACCATGTAGTTAAGCACTTTTTCAAGCTGTTTAAATTCTCTCTCTAATATATCTAACATTTCTTCACGCTTCCCCGTATCAGCTTTTGAAAATGCTTTAATTATTTGGCGATACTTTAAGCCAAGCTCTTTTTTTGCTTCCACATAAACCTTCTTTTGTTCTTCGTTCAAAATATCTTAACCCCTTTATGTATATTTTTACCACATCGAGTACAAAAAATATTAACTTCTTGACCGCTATTATATAATCTAGCTGTTAATCTTGGAAGTTTAAATTTATGCCCACAATGCAAACATTTAACTTCTGTCATATTATTCATTAAGAGGGTTGGGGGTGCGGTCGGTGGTGAGGATTAAGGAGAGTTTAGAGGACTACCATATAAGGTACATCTTTAACAACCGCACCCCATTAAGTTTTAGGCTTCTTTTATGAATACATCGAAGTCTTTACGCATACGTCCATTTTGAGTTTTTACCTCTCCGTTGTATACGATTAATATAAAATCTCCCTGTTTGACTTCTGACATAAGGGTTTCTAGTTGGGAAGTTCCAAATACCGACATTTTACCGTTCTCAGTTTCTATGTCAAATATATGATTATCATACATAGTATTTTGCCTTATATCAGCTAGAACGCCTTTTATTTGTTGCCCAACTTCAACAGGTGACCAAATATCACCGCTTTCAATTTTCTTAAAACCTTCGTTTTTTAGTTCTTCTATTTTTGTTTGTTCCATGTCTATCACCTAATAGATAGTTGCCCACATATAACCAACAACCAAACCCAAAATGAAATACATCGCCATTAATAACAATATGCCGATGTTTTCAGCCAAATCTTTATTTTTTTCCACCATGTTTAAACCTTTATTTATCTCTAGGTAAAAATTGACCCTTTCGGTAAAGTTTTCCGTTGATATAAATATTTTCTTCAGCTCTATAATATTTAGATTTTGTTTTAACATTAACGTATTTTGAAAATTGACCCATTTTACTTAAAAACTCTATTTCTTCTTGGTACTTTGTCATAAGAAAATCAAAGGCTAAATTTACTTGTTTTTGTGTTGGCGGTTTATTACCCCTGTATCTCTTATCTCTCATAAATAGCTTAAGTGCTGTTTTGCTATTTATATCTTTATTGCCGAAGTCAGCAATAACGCTATTCCTAAAAGCGTCTAATTGTTTTGCAGTTGTTTTTTTCCTCTCCATCAAAAAACCTCATGTAGTTTTTTATTTCTCTCCGGTTTATTTGAAGTGTATCTTATTATTTTTATTAGAGCCTGTTTGTATATATTATATAAATCGTTACTTAAACTTTCGGCTGGTTGAAATTTTAAAGCGCCAACGGAAACCAAAAACGAATAAAAGCCATAATTAAAAACACCATCATTTCGTATAAAATATTGCTCTCTCCGGTTCTTTTTCCACCAACACACAAACTTAACGTCACAGCCAAAACGTAGCGTATAATAACCCCTTAATCTAGAAAGTCTTATAAAACCATCATCAACAAAATCGTATTTTTCTAATTTATCTATTGCTGGAAGGTTTTTAAATTGTTCTCTAAAAGCGTATATGCTTACAGCGTGAAATCCGTTCATGGTTTCAAATATTGCAAAATCACCATAGCCATAGTGTATAAGTTCATCTAATAAATTACATAAATCTTCTAGACGGTCTAAACGTGTGTTTTTATCCTTATTCTCTATGTCTATATCTATAAAGATACTATGATATTGTACACCTTTTAAATCAGGTCTTAAGCAATCACTAGATACACCATAATCAAATATCGGCAGTTCCATTTTAATCAAACCTGTATTTATATCCGCTACATTCAACTATAGGTATATTGTCTAATATTTGGTTTGATAAAGCACAGCGTTTTTTATTTTTCCAATCATAATATAGATATTCACAACTTTTGCATAAATCAGTTTTCATTTTTTAAACTCTCCAATACTTTTAATAAATCTTTTAGGTCTTTTAATGCGACATCTTCAGCATATTTTTTTGAAAAATCATCAAGTAAACAAACCTTCTCTAATCTTTTTATCTCACTAGAGCCTTTATTTTTTGTTCTATTGTATAATCTTTGGTTGTGATAAACTAGATGTGAGCTTATTTGTTTTGATATGGTACGCATTTTTTTAACCATGTTTGCTCTCAAATATTGCCGATATACTTTAGTTCTTAACTGCTTATCGTTTATTATACCCTGTTTATAATCACTTGTCAAAAGTATTGTCTTATTCATTATATCGGTAGCTATATCTTGTCTATAGCTATAAAAGTTAAGTAAAATTTTAATTATTTTTTCATCGGCTCTTTGGGCTTCGTAAGCATTTAAAAAAGTGTCTATGTTCTTTTGGTAGTGTAAAACGTTAGTACAATATTCATTATTGATTTTCCCAAGCCAGCTAAGAACATCATTTTTATATTTCATATTTGAGATTCTTTCATTAAGGGTTTTCATATTTTTTATTGATAATTGATTTTCCATTCAACCAGCCTTTATCAAAGTAATGGAATATGCATTTATAAAGGTTGTGAGATAATTGCTAACGCTTACCATGCTAACCTCTACCATGCTACTTTCTACCATGCGTGACAATGTCTAGCACGATTTTTTGAAACATTTGTAGCAATAAACCGAAAAGTTTATATAGTAGTACCATGCTAACCTTTGCCATGCTTGACAATGACACGCATTTTACCTAGTATTAGTATTAGGGGGGGG
>Ga0180432_10010650_pt1 | contig 10959 bp, 1 predicted proteins | sample SS_ome_10_FD_132414 | JGI IMG/M metagenome (GOLD analysis project Ga0180432, IMG submission 132414) | Hypersaline lake sediment archaeal communities from the Salton Sea, California, USA - SS_1_MS_2 metaG | ecosystem: Environmental > Aquatic > Non-marine Saline and Alkaline > Hypersaline >... | reverse complement strand
TTGAGCGTTATGATAATGAGTGCCAGATTCTGTATATTCTGGGTAGATTGATCCAACTTCTAATGAGGTATTTCCACTTGGTTCTTCATTGATACCAACAGCGCCATTAGCTAAAATATACAACCTCACATCTCGACCTGAACTATGATCAGTTAAAAATTCCAATTTAGTCGGTATATAATCAGCGCCAGCTCCTCCAGTCTGGGTAGCTTGGATAATTGCTCCGTATCTGACTCCAGGGGCAGCGTCCATTCCAGAAAAATTGATTGATCCTAATGATTCACCACTAACTGTTGCAACATTTGTTTCTGTATTTGAATGGCTCTTTTGTAAAACTAGTTTTGTTTCATGGGATGAGGTAGTTGAATATGTGTTGAAATATGCGTAATTATATCCAGCTAAATCTGTGACATCAAATAGATGTGTGGGATTATTAGTTCCGATTCCAACAAAACCATTTTGTTTAACAACAAAATTAGGATTCCAAGTTGAACCACTATCTCCACTTGCGCCTATTCCAAATATTGTCCCATTAGCTGAATAAATATCAGAGAATCCATAAACTTGTCGGTAGGTTCCTGCTTCATTGGATGTGTAAATGACACCCTTATTCCCATTCGTAGCCATTCCTAAATTATATGGATCTAGGTCATCAAAATAATAAGTGTAATTAAATGTGGAACTTCCACCACCCATTGAAAGTAGAACATCCCCAGAACCTCCACTTATAGAAAATTTTCCATCTGGATCATCATCACCGATTCCTAAATTTCCAGCGAAATAGTTTTTATTCGAAGCGTCAGATTGATAAATCCCCCATTCATTGGTTCCTGATACGGTTGATATGTAAAGCCCATAACTATTTGTTAAGGTCCCAGATCCTTGATTCAATACCCCCGTATATATTCCATAACTATTTGTGATTGTGGCAGATCCAGTTTTTACCCCAGCATATGCTCTAAGTCCATAAGTTGAGGTAATTGCTCCATCGCCATGAGTATATCCTTTTGCCTCCAAACCCATAACATACCCTGAATCGACTGCTGTGGAGTCGATTGTGGCAGTGGCATATGCCATCATACCTATGGGGTAATTAGTTCCATTGACTGTTGTAGAACTACTTAATTGTCCCCTTATTGCGTATTCTGTTCCATCATTTTCAACCTCCGCATAAACATCCAATGGATAAGATGGAGTATTATCACCAATTCCAACGTTGCCATCAGAATCGATTGTCATTCTGGTTAAATTATCTGTCCCGAAATACATATTAGTGGCTTCAGTATTATACATATATGCATCTTCATCACCACTGATTCCTATTCTGAGTCCATCTCCGCTAGTTCCAGTTGTGGTATTTGAGAATAAGAGATAACATGCAGAACTTGATTGTTCATGGAGATGTAATTTATAAACAGGAGTTGTGATTCCAATTCCAGTTCGACCATCATTTATTATCGTCATTCTAGGAGAAGGTGCATTCTCACCATCAGCAGTCGTGGAGAAAATTAATTCAGTCGGCATATCTTCGTCACCTGGAGTTCCATTAACTCTGGCTCTGATATATGCACCAGGAACATAACTATTTCCATCATATCCATTAAATCGGATATCTCCAATATAATCATTATCCTGGACAATACTTGTGTCTCGAACTTTTTGTAGATTTAGATATGGAGGATTGTCATCATCTGAATCTCTCTTAATATTGATTGATGCACCAGAACCTTCGACTTCTAATGGATAATCTGGTGAGCTTGTTCCGATTCCGATATTTCCACCATCCCCATCAACAAAGAAGCGAGTTCTAGCTGTTCCTGTATCATTCGCAACTCTCTGTTTTATTGCAAAGTATGATGTAGTTACAGTTGTTTGCCACTCACCCCATATCTGCTCAGTTCCTGTATCTGAATTATCCTGATTAATTCCAATCAGAAGATTATAATCAGGTCCACCTCCAGTCGTCGTTGTCACAAGAGCTGGGGATGTCAGATTACCAAATTGTGTGGTCCCATTGACATGAAGGAGATCTTGTGGTTCATCGATTCCAATTCCTAGATTTCCCGTGTTTTCTAATGTCATCTTGACATCATTATTAACACCAAAATTCAGATCTTTATCACCACCATGAACTATATATCCTTCCTCGTCACTTCCAATACCCACACGAAGTCCATCTGTTGATCCCATTCCTGTTGTAGAGTTTACAACCTGAACATAACAAGCTCCACTGGATGGCTCACGGACAACCAATTGTCTTTCTGGCTCAGTTGTACTTGTTCCTATTCCGACATTACCGTCCGAGAAGATGCTCATGCGTCTGTTCATTGCACCCGCATTGGAAGTCCAGAAGTCCAAGGAAGAGCCATGATCACCAGCTGTGAGATCAGTCATTCTAGCGTCAATACGTCCTGCTGAAATTGAAGTGCGAGCTTCATCTTCACACTTTATAGAAATTCTATTTCCAAATCCTATTTCTGCTGTTCCATCAGATGTTGTTGCTTGCAATTCTAAGACTGTCGCAATCGAATCCTCTGTTGGATGAAGTCTTTCAGCTTTAATAACAGAATTATTTGTCTCTACGATATGTAATCTTCTATCTGGAGTGGTAGTGTTAATTCCAACATATCCAGCACTATCAGTGCGGATACGTTCACTACCTCCCGCATACATTACCAGATCGTTTCCGTCAGAACCGACACGAACTTGGATATCATTTGTTGTTGTGTTAGCATCTACAAACAGTATTTGTGAACCACTAGTTGATTCTGACTCGAACTTACCAGAAACTACCGAGGATGAGGTCATTTTTGTGTGGAGAATTCTATCAGGATCGTCTGTTCCAATTCCTACGTTATCAGCAAAATAACTATCTCCACCAACTGAATAGATTGAATAATTATTAGTACCCGCTGAGACATCTTCAAGAAACAAACCATAGTTGTTCGTAATATTTCCACCAGATGCATCTTCAACAAAAACACCATATCGATTAGTTATCGTCCCGCCAGTGAAGAGATCTCCACGAATATTAATTGCTTTCGCATTTGTAACCGTACCAGAATTTATAACTGAATTTATATCCAATCCAATGTAATCTGTGACAATGGCAGTGCAATTATACATGACTGTGACAGCATTCAATCCCCTTAATTGCCCAACAGTCACATTGTCATTTGCCTGAGCTTGTCCATATGCTCCTCGGATAGATCCTGTTGTGCTCTCATTTGCATAGGCGAAGAATGCTCCAGCATTTACGGTTGCAGATCCTGTTGAATCTAAATAAACATCAAGATTGACTCCATATTGAGTTTGTGATGAGGCTGTATAAGATCTCTGTCCTGAGATCATTGCTCGATCTTGCTGAGAGCTATCTGTGAATACTGTCAATCCTTCTTCGGCTTTGATAAGTCCTGTGGCATGTAAATCCTGTTCAGGCGAATTAGTTCCGAGTCCAAGACGATTCTCTGTATCATCCCAATAAAAGTTCGATGCATCATAAGTTAAATTTCCAGTAGAGTCCCAGAATGCAACGGCTCCTTCAGATCCATCAGGCACTTTTGTATCGACATAAGTTTTAACTGCAGACTCTGTCGGAACAACGGAACTAGAATCTCCAGAAAGAGTCCCATCTGAAGAAAATTCATTAATTCCCACTCCTGAAGTGAATATTAATTCTCCAGCTGACGTGAGAGTCATCCTTAATTGATCATCTGTGTAGAAATCAATATCTCCAGCATGTTTGTTCATAATGAACATATCGGCAGTATTTGATGGAGCATATTCAACACCAATTCTAGCATCACCACCTGTTCCATTGAAACTAGCAGCTGTATCTCCTGTTCCTGTCAGTGATACAAGGTTTAATTTATCAGTGTAAACTCCACCAGCTGTCCCGACTGTAAATATTGGATTACCGCTATTATAATCAAGTGCAGCATAAGGAGCATCACCAGCTCCTGCAAAATCCAGGTCCTGGTTATCCCACATCTTAATTTGCCCAGCACCATCTTGATCAATACCATATGAAACACCATCGGTTGATCCACCTGTCGCAGAATTGGTATATCTTGTGTACATGTCTTCTGCACTATCTGAATGGATATGCAAATAACCTGATGGACTTGATGTTCCGATACCCATATGGAGATTGACATCAAATGTCAGATGATTTGGGTCAGCATAGATTAAACCATCAGCCCCCATCCATGGTATAGCATATTGTGATAATCCCTCAAGGTAGACGGTGTTACAAGTAATGTCATTCGCCCCAGCGTCCCAATTTCCAGTTAATTCAGTTGTGCCATCTCGTCTAACATATATGGTTGAATCAAGACTAAAATCTTGCCAAGTAGTTCCATCATAACCTTGGAATACATCTCCGTTGTATCGAATTGTTCCCTCATTTGTATTTGCTGTGGTTCCTAACTTAATGCCACCGTTGACAACAAGCTTTTCTTCAGGAGTTGTATCTCCGATTCCAACATTCCCAGCAAAATAGTTATTAATATCCGCAGTTGCTTGATATAATCCCCATTTATTTGTGATTGTTGTATTTGCACCTTCTAAATTTTCAAGATAAATGCCATATAAATTATTAATTGTGCCAGTTGGATTAGTTGATTCGGTTCCAACCTTTACCCAAAGTCCATATTGAGTATCTAGTGTCCCTTCAAATCTATTATCTCCATATACATGATTGACAAACAACCCAGTGCGATAACCACTATCCACGATACCAGTATTAATGTCACACACATCAATATCAAAGGTGGCATAATTAATATTATTTGTGCCACTCGTATCGATTATAAGTTGATACCAATCATGACGATAATTAAATGTTTCACCAAATAATTCAAATGATCCATCTTGAGCTATTTTGAATGCTCTTCCTTCTTGTGTCTGATTATAAATTGCAAAGATGTGATTAACTGACCAATCTCCAGCTGTCCACTTAAGATCCCCATCAACTTTAAAGAGCATAGTTGCATTCGACTTACCTTCTATTGCAAAAGGTGTAGATGAACCAGGTGCAGGATCAATCACATGAAGGGTATACCACCCAGGACCAGATTCTCCAATTGAAACATCCCCATCCTCATTGATTCTCATTTTCTCATCGCCATTAACCGTGAAGAGAATGGGGGAATTAGAAGAATATTCATTTGCGTAAACAGTTCCGTGTACGATTAGATGTGCTGTTGAATCTACCGCACCTATCTGAAGATCGCCTGTGATAGGATCATTGCTTGCGTCCAGTCTTAGATATGTTGCATCCAGAGAACTTGTTCCCCAATCGAGATTAATCCAATTAGTTCCATCATAACCTTGGAAATTAGATCCATTGTATCGAATCGTTCCCTCATTGGAGTTTGATGTGGTTCCTAATTTAATGGCACCGTTGACATCAAGTTTCTCAGCTGGGGTTAAATCACCTATCCCGACATTTCCAGCAAAATAGTTGACAGCATCAGAATTATCCTGATAAACGCCATACATATTAGTTACGGTTGTATTTCCACCATGTAAATTTTCAACATAAATACCGTATTGATTCGTGATTGTGGCAGTCGGAAGTGTACCCTCAGTTCCAACTCTGCACCACACCCCATATTGTGTTGCAAGTGTACCTTTGAAATAAGAAGAATTAGTGAAACCATCAACTCTCAATCCAGCAATATAACCAAGTTGCACTGAAGTCGAATCTAAATTTATTGCAGAACCACTGATGTCAAGGATACTATAATCAGAATCACCTCCTCCAATTTGGGTACTTCCTTGAATTGCACATCGACTTCTAGCATTAATATTGGGAATACCTATTTCCTTATCTTGATTTATTACCAGAGCTGCTTCACTATACTGATTGCAAATTTCAAATTTTGAATTTAACCCAGTGTTTTTAATATGCCATTGCAATGCATCATCTTCTCTAAATTCAATTTTCGTCTCATGAGCATCTGCACCAGAATTTAAAGAAAGCGTTACCGCATCGCTTCCTGTATTTGCAATTTCAAAATCAGCTGATGGAGTAGACGTTCCAATTCCGACCTTTCCATCATTATCGATGGTCATTCTTTCGAGATGAGTAATAGCATCATTTGGAGTAGTCCAGAATGATAAGTTTGCACCTCTCGCAGAACCAGATGCCCAATCTTGTGTGGCATAAGATTTTATATGTGCTCCACCATCACTAGCTGCTGCCCAAGTACTTCCATCATGACCACCAAACACAAGTGATCCAATTCGATCTCCATCATCAATGGCAGCAGGCGAAGCAGTCGTTCCTCTTGATCTTCCAATTATTACAACACCACCACTCCAAGTCTGAGTTGCATCAGATGCTCTTGCTACAATATATGTCAATGTATTATCTGTAGCCACATCAAGATCAAACGCAGGGGCAGATGTTCCTATTCCAACCTTTCCATCATTCCCGATAGTCATTCTTGTAGTCAGAGTAGTTGTATTATTCGCAACATTATTAAAGAGAATCTCAGTTCCATAGCCACTCCCATCAAAATCTTCTGTGGCTTGGAATACAATCTGCCCCGTTGTTGCCCATGATCCTGGTGTAGCTGTTGTCTGACCACCAGCTTGGAAAATTGCTAATTGATAATTATCTAAGACTGCAGTTGGAGTTCCTACACTCCCCCCTGCTTTCATCCCACTATAATACACAGGTTGTGTTGTTGAAGAACTATAAGCAGTTGACCCAATTACACATGCCCCACCATCTTTTGTAATTGACAATTGATGACCAGAAATAGGAATCTGTCCTATTCCAACATTCCCATAGTAATATACACTTGATCCAGTCTGTGACCAATAACTCACTGATGTTGCATCAATGATCGCTTGATCAACATATACCTTTACAGCTTTCTCTGTCGGAACAGCATCATCAGAATTTCCAGAAAGTGTACCATCTGTAGAAAATTCATTGATGCCTGTTCCAGTTGATAGAATCAACTTACTATCTACATAGGTAATACCTGCCCCTGTATTAAATCTTTTTACTGAGTCACTCCAATATGGTACACCGCCAGCAGTTGGAGTATCCTGTCTAGTGGCAACTGCTTGGGTACTTCCATATTCACCCACTCTGAATGTATCATCTGATTCTTGGAAAATTAACAGATAGTCAGTCAATTGTCCTCGATCAACCTGTATTCCAGAAGTACCCGCAGTCACTCCCGTACCAGTCTCACCTCTATTCAAGATTATTACATTATCTTGAATTTCAACAATTTGAGTTGCAGATATAAAAGAAGTTCCATCAACGTATAGGTTTCCAGCAATTTTTGTATTACCATCCACCTCTAATTTGAAGGTGGGATTCGATACACCTATCCCAACATTTCCCTCTTGATTGATCACAAGTCTCTGCACTTCAAGACCATCTGCTCTTGTAGAGTGAATGGTGACTTCCGATCCACCAGATGTCGAATCCCACGACTCCGTTGTAGTTACCTTAACTCGAACACCAGTTCTAAAGGTTGATCCATCATAACCACTAATAATTAGACCACCAAGAACATCTGCGGCTTGTACAGCCGCAGGTGTCTCTTGTGACCCTCTCGAACGATCTCCAGTTAGGTAACTACCTTCCGTTGACGTATTTGAGTTGACCCTAACTTTTAAATCTGACATGTATCATTGTCTCCAAATAAATACAACTTATTTTGTTACAACCCAATCTCTCTGTCCTAATTCCTTGGACAGGCAACTCATACACATTGCCAGATAGTCGTCACCATTCGCAAATTCTAACATAAAGTCCTTCCCGCATACAGGGCAATGCGGATCAGCAGGTCCGAAGGTTGTGATTGTACCCGATGGAGAGCGCCACTTGGCAGCACCATCTTCTACATACATAACCCCACCACCTGTTGGGTCGGTATTTGGAACCGATAGCGAGTTTGCAATTCCAACAACTCCTGAACCGCCTGCAAACTGATCGGGTGTTCCAATACCAAAGTTCTTATTTGTGTCTTCCCAAGATAGTTCTGAAGTACTTGTGTATGTCCAAGTATCAACTCCATCCCAGAAAGTCAACTGTCCAGCAGCAGTACCATCTTCTAAATTCGCACTTGTTGAAACTGCATTATCCACATATGTCTTGACCGCTTGTTCAGTTGGAAGTGCATCATCCGAATTTCCAGCTAATGTTCCATCAGTTGAGAATTCGTTGATATTTGTACCCAACCCAATGGTGACATATGCAGTATTATCACCTATACCAATGAATAGATCAGATTCAACCCTTGCATCCCCATTCACATCCAATGCATATGAAGGAGAATTAGTTCTGATTCCTACACTATTATTTGTGTCATTCCAGTACAGTTCAGCTTCACCACCAAAATCTCCACCATTGTTGTACTGAATAGCACCATCTGTTCCACCAGGACTTGCAGTTGGTTGAGCATCAACATATGCTGTTAAGTCTGTTGCTACTAGATCAACATATGTCTTGACTGCTTGCTCAGTAGGAAGCGCATCATCTGAATTATCGCCCAAGGTTCCATCAGTTGAGAATTCATTGATAGAAGTTCCTAAACCAAGATTGATGTATGCAGTTGTGTCACCAACTCCGATATAGATACTATCATAGAAGTTAGCATCACCTTTCACATCCAATGCATATGAAGGAGAATCAGTCCTGATACCTAAGCGATGATTTACATCATCCCAGTATAGTTCTGAGTCACCTTGGATGTAATCTTCCAGAGCATTGTCAACATATGTCTTGATTGCCAGCTGAGTTGCAACTGCATCATCACTTGAACCTGCACCACCTAAAGTGATAGATGTTGAAATCTCATTGATGCCTGTTCCAGATGCAAGAGATATCTTACCAGCTTCATATGTAATACCTTCAGCATCTGCTTGCCAGTAAGTATGTGATGTAGCATCAGCAATAGCTTGATCAACATATGTCTTGACTGCTTTCTCAGTTGGAAGTGCATCATCAGAATTATCCGCAAATGTTCCATCAGTAGAGAATTCATTGATAGCAGTTCCCACACCGATTGTCAGATATGCAGTTGTATCACCTGTTCCGATGTACACATTGTCATAGAAGTTACCTTCGCCTTTGACATCCAATGCATATGAAGGAGAGTCAGTTCTGATACCCAATCTATTGCTTGTAGCATTCCAGAATAGTTCTGATTCACCACCAAATGATCCAGCATCATTATACTGAACCATTCCACTTGATCCACCTGGTGGTGTAGATGCACCAGCAATTGCATTGTCAACATATGTCTTGACTGCATACTCTGTTGGAACCGCATCATCACTCGCTGTTCCATCACCTAAATTCACATCTGTTGTAAATTCATTAATACCTGTTCCAGATGTCAGAGATAGTCTTCCACCAGTGTACGTCAACCCAGTATCCGTATCAAATCGCTTCTGGGCATCATTCCAGAATGCCAGACCGGTGTCTGTCGGCGAGTCCTCTCTAGTTGCAACAGCTTGTAGACTCCCTAATTCACCAACTCTGAAATTATCCTGAGTCTCATCGAACAGGAATTGATAATCAGTCAATGATCCTCTATCGACTTGAATACCAGCAGTCCCAGCTGTTACCCCTGCTCCACTTTCACCTTTATTAATAACCAATAGATTATCCTCTATTTCAACTGTTTCGGTCATTGAAATAAAAGAAGTACCATCAACATAAAGGTTTCCTGCAATTCTAGTGTGACCATCGACCTCAAACTTATAGGTCGAATCAGTAACTCCAACACCAACATTACCCTCATGTGATACATGGAGTCTTTGGGTCATTCCTGTTGTGCCATTCTCCGTAGTCCAGAAAGATAGATCACCACCCGTAGAACCAGGACTCCAATACTCAGTTGCAGCAGATAAAACCTGACTAGTCTCAACAAAACTAGTCCCATCATGACCACTCAGGATAAGACCACCAAGAATATCATTCGTTTGAACTAATTCTTGTAATTCCTGAGTGCCTCGTGCTCTTTCACCTCTAAAATGTCCACCATTTGCAGCGGTACTATTACAGGTTCTTACATTCATTTTAGACATAACTAACTCCTCCTATTTTGTTTTCTTGTAAGAATCCAAGGTTTAATCCCTAGTTCTTCAGTCATACAGAACATACATACTGCTAAATAATCATCACCATTTTCATATTCCAACATATAGTCTCTGCCACATACAGGACAATGCGGATCGGCAGGACCAAATGTCGTAATCGTTCCCGATGTACTCCTCCATTTACCGGCACCGTCTTCAACATAAAGAATACCTCCACTTGTAGGGTTTACGGAAGGGACCGTAGTGGCGTCATTGATCCCCATCACGCCTGCCCCGTTTCCAAATTGATTTGTGGTTCCAATCCCTACATTATTATCTGTATCATTAAAATAGAGATTGGGGTTATCCTCTGTGATGTTTCCATCTGGTCCATAGAATGCTATCGACCCCTCTGTCCCTCGTGGGACTCTTGCATCTACATACGAAGTTGAATCACCTGCTATTGTATCTATATAATTTATTACATTCGATATTTCAGTATTTACATACGCTGTCATATCAGATGAAAATTTTATAAATTCATTATCAACATACGTAGTTAGATTTGATATCTGAACGTCGACGTATGCAGTCATGTCAGATGACTGATTTGTAAGTCCTGTGTCTACATACGTTTTTACAGCTTGTTCTGTCGGTACAGCATCATCTGAATTATCTCCCAAAGTTCCATCGGTTGAAAATTCATTGATGCTAGTACCTGATGTTAAAGATAAATATCCTCCTGAATAAGTAAGTCCTACATCTCCCCCAAATGACCCGTTATCATTATACTGAATATATGTATTTGATCCACCTGGTACAGTTGCCCCACCTTGAACTGCAAATGCAATCCATGAAGTTCCATCAAATCCTTGAAAGGTAGATCCATTGAATCTCAGCGTA
>Ga0180432_10010649_pt1 | contig 10960 bp, 8 predicted proteins | sample SS_ome_10_FD_132414 | JGI IMG/M metagenome (GOLD analysis project Ga0180432, IMG submission 132414) | Hypersaline lake sediment archaeal communities from the Salton Sea, California, USA - SS_1_MS_2 metaG | ecosystem: Environmental > Aquatic > Non-marine Saline and Alkaline > Hypersaline >... | reverse complement strand
CCGATGCTCTACCTGGAGGATGAATTGCCCGGACTGTGCTGGAAAAATTTCGAATACGGTCTGAAGTTCAACACCTTTCTGTTCAGCACAGATCTTTCCCTGATTTTTCTGAAAATCCGGGAAGATCGGCCGGTTTATCAGAAACAGCTAATGACGAATGTTGCCAGTGCAGAACTTCCTCCAATGTATTTGGAAATGAAGCCAGGGCATCCCTGGGTGACTTTCTACGGAATGAATTTTGCCCGACCGCTGGGTAGTTTTGTGTTTCGCGGAGAAGGGGGTTATTATCCCAGCCGGTACTACGATACCGAGGATTTTGTCTACCTGGCCGATGGTATGCTTGTTGACAAATCCTTTGCTCAGGGAATGCTGGCGATCGATTATCGGATCAATTCCGATTACGATCTGGGCGTTCAGTTGATTCATGAGCGCATTCTGGACTACGAACCTACTCTTATAAATGACGAGGATAATTCGATTGTTTCGTTTCGCCTGAATGCCAGATTTGCCAGTGAAACGGTGCAGGCGATGTTCCTGACGCTCTATAATTTATCAAACCAATCCTACCTGAGCCGGACGGCTGTGGATTGGAATCTGGAGGATAATTTCAGCATTTCTGTGGGTATGGACATTCTCGGTGGTGATAGCGATACGATGTTTGGCCAGTTCGATCAGAACGATAATGTATACCTCAAATTGAAGTACAGTTTTTAAAGTAGCAAACGTGCAGGTGGGAGAACCTGCACGCCTGCCTGCGTTGGGTTGAGGGCGATAATGCTACCAGCTGAATTCGAACCCGATTTCCCAGTTATTCAGATCCAATAATTCATCGGCTGATTTGATATACAAGCGGGCACCCGACGGGTGTTGGTAAATGGCCCCGAACTGCAGATTGGTGCTGCGCTCAAAATCGGTGGCCGGATCGGATTGATACTCTTCATAACGATCCGTTTGGATGTCTTCCTGTTGCAAACTGCCATTAATCCATTGCCGCTCCGTGATGTGGGGATAGAGAATTTGGGCCTGTTGGCTGGAATCTTCAAAATAGAGCCGGATATCGGCGCCCAGCAGGATCTGTAAGCCTTTCACCACATTGGCTTTGACCCCGACCGGCAGGCGCAACGACCATTGATTTTGATCTGCCCGGTACTCATACTCCTTGTGAAAGCGATAATATTTTCGCCGGCTATAGTAATCGTACAGAGTATATTCCTTGTAATTGCTATAGCGGTAGTTTTTATCCTCATAGACTTTTATTTCACTGGAGAGGTTGCGGACCACAATTCCGGTAAAAAATGACCACTGGTCCACGGGTTGATAAATCAATGACAGGAAGAAACGCAGATCTTTCTGGGTCTCCGTCCCGCTTCCGGTCAGATTTTCCAGGTAACTGCTGTGCGCTTCACAGCGCTGCTGAAAATAGCGATCCTGCCCGGAATCCCAGGTGTCGTATACCCGATCACTGTAGCTGGTATCGATCGAGTGAATACCTCCGTTCAGATCGGCGGTGGCCCAGGAGTGGTGCAGGAAGCCGCGTAGTCTCCATCGATCCCCGATTTTGTGTTCCGCCTGCAATGAAAGATAGGAACGTTGCACTTTGGTTCCATGGGTTTCGTTGCGGTCCAGGTGGTCGCTGTAAAGGTTGTAATAATCGGTGGCCAGAGCTTCCTCGCTCCAGGAATAGGAGGTATCCAGCGATCCGTTTTCCTGATCGGCCTGTCCCCTGGAAAAGCCACCGGAAATGCCAAAGCTGGTCATCTCATCGGTGTGATACAGAAGACCGCCGCCGATATCCCAATGTGTGCCATCGATATCGAGATCTTCGTCATTCAAATCGGCGAAGGACGAATGCGGATAATTGCCCCATTCCGAATCATAGAGAGTGCCATCGCGACCGTAGATATAGTGACCGACATGCAGACCGGCATCCAGTTCGCTACTGAGCGAGCGCGCGATGTTGATCTCGGTTTGGGTGCCCCGGAGCTGCTGCTGATTATCATCGATGGCAAGACGCTCCGGTTCATAGACGCCGTCCGGAATATCGCTCAGCGCATTATCATATTCGGCCCAGCGGCCGGCCCCGTACCACCAGTCGTTGGCGCGGAAATCGCCATAGTCAAAAAAACTGCGATTGAATATCGAAATTTTCCACCCCTGTGGGAGTGGCAGGAGGGCTGCCAGCTGGTAGATCGGCGTGGTATTAAGCGGATTGACGATCGTCTGATTGTACCAACGCGGATAAACGGCATAGTCGGATGCCGGGGCGGTTGCGCTCTGTAACTGATCGAGGTAAGGAGTGACGCCCAAAGGTTCATTGGTTCCGGGGGCCAGTCCGAGATAGATCGAACGCTGCCGGAGCGATGTCAGAAAAGCCGGGTTCCATTGCACATCACTGTAATGATTCGGAATCATCCCGCTGACATCCGGGCCGAAAACCTCGATTTCCAGTGGTTGAAACCAAATTGCATGATTGAGGTAAGGAACCGCAGGATGCTGTAAATGCGGGGTCGGGACATCGGCAAAGAGACATCCGCACAATAGAAGGATCCAGAATATGAGTGTATAATTGCTGCGCATAAATATCCCCTTATTCATCTTCCCATTTTGGTTTGTAGATTTTTCCGATAAACAATAGCGTTCCCGAATTGCGTTCCCGTATGGCAAATAAAAAGGGGTGATCGACGCGCATCGGAATCGGGCCGGAATCTCCGTTCATGTTGCATTTTTCACGTATTTCGACCGATGTCGCAGCTGCGGCTTCCGTACCTTCTTCATCGACCTGAATGAAAGTCTTGTGGCGTACTTCCTGGATGAAGATGCCGCCACCCGGACAGAGGCATGAAAAATCGGCACTACCGCCAAAGGCGACGCCCATTCCCATTTGAATGAGAGCATCATTCAGCTTTCGGAAATAACGCAGCTTGAATTTGGGCAGCGACAGCGCAACCGTGTCTTTTTCGAAACTCGCTGTCCAGCTTTCCCATTCGGTGACATGCATAGATCCGATAATGTCATCCAAGTCGATTCCGGATTTTGGCAAAAGGATCGTCATACTGTAGTAGCCGTCACCATAGGGAAGATCGACTGCCTGGAAATCGGCGTTTTCGAAATAATCGAATTCGCTTGTAATATGCATCATCTGGCAGGTTAAGGACTCTTCACTTACCGGGTGAAATTGTTCTTTCCGTGTAGCCGTCTGGTCAAACTCATAAGTCCAGCTGCTTTGGAAATAGATCGCATTGATCAGGAACATGACCGTCAGCGGATGAATCGGACCTTCGATAATATCCTCGATCTTTCCGTGGGTCTGCTCACAGACCCAGGCATTGATCGCATCAACGGCGGAATCCTGGCTGAAATCGAGCGCTTGAACAACTGCATGAAAGTAGTCCTGATTGGTCTGAATAAAGGAATCCAAAACGGCAAAGTCCTCCCGGTACCAGATGGAGTTGGCGATCTGGAAAGATACCAGCGGATCGAGTCCGGTAAGCAGTTCCAGAATCGATAGATAAGATTGATTGATGGCATCCTCATCCGCTTGCTGATAGGCCAGGACTTCGTGCATCGCGCTTTGCGTCTCCCCGGCGGCACCACTGTAGGTCATGCCCAGGGCCATCGAAACACTCAGTGGAGAGACAATAATGTTGCTGTCCGCCTGCTGGCTGACCATGGTTCGGAAAATATTCAGGCCGAATGCAGTGCCGGAATGAATCAGTTCGATTTCGGATTTGGCCAGCTGGCGCGGCAAAACAAGCAAATTGTTATCCGGCCCCGTGCTGCCATTTCCACAGTTGTTGCCGATGAACAGAGCGATAAGAATTGTGAATATGGTCGAAAATGATTTCATGATTATCCCGATCAGGATTCATAGGTGGGTGCCACGACCTTACCAATAAAAAGGATAGCACCCGAATTGCGCTCGCAGATGGCAAAGAGAAACGGGCGATTGACATTCATGACGGTACTGCTGGGCGCTGCAGTCAGGCTGACTTCGACGGATGTCACTGCGGCGGCTTCCGTACCTTCCTCGTAAACATCCACATAGGTCTTGTGCTTGACCTTGCTGATGAAGAGATCGTCGTCCGGATTGATATTCGCAAAATCGGCATCCCCGGGTTCAAAAGCGACGGCCATGCCAAGCGCGGACAGGACGTCGTTGAGATTGGCCTCATACTCCATTTTGAATTTGGGCAGTGACAGATTGAGTTCCGTATCGCTGAAGCCCGCCATCATCTGCTGCCAGCCTTCCGGATCCAATTGCTGGATCAGGTTGTTCAGTTCAATTCCCGCCTTCGGTAGTAATACCACCATGCTGAAGCGTCCGTCCCCATAAGGAAGGTTAACCGCCTGGTATTCAGCCGTCTCGGAATACGGAAGATTGCCTGTTTGTTGCATCATCAGGCATTCGATGCTTTCATCACCAGTGCCGTAAAACGACCGACTGCTCGTGGCTTCCTGGTCAAATTCATAGGTCCAGGTACCATTAAAATAGATCGCGTTGATCAGAAACAGAACGGTCAGCGGGTTGATCGGATAATCGACAATTTCTTTGATCTTGTTATTGGTTTTGGATTTGACCCAGTTATTAATGGTGGTGACAGCATCCTGGCTGCTGAAATCCAGCGTATCAAAGCTGGCATCAAAATACTCCTGGTTGGCCTGAATAAAGCTGTCCAGAACGGCATAGCCCTGGCGACACCACATGGAATTCGCAATTTGGAAAGTGACTTTGTTATCAAGATTGGTTAGCAGTTCGATCAGGCTCAGGTAATTTTCATTGATTTCCCGGACGCTGAGATCACCGAAATGCAGGGTTTCGTGCATGGCCTGCCGTGTGTCATTGGCGGCGCCATTGTAGGCCATCCCCAGTGACATGGACACGCTCAGGGGAGATATGAATAGATTTGTATCACTCTCTTCTGCAAGAATAGCCTTCAGAAGATCGAAACCGAAGGCGTTGTCGGCTGCGATCAGCTGGAGTTCCTCCAGCGTAAAATCGCGGCTGGTATCAATGATGGGACCGGGGCCATTGTCGGTACAGGCCGAACCGAGCAGAAAAATCAGGATCGATGCGAGGCACCATATTTTCGTTTTCATTTTTTCCTCCATTGTATAAATCTAATCCAATTCTTCAATTTTTGATAAATAAATAACGGCTTCGTATTCTCCCTCGGAAAAAGCCTTTTCGTATGCGGGATAGGGATTCAGCTCGAGCAGCGCCAAAGCGTATCCGAGCGTATCCACGGTGATGTGCCGGAGAGTATCCATGCGGCTGACATATCCATAAATCGGAAGAGTGAGAAAATGGATAGCTTCGTTCTCCGGTTGTAGCCAGATTTCAATTTCCGCCATACCTTCCCAATAGCATTTCAGGTCGGTCGGGCATCGGCTGTCGGAAATGGTGCGGTTGTAGCCAATCGAGATCCGGCTGAGCGTTCCTTTCTTGCTTTCGCCGTATTTGAGTACCACGACTTCATCATCCTCATCAAAAAAGCCGACTGCGCTATCCGGCGAACAGCGGTACAGGCCGGTGCCCAGAAGAATGATTCCGAGAAAACTGCTGACTGTTGCTGAGAAAGTATGCATAATCCAATTCCGTTACCTGCAACGTCAATTTACAAATACCGTTCCAAGGCCGAAGCGAGGAGAGAAACGATACTTAACAAGGAAGTGAGTATCAGATATTTGATGGTAGTATCAGAATTATGATGGAACTCGGTTCAGAGGCGCTATCGAAGTCTGTACTGCAATCCCAGGGTAACAAGCCATTTCTCATAATAAATGCCACTGTAGCGGCTCTCGTTGCGCATAAAGGCGGCTTTACCGGTCAGGGAGAGCCGTTTTTGGCCGATCGGACGTTCCCAGCCGATCAATAGCTGGTTTTGCACATTCTGCTCGGGATCGGGATAATAGGCGATGAGATGCGAAAGCAGTTCCTGCGAGTAGTCCTTGATATAGAGTTGCGCGATTAGTTGAACGATGGTTTGACCGAAGCGCTGGGTGCCGTAGAAATGGAGGGCATACCCCCAATAGTCGACATAGCTGCTATTGGAAGTCAAACGAAGCAGCCGCAGGGAAATGCCGAAAATCCGGTGATCATGAAATTCGAACCCGATTTTGCCGAGGAAGAGATGGTCTCTCTGCAGCGTTGGAGTTTGGGAATACTGTTCGAGCTGAAAAACCGGGCGGTGCGGGTAATCGATATAGCTATACTGAAATCTTGCCAGTAGTACCCAATGCGGACCACAATGTCGCTGCCCTGATAGCTGAACTCCGTATTGATCGGAATGAAATTGTTTTTCGAAGCGGTAGCGGTTCCTGTGCAGAATCGGTCCCCAGGAGATTTCCAAAGCACGTGCCGAATGCAAAAAATTGTATTCTGCCTTCAGCGTGAAATAGCGATGATCACGTTCCTGTATCCAGGTCTTATAGAAAAAGTCGGTTTTCAATTGCCCGGACAATGTGCCGGAAAATCGGTGCAGTTGCCGTATAGCAAGGGTTTGACTACATTTATTTTCAGCTGCATACTGGGGATAGAAACTGAATCCTGAGAGGGATCGAAGATGCAGGGTATTATGAGGACGCGACCTTTGCCAGTAGAGCCGCAGCCAATGCTGGGTACTCCAGGCATCCAGCGGGTTTTGATAATTTTCAAAGACATTGGTCTCAAATCCCGTTTCCGATTTGATAACCGCCTGCATTGGGCTGGAAGATTCCGCGTGTAATACTGCCTGGGAGGCGAAAAATATTCCCAGTACGGCAAGTGTTGAACGTAGTAAGCAACTTGTAAACAATGCGATAAGTGACTTATGTAGAAGCGGTTATTGGATATCCATAATCATTTTCTGATAAGTTCTGCGCAAGGAGTCGAGATAGCTGATGTACTGTTCCATTTCTTGTGGTTGGCCACCCAAAAAGGCCGGTGTGTAGTCGGTATAGGATTGGATCAATATCTCCGTATCGGTTCCCCGCTCGCTATCGATAGTCGGTCCGTTGGCATAGGAGTCTCCCGTCAGGCTTTCCTGCCAGCCCTTTTCGGCTAGCTGGGTTCCTGCGGCATTAACGCCGCTGACTTCGCCGGCAATCGCGGTCATTTCCGAACTGAATTGATCCATTCGGTCACGCAGCAGTTGTTCCTCTCTGGCGGCAGTGATAATCCCTTCGATTTCGGTGACTTTTTCATTTAGCAGATTGCGGAGATCGGCAAGGATCGACGCCCGGTTGGGGTGATTCTCCAACCGGCCGATCAGATCGTTTTGCGGGAAAGCAAGAGGTGCAGGCAGAGTACTGTGCTTTGACTGCTTCTGAAGAAGCCAATCGCGACGCTGTTTCCAGTGCAATAAGACCGCGAGCTGCCGTTGATGATTTTCAGCCTTTGGCGACATTTCCAAAACCCGCAAAGTCAATTCTAATGAGTCGGATACAATGCGATAATACTCCCGGATAGAGGGTTGGATTGTTTCCAGAATTTCGGATTGGGTTTGCGTAAGCCGATTGATTTCGTCATTCAGTACAGAGAGCCGGGCTTTGTGGCGTACGATCCTGCGATGCTGAATCCAGTTTAAATTTTCCCGGCCGTCGATCCCGGCAGTCTCCTTTGTCAGCCTGGTCATTTCGGACTCATTTTCATGAATTGTTTCCTGAAGGGTGGCGAGGACAGTAAAGTGAGTTTGCAGCCGGGACTGGAGACTGTCAAGCGTGGCTGCCCCGGTAATCGATCCCAGGAGCAGGTTACCGCAAATCGTAAGTATTGATACGAAAGTTTTATTCATATTCATCGCTCTGGATTTTGTATTTTTCTATTTTGTAATAGAGAGTGCTGGTCTTGATCTTCAGGCGCTGCGCGGTTCTTTGCTTTATTCCCCGATTTTCGCGCAGGGCATTGACCAGAATTTCGCGTTCGATTTTCTCGAGATGCCCGATCAGATCGGAAGGCATTGACGGCGTACCGGAATTGCTGTCGGTGCCGTTTTCGGAAAAGGCAAATAATCTGTCGTTCAATACATCTTCATCTGTGAATACAAGTGCGCGTTCGATGAAGTTTTCCAGCTCGCGAATATTTCCGGGCCAGGAGTAGCTCTGTAATTTGCGCATGAATTGCTGATCGATTTCAGGTGGTTTTCGCTCCAGTTTTTTGGCTTTGCGAGCGAGGATGTACATTGCGATCAGCGGGATATCATCGCGGCGCTCGCGCAGAGGCGGGAGATGGATTGGAATGACGTTCAGACGGTAATAGAGGTCGGAGCGGAAATTCCCCTGCTCGACCTCTGATGGCAGGTTTTTATTGGTGGCTGCAATCAGGCGAAAATCGCTCCGGATATACTCTTCAGCACCCACACGCTGGAATTTCTTATTCTGCAATACCCGCAACAGTTTTACCTGCAGACCGGGCGACATGTCTCCGATTTCATCGAGGAACAGAGTTCCCGAATGAGCCTGCTCGAACTTGCCGGCATGGGACCGGACAGCGCCGGTAAAAGCTCCCTTTTCATGACCAAAAAGTTCACTTTCCAGCAGCGATTCGCTCAGGGCACCGCAATTCACGGCGACAAACGGGCCGCTTGCATTCGGACTTTTGCTGTGAATGCTCAGCGCAACCAATTCTTTTCCGGTGCCACTTTCGCCGGTAATCAGTACCGCACTATCGACGTTGGCTACTTTTTCGATAAGGGCTTTGATTTTGCGGATCGGTTCGGATTCGCCGATTACCGCCGAGTCCTCGATCTTGCCGGTTTCGAGGTTTTGCTGTAAGGCCCATTTTTGAAACTGATCGTGGACTTTGGAGCGCAGTTCAGCATTGGCGAAAGGTTTGGTAATGAAATCATCGGCACCCTGCTTGAGTGCGTCGACGGCAATATCGACGGTGGCGAAGGCCGTGATCAAAATAACCACTGTGGCCGGTTGATCCGCTTTCACGCGCCGAAAGAGCTCAAGTCCATCCATATTCGGCATTTTGATGTCTGTGATCAGCAGCTGATAATGAGCCGACTGCAGTTGATTCCAGGCCTGTTCTCCGTCGATCGCAGTGTCGATCCAATAGCCCTCGCGCCGGAGAGATGTCCGGATACCTTCCCGCATGGATTGATTATCTTCGGCTACCAGAATTCGAAATTTGTTACGCATTGGCTGCCTATTCTTCTTTCACAAATTCAATTACAAATTCCGTACCGTTTTTGTCGGAACGCTCCAGCCAGATACGTCCGCCGTGCTGCTCGACGATAGACCGACAGATCGAAAGACCCAGCCCGACGCCCTGCGTCTTGGTGGTGAAAAAAGCATCAAAAATCTGAGACTGAATCGCACCGGGAATCGGAACACCCTGATTGCGGAATTTGACGACAGCGGAATCCGCCAGATCCAGAATACTGATATCGATTTTGGAAGCGGATGGACTGGATTCGACGGCATTTTTTAGCAGATTATAGAAAGTCTGCTTGATTTTACCGGGATGGAGATTGCTGCTGGCTTCCCCGGAAATATGAATGCTGTGATCAGGGTATTCGCGCGCGATTTCTGTTTTGGCTTTTTCAAGGATTTCACGGATTGAAGTCTCGATGAGATTGGCTTCGATCGGGCGGGCATAGGCCAGAAACGATTCCACGATTTCGTTCAAATGACGCAGCTCCGTGAATATGGCTTTGGCATGTTGCTGCTCCTCCGGGTGGTGGGCGGCTTCCAGCAGAAGTTCGGAATGCAGACGCATGCCCGCCAGCGGGTTCTTGATTTCGTGAGCGACCGAGGCGATCAGTTCCTTGTTTTCATTTTCTCGCTTTCGAATCCGTTGTTCCATTTCCTGCAGAGTTTGTCCCAGAACGCCGATTTCATCACGACGGGAGGCAAAACTTCTGCTGGAGCGCTGCCCTTTACCAATCGAGGCCGCATAGGTTGCCAGACGGGTAAGCGGCAACGTCAGCGTGCGGCTGAGCAGAATGGCAATTCCTATACTCAGCGCCAGCACGATTACACCAACTGTGATCATCTGAGTTCGCAGATGTTTTGTTTCGGCAAGAAAGTCGGCGCTGGCGTCCAGCCCGATCATTACCGTTGAACCATCCGGCAGATGAACCGGCATGAAGACGGACTTGAAGAGCTGATCCGTGTGATCGCTGAACAGGGGCGTGCTGGTAATTTCGCCAGCGGCTGCTTTTTCGATTTCATGGCGGTGTACGGCGATGGATTTTTGGGCGTTGGTAGGATCACCGGCGTGGATCAGGAGCGTACCATCATCGTGAAACAGGTAAAGCGTGTTGGCAGCGTATTTTCGCAGCGCATACTCAAAATCGTAGTGAAGAGAATCATAAGCACTCTGCAGTTCGGGAAACTGATTGAGGAGGGAGACGAGTGAATAGTCAATCTCACTTGAGAAGATCTGAATGGTGCGCTGCAGCTGCGCCCCGAGCTGCTTTTCCAACAGAAAACGGGACTGCCAGTAGACCGGAATCGCCAGCGCGGTAAGCATAACGATTACCAGTAGAGCGGTGGCGAGGGCAAATTTCCAGGCGAGTTTTTGCATGGCCTTGCAGAATTATACGTTGGAAGCTGTCGTTTTGTTCATACATTCGTGAGAATTCAGCGCAGTCCGGGATGAGCACCTAACCAATCTTTCAAGTCCTTGTAATGATTGGATATGAGTTCAGATTCTTTGGTACCCTGCAGAGCGGCTTGCAGGCGCTCCGGCACCGGAACCGCTGTCTCGATTTCAGGTTCGATATCGGTAGCAAATTTGGCGGGATGGGCGGTTTCAAGGAAAATGGCGGTGGAAATTTCCGGATACTGCTCCTGAAACGCCACCGCCCCCAGGTAACCCACGGCACCGTGCGGATCGGCAATGTAGCCAAATTGGTGATAGATCTCTTTGATTGCCTGGCGGGTCTCGTCATTGGTAAAACGGTAGCCCTTGAGAATATCTGTGATCTTTTCCCAGCGCTGACCGTACAGTTCCTGAATACGGACAAAATTG
>Ga0180432_10010648_pt1 | contig 10960 bp, 9 predicted proteins | sample SS_ome_10_FD_132414 | JGI IMG/M metagenome (GOLD analysis project Ga0180432, IMG submission 132414) | Hypersaline lake sediment archaeal communities from the Salton Sea, California, USA - SS_1_MS_2 metaG | ecosystem: Environmental > Aquatic > Non-marine Saline and Alkaline > Hypersaline >... | reverse complement strand
GGCCGGCAACGATCGATTTATTTTTGTCAAGCACGATGTGACCCATTATATCTATGTAAAAGGTCCGCTGGATGCCGTGCTGCATCTGGCTTCCCTGCCCAGCCCGGTAGACTATTTGAACAAACCTATTCAAACCCTCAAAGTCGGTGCGTTGGGCACCCACAACGCCTTGGGGCTGGCGCTGGAGAAAGATGCCAAATTCTTGCTGGCCTCTACCTCCGAAGTATACGGCGACCCGCAGGTGCATCCCCAGCCAGAGACCTACTGGGGCCACGTCAACCCCGTTGGTCCGCGCGGTGTGTACGACGAGTCGAAACGCTTTGCCGAAGCGATGACCATGGCTTACCACCGCTACCACAAAATCGATACGCGCATTGTGCGGATTTTTAACACCTATGGTCCCAGAATGCGCTTGGACGATGGCCGTGTGGTGCCCAATTTTATCTGCCAGGCGCTGCTCGGCAAGCCCCTCACCGTCTACGACGATGGGTCTCGCACCCGTAGTTTTTGTTACGTCTCTGATTTGGTGGAGGGTTTTGTCCGTCTATTGGACTCCCATGAGACATCGCCAATCAATATGGGCAACCCCTGCGAAATGACCATCCTCGAGTTCGCCCACCAGGTCCTAAAGGCCACTGGCAGCCATTCCAAGATCGTTTTTGTCACCCCCGAGGATGAACGCACCCAAGACGATCCTATGACCCGCCAGCCGGACATCAGCAAGGCCCGGCATGTGCTGGGGTGGGAGCCAGTCGTGTCATTGGAGGAGGGCCTGCAACGGACGATAAAAGAGTTCAAGACAAGGCTTTGAGCCAAAAGCCCGTCCACAAACAAAAGCGCCACCCGCCTAAGGCGGGTGGCGCTTTTGTTGACAAGGCCGGTTACATATGGTACAATTATGTCGAAATTTGACTATGCGAATCAACGTCCGGGTATCAGATCCCATCGGCAGGAGGTAAATCATGACCACCGAACAACTAGAGATGTTTCCCCAGGGCCAGCCAGGCCGGGGCGACCGGGGCGAATTTGGGCCCCCTGTGGCAGAGAGCGTCTCTGTCACGCCAGAGACTTCACTGGTCGCTACACTGGGGCCGTTCCAGGATTACATGATCCGCCAGGACTTTAGCGACAACACCCTCACGGCCTTTTTGAGCGACCTGCGCCTGCTGGGCAAGTACATCGGTGCTCGCACGTCGGTGGGCAAAATTGGTACCAAAAAGCTGAATGACTTTTTAGCCTGGATGCTCAACAAGCGCGGCGTGCCATGTAGTCCCAAGACCTACGCCCGCCGAGTGACAACCCTCAAGGTCTTTTTCGACTGGCTCACCGACACCCAAGTGTTACCGGTCGACCCGGCCGCCCCTGTCATCCAGCAAAGTGTCAGTGCCCCCCTGTCCGACATCCTTTACGACGACCAGGTAGAAAAAGTACTGGAGGTGACTCACAGCCTGTTGGAAGCCGAAAAGCCCGACGCCCGTCCACAACTGCTGGTCAGTCTGCTGCTACAAACCGGGATCAAAAAGGGCGAGTGTATGAAAATCGAACTGCGGCACATAGATACGTCCGATCCACAAAACTCGACCGTCTTTATCCGCTACGACAACCCCCGCTACCAGCACAAAGAACGCAAACTAAAACTGCCCGACGACTGGGTGCCGATTTTTCAGCAATATCGGGCCCAATATCAGCCCCAAGATCGCTTGTTCGAGTGCACCGCCCGCAACCTGGAGTACGTTCTACACGACATAGCCCAGGAGGCCGAGCTGCCGCCGATTTCCTTCGAAATGCTGCGCTGGACGAGTGCCGTGCGTGACTATAAGACTGGCATGGATCATGAAAAATTGCGCCAAAAGATGGGTCTGTCCAAGATCAGTTGGCAAGAGACATCACGCAAGCTAGCCAAGCTGGCCGGCCCAGGGCTGTGAAACAGACAGAACGGAGGAAGGATCATCGAAACACACCAAAAAGCTTGTGTGCCCCTCTTGCTTTATGAGTCATCTTACTGGGAGTGCAACTGTCCTACGGGGAGAAAAGCTTTGTACATGGCCTGATACGCCAGGTTGACATTGAGGAACCCATCGCTCCACCCACCGATGACGTAAACTTTGCCATTGATCTCGGCGGCGCCGGCGTTCCTCCAACGACCTGCCATCGGCGTCTCGAAGCGGAACCAGATGTCCCTGCCAGGATCGTACCACTGGTTGTAAGCCAAATAGTTCTCCCAGCCGCCACCGATAGCCCAGAGTTGACGACCCACGGCAACCACGCCAAGCCCTCCCCGGCCCTCGAGCATTGGCGCGCACGATTGCCAGTCGTCCGTCGCGGGGTCGTAAACCTCGCAGACGTCCAACTCGCGCTCACCACTGTACCCTCCCGCCACATAAATCCGTCCATCGAGTGTGGCCGCCCCGGCAAAAGCCCGTGCTGACGGCATCGAGGGACCAGTTTGCCATCCATCCGTCGCCGGGTCGTAGACCAGCACAGTGGCCACATCCTGCTGTCCGTCCGTCCCGCCAAAAAGGTAAAGTTTCTCACCGTACACGGCCAGAGCATAAGCTGCACGGGGAACGGGCAACGGCGACGCCCGTTGCCATCGATCCGCAGAAGGGTCATAAACTTCCATCACATCTGTCACCGGCTCAGAAAAAGTCAACCCTCCCGGCACATAGACTTGGCCACCCAGCACTGCTCCACTGACGTTGGCCACCGGCACAGGCTTGGAAGCCTTTAGCGTCCAGGTTTGCTGGACGGGGTCATAGGCTTCCACCACCCCAGTGACATCCCCTGGTATCTCGCCCCCGATAGCATAAATGCGCCCGTTAACAGCCACCACCGCCAGCCGTCCCCGGGCAATCGACATCGGCATCTCTTCTTGCCAGCGCGTGGGCAGGCTGGGCGGCCCCGCCACCGCCGTCGGCCTGGGGTCATCTACCAGGGGGTTCTCGGGCAATTCTTCTGCCGGCGCGGGCAAGGGCCAGGTCCAAGCCAGCGCAACAACGACGACAACCAGCGCAGCCAGAAGAAAAATCCGCTGCCACGGCGCTATAGGGGATACCGGTGCTGGCTTTGCCTCCCCAGGCGCGGCAAAAGCTTTGCCCGCTTTTACGGCTGTTTCGCCTTCTGGCACTTTGCTGCCCACAGCCACCCAACCCCGGCGCACAGCCACCATTGTTGCTTCGGTGCGGGAACTCACCCCCAGTTTACCAAAGACATTGCGCAGGTGGACCTTTACCGTGTTGGAGCTGATAAACAACTCGCGTGCAATCTCTTTGTTGGTCAGTCCCTGGGCCACTAACTGCAGGATCTCTAACTCCCTTTCGCTGGGAACACCCGACAGACCTTCGGACGAATCTTCAGGCATGAATATGTCTCCCTTTTCCTCTTGCGACACAATGCCTATTATCCCACAAAAGTTCGAGCAAATCAAATAGAAACCATTTTCTCCTTGCCAACTCTGAACCAAGGGGGAGGTTGACCAGATTGACCTTTCTCCTAGGATAGGCTATAATCTTTGATATGACATCGAAACCCTTGGACGCACTGACTCGATTGGAGATTTTGGCTGAACGCTGGCTGGAAGGAGGGTTTGCCCGCCTGTTCCGCATCCGCCTCCACCAAGCTGAGTTGGCAGAACACCTGCGTCGTGCCTTGGAGGACGGTCAAACTGCCGGACCGAATGGTGTCTGGCTGGCCCCAGATAAGTATCAAGTCTTTCTCCACCCGAGCGATTACGCCCAACTGGACGACAAGCAAGACCAGGCGGAACTCGAGAAAAATTTGGCCGGTTACTTGATAGAGATTGCCCGGCAAAGCGGCGCTACTCTGATGCGGCGGCCCCAGGTGCGCATTCACCTCTCCGAAAGCATCCAGTTCCGCCAGGTGCAGGTGCAAGCATGCCTGACCAGCCCGCCTGCGCTGGCCGATGAGCCCTTCCAGACACGCGAAATTGACATTCCTTCCTCACAAGAGGTGAACCGGGACCCGGTGGCCGATGCGCCGTCGAGCAGCTCGGCGGCACCCTCTGTCCCATCCCAAGCAGCGCTCACAGGCACTCCCATCCAAAACTATCACCTGTTAATCGACGAGCGATTCTTTTCTCTGGTCACTTTGCTGGTCAACCTGGGACGTGGGCTGGATAACGACCTGGTTATCAACCATCCCCGCGTCTCCCGGCACCACGCCCAACTCCAGCAGCGAGAGGGCCAGTGGTGGCTCATAGATCTGGGCAGCGCCAACGGCACGGCAGTCAACGATCTGCCGGTCAGCGAAATGATTCTCCAACCCGGTGACGTTATCTCCCTGGCGGGCATCGAGATACGCTTCGAGTCAGAGGCGTCAGGCAACCAAGTTCACGTCTCAAGCTTTACATTTCACGGGTGACCAGTATCGTGTCTCAAGAAATGATCATTCTCGCTCTGCGCATTCTGCTGAGTTTGATCCTCTATGCCTTCCTGTGCCTGGCTTTCTGGGCTATCTGGCGCGACCTGCAAGCGACGCAAGCTCAGGCCGAGCGCCAGGCACGCGCCCGCGCTGATTTGATCGTCATCACGCCAGGCGAAACCGATCTCCTGCCCGGCGACCGGCTGCCGTTGGTGCCGGTAACGACGCTGGGCCGGGCGCTGACCAACACAATTGTTCTGGCCGACGGCTTTACCTCCGCCGAGCACGCTCGATTGACCCGGCGAGATGGCCGCTGGTGGCTGGAAGATCTGGGCAGCCGCAACGGCACACTTCTCAACGAGTTGCGTCTCCAGCCCGGCCAACCGGTAGCCATCGTCGAAGGCGATCTCCTTGGCTTGGGGAACGTCCGCCTGCGCATCCAACTCTAGAGCTCAGTCACCCAACCTTGCACCCTGCTGACCTTTGAACCTTTAACCCTGCAAAGGAGGAATTCATGCCAACTCACAATGAACCCATCCAACTGGCCGTCATTGGCGGCAGTGGCGTCTACAATATGGAGGCACTGACCGACATCAAAGAGCAACACATCACCACTCCCTTTGGCGAGCCATCCGATCTTGTAACCATCGGCACACTGGACGGGCGTCGGGTTGCCTTTCTGCCAAGGCACGGGCGCGGCCACCACCTCATGCCCACCAAAGTCAACTCACGGGCCAACATCTGGGCACTCAAGAGCCTGGGGGTGGAGCGCATCATCTCTGTCACCGCCTGCGGCTCGTTGCGGGAAGAGATCGCACCCCGCGACGTCGTCATCCCCGACCAACTGTTTGACCATACCCGGGCTCGCGGGCCGTACACTTTTTTCGGCGGCGGGCTGGTAGTTCACATCAGCTTTGACGAACCTTACTGTCCCCACCTGAGCGATCTGCTCTACAAAGCAGTCAAAGTCTCTGGCGGCACGGTTCACAAAGGCGGCACCTTTATCACCATCGAGGGGCCGCGCTTTAGCACCAAGGCCGAGTCGCACGTCTACCGGGAATGGAACTGCGACGTCATCGGCATGACTGCCGTCCCAGAAGCGCAACTGGCCCGAGAGGCAGAGATCTGCTACGCAGCCATGGCCCACGTGACCGACTATGACGTATGGCACGAAACCGAAGAGACCGTCAACATCGAAATGCTTATCACCAACCTGCAAGCCAACACTACCCTGGCCAAACGGGCCATCGAATACGTGGCTGCTCACCTGCCCGACGAACGCTCTTGCGCCTGCGGATCGACCCTTGAAACCGCCATCCTCACTCAGCGGGAGGCGATTGACAACGAGGTGAAGGAGAAATATAAACTGCTCGTGGGTAAATATCTGTAGAGTTGCCAACCGGCGGGAGACAAGAGGACAAAAAGTGAGGAAGCCCTTTAAATCTCTCACAAAGTATCTAAACTCCCCCTCCTCCATCCCTCTCGACATTGCCCCTCCTCGCCACCCAGACTCTCAACCTTCCAGGCTAGAGACGATCCTCCTGGCGCTGGCAGCGACATTTACGGCGCTCGGGCTGATCTCTCTGGGGCTGGTGAGGTGGGGGCACGTCAATTTTGGAGAGGTGTGGCCAGTGCTCGCCTGGACGCCAGCTTTGGTGGTGGGGTGGGGAGCGTTGCGCCGTTGGCGGCAGGGCCACGACCCGCTGCTGTTGCCGGTCACAGGGCTGCTAGCCGGACTGGGGCTGATCATGGTGGCACGACTGGCGCCCAACTTTTTGGCGCGCCAGGTGCTCTGGAATCTGCTGGGACTGGGAGCTATGCTGGCAGTTGCGCTGGGCCTGCGAGACCTGCGCCTGCTGCGACGGTATCGCTATGTCTGGCTCATCGGTGGACTGGGGCTGCTGGCGCTGACGCTGGCCTTTGGCGTCAACCCAGCCGGCACTGGTTCCCGGCTGTGGATCGGCGTGGGCGGGTTCTATTTCCAGCCATCGGAACCGCTCAAACTACTCCTCGTCGTCTTTCTGGCCAGCTACTTTGCCGAAAAGCGGCCACTGCTCACCGGCACCGTTTACCAGGTGGGACGTCTCCGGCTTCCCCCCTTGCCCTACCTGGGCCCCGTGCTACTGATGTGGAGCTTTTCAATGTTGCTCCTCATCTGGCAACGCGACCTAGGCGCAGCGTGGCTCTTTTTTGCTGTCTTTTTGCTCATGCTCTATGTAACCATCGGCCAGGTAGGTTACGTGTTGCTTGGAATAGGACTGTTTGGGATCGGGGCACTGATCGGCTATCGACTGTTTTATCACGTTCAGCTACGGGTGGATATCTGGCTGAACCCATGGGCCGAGGCCAGCGGACGTGCTTTCCAGATCGTGCAATCGCTGCTGGCCTTTGCTGCAGGAGGCATGCTAGGCCAGGGGATCGGCCAGGGCTTTCCCACTTTTATCCCGGTGGTGCACTCGGATTTCGTCTTTTCGGCGATCGGAGAAGAACTAGGCCTGCTAGGGACATTGGGTGTGGTGGCTCTCTTTGCATTGCTGATCGCCCGCGCAGGACGGATCGCGCTGGCAGCCCAGACACCCTTCCGCCAGTTGCTGGCCTTTGGGCTGGCGACCATGATTGGCGTGCAAACGCTGACCATCATGGCTGGCAGCCTAAAGCTCGTACCCCTCACCGGCGTGACCCTCCCCTTTGTCAGCTATGGCGGCAGCTCGCTGGTCACCAGCTATTCACTCGTCGGGCTTTTGTTTGCCGTGGAACAGCCCTAGTCAGAAGGCTGGAAGCATGGAAAACGACCCAACCTTCCAACCTTCCAATTTGCTAACGATATGCACACCAACATCAACCGTGCTCTCAACCTTATACTCGTCCTCTTTCTCCTCGTCGCCGGCTGGCTGGGTTACTGGGGAGTCGCGCGATCCCCTGAGCTATTGGTCCGCGAGGATAACCCACGCCGGGTAGTAGCGGAGCGGCGCGTGCGGCGGGGCCAGATACTGGACCGTCACGGCACACCGCTTGCCTGGTCAGAAGTGGATGCAGAGGGCTATGCCAAGCGGCACTATGCCGGTGCATGGCTGGTTCACGTCGTGGGTTATTACAGCCTGCGTTACGGTGTGAGCGGCATCGAGGCCACTTTCGACGAGCAGCTGCGCGGCGAGGCAGACCGCACAACCTGGGAATCCTGGCGCGATGAACTGCTGCACCGCCCCCCCACCGGCCAGGATGTGCAACTGAGTCTGGACGCAGCGCTCCAACAGACTGCCAGCGAGGCGTTAGGAAATCAAAGGGGAGCCGTTCTGCTGCTCGACGTAGAAAGGGGTCAAGTGCTGGCCCTGGTAAGCCATCCGGCCTTTGACCCCAATCAACTGGATGAAGAGTGGGACAACCTGCAAAGAGCGGCCGGCCGGCCGCTCTTTAACCGGGCGACACAAGGACTCTACCCACCAGGAGCAACCTTTAACACGGTCGTCATGGCCGCGACGTTGGAGGAAGGCCTGGCTACTCCTGACGAATTGTTCTACGACAAGTACGGGCGCGAAAAAGTGGGCGACATGACCGTGCGTTGTGCCAACCATCCTGGGGTTGTCTCTTTCGATCTGCTCCATGCCGCGGCTTATGGTTGCAACGTGACCTTTGCCCAATTGGCCCTGCGCCTGGGCAGTGATAGAATAACTGACTATGCGAATCAGCTCAGGATCAGCCTCGCACCCGAGCTGGAAATTCCCACCCACGCAGGGCAATTCGCGAGCACACTGCCAATTCCGCCAGAGACATTGGCTTTGACCGGCTTTGGTCAGGGAGAACTGCTGGTCTCACCGCTGCAAATGGCCCTGATCGCCGCAGCCGTGGCCAACGATGGGCAGATGCCGAGGCCCACCTTGTTGCTGCACCAGGCCAAGCCCGCCCAACCCGTCATCAGCCAGGAGACTGCGCAACTGGTGCGCCAGGCAATGGTACTGGCCGTGACCGAGGGGCCAGCCACCCCGGCAGCCCTGCCAGGAGTGACCGTTGCCGGCAAGGTAGGCACAGCCGAGGGAGGCGGCGAAAGCGCCCCCCACGCCTGGTTCATCGGCTTTGCGCCGGCTGGTCCGGGAGAAACACCCCGTTTTGCCCTCGCCGTCGTCGTAGAGCACGGCGGTCAAGGAAAACAGGTCGCTGCACCGATCGCCGCTCAACTCCTGGCTTCAGCGCTGGCCGTACACTGAGCCCTCCTCACCTCCAGCCAATCCATCTCACTCTGCCATCTCTCCCTTTCCTGGCAGCAGAGGCATTTCGCTGAGATAGACCGTCTTGCGCACCGGCACCGCCAACTCGACCTTGCGCCGCCGGAACTCGACCAGCACCTTGGGGCGAAAATCCTTGAGCACAGAAAACCAATCGTCATTGGACACGTGGAACAGCGCCCTGACATCAATGGCATATTCACGCACATTGGAGACGTACACATTGATACCTTTGTCCCGGATGCAGCGATCTTCTGCCTCTATGACAGCCTGCATGGCACCCAGGGCATTGTCCACATCGCCTTCATAGGCGATGGAAAAAGTGACGTCCACCCGGCGGGTGGGATTGACCGAATAGTTGATCACCGGTGTGGTAGCTACTGCGCTGTTTGGGATACTCACTACCGGTCCATCCCAGGTGGCGATCTCGGTGGATCGCAACGAGATCTGGGTCACCGTGCCGCTATAGTCCTTGATCTCGATAGCGTCGCTAACGACAAAAGGCTGATCAATAAGAATAAAGACACCGGAGATAAAATTGGCCGCCACATCCTTGACAGCAAACCCCACAATGATACCAATCACGCCGGCAGCAGTGAGCAGGCTGTACAGGCCATCCGTCCATCCCAGAAGGGAAATGCTGATTGCCACGGCTATAATGATCACCGCATAGTCCAACAGGCGGTCGAGGGCGCCCAAATCGCGGCTGTCGATATCCAATCCCTTGACGTGCTCGTCAAAAGTCTCGATCCATTTGGATAAATAGCGAACCAGGATCCAGGCGGCAATCCACGTGATGGCTATGCCTATTCCTCTACCCAAGTACTTGTGCGTCAAAATGTCTTCTAGCACACGCCACAGCTCTTGCATATTCCTCCCCTCATCGATGGTCAGCTACAAAGGTTAAAAACAGCAGATCATTTTTTGGTCATAAACTCTTGATAGTCAACCCATAGGCGTTCGGCGATGCGCTGCGCCACCGTGCGACAGGTCCAGTAGCCCGAGTGCGCGTTCAATCCACTCCATACTGCAAAATCGCGGAGGGTCCCTGCGCGGGCCAGCGCTGGATAAATGGGCTCTAACGGAAAGGCAATGGGGTCCCAACGGCTATAAAAATTGTACCACACGCCTCCCAAGCGCACCCCTACTGGCCGATCACGATACCACGTTTTGGCCGGATCGTGGGTCAGCGACCAGATAGCCAGTGGAGAACCAAAGGTAAACAGGTTGGACAATTCGAGACCAAGCGCAAAAACATCAGGCGGCAGGGCATCAGGTTGTACGGGTTTGACGTCTCGCTGAAAATGGTTGATCTCGGAAAAAAAATCATGGCAGACATCATAGGCAATGACTGAACCCAGGCTGTGAGCCACAATACTGATAAACAACGGCCCTTCAGGGTATTGCCGTCGCAGCCACCGCCCCTCCTCAAGGATCACTCGTCGCAACCGATCCTTGATCTCCTGATGCCAATGTGTCGAAAGGTACAGCAAGGCATCGTCAAAACCGGTGACCAGCATCTGCCGCAACGGGTAAAAGTCGGTAATCGCACAACGGCGGCTTGGCGCAGGGTAATAAAGCGACAACAGGGCCTCTTGTTCCTGCCGGCCAACACCCGACCAATCCACAGCGCAAAACCGAATTCTCTCTTCTACCTCGGGGGCAGACATCCCCGACAGAACAGCGAACTCGGCCTTGACCCGTTCTGCCAGCGGCCGGTCATAGGCCCGAGGTTGGTCGCCAATGCCGTGGATAACAACAACACTCAAGGTTCGCTGCTCAACGCTTTCCATTACACCTCCTCTTCTTCCATCCTCGCCGGCAGATCTGTCCGTCCACGGTCTCCTGCCTGGGGTGCAGAGGGCCCGGCCGGGGGCACCTTGTCTCCCACCAGTCCCCTGGAGAGAGCAAACTGCTTAGCCGCCGCTACAAACCCCAGAAAGAGAGGATGGGGGCGGTTGGGCCGGGATCTGAACTCTGGGTGAAACTGGCAGCCCACCATCCAGGGATGATGGACCAACTCAGCAAGTTCCGCCAGATGACCGTCGGGTGAGAGACCGCTGAACACCATGCCGGCACCGGTCAACAGATCACGGTAGGCATTGTTGACCTCAAAACGATGGCGATGCCGCTCCTGCACTTTGTCGGTCTGGTAAGCCAGGGCGGCCTTTGTGCCGGGCACCAGTTGGCAGGGATAGAGACCCAGGCGCATCGTGCCACCCATGTCACTGATGTCTCGCTGCTCCGACATCAAGTCAATCACAGGATATCGAGTGGCAATGTCAAACTCGGTGGAATTGGGCTCATCGCTGCCCAGCGCGTGGCGGGCCAACTCGATGATCATGACCTGCATTCCCAGG
>Ga0180432_10010646_pt1 | contig 10963 bp, 22 predicted proteins | sample SS_ome_10_FD_132414 | JGI IMG/M metagenome (GOLD analysis project Ga0180432, IMG submission 132414) | Hypersaline lake sediment archaeal communities from the Salton Sea, California, USA - SS_1_MS_2 metaG | ecosystem: Environmental > Aquatic > Non-marine Saline and Alkaline > Hypersaline >... | reverse complement strand
TATAGTGCCATTTTTACTTAAAACATTCGAACAGAAATAAACAGGACTTTGATATTCTTCTTCTCCCCAATAAACAAATCTAAAGTCCCTTTCAATTTCTTTTCCTGTTCTCATATCTGTAAATGAAACTTCTCCAAACCCATTTTTATATAACTTATTGAAAGAAAAGTCATAATACATTGTCACAGCACAATTGTTTACATCTCCTTCTACTTCTGAATTTAAGCAAACATCTTTAACTTCTGTAACTGACTTATGACTTTTTAATTCAGCAGTTCCTAAATCTTCTCCAAAACCAAAAGCATTTTTAAAATTAACTTTCAAATCATTATTGGAATACTTTAAAGAATTATCAAATTCTAAAGCACTAACTAAACTAATCAAAAACATTCCAAGTAATAAAAACATTAATATTTTCTTCATTTTATTAATAATCTTGAAGTTATACCTCCTATTACAACACTAAATAATAATAAAATCCAATATATAATTGTTGCGTCTGTTATCAAACATATTAGTTTTGTTCCATCTGATATATCATTTGGACTTGCACAATTTAAATCAATTCTTGCTGTTGATATTTCAGGCATTAATAAATTAAGAATTGCTAACCCAATTATTAAAATAAATATTGAACTTACTATAGTTAATCCTAGCGTTTGCCCCTTATTGTTCATAAAATTCCTCCTTTAATATTTTTTTAACCCCTGCTTCTTTAAAAGTATCTTTAGATTCTTTTCCTTCACATTTCCATAATATTTTTCTACTTAGTGTATTTGGATTTATTTCTTTAATATTATTTAATGAGATTGTTCTATTACAATAATTATCTCCTCTTTTTGTTGAAGGAAACTCTGGCATATTTTTATCTCCAAAATGAAATTCTTTTCCTGATTGTGTTGTTGCTTTTAATTGTTTTCCTTTTCTATTGCTTTTTTCAATTATTAATTTTTTCCCTAATATTTTTACATATTTTTTCATTTGAAAAATACTCCTTTCTTTTCTTTAGGTTTATCTATTGGTATTCTTTTTTTCTTTGCTGTTGCTATTGCGAATTGTAAAACATCTTTTTTATTATACATAGTTCCATATTTTTTTACATACTTTTTTGGGACATCTTCTCCAAGATATTCTTTTTTCATTTCTTTAAATAATTTATTAAAAGCTGTTGTGTATGGCATTAGAAAATTATACGAATTACAAAAAAACCTCCTCCAATTAATATTATTGCTCCAATAAAGTAAAATCCACCCAAATCAACAGCTATGCAGGTTGCTTTTAAGAAATTGTTTATTGAAGTATTATTACAATCTAAACTTGTCATTGTTGTATTATTAAACTCTACAACAGATGGTGCAAGATATAATCCTAATAGAATTACCAATAAACCAATCATAAGTGCATAGATTGTAACTGACGCTTTTTTGTTCATTTAAAAATTCTCCATTAATTTTTTTGTTGCTGATTTACTTTTTTGTAATTTATTTAAATCTTCTATTGTTTTTTTATCTCTTTTTGTTTTATTACCACATCTTGGGCAACTAACTAAAAACATCAGACTATTTGTATTCCATTCATAACCACAATTCTTACATTTAATATTTGTCATATTACATTTTAGTAGTAGTAGTATTTAAATATCGATTATAATAAATGCCATTTAAAGATTAATGGCGAACTACCTTGCCTAGCCTAGCCAAGCCACACCTTGCCAAGCCTTGCCAAGCCGTGCCGAGTGAATATGAAACCCTCCAAACACGAGGGCAATAATAATTTATTTGAAATCAATGTGGAATGCACCGAAATTTCCAGTTTTTTCTTTTCTAAAACCTCCAACCCCTATATGAAATCCTGCCCAGTTAATAACATTCACAATCTGTTCTGCTGATAAATTAGTTTTATTAAATTCAATAACTACATCAATAGACCAATCATGATAAGCATTTCTCATTATCTTTCTTGGAGAACCTTTCATTCCTGATGTTCTACCCCAATGAGTTAATACATCTTTCTTTTTGTATTTCAAAGGCAAAACATCTCCCTTAATTGTAACTCCTTCTTTTATATTTCTCATTCCTCCTTGCTTTATATCAAAGAGATAAGAAGAACCACGAATCATTGAATTAAAAATTGCCCTCGCTGGTATTCCTTCTTTTCCATCTTCAGTTAAGTAAATTTTTGCTTTAACCTTTTCTTCCTCTGGAATATCGTCTTTAGTATAATTCTGTTTTGACTTAATAGAATTATATCTTTCTAAAACTGCCATATCCATTGGCTCTGGAAGATAAGGAGAATCTCCAACTATTTTAAGTTTCAAAGTTCCAATATCTAACTTCTTTAGATTTACTTTTTGTTCCGCCATTTTTTACTAATCTCTTTTATAGAGGAAAATATTGGAGTAAGTTCAATCAGTTCAGAGTGTTTCTCTTTCCAGTAATTCGCTTCTATTAATGCTCTCTTAATTAACTGTTCCCTATATTCTTCATTATTCATTATCTCTATTATAGGAAGATATTCTCTTTGATTCAAACATTTTTGAACTTTGTTTGATGGCTTCCTATCCTCCAAAGAAATATTCACACTTTCAAAAGCATATATTTCTCTATCTTCAACAACAATCTTTATCTCATTGATAACTTGTCTTGCTTGTTGTAATCTCCACTTCTCACCAGCAGATGTATTATCCCAATCAAAAAATTCATATAACGAACTGGATTTTTTACTCGCTTTTTTTAGGAGAGTTTCTGCAGTTAGTCCAAATTTTTCTTGAACTTCCAAAACTTCTTCTATTACTTCTGGAGTAAATTTCTCTGTGTTCTTGTATTGTATATTTTTTGTTTCCATTCCAAACCTCCTTTTTCACTATATTACTATCTATTATAATATATGATAATATTACTTTTAAATATATGTAACTACTAATAAATTATAATCCAAATAGATTTTTCTTAGAACTCTTTCTAAATACTTGAACTTTTTTTCCAGTTCCACCTTTTCTTAATCTCTTTTCTTTCTTCTCTACAACTAAGAATGGACTTACTTTACTCTTTCTAAATTCTTCTCCTATAAGTGATAGTTCTTTTGCCTTTACTTTTTTTCCACCTGTTTCTAAATAACCTGATGCTGATAATTCTTTCTTCAGAAATTCTTTAAGTGATTTTTCTGCTTGTTGTTTAGTTCCTACTCCTATAACTTTTTCTTTTCCAAATACTTTTGCTATTGCTTTGAATAAACCTGTTTCTTTCTTTCTTTCTTTGCTCTTACTTCCTTCTAATGATGGAATTATTATTTTTGGTGTTTTTAGTGTTTTGGTCTTTGGTTTAGTTAATTTTTTTAGTTTTTGGCTTTTAGATTGTGTTTTTTTCTGTACTTGTTTTATTTGTTGTGAGGTTTTTAATAAACTTCTTAATTCACTTCTTATTCCAACACCTAATCCTACATCTTGTTTAATTACTGCTTTCTCAACTAAAGCTGTTTTTTTAACTAGAGAAATTTTGGACATATTTTTAATCATATCTTTTAAAGCATTAGCTTCTTTTATATTGGTAAATTGTTTTTGCTCTATCTTTATTTGTGGTTGTAATATATTTACCTTTGCTTGTGTTTCAAAAGAGATTGGTTGCATTTCTTGTTTTGTTTGTGTTTGATAAATATTTTGTGTTACTGCTGGAAGAGATATTGCTGATTCTTGATATTGTTCGTATTGCCCTGTTCCTTCATATATAGATATTGCTCCAGCTCCTTCCATAAAACGAGGGAGTGATGTTTCTTCTTTTAATTTTGGCAAAACTTTTTCTCCTGTATCTTGTAATTTTTCTATAGTACTTTTAATCTTATTTTCTTTAATTGGTTGTTTTAAAATATCTTGATATAAATTCTCTTGTTGTAAAAATTCTTTAGAACTTTTTTTACCACCTCCTTCAAATCCTCCTTTAAAACTTTTAGACTTTACTACATTTATATCTCTTTTGAATAAGAGAGTTCCAGTATCTACTGATAATATATTTTTATTAATTCTAGTTTTTTTACCTAAAGAATATTGTAGTAAGTATTTTTCAAAATTTACATTTCTTAATTCTGAACTTGGAAGTTTTTCTAATACATTACCAAAATCTGTTTTTGATGGGTAATATGCCTTACCTTCCCTACCAAATTTCTTAGCTTCACCAAAAGATAGACTTTGTGATATATCTCCTTTTACAAATTTTTTCTTCCCTTTTGGTAGTAAAACAAATTCCTCTTCTTTTATTAGTTGCAGAACAACTCCAACACCATCTTTTTGTCCAATTAATACTCTCTGTCCACTTGATATTCTTTCCCTTGTTTTTGCTCCCCTAGAAAGTAAATTTAATTCTTTATCTACAATTATTTTTGGTTGTTCCTTAACCTGTTTAAATTGTAAATTTGCTATCCTTTTATCTATATTGATTAATCCCTCTGAAGTATATTTCTCATATTTTGGTGTTCTTAATTTTATTTGACTTTCAATATATTTTTTATTAAATCCCATCTCTGTTGCTCTTTTTATTACCTTAGCTCTTTGTATCTTTCCTAATTTAGTATAAGGATTACCTAGATATATTGTTTTGCCATCACCTCCAATTACTTTAACATATCTTCCTTCTTCTGCTATTTTAGAAGTAATTGTTTTAGGATATTTAACAATATTTTTTGTAATTGCTTCTGATTTTCCAATTTTTTCAAATGAATAATAAATATCTTCGCCTAATTTTCCAACAACATCTATATTTGGTTGATTTGTTGATATTTTTTTTTCAACCAAAGTTAGACTTTCTTTAGATGGTTTGTTTATAAATCCATATTCTAATTCTCTTGTTTGTTTATTCCATTTAAATTTGAATACTCTTCTACCAAACATTTCTTGACCTCTTGTAGTTAATCTTAATCCTTCTTGTGTCTCTCTTGCTATTGGTTTACTTAAATAACTTTTACCAATAGAACCCAAACCAAATGTTACTAAACCTATATCTAAACTAGTCTGCACTGGTGCTTTTTGAAACTCGTTAAATATACTTCCACTTCTTTCGTATTCTTTTACTCTTTCACCAGCATATATCAAACCTCCAGCTAATGGGATACCATAGGTTAAGATATTACCAGCAATATTACCAGCTACATCAAATCCTTTTTTAATTGTTTTTGGATTTATTATAATTCTATCTTTTGAGCTTGATGGAATATATGTTTGTTTTTTACTATCTTCTTCTGTTGCTAACCTATATATATTTTTATCTAAATCAATTACAACTTGTGGTTCATTAGTTATAAACATATTTTTTAGTAGAGACAACTGTTCTTTTGGTTTTGCTTCTAAAAAATTTCCTATTTTCTTTCCAAAATAAGATGGTTTTGTCAACTCTATTTTTGTATCTATTCCTTGTTTTTTTGCCTTATCTGCAAAATATTCTCCAGCTTTACCAAATGATAAATTTGTATCTCCTTTAATAGAACTGCTTATCATTGTTGCAATATCTCCAAATGGATTTCCAGAAAGTTCTCCTATTGGTATTTTTCTTCCACCACCTAATAAACCAAAAGAAATTTCTTTAGAATAAATATCTTTATACTTTTCATAATCTTCTATATTTTTTTCTGTTTCTTCATGTAGTTCTTTATACTTTTCATAATCTTCATCACTACCAATCCAATAATCCCCATCTACATTTCCATATTCTAATTTTTTTAGTTCTACTTCTTGTTTAGAAATATCTTTGTATAATTGTTCTGCCTTTTTTTTGGCATCTTCAGTTTCTTCAAATTGAGATTTCCATTCATCATAAGTTTTTCCAGACATAGAAGTAAAATAATTTAATCCTTGCTTTTTTTGTTCTGCTTTTTTTTGAGCATCTTCTATATATTCTTTTACATATGGTGTTGAGAATATTCCAAAAGTTTGTTTTTTACTATCTCTAATTATTTTTTTAGCAGATTCTTGAGTAAAACTTACTCCTCCCTGAGCAACACTTTCCTTTGCCAATACCTTTGCTTGTGTAGAAGTATATCCTAAATCTTGATACCTTTTTGTTTCATCTGTTAAAACTTTTGAACTAAATTTATTTACACTTGGAGATAAAACTTCTTTACCTTTATCATTAACTATTGTTTTTACATACAACTTACTTGGTGATTCTTTTGCAGAAACTATATCTCCTGTTAAAACATTTTTATATGCCACATAAGTTTGTGGATTGTTAATTTTACTAACAATAGAATTTAACTTTGTTGTATCTCTTACACTTATCTTTCCTTTCTCACTATAATCTAATGTTGATTTTATCTTCTCTATTTCTGATGCTTTTAATTTATCTATTTGTGTTGAAGATACTCCAACTGATTTCAATAATGAATTTAAATCCTGATATTTTGATTGAATATAATATGCTTCAGCCCTCATCCTTTGTCTTTCTTTTCCCTCTACTATTTCCTTTGCTTGTTTTTTAATATCATCAGGAATTGCTTGAAACTCTCTTGCACCACCTGATACTTGGTGTGAATAAACCCTAATAGCTAAATTTAACTGATTTTGCTTTACTATTGCATCATTTTGTTTTTTTATTTGTTCTTCTAATTTTTTTCTCTCTGTAAAATAAGATTCATCAATACTAATATATTTTCTTTGTGATTCTGGTATTTGCTCATAAGAAGTAATCTTTCCTTCCTCTATTTTAGAAATAGTTGTTTTTACATCTTCTTCTAATTTCTTAGTTTCTTGTTCTATCCTTTTCTTTTCTTCTTCTTTTCTTTTTTTTTTTTCTCGTAATCTTATATTTTGTTGTAAGGATGCTCCTCTAATAGAACTACCTGCTCTTAATTGCGTTTGAGATACCATTAATAAAAATTCCTTCTATCAAAAAGGTTTAGTTTTGTTTTTTTCATTGGTTTTAGGTTTTTTATAGAAGCACTAACACACTCTCTTTTCTCTTTATTATTTAAGTATATCTCTTTTTGCACTTCTGCATTCTTTTTATCTGTTTGTCTCTGTAACCTTCTAAGTAGAACTAAATTAGGATTTCTTAATTCAGATTTTGTATATTTCATTTTTTACCCCCTTTTTGATTATATAATTTATTCAGTTTAATATTTAATAAATCTTGTATTGATAAACCAACTTTCTTTAGTTCTTTCTTTCTTACACTAAGATTAATTTGTTTGTTCTTTTTGTTTTCTGTAATAGAAAGTAACTCTTTAAACTTCATATAAATTACATGTAGAATTAGTATTTAAATATCGATTATCTTGTCCATGCTAAATCTTTATCTTTGTCTTCTTTTCTTTTCCTTTTTATTATCCCTAAATTAAACTTTTCATTTAATATTCTAACTACAGAAGGGAAATCCTCTTTAAGAACTTTCCATCTACTTAGAACTCTATTTGTGATACCTTCTACTACTTTTGTTTCTATTATAATTTCTCCCTCATTTCCTCTTATCTTTTTAAATCCCAAATTATCCTCCTCCTAAAAAAGCATATGCTACAATACCTACAAGACCTATGCCTAATATCCATTTAATCATACTTCCCATTTGTTTTTTTGCACCAACTTGTTCTGATAACATCTTAGACATTAGTATTTTATAACCTTTAGTATTAGAACCATCATTTAGTGATTTTTCATATTGCTCTGATGGTGAGAATGGTTTTGTACTCCATGATGGTAAAATAATAAATGGATTTTTCTTCCAATGTAATATATACTCTGCACTTCCAATTCTTGGTATTCCTTCTTCTATAAATGCTTGTTCAGATATTTGAATTTTCTTAAAATCAATTCCACCATTTTCATTTATTTTAAGAAGTGTTACATAATTTTTTCTTTTCTTTCCAGCACTTACTTTCTTAAAAAAAGGCAACTTAAATTTCTTTGGTTTTTCTTCATTTTTATCTTCAAGTATTTTTTCTATATTTTCTAATCTTTCATGTATTCCCATTTTTATACCTCCTTTTCATTTAATTTGTGTAAGGGTCTCCTCCAGATTTTTCTTCTGTTTTCTTAAACATTCCTTTATTGTGTTTTATTCTTTTTGTAACATCTGCAACAGCTTTTGTTTGTGTTGTTGCTTGTCTTATAATAAATCCGTCTCTTGATAGACTTGTAGCTAAAGTATCTTCTGCTTCTGATTCAAACCATTTAGCAAAAAATTCATTATCCATTATTTGCTTAGATATTCTTGCCATTTCTAAATCTCCTCTTACTGTAAATGTTGGTCTTCCTAATTCATCTATATTTTTATCTTGTTTAAGATTACCTATTTTCTTTGTATCATCTGCTATTACTACTGAATGAAGAAATGTATGCACATTTTGTTTTTCATCTTGTGTTGGAACATTATCTTTCATAGCTTGTGCTAACTTTAAAATTTCTTCTTCAGTTAATTCATCATTATCTTGTTGTTGTTCTGTCATTTTTCTTCTTCTTTGATTTATCTTTTAATGTTATTATCCCTAAAATTATAAATATAAATAAATATCCTATTGGTTTTATTAAGAATGATACTATTGCTAGTACTACAATTAATTTAATTATTTTAAGTATAAATTCTGGAGAAAAATATTCTGGATTATCGTGTCCAAAATAACTTCCAGCTCTAAATAATTCTGTTCCAATAACTCCAAAAAATTTCATTCCTTGTTCAATTATTTCAACCAATCCATTTGCATTTGGTATTGATGAATTTTCTCTTAAATCATCAAATACACTTGAATTATCTAAATTTATATTTTTAATCACACTACTTACATTATCTAAAGCATTATCAATTAAGACAATATCTTTGTCTTGAACTCCAACTCCAAACATAAATGCTGATAACAAAAAAAGTAGTATTCCTATATTCCAAACATTCATTTTAAATCTCCATATAAAGTGATAGATACTGCACCATTAGTTAATTGTGTTATTTCATATCTATACCAATTTAATTCCTTACTTGATAGTTCTTCTTTTATTTGTTGCATACCTTTTTCAACCATTTTTTCATATGAAGTTAAATTCATTCCAAACATATTTTGAATCCTCGCAACAATATCTAAGATAAAATTCCTAGATACAATTTTTGTTATTGTTATTTGTTTCATTTCTCCATCCATCCTACTTTAATTGCACGGAATAAACTTCCTAAACCACCAATAATTAAAATAATTCCAAAATATAATTCACTTAAATTAAATAAATTATTCCATAATAAAGCTATTGCTATTGGTGTTATAATATCCATCATTACAGAACAACCACCTATTACTGCTAATATTGATTTTATTATTTTATTCATCTGGAACTCCTTTTAGTTCTCTAAATATATCTCCTAGTGTTTGATTTTTAATTCTACAATAGATAATTATAAATAAACTTCCTAATACAAAGAAGACGATTAGATTATTAAGTAAATTCTCTGCAAAAGTCATTTTATTAATTCCTCAACTTTTTTTAAGTGTCCTTTTCCTATCTTAAATATTAAAGAATCTTCTTTTAGTTCTAATGGTTTTAATCCTAATCTTGCTTCACATAATTCTACTGCTATAATATCTGGATTATTCTCATTTAATATCTTATATATTTCTTCTTTACTCATAAAATGTGTTGTTCCAATTAATTTTATCATTGTAATTTTATTGTTCTATGCCCTTGTCTTTGGAGATACAATGGTTTGTAACCTAATTTTTTTAATTCATCAATAACATAATTTATTTTTTTAGTCTCTCCATCCAAAGTCTTTAAGTGTTCTTTAAATCTAATAACTGCTTGTTCTCTCCAATCATCTTTATCTTTCAAATCTGGGTGTTCTTTTATTACCCCATTTTTATCTAACTTAATAGAATCAATAGGAACAAAAGCTCCACCATATTCTCCAGTTCTAAATAAGCAGTTGTTTCTATCAATCCTAACTTCCACTAATTCATTCAATAATTGAAAAATTGCTCCTATCATTTTAGTTTAATAAAGTTTTTTTTATTTCTTCTAAGTCATTAGCTATTTTAACTATTAACTCATTTAAAGAAATAATTTTTTCATCTGGTGTTTGAACCATTAATGTGTGTTCTGTTGGTACTTGAACCAGTTGAAACTCACTAACTTTAGTTTCTTCTTTTGTCATTTTTTTCCTCCTTTTCAAATTTATTTATAAGTTTTAAATTATCTGTAACTAAAACATTTTTCCCAGATTCTATTTTTGAATTTTTTGGAATTATTAAATATTTTATTCCATCTTTTCTCTTTTTAACATTGCGTATTTCTATTGTCATATTCTTAACCACCATAAACTTATAATATATGTAAATTAACCTTTTTAAATATCGATTATAATAAATGTTAATTTAGAAATTCACTTCCACCCCTAAACATTAAATAACTAGCTAAACCAGTTATTATTATTGCTATGCCTTCTGTATAAACAGAATCTTTCATTCCATCTATTCCATAAAATAATAAATATAATCCAACAAAAGCCAAACCCATTGAACCAAGTAATATTATTATTGCGTCTTCAGAATAATATCCTAATAATATAATTCCTAGACTTAGTATAAAAATTAATATATAAAATCCCAATGTTCCTGTAAATCCTGAAGGTGTAACTTCAAAGTAAGTTGCAAAACTTGTATCAGTTCCACTTAAATCTCCCTTTCCAATTACATCATATCTTCCATTTTCTGTTGGTGTATAATCATATGTCCACACCCCAGAACCATTCTCATTCATGCCTACATTATTTAAAACAAAACCATTTAGATTTTTCACAGAGATATTAACATAAGAACAAGAGGCACATGTTTGAGTAATAGTATACTCTTGATTCAGTTTTGCGGTTGGTAATTTATCTAAAGCAGATACAAAACTAAGCAAGACTAACACAAAGAACATTCCACTAATTATTTTATAATTTATTTTCATTTTTCGTATTCTTTTTTTTGTTTTTCTGATAGTTGTTTCATTTTAACACCACTC
>Ga0180432_10010645_pt1 | contig 10963 bp, 11 predicted proteins | sample SS_ome_10_FD_132414 | JGI IMG/M metagenome (GOLD analysis project Ga0180432, IMG submission 132414) | Hypersaline lake sediment archaeal communities from the Salton Sea, California, USA - SS_1_MS_2 metaG | ecosystem: Environmental > Aquatic > Non-marine Saline and Alkaline > Hypersaline >... | reverse complement strand
GTGCCGGTCTGACTCGCGTCTCCTTCGGGACTTTTCATCCCGGAGGCGGCCATCCGGTCCTTTCGTTCGGCCGCGGCTTCCGGGGGACTTCTTCGTATCGTTTCGGGTCTGCTCCATGGTCAGCCCTCCTCTGGCTGTGGCGCTGCTTGGATCGACACCGACTCCACATGTTGCCTGACCCGCCGGCCCCTCCGGCAACAAGGCTCCAACGCTGGCGACCGGCCCGAGCGGCTCAAGCCGCCGGCGCCCCGCAGCGAAGGGCCCCGGCCATCAGGGATAGCGGCCGGGAAATTTCGCATCCCGATGCCGGCAACACCATGAAGCTCTCGCCCTCCGCGGTCTCATTGATTGGCCGGCCGGGAATCTGCTGAGTACCAGCCAACCGACTCCTGGGGAGCCGCACCAGAGGGCCTCACTGTACCGCAGTTGAAAACGAGGCTATGAGGCGAACTCCCAACCGGCACCGCTAGCCTTCTTCACCGCTGGCCGGGACGACCCAGACTTTGAGGTCGCCCTCAACCTCTGATGAAAGCCGGATTTTCACCGTATAGAGGCCGACCTCCTTGAGCGGACCCTGCAGGATGATCTGGTCGGCCGCCACGACGAGGTCTTGCTGTTTGAGCGACCGGGAGATCTCTGCCGCGCCGACCGAGCCGTAGAGGTGTCCCTCGTCGTTGGCATTGGCCTCGATCGTGACGCTGGTCCGGACCAGTTCCTCCAGCAGGCTGCGGAGACCGGCCAACCGCTCTCGGGCAATCGCCTCAAGCTTTGCCTTGTGTTTCGCGACCATCCGTTTGTGATGATCCGTGGCGATCGTTGCCAGTCCCTGCGGCAACAGGTAATTCGTCGCATAGCCGGGGCGGACCTCGACCACTTCTCCCTGCTTTCCGAGGTGTTCAACATTCTGAATCAGGAGCAGTTCGATGCCGCCGCGGCTTCCCTTCGGAAGACGCTTGGGTCGTTTGGTCCGCTTCGGGTTGACAGTTGCTGTGGCCATGGGAGGCTCCTCGGTGGCTTCGTGATGGGTGGACGTGAGGACTCTGCGGGACTTGATGCGGCGGGACGCCCTCTAAAACGGGATGTCATCCTCGACGCCCGGGGCGGTGTTTGCCGAGCCGACGCCCGAGTCGGCATCATACCCTCCCGACGGGTCGAAATCGTCCGGCCGGCCGCCCCGGCCCCGATTGCCACCAGACCCGCTCTCGGGCCGGTTTCCACCGCGAGACCCGATCAGGTGCATCCGGTCGCCAACCACCCGCAATTTCGAATTTTTTTTGCCGTCCTTCTCCCAGGTGTCGAGTTTGAGCCGGCCCTCGACGAGCAGGGGAGAGCCCTTGGTGACGTATTCACCAGCGATTTCCGCCGTGCGTCCCCAGAGCGTGATGTCGACAAATGTCGTTTCCTCGATCCATTCGCCGGAGGCGGTCTTTCGCCGGTCGTTGATCGCCAGGCCGACATCGGTGACGGCCGTCCCGTTGGAGATGTATCGCAACTCCGGGTCACGGGTGACGTTGCCCATGAGGAAAACCCGATTCATGCTGCTAGCCATGGCAGTGCTTCCTTTTCTCGTTGGCGGGGAGATGTCGAATGCTGGCTTACCGGTCAGGCTGAGCCGGCAACTGGCAGGAGAGTGAACTCTTGTTCAGTTATCGTACGAGGTTTTCCCGATTGCTGCAACCCTTGCGGACGTCAGCGGGTAGCCGCCGGCTTCGCCGCTGTCGTCTCCCCCGCCTGAGCGTGCTGGACGAGCGGCTCGGCAAGCCGGGGATCGATCTTGAGAATCAGCCGCCGCAGCAGGTTGTCGTTGAGTTCGCACTGCCGCTCAAAGGCGACGAGATTGCCCCCGTCCATCCGGAAGTAGATCAGCCAATAGGCGCCCTTTTTCTGGTTCTTGATCGGATAGGCGAGTTTCCGCTCATCCCAGAGTTGGGAGACCAGCACCTCCCCGCCGAATTCGGAGATGAGTTCATTGAGTTGGCCGGTCACGGACTCCGGGTCGCGGGCGTATTTGGTGAGGTCGAGGATGAACATTCCTTCATAGACATTCATGGGCGGACTCCAGCAGAAACAGGAAAGGGGAAAAGGCGTTGTCGAAAGGAAAGAAGCGAAAGGGGACTGCGAGCTAGTTGTAGCGGTTCATGGCCTGTTCAATGCCACTGGCCAGCCAGGCCTCGGCTGCATCGGCGGCACGCCCGATGGCGGCGTCGGCATCGGGACGGTCCGCTGCCGAGAACCGAGCGAGCACAAAATCGGCAGGATCACGGCCGGCCGGGACCGGGCCGATGCCGACTCTCAGCCGCGGAATGGCCTGATCACCGAGTTGCCGGAGGATGTCGGCGAGGCCTTTCTGGCCGCCCGCCGATCCTCGTGACCGCAGTCTGATGGTTCCGAGCGGTAGCTGGAAGTCGTCGCAGATCACGAGAATGCCGGGGTGTTCAAGCTTGTAAAAGTCACGGACTGCGCGGACGCTGCCGCCGCTGAGATTCATCCAGGTGAGGGGCCAGAGCAGCATGGCAGGGAAACCGCCGAGCGAAACCTGGCAATACTCGCCCTGAAACCGCTGCCGGCGAGCCGGGTTCCCCGCCCTGGCAGCGAGGACTTCCAGCACATCAAAACCAATATTGTGCCGGGTTCCATGATATTTCTTGCCCGGGTTGCCCAGACCGACCAAAAGCCTCACGCCTGCTCGCCAGCCACGGCCGCAGATTCGTTTCCGGCAGGAAGCTCCTCGGAAGCCTCGCCGAGGTCGGTCGCCTCCTCAAGTTTTTGCCCCGGGAGCAGGCACGAGATCACCACCTCCGCCGGCGTCGCCGTGCATCGCGTGCCGGCTGGGAGTTCCAAGTGCTTCACCCGGAGCACGGAGCCCGCCTCGAGATGCGCGATGTGAGCGACCGCGGCGTCGGGAATCGTCTGGGCGGTGCACTCAACCTCGATGTCTTGCAGCACATGCTTGAACGCTCCGCCCGCCTTGACGCCCGGGCATTCCCCACGCAGTTCGACAGGCACGGTGACGAGAATCTTCTCTGAGAGATCGATCCGGAGGAAATCGACGTGGAGCGGTTCGGTCCCGTAGGTGTTCCATTGCAGTTCGCGAACCAGCGCTGGGGTGTTTACCGCTCCCCGCAGTTCGACGGTTCGACTGCCGTGGCGAACCATCGCCTCGACCGATTCTCGCGACAGGGCCAGGTCGACGCACTGCTCTCCGTGGCCGTAAAGCACGGCCGGGATCGTGCCTTCCCGCCGCAGTTTCCGGCAGTTGCGGGTGCCCGTGACGTCACGGGGCAGGACCTCTAGGGAATCACTCATGATGGGGCTCCTCGAATTCGGGCCCCGTATTGTGCCATTCCGGAGACAAATCGCAAGCCAGCCGGGAAAAACGGCTCACTTTCGGTCGGCAGGTCACTGGAACATCATGCTGACCGACTCGTTGCGGTGAATCCGCTTGATCGCCTGGCCGAGGAGGCTGGCCACCGAGAGGACCGTGATGTTGGGGAGTTTCTTCTCTGCTGGGAGGGGAATTGAGTCGGTCACGATGATGCCGGCGAAGGGGGCGGCCCGCAGCCGTTCTCCCGCCGGGCCGACGAGCAGGCCGTGGGTGGCCGCCGCAAAAATTTGGCTTGCGCCGTGCTGATGAAGCACCTCGGCGGCGGAACAGATCGAGCCGGCCGTGCTGATCATGTCGTCGAACATCAGGGCGACCTTGCCTTCGACGGCGGCTCCGATGATGTTCGCGCTGGTCGTCGTGTCGGCGCTGAGCCGCCGCTTGTCGATGATTGCCAGGGGGGCGTTGAGCCGCTGGCCGTGGCCGACGGCCCGCTTGATCCCGCCGACATCAGCGCTGACCACAACGAGGTCGTCCTGTGGCAGGTCGATCGATTGCAGGTGGTTGTTGAGCACCGGGGCGGCATAGAGATGGTCGACGGGAACGTCGAAAAAGCCTTGAATCTGGGCGGCATGAAGATCCATCGCCAGCACCCGGTCGGCCCCGGCGCGGGTGATCAGGTTGGCCACGAGCTTGGCCGTGATCGGCACCCGGCCGGCATCTTTGCGGTCCTGCCGGGCGTAGCCGAAATACGGAATGACTGCTGTGATGCGGTAGGAACTGGCCCGTTTGAAACTGTCGATCATCACGAGCAGTTCCATCAGGTTTTCATCGACCGGCGGGCAGGTCGGCTGCACGATGAAGATGTCGCGGCCGCGGACATCCTCGTCGATCTTGCAGGAGATTTCGCCGTCCGGAAAGCGGCCGATCGAGATCTTGCCCATCGGCAGGTTCAGGTAGCGGCAGATGTCTTGGGTTAATGCCGGGTTGGCCAGCCCACTGAATATCTTGAGATCGTTCATCGGTCGCCGGAGAGAGAACGGAGAGCGGTCGGCCCATCGCCGCGGACTGTACTGTGACCGGATGCCCGTGGCCGTTCAAGGCGAGGGGGCTGGAGCCGCAGTCGCCCGCCGATCAGGCCTGTCGGGTCTCCAGCACCGCCGCCACCGCAGCCAGCTGCTCAGGCGTGTTCACCGAGAGGGTCTCGCTGGAATCGAGACAGGCGACGGCGGCGACTGTCCTTCCCGCAGCCAGCAACAGTCCGGGACAGTCGGTGAGGTAGTACTCCCCCGCCGCGTTATCGGTGCCGAGCTGCCCGAGGCTCTCCAGCAGGTCCTCAGCGGCGAAAACATAGGTGCTCATGTTGACCTCGCGGATGGCCCGCTCGGCAGTGGTGGCGTCTTTTTCTTCGACGATCCGGAGGAACTCCCCGTCGGCATTTCTGACGATCCGGCCGAGGCCCGCCGGGTTGGCCGCGACCGCAGTGCCCAACAGGCAGGCGGCGTCGGCAGCGGCAAAGGCCTCCAGCAGCCCTCGCACGCTTTCCGGCCGCAGCAGTGGCGAATCGCCGCAGACGATCACCACCGGCCGTCGGGACGCTGCCTTGTCGCCGCAGGACGCCCGAATCAGGTCGGCGGCGGCTGCGACCGCGTCGCCGGTACCTCGTTGGTGCTGCTGGAGCGCGAAGCCGATGCCCGGCCGCTGGCCGATCGCTTGCTTGACACGGTCGGCGGCATGGCCGACCACGACGATCTGGTCAGTGACACCGGCGGCCTCGAGCGCCTCGATCACCCAGAGAAGCAGCGGCTTGCCCGCCGCTTGATGGAGCACCTTGGGCAGGTCGCTTCCCATGCGGGTGCCCTTTCCGGCGGCAAGAATGATGGCAAGCGGCCGGCATTTCTCCATACCTCAGGCATTCCTCATCGGCTGTGATGAACAAGTGGAGGCGGCGGGAATCGAACCCGCGTCCCGTGATGTTTCAGCCCAAACGTCTACGTGCGTATCCGGTCGATTTCAATCTCGCGACTCGACCCCCGGCCGACAGGGTGCCGTTGTCGCCAGCCCGAAACAAATTTGACCCTGTCCGTGTCAGGCGGTGAAACAGGGCGAGTCGGATTTAGCGACCGATTGGGAGGCCCTTCCGACTGGGGCCATCGCTCGGGGCAGCTTAACTAAGCAGCCAGAGAAAACTGAGCTTCGGCAATTGAAGCTGTGGTCGACTTTTATCGTGGCCTGCCGACCAACCACGGCACGCAATCTGAACCTCTTGCCATCCGGTCGAAACCAGTACGCCCCCTGCGGTGAAAATGAGCGACCTTTTCCCACGGCCCGTCCCAGTCACGCGACGCGTGCCGGCGGCAGTGGCGAACATGCTCAAAAGCTCTCCCTCGATTTCCCGGGATCAGATGTTGCTGATTCCAATATTTCGACCTCGGCTTTTTCGCAATCGACAGATTATACGCAGCGGAAGATTCGCCTTGCGACAATTCTCGCGGTCGCGCGGCCTGAGGCAGGCGGCCCCTGGTAATTTTCTCGCGAAATTTGCCGTCGGTGGCTCGAATCGGCGGGCAATTGCGGAAATACTCGAAAACGGTCGGTCACTTTGCCGACGGCCAGCAAACCCCCCGATTTGACCTCTCGTCCATCCCGGGCCTAGATTTACGATCGCTCGAAAACAGATGCAATTGGCGGGGAAGCCCCGAGTTTTCGCCAGCACGAAGGCAGGCACGCTATGACGATTTCGCAGCCGCTCTCTCCTGCAACTCCGCCACACCGTTTCCAGCAATGTCCCTTCGACGCTGGAAAGCTGACGCACCGGCTGGTCGACGGGCTCGTGAGCGGGCTGCTCGCCGTCGCGGTGGCTCTGGTTGTCGCCCCTGCCGAGAGGGCCGTCGCTCAGGAGTGGGCCGAGAAAATGTTCTCGGTCACGAGCCACAACTTCGGGACGGTGGCCCGGGGATCGAAGACGGAATATCGCTTCGTGTTCCGCAACCTCTACGAAGAAGACGTGCATGTCACCAGCGTCAGGACCAGTTGCGGCTGTACGTCGCCGAGTGTGACCCGCAACCTCCTCAAGACCCACGAGACCAGTGAGGTCGTCGCGGCTTTCAACACCCGAACATTCCTCGGACAACACGGGGCGACACTGACGGTCAGCTTCGACAGGCCCTTCCCCGCCGAGGTGCAACTGCGGGTTGCCGGCAACATCCGCGGCGATGTCACATTTGAGCCCGCGTCGGTGAATCTCGGGAACGTCGATCTTGGCCGCGGGGCGGAGCAGCGGGTCCGGGTCACCCACATCGGGTCGTCCCCTTGGGAGATCACCGACGTCCGGAGCGCCAACGCCAATTTTGAGGTGCTGCTGTCGGAGCCCCGGCACACGGGAAGCCAATCGGTGTACGACCTGACGTTGCGACTGCGGCCGGATGCTCCGGCCGGCTACATCAACGACCAGCTGATTTTGGTCACCAATGACCCGCGGGCCACGCAGATTCCGATGGACGTCGAGGGACGGATCGTCGCCGAGGTGACGGTGAGCCCTCAACTGCTCGCCCTCGGGAACGTGTCAGCTGGGGGCAGCGTTACCAAGAACCTTGTTGTCCGGGCGAATCGACCGTTTTGCGTGACCGGAATTGTGTGCCGAGACGGCTGCCTCAGCTGTCCGACCAAGGAAACCCCGGCCAAGGTGCACATTCTGCCGGTCACCTTCCAGGCGGGAGATGCCGACGGGCGGGTCGAACGCCAGCTGACGATCACCACCGACCTTGGTGACGGAGCGGTGCCAGTGGTCACGGTTCAGGCGACCGTCGAAGCGGCGGCAGAGGCCGACGCCGCTGCGGCGAGCCCTGCCCCCGAACAGTCGGCGAGTGCCCAGTAGCCTTCCCGAGACAGGGCCGGCGACCGCTTGTTCGCCAGCAGTGGACAGCCCCGGCCGCAAACGTTGTCGGCGCGGCCCGCCGGAGCCTGGTGTGCCGAGCCGGTGGTCGGCTCACCGTCTGACTGGCCCGGCGATTCCGGCGGCCCCGTCATTCCCGGCTGTCGAGCGGCCGATACGGCTGCGGATCCGGTCCGCAATACTCAGCGAGCGGCCTGATCAGACGGTTGTCGCCCATCTGTTCGACGATGTGCGCGGTCCAGCCACTCATGCGGGCGACGACAAAAATCGGCGTGAAGACGCTCACCGGCAGGCCCAGAGCGTGGTACACGCGAGCTGCCGGCCAATCGAGATTGGGTCGGAGTCCCTTCTGCGCCGCCATTAGGGCCTCCAGCCGCTCCGCCAACTGCTCGAGTTGCCGGTGGGACTCGGCAACTCCGTCGGTCCGGATCAATTCGCGGCAGACGTCTTTGAGCAAAACCGCCCGCACGTCGCCCGCTTTGTACACGCGGTGGCCAAAGCCCATCACCACCCGCCGGGCTGCCAGTTGCTCTGCGAGCCAGGGCTCCACCCGGTCGCTGCTGCCGATGTCGCCAAGTTGTTCGAGAACTTTTTCGTTGGCTCCACCGTGCAGCGGCCCTTTGAGGGCCCCGATTGCCGCGGTGACGGCTGAATGCATGTCGGCCCCGGTCGAGGCGACGGTCCGGGCCGCGAAGGTCGAGGCGTTGAACTCGTGCTCGGCGTAGAGGATGAGCGTCGTGTTGAAGGCCCGCGTCTCGGCGGCCGTCACTCGCCCCCCGCGGAGTCGGCTCAGCAGGGCTGCGGCGAGCGGCGCGTCAGGCCAGGGTTCAGCGACGCGATTGCTCACGAGGTCGACCCAACCTGCCAGGGCCGCGGGGACCTGTCCGAGGAGCCGCTCGGCAATGCCGATCTGCGTCTCCACCGCGGTCCGATCGGCCGGCAGGTTCGGGCCGTTGTCGGCGGCCAGCTGGCCGAGCAGGCTGACGACGGTTCGCAGGGCATCCATCATCGACGCCTGCGGGGCCGCCTCGGCGAGCCGGGCGAGAAGCTCGCTGACCACCGGCGGCAGGGAACGGGCGGCCTCTCGAATGCGGCCCGCAAACGCTTCGAGTTCAGCCGCCGTCGGCAGCCTGCCCCAGAGCAGCAGGTGGGCGACCTCTTCGAAGCTGCCGTTGACCAGGTCGTCAATCGCATAGCCGCGGTAGCGAAGCGTTCCTGTCAGCGAGCAGATGGCGGTGCGGCCGGCGGTGACACCGGCAAGGCCGCGGGATGGCGTGGAGGGGGGCGGGGCTGCCGGCATCGATCATTCGCTCGCGGGGGTCGGGGTCGGAGAGTCACTGGTGCTGGTGAACCGATGCCGCCACGCCTCGGGGTCGGCCGGATCGTAGTCGAGAAGGTCGTAGAGTTCCTCGCGGGTCTGCATCAGATCGAGCAGTCCCTCTTGGCTCCCCTCGTCGGCGAGCAGTTCGAGGCCGACCTCGATTGCCTTCATCGCCAGCCGCAGCAACGTCACCGGATAGAGGACCGCGGCAAAGCCGAGGTCGCCCAACGCAGTGATCGTCAGCAGCGGGCTGCGGCCAAACTCGGTCATGTTGGCCAGCCCGACGCTGTCGGTCGCGGTGAGAAAGCGGCCGACCTCGGCAAACTCCTCTCGACTCGCCAAAGCCTCGGGGAAGAGCCAGTCGGCGCCTGCCTCGCGGTAGGCCGTGAGTCGGTCGAGGCACTCGGCGACCGAGGCGACACCGCGGACGTCGGTCCGGGCGATGATCACCGTTTCCGGAGACCGTCGGGCCTGGCAGGCAGCGGCGATCTTGTCGGTCATCGCGGCAGCGCTGATTACCCGTTTGCCCGCGAGATGGCCGCAGCGTTTGTCCGACTGCTGATCCTCAATCTGGATCGCCGCCGCACCGGCCGCCTCGAGGCGGCTGACGCAGTCGGCGACCGCCTCCGGGCCGCCAAAGCCGACGTCGGCATCGACGATCAGAGGGATTTCGATGCTCCTGACGAGCCGGGCGGTCTGGTCGCAGAGTTCCGCCAGCGAAATGAGCCCGATGTCGGGGACTCCCAGCAGGCCCGCAGACAATGCCGCCCCCGACAGGTACGCCGCGGAGAATCCCTGCCGTTCGATCTCGCGGGCGGCCAGCGGAAACGGAGCACCGACCACGGTGAGGGGCCGGTCTGAAAGGGTCGCTCGCAGCCTGCTGCCGGCGACGCCCGAGGCGGGAACGATCGGCTGCTGATCCATCTGGTGTCGCTCGATGAGGCTGTCGGGGAGATATGCTGCTGCGGAACGTGCTGTCGGTTCGATGGGCCGCTGGCAACGGCTGGTCGGAACGCGACCGCTCGGTTACAGATTGACGTTGCTCGCGTCGCCGTTGCCTGCAAGGAGCGGCGGCGGGAATGACCAACACGAGGGCTGCCGACGGCCCACGAATCGATCACCATTCTCGTGCCAAGAGTAGCAGGGTCCGCCATGCGGTGCGCACAGCAACTCTCGCGTCAGCCTGCCTTCACTGGCAGCGTGTTCGCGGAGTGGCTGCTGATCAGCCTGGTATTCGCGGCAGCCGGAGCCTGGCCAACCCCCGATGTGAACGAGGCCCACTATCTCGCCAAGGCCCGGCATGCCGACGACCCCGCCTGGTGCGCCGGGGACTTCTTTCTGGAGTCGCCCGAGGCTCACGGGTTGTTTTTCCGTTTGCTCGCGCCGCTGGCGGCGGCCGTCCCGCTTTCGACAGCCGCCTGGATCGGCCGCTGGGCCGGCTGGTTCCTCCTGGCGGCCGGCTTTCGTTATGCGGCTGCGGCGGTGCTGCCCGCCGGCTGGCGGCGACTGCTGGCGGCAGTGGTATTCTCGTTGGCGATCCGTTCGACAACGATGGCCGGGGAGTGGCTGATCGGTGGCTGCGAGGCGAAGGTGTTCGCCTGGGCAGCCGTGTTGGCCGCCTGGGGCGAAGCGGTCCGCGGTCGCTGGTTGGCGTCCTGGCTGTTTGCCGGGGCCGCAGCGGCCTTTCATCCCCTCGTCGGCGGCTGGATGATGATTGTGATTGTCCCGACCGCCGCCGCTGAGCGGTGGGCTGCGGCGCGGGGGAAGGCCCCCGCGGCTCCCCGAGGCGGCTTGTCGCAGCTGACCGTGGTCGCCGGGACCGCGGGGGGCGTCGCCCTGGCCGCCGTCGGCCTGGTGCCGGCGGTCATGCTCACCGCGGGTGTGCCCGCCGCTGTCACTGCCGAGGCGGCCCGCATCTACGTTGTCGACCGCCTCCCGCATCATCTGCTGCCGCGGACGTTTGCCGAGGGGCTTGTCACCCGGCATCTTCTCGCTGTGTTGCTCTGGGCCGCCGTCGCTGCGGTGCTCCCGGGTTCACCGCCGTATCGCCGGGTCATCACCCTCACCCTTGCGAGCCTCGCGGTCTCGGCGACGGGCTGGCTGATCGGGCTCGGCGAGGCAGTCGCGCCGGAACTCAGCTGGCGGCTCCTGCGGTACTACTGGTTCCGGCTGGCTGACGGGCTGCTGCCCTTGGGACTCGCCGTTTTCGCGGTCGCCGCCCTCTGTCCGCTGTCGACCGGCGGTCCGATCCCGGGCTGCTGGCGGCGGGGTCTGCAGGCGGGGTTGGCCGTGCTGCTGGCAAGCGACGCCGTCGACCAGACCGGCCACTGGCCGCTTCCCGGCCGCCAACTCGCCGCCCGCAGCGATAAGCATGTCGCGGCGGCGGACTGGGTCGAGGTCTGCGACTGGATCACCCGGCATACGC
>Ga0180432_10010644_pt1 | contig 10964 bp, 7 predicted proteins | sample SS_ome_10_FD_132414 | JGI IMG/M metagenome (GOLD analysis project Ga0180432, IMG submission 132414) | Hypersaline lake sediment archaeal communities from the Salton Sea, California, USA - SS_1_MS_2 metaG | ecosystem: Environmental > Aquatic > Non-marine Saline and Alkaline > Hypersaline >... | reverse complement strand
GGGGGTCAGGGGACGATTTCGATGTCGTCTATGCCGTTGAGGTTCCCGTCGACGGCCAGCTTGGCGCGGGGGGTGCGGTGCCAGGGGGGGTGGAAGTCCTGGAAGAGGAAATTGGTGCCGCCGTAGTGGCGGTCGCTGAAGCGGTTGCCGTTGCGGCCGGTGGTGCCGGCCTCGTTGGCCTCGCCGGCGTCGATGTAGCTGGTCATCTTGGTGGGATCCTCGCAGGGATCGCCGCGGGCCGACTCCTCGTTGGCATCCCCCAGCAGGGGCAGCTTGGGGCGGATGTTGGAGCGGGTCACCGACGCCCAGGGATCGGGCTGGGTCTCCTCGCCGAAGGTGCCGTCCTCCTGGATGGCGTAGGTGCCCGCGGCCCAGGACGGCAGGTAGACGCGGTAGTGGCCGCTGTTCACCCCGCGGTGGCTGCTCGCCTTGCACACGAAGTAGTCGGCCCACTTCTCGCGGTTGACGTTCCGCATCACCGGGAAGTTCTCGGGCTCGTGGACCGGCTCCTTGTAGACGAAGCTCCAGAGCAGTTCCACCCAGCCGTAGGTGGCCAGAACCTCGCCGGGGTTCTCCGGATCCTCGACGTCGTACATGGCCGGCGGCAGCGAGTCCTCGTGCACGTTCTCGTAGGTGGCGATGGCGTTGCCGAAGTCCTTGAGCCGGGCGAGGCAGTGCACGCTCTTGGCCTGGTCGCGGGCTCGGCTGAGCGAGGGCATGAGGATGGAGATCAGCAGGCTGATGATGGCCACCACGGTGAGCAGTTCGATCAGCGTGAACCCCCGAGTTGTCCCCCGCCGCGCATGTCCAGGCATCGTGAGCATCCCCGTTGATTCGGACTCCAGCGGTGCCGGACGCGCGCCCGGCCGGGTCGGCCGCCCCCCTCCTGCAATAATGGTACCCACGCACCGGGCGGTAATCAAAGCGGCCCGGCGGACCAGAACGGCGGCATCGACGCGGGGCCCCGTCGCCGGACGAGAGGCACGGGTCGCGGGGTGGTGGGAGGTTGTCGCGGGTTTTCGCGGACGTGGGACGGACGGAGCCGCGGGCGCCGGGGCCGTTGTCCCGGCGAGCCGGCGGCGCGGTCCTGACCGCGGGCACTCGCTCACGCCCCGCGGTTCGGTTCGCGGTGACCGGTTCGGCATGGGCGGCGGGCGAGGAGGCGGGCAAGGAGGCGGGCAAGGGGGCGGGTTCAGGGGAGGGCCAGGTTGCCCAGGCTCAGGGGGTCGTAGGCGTTGCCGGTGGCCCCCGCCCAGTTGGAGAACTCCTGGCGGGCCAGGTCGAAGCGGGTGATGTTCAGCCCCCAGATCTGCCGCGCGGGGGACGGGGGCCCGAACGCCGAGCGGGGGATACGGACCTCGGCCACCCAGCGGTCGGAGTGGACCTTCACGGCGGCGGACACGTCCGCGGCCCAGGGTTGCCGCTTGCCGGTCGGCGGGTCGGTCCCGATTCCCCGCTCGCAGAACCAGCCCTGGGGCTTGATGACCACGTGGTACAGGTCGCCGGTCGAGCGGGTGCCGGCGTTGGCGGGATCGATGAGCAGCTCGACGAGTTCCTCGCCGGCGGGCACGCCGTCTTCGTAGCGCACGAAGTTCCGCAGGCCGCTGGGCAGGGCGGCGGCGCCCTCGACGGGGCAGCCGAAAGCGAAGTACACGGCTTCCTGGTCGGCGGCGACGAAGCACTGCGTGTCGTGGGTGGGTCGGGCCTGCGGTCGGCCGGTGTCCTGCGGGTCTTCGCCGGTGATGAGGATGAAGTCCTCGGCCGCGTTGCCGACGGCGGCCGGCCAGTCCCGCAGATCACCGTCGATGGTCAGGGCCTGCTGGAGCGGCGGCGCGGTCAGGTAGCCCAGGCGGGCGGCGAACGGGTACACCCGGTCGTCGGAGGTCCGCAGGGCCAGGGGGAGGTAGCGAACGGCGCCGGGCCCGGTCTCCATGACCGCGGCCCGGGCCCGCAGGGTGACGCGGCGGGACTCGCCGGGGCTGATCTCCGGGACCTCGACGTGTTCGGCCTCGGCCTCCCAGGAGATGGGCAAGTCTTCAAAGGTCATTCGCCCGGAGACGGGCTTGCGGGTGTGGTTGGCCAGGGTGACGGGCACGACCACCTCGACGACTCCGGCGGGGTCGGGGCCCTGGGGGCGCACCCGGACGCCGTCCACGCGAAGGTCCAGGCTGCGGGTGGCTTCCATGAAGAGGCGCCACTGGACGGTTCCGGCCACCGTGTCCGCGGAGGCGGAGGCGGCCGATGGAGGCCCGGAAGGCGGGGCCTCGCCGGCGGTGGCCCGCAGGATCTCGTCGGCCATGATCTGGCGGGCCGTCGCCCACAGGCCGGCATCGGCCACCCAGGCGGCTTCCACCGGATCCCCGAAATGAGCCCCGTAGGCATCCGAGCCGCCGCCGGGGGCCAGCGCTTCGGCGAGCGCCGCCCCGACGTGCCCCAGGCCCAGCTCGTCGAGCAGCGTCAGGTAGGCGACGTCCTGCATGGAGCGGCGCAGCCGCTTGAGACGCACGGACGGCAGCGGCGCCGACTCCTGGAAGGACCGGCCGGGGTAGATCAGCGGGGCCCGCTCCCCCTCGCAGCAGGCCTGCGGCGTCGCGGTCTGGCGCGGGCCGGGCCAGCGGTTGGCCGCCGGCAGCAGGACCGCCTCCACGCCGTAACGCCAGGCCTGCCAGCCGATCACGCGGGTGTCGGCAGGCCGGGCACACAGAGCGACCGAGCCGCTGAACGGCGGGCGGTCCAACTGCCAGAAGGTCCGCTTGCCGGCTCCCCGCTGCCGCCGCATCTCCTGCGGATCGAAGAACTGGGCTTTCGGAGCCCAGATGTCCACGAAAGAGGAAACATCCTCCCAGGTGAAGCCCTCCCAGCCGTACCCCGCCATATCCTGAGGGAACATCGGCGCCAGGGCGGCCAGGGCGGGGTCCGCGTTGTGGACGATCCGGCCGAAGTGCCGCACCGCACGATAGGCCTCCGGGCCCGGCGTGCCGACGTGGGGCAGCACGACGAAGGCGCGGTCGAGCCAGCCGCGGTCGGCGAAGTGCCCGGCACAGGCGGCGAGGTACTGCGTCGCCAGCCGGGAGTAGGCGGGCGACGTCAGGGGCCCGTATGACGGCGGCGGCGGGAACTTCTCGCTGAAGGGGACCCGGCACAGGGGCACCGGGAGGCGGCGAGGATGCCATTGGCCGTCCAGCAGCGGTGCGACCACGCGATCGTAATCGGACCAGTCCAGCGACAGGGCCAGGTCGGCGTCGACCTTGGCGTTGGGCGTGAGCCCCGGCAGCACGGCCGTCACCCCATGGCTGGCGAGGAGCCGGGTGGTCGAGGCCAGCACCCCGTCGAGCTGGGCGGCCGCGGGATCGTCCCCCCACAGGCTCGGGGGGGCGTGGGGTCGGCCGTCAACGAACACGTGGTGGGCGAAGAGCCGCTGGTGGTCGACCTCGGCCAGCAGGGCCACGCCGGGCGCGTCGGGCAGCGCGAACGGCCACACGGTGACCCGCAGGGCAACGGCCCGCAGCACCCGCTCCCCGGCGTGCACCCGAATCCAGCCCAGGTAGGTGCCGGGCGGCGTGCCCTCCGGGATGTTCAGGTCCATCCAGACGGCCAGCGGCCGGCCCGGGCCGACCCGGGCGGGCAGACCGCCGCGCCGGGCCCCGGCGGGCACCAACACGTCGGCCACCCGGGTGACGCGCTCCTGCGGCTCGACGGTGCGGAGGTACCAGCCGGGGTAGCGTTGCAGCTCGACATCGTGGACGCGGAAGAGCCGGACGGCACTGTCGGGAATGCGGGCTTCGGCGTTCGCCAGATCGGTGACGGTCACCTCCAGCCGCCCGGCGGAGCCCCGGGGTGACGAAAGCACCAGGCAGCAACTCAGTGCCTCGTTGATGGCACCAGCCAGGGTGATGCAGTTCTCGTTCTCGTCGTACAGGCCGGGGGCCCGGGCGGTGGGGACCCCGGGGCCGACGTCGCCGCCGGCCCAGATCTCCAGCCCGGCCGAGGAGGTCCCGGCAGACTGGCAGCCGGTGGCGGCCGCGACGGCCGTCAGCAGGGCCGCCACCGACCGGCCGGCACCCGCTGTCCGCCGCAGATGACCGAGCGTGTCTCTCACGGGCCAAGCCTCCCTCCTCCGGCCGCCGCCGGGCGACCGTCAGATCTGGTAGTCGGGCAGGGGAACCGCCGGGGCCGGGGCCAGGCTGCGATCCTTGATCTTCAGCTCCGGCGGCTTGAACGTCACCGTCGAATAGGGGGGCACCGACGAGGTCAGGAAAACCGAGCCGCCGATGACCGAGTGTTCGCCGATCCGCGTCTCGCCGCCCAGGATGATGGCGTTCGCATAGATGGTCACGTGATCGCCCACCGTGGGGTGCCGCTTGTACCCGCGGATCAGCCGCCCGCGTTCATCCTTGGGGAAGGACAGGGCCCCCAGGGTGACGCCCTGGTAGACCTTGACGCTGTCGCCGATGTCGGTGGTCTCGCCGATGACCACCCCGGTGGCGTGATCGATGAAGAAGTTGCGGCCGACCCGGGCGCCGGGGTGGATGTCCACGCCGGTCTTGGCGTGGGCCCACTCGCTCATCACGCGGGCGGTGAGGGGCACGCCCAGCTCGTAGACGACGTGGGCCAGGCGATAGACGGTCACGGCCAGCAGGCCCGGGTAGGCCAGGATGACCTCGTCGGTGTTGAGCGAGGCCGGATCGCCGTCGTAGGCGGCCTGGACATCACCGCTGAGCTGCTCCCGCACGGCGGGCAGGCGCTCGAGGAACTTGCCGGTGACCTGGGTTGCCTGGCGGTCGAGGTCGGCGGCACCGCCGTTGCCCTCCACCTCGGCCATGTACAGCAGGGACTTGCGGATCTGTTGATGAGCGAGAAAGCCGATGCGGGGCAGGAGTTCGCCGACGTGGTAGCCCACGTTGTGCTCGGTGAGGTCCTGGCGGCCGAAGAAGCCGGGGTAGAGCAATTCCAGCAGCCTCTCCAGCAGTTCGGCGATCTCCTCCGGCGCGGGCAGGTGCATCCGGCCGATGTGCCGGCAGAGGGGCAGCTCGCCGTAGCTGTGGACCATCGCCTCGACCAGGGTGGGCAGGCGCGGTCCGATGGTGAACTCGTCGCTCATGGCAGGCTCGCGTGTCTGTTTCCGGCCGCGATGGGGAGTGATCGCCACCCCCGCGGGATTATACGGGCGTGCCTCCGGGCGGCAACCGGGGCGTCCGGCGGCCCCGGGGAACACGGAACTGGCGGAGCATCCGGGGCGTAGGGTACCCTGGACTCGTCATGGCATTGCTGGTACGCAACATCGCCCTGGGGCTGGAGGAGCCGGACGAGGCCCTGGCCAGCAAAGCGGCCAGGCGGCTGCGGCTGCCCGTGACGGCGATCCGTCACTGGACGGCGGTTCGCCGCTCGCTGGACGCCCGGGACGAGAAAGACATCCACTTCGTCTACCACCTCGAGCTGACGCTCGACGGTGGCAGGAAGGCGGAGAGCTCGGCCCTGCGGCGGGCGCGTCACCCGGACGTGGTGCCGGTGCGGGAGCGGGACCTTCCGGAGCCCGATGCGGGCAGCGAGCCGCTGGCCCATCGTCCGGTGGTGATCGGCTTCGGGCCGGCGGGCATGTTCGCGGCCCTGAAGCTGGCCGAGGCCGGCTACCGGCCGGTGGTGTACGAGCGGGGCCAGGACGTGCGCCGCCGACACCGGGACGTGCTGCAGCGCTACTACCGCCAGGGCGAGTTCGACCCGGAAAGCAACCTGCTGTACGGCGAGGGCGGGGCGGGGACCTACAGCGACGGGAAGCTGTACACCCGCGTGTCCAACCCGCTGGTGCGGCGGGTGCTGGAGGTGTTCCGCCGATTCGGAGCCGACCCGGAGATCCTGGTCGACGCCAAACCGCACATCGGCAGCGACCGGCTGCCCACCCTCTGCCGGCGACTGCGCCTGCACCTCGAGGAGCTGGGCGGCGAGGTGCGTTTCGGGAGCCGGCTGACCGATCTGGGGATCGCCGAAGGCGCGGTCACCGCGATCGAGGTGAACGGCGAGTGGGTGCCGGCCAGCGCGGTGGTGCTGGGCATCGGGCATTCCGCCCGGGACACCCTCCGGATGCTGCACGCTCGCGGAGTGGCGCTGGCGGCCAAGCCGTTCCAGATGGGGGTGCGCATCGAGCACCCCCAGGAGATGGTGGACCGCTGGCAGTACGGCGCCCTGGCCGGTCACGACCGCCTGCCGCCGGCGGAGTACCAGCTCGTGGCCCGCTCGGCGGCGGGTGAGCTCGGCGACCTGTTCAGCTTCTGCATGTGTCCGGGAGGGCTGATCCTGCCCTCCAACGAGAGCCCCGGGCTGGTGGCCACCAACGGGGCCAGTCCGTCCCACCGGGGCGGGCGTTTCGCCAACGCCGGGCTGGTGGTCACCGTTCCGCCGGAGAGGATCGGGGCCGATCCGCTGGCCGGGCTGGCCTACCAGGAGCGGTGGGAGCGTCTGGCCTTCGAGGCCGCCGGCGGGGGCTACCAGGTACCCGCCCAGCGGGCGGCGGACTTCCTGCGCCAGAGGCCCTCCGACGGCGAACTGGAGGTCAGCTACCCCCTGGGCGGCTGCTGGACCGATCTGCGCCGGGTGATCCCCGAGGAGGTCGCCCGGGCCCTGAAGCGCGGGCTCCGCATGCTGACCAGCCGGATGCGAGGGTTCGCCGGGCGCAATGCCATTATTGTGGCACCCGAGACCCGGGCCAGCAGCCCGGTCCGTATCCTGCGCGACCCGCAGAGCCGCCAGGGCACGCGGACGGGCGGGCTCTACCCCGTGGGGGAGGGGGCCGGCTACGCGGGGGGGATCGTCAGCTCCGCGGTGGACGGCATCAACACGGCCCACGCCATCATCGCCCGCTACGCCCCACCGCGGCCCTGACCGAGGCAACTGCGGTAGCGGACACCGCGGGGTGTCAGGCGGCGTGGACGAGTTGCTCCACGAAGGGAACGATGGCGTCCACGATGTGGTCGGGGGTCTGGCCGGCGTCGACGGCCTGGGTGATGCGGCGGACGATGGCGCTGCCCACGATGACGCCGTCGGCGAAACCGCTGACCGAGCGGACGTGCTCGGGGCTGCTGATGCCGAAACCCACGCAGACGGGCAGCGGGGTAAGGGGCCGCAGGCGGTCGACGTGGGCCTTCAGGTCCGTGGCCAGGGCGGATCGCTCGCCGGTGGTACCGGCCACGGCCACCTGGTAGACGAAGCCGCTGCACAGCGAAACGATGCGCTGAGCCCGGGCCGGCGGCGTCGAGGTGGCCACCAGCATGATGTGGCAGAGCTTCCGCTCGGCGGCGACGGCGGCAATCCGGGGCGCCTCCTCCACGGGGACATCGGGCACGATCAGGCCGTCGAAACCCGCCTGCACGGCGCGATCGGCGAAACGCTCCAGCCCGATGCGCTGAACGACGGAGTCCGAGACCATGGCCACCAGCGGAAGGCCGCACTCCTGGCGCAGGCGGGCCACGGTGTCCAAGAGCTGGTCGACGCGCTGCCCGCGGGCCAGCACGCGGTGGAACGACGTCTGAATGGCCGGGCCGTCGGCGATCGAGTCGGAATACGGAAAACCGAGTTCCACCGCGGCGGCGCCGAGCTGGTCGAACCGGCGAATCAACCGGGCGGTGGTTTCGAGATCGGGGTGTCCTGCGGTCAGAAAGGGAATGACCGCCGGGCGCCGCTCGCCGACAAACGTGGCCAGGCGGGCGTCGAGACGATTCTCAGTGTTCATGCCGGGTTCGCTTCTCCAGGCGGGCACTATACTGCCCGTCGTTCGGCTTGGCCAACCAGGCAGCCGCCGGGGCGGGCAGGTTCCTGACCGAGGATCCGCCGGAGCGGGCGTCCTCGCCGGCCGCTGGTGACACAATCGCCCGGCACCCGGCAGGCCGGCGACTGCCCGGCGCTGTTCAAAAAGGAGGCAGGCACCTCGCAATGCGGCTGTTGCGATGCCGTGAGGCGGCCTCCGCTCGGAGCCAGTCCCCTCTGTCAACGGGCTGCTAACGCTCGACTGCGAAAATCGTTAGACCTGCCGAGCCGCTGCGGGTCCGGGAGCGGCCGGCGGGCTGCAACGCCCGGCAAGACGCCCCGCTGTGCAGTTTTCTGCACCTGCGGCGGCATGGCCCCGATTTTGCTTCGTTTCCGCCCCCCTGCCTTTCGATGGTATAATGAAGGCGTCCCGAGGGTTACTGCCATGTCCGACAGGGAGCCCGTTTGAACGAGCCGATGCGAGAACCCCGGGAGGCTGGAACACAGCGCTGGAGGACGTACCCACCCATCTGAGTGGGCGGTCCGGGCGGCTGACAGCCACCCACCTTAGCGAAGGGTTCTTCAGACTGCTCCCACCGGCATTGCGGTGGTTCCCCTCACACGGGACAAAGGGGCTTGCCGTGACGCGACAAGCCCTTCTTTGATGCGCAAGGAACCGGGCCCCTCCCGCTGGAAAGCACCGGCGTTCTGCGGTATCCCTCGGCCTCGAATCATGGACCCCGCGGATGCATACAGGGGGATGTTGCCGGATGAGTGCCGGGCTTCAACGACGGATCCGCAAGTGGCTGGGGGCCGAGCGTTCGTGCACGTGCAGCCGAACGCACGCGGTCGGCACGCGCCTCGTGCGGCTGGACGATGACGGCGGGGACGTTGTGACGGCGACCGCGTCGGAGATCACCTCCGGGCGGGCGGCTGTTGTCGTGGCGGACGAGACCACGGTGACGAGGTTTGGGCGGAGCGTGGCATCGGCCCTGGGCGAGGCCGGCTTCGCGGTGACCGAGCACGTGGTCGCGCCGGCGGGCGGGAAGGCCGTCATCCCGGACGAGGCGGCGGTGGGCAGCGTCGGAAAGGCGCTGGAGGAGGCCGGGGGCGACCTGCTGGTGGGCTGCGGCTCGGGGACCATCAACGACCTGTGCAAGTACGCGGCCAGCGAGCGGGGGCTGCCCTATCTGTGCTGTCCGACGGCCGCATCCATGAACGGCTATACCTCGGCGATCGCGGCATTGAAACGCGAGGGCCTGAAGGTGACGCTGCCGGTGAAGGTGCCGGTGGCGATCGTGGGCAATCCGTCGGTCTGGGCCACGGCGCCTGCCGTCATGTCCGCCGCGGGGCTGGCGGACCTGCTCAGCAAGTACACCAGCGGTGCCGACTGGCGGTTGGCGGCCATCATCGAGGGCAGCTACTACTGCAACCGTCCGGCGGAGCTGGCCCACGTCTCCTGCGAGGAGGCGATCGCCGTCGTCGACAGGATCGGCGCGGGCGAGCCGGAGGCACTCGGCACCCTGATGGAAGCGTTGATCCTCTCCGGCATCGCCATGGCCATCGCCGGAAGCTCGTCGCCGGCCAGTGGAGCCGAGCACCTGATCTCGCATTACTGGGACATGACCGATCCGGTGACCGGCGACAACCGCTACCACGGGACCCAGGTGGGCATCGGCGTCCTGCTGTGCGCCACGCTGTACGAGATGCTCGCCGAGGTCGACCCGGGCACGATCGACGCCGGCGCGATGGCGGGCGCGGCGATCGACCCCGAGCAGCTTCAGGACGACCTCTACGACCACTTCGACACCCTGGCCGACCCGGTCATCGACCAGGCGCTGCAGAAGGTGCTCACCCCGGAGGGAGCGCAGAAGCGCGCCGCCGCCATCGCCGCGGCCTGGCCCCGCATCCGGGACGAGGTCCTCCCCTCGGTTCCCCCCACCGAGACGCTCCGCGACCTGCTCCGCCGGGCCGGCGCCCCCACCACCGCCGCCGAGCTGGGCGTCACCGACCGCCAGGTGGTCGACGCCGTCCGCTGGTCCCGCCACCTGCGGGCCCGCTACACGGTGTTCGACCTGGCCGCCGAGATCGGGTGGTTCAGCGAGGAACGCCAGGCCGGGCTGATTCGGCGCAGCGGGGTGCTCGGCAGGGATCCGCGGTAAGCCGCGTGCAAGCGGGCCCAAGCCACAGAGCCGAACGTTGTTCTGTGTGGTGGGTCTGCGTCCGCGGGCAACGCGGCAGTATCCGCCGCGAGCATTCACCAGGGTGTTACGATATGCAACGTTCTTATCTGCAAATAGTTGCGTCTCAATCGCCGTGCAGGTTTGACATAAGTCAAAACGGGGGCTAGACTTGATGTACGCTGGCGGGGCGCCGCGACCCGACGTAACTTACCGCTCATGCCCGCCGAGACCGATCCCGAGCGGTTGAAGTTGCTCGTGAGACTCCTGCTTGGAGGCGTGGGCCACGTCGAGTTCACGCCTGCCGCGCTCACGGGCAAGCCCACGGACGCGGATAGTGCGGGGCTGTACGGCGTGTTCGGCTCCGATGTATCCCGCGCCGAACTGAAGGTGCAGCTGCGGGAGGCAGTCGTGGCGTTCTTGCGGCAGAACGGCAAGGTGACACGGGTCGACAAGCCCGGCGATCGTGGAACGCAGATGGACCCGGCGACGTTCTACGAGTTCCGCATCGAGCTGGCGGGAACGCGCGTTTACGTGGAGACGATTCTCTCGCTCGACGAGCCGGATGATCCCGAGCTGCTGGTGCTGAAAGTGAAGAAGGGATGGAGATAAGCCGCAAGCCGATGGACGAGCCACGGATCCGCCGCCTGCGCTGCCCGGGATGCGGGCAGCGCTGCATGCGTCGCGTGGCAAAGGACTTCGAGTACGAAGTCAGCCACGACGGGCGACCGCCCGTCAGGATCGTGGTCCCCGATCTTGAAGTGATCGAGTGCGGCAACCCGGACTGCCCCCCCGACCATCCCGATCACCTGGTGATCGAGGACGATGCGGCCACCTGGCGGATCACCGTCGAGACCTACCGCCAGCTCGGCCTGCTCACCCCCGACGAGATCCGCGCCGGGCGCGAGCGCCTGGGCATGAACCAGCAGGAACTCCAGGACCTGCTGGGCCTGGGCGGAAACTCGCTCTCCCGCTGGGAGAACGGGCGGGTTTACCAGTCGCGGAGCACGGATACGCTGCTGCGGGTGGTCTTCGGCGTGCCGGAGG
>Ga0180432_10010642_pt1 | contig 10965 bp, 6 predicted proteins | sample SS_ome_10_FD_132414 | JGI IMG/M metagenome (GOLD analysis project Ga0180432, IMG submission 132414) | Hypersaline lake sediment archaeal communities from the Salton Sea, California, USA - SS_1_MS_2 metaG | ecosystem: Environmental > Aquatic > Non-marine Saline and Alkaline > Hypersaline >... | reverse complement strand
TGCGTTGGAAAACCGAATTTTGGTCTTTACAGATTCATCAAATCTCGCTATTCTGCCGATACTTGGTTTACGGGTTAGACCACAATATCTGGCAAATTTCCCGGTGATAGTTCTATATGTTGGGGTATTGTTTTTTTCGCATGGAGGCGTTTAAATGTCTGGAAAGTTCGTCTTTGGTAATGCTTTCACGACCGGAAGATCGCGACCGGAAGCACCTGTGGAGGCCTCCAAACCCATGAAACTCAAGGTGGAGCATTTCTTCTCGACACCCGGCGTGCATCCTTTCGAGCAGCTCGAGTGGGAGATACATTCGGCGAAGATCACCGGCGACGACGGCCAGGTCATCTTCGAGCAAAACGATATCGAGGTGCCCGCTTCCTGGAGTCAATTAGCGACGAAGGTTGTCGCAAGCAAGTATTTCTACGGTGATATCGAGTCCGGCCAGCGGGAACGCTCGGTCAAGCAGCTTGTTCATCGCGTGTGCAGAGCGATCGCCGATCGAGGCCGAAAGGACGGTTATTTCGCGACGGACGAGGACGCCGATATTTTTTATAACGAGTTGGCCTGGTTATGTGTGAACCAATACGGTGCGTTCAATTCGCCCGTCTGGTTTAACGTGGGACTTTTCGATGTCTATGGTGTCTCCGGGGGCAAGCATAACTACTCCTGGGATTGCCAGCGCGAAGAAGCTGCCGCGTGCGAGAACGGTTATGAATACCCGCAGGCGTCCGCGTGCTTCATCCAGTCGGTTAAGGACTCGATGGAAGATATCATGCGCCTGGCGACGAGCGAGGCGATGCTCTTCAAGCACGGCTCGGGAACCGGAACCGACTTATCAACATTGAGAAGCAGCAAAGAGAAGCTTTCCGGCGGCGGCCGGCCGTCGGGACCGCTGAGTTTTATGAGGGTGTACGACCAGATCGCGGCGGTAATCAAATCCGGCGGGAAGACCCGCCGGGCCGCTAAGATGCAGTCGCTCAAAATCGATCATCCGGATATTAAAGAATTTGTGACGTGTAAGACCGACGAAGAGAAAAAGGCCTGGGCGCTCATCGAGGCCGGCTACAACGGCGATTACAACAACCAGGCGTACGATAGCGTCATGTTTCAGAACTCCAATTTGTCTGTGCGCGTGACCGATGAATTTATGGAGGCGGTGGAAAAGGATCGCTCCTGGGCGACGTATGCCGTGACGACGGGCGAAAAGGTGGAAGAGCACTCGGCTCGCGAGTTAATGCAGTTGGTTGCCGAGGGCACGCGGGTTTGCGGCGATCCGGGCCTGCAGTACCACAGCACGATCAACCGCTGGCATACCTGTCCGAATTCAGGACCCATCAACGCGTCGAATCCATGCAGCGAGTATATGTTCATTAACGATTCCGCCTGCAATCTGGCGTCCTTAAATCTCATGAAATTCCGCAAAGAGGACGGCTCTTTCGACGTGGATAGTTTCAAGAAGGCCATTCGCCTGTTCATCATCGCCCAGGAAATCCTGGTCGATAACGGCAGCTATCCCGATACGGCCATTGCGAAGAACAGCCACCTGTTTCGTCCGCTCGGCCTGGGCTTTGCCAATCTCGGTTCGCTCATGATGAGTCTGGCGTTGCCCTACGATTCCAGCCAGGCGCGGGCGATGGCCGGGGCTATCAGTGCTATTATGACGGGGACCGCCTATTCGGCCAGCGCCGAAGTCGCCGCCGCGATGGGGCCTTTTGACGAGTTTAAGAACAATGCCGATGCGATGCTCAAGGTCATCAACATGCACCGCCAGCATGCGTGCGATCTGCCGGAGTCGCATTGTCCGGACTATCTGAGGAACGCCGCGAAAGACGCCTGGGATCAGGCCGTCGATCTGGGGTCCAAGGCCGGTTTCCGCAACGCTCAAGCGACCGTTCTGGCGCCGACCGGGACGATTGGCTTTTTGATGGATTGCGACACCACCGGTATTGAGCCTGAAATCGCCCTTGTGAAATACAAATTGCTGGCGGGCGGCGGGATGCTCAAGCTCGTCAACAAGACCGTCCCGATGGCTCTCGAACGGCTCGGCTACAGCATTGACGAGATCAAATCCATTTGCGACTACATCGACGAACACGAGACCATCGAGGGCGCACCGAAACTGAATCCGGACCATTTGTCTGTTTTCGACTGTGCCTTCAAGCCCCGCAACGGCAAACGGCATATTCATTACCTGGCGCATCTGAAAATGATGGCGGCGGTCCAGCCGTTCATCTCCGGCGCGATCAGCAAAACGATCAACATGCCGAAGGAGAGCACGACCGAAGATATTGCCGCCGCTTATACGGAAGGCTGGAAACTCGGCCTGAAGGCGGTGGCGATTTACCGCGATGGCTCGAAGCGGCTCCAGCCGGTATCGACGAAGAAACATAAGGACGCCAAAGCCAAGGCGAAGGCGTCGGCCGAAGCGCCCGCTCCGGACCGGCCGTTCCGACGCCGGCTGCCGGACACGCGCCACAGTTTAACGCATAAATTCTCCGTTGCGGGACATGAAGGCTATCTGACGGTGGGGCTATACGAGGATGGTCAGCCTGGTGAGTTGTTTATCACCATGGCCAAGGAGGGCAGCACCGTCGGTGGCCTCATGGATGTGATCGGAACCTGTACGTCGATGGCGTTGCAGTATGGGGTGCCCCTGATTACACTCGTGGACAAGTTCCGCCACGCCCGGTTCGAGCCGGCGGGCATGACCTCGAACAGGGATATTCCCTTCGCCAAGAGCCTGATCGACTACATATTCTGCTGGCTGGGCTGTCAGTTCATCCCCGGCTACGCGGAGAAGAACACGCCCAATCGAGGTACAACGGAAAACAAAAACACCACCACGGCCAAAAAACTGGTCGAAACGACCAGGGACCTGACCAAGAAAATCGCCGAAGCGAAGGCTGTCAAGCGAGAGGACAGGAAAATACGGGTCGAGGGCGTCTCGCCCTCGAAACGCGGGCAGGAGACCCGCGACACGAAACAACCGGGCGGATCGAAGAATCGTTTTGCCGGTCTGGCGAGCCGAATTACGGCGCTTGTCGGTTCGTCCGTAACCGACGAAGAGGGGCAGTTACAGGCCGAAGCAAGGGCCTTAGAGCAATTCAACGCCCAGTTCGCCCATTTCGTGGAGGATGCTCCCGCTTGCGATATTTGCGGCTCGATCACCGTCCGAAACGGGACGTGCTACAAATGCTTCAACTGCGGCAACTCCATGGGATGTTCGTAGCCATCGGCTATTGACCATTGACGATTGTGTTCAATGGTCGATTATCACGGTCGTCTTGAGCGCGCCGTAAGGCATTTCCTAAAGAAGAACGCCGGCGGAGGAAGAACGGCTTGGCGCTGTGCGCGTGTGCGAAACCGAAGGCGTGTTATCGAAAAGCCGGTGCGGATCTATGTACTACATTGTGAAGACAGAAATGACTGGGCGGCCTTTAATCTCCTGGTGAATTCATTCAACGTCGGCAGCATGCTTTCGAGACGCTCGGTGAAGACCGCGTGTTCATAAAAAGCAACAGCCTTTTTCAATACGAGAACCTCTTGCTCTATCTTATTTCGACTTCTGTAGATTAGCGCCAATCGTTCAAAGGCATTATCCTCATCGGAATTCTTAGAAATGCTTCGCTTATAACGTTGAGTCGCCTTGGCAAGCCCGAGTTGTTGTTCCAGTGCGTTTAATTTCATGTTAGTGTTTTTGTTCACAAGAATTCCTACCACGTCCAAACAGTTCACTTTTGCATGTTACAGGAGTTTGACAAAAACCGTTTTCGAAAGCACTGTCGTTTTGCAGGAGTGATAAGACAAGCCGATACATTATCCTGCAATTGAAAGCGAAACCCGACATGTATGGAAAAATGGGTCAGGTACAGGAAAAGCAACCGCTTCCCCCAGTCCGGCCTCCGAGGTCTCCACGATCCAACGGTCTCATGGAGAACGTTTTGCCGCTGTCCTCATTAAAAAATCCCTTTGCGTCTGCGTTTTTCGTTACGCAATCCACGGCGGCTTCCCTTCCCCGAGCGACGTTTACCGCCGGCGCCGCCTTGTTGATCGAAAATAGCCCCGAAATTCTGCGGGGGGCGCTCGGTACGAGGCCGGGCCTCGTTTACGGTTAAGGGACGCCCCTGGTAATCCTTGCCGTTATACGTCTCAATGGCCTTGTCGGCGTCTTCCTTCGAAGCCATTTCCACAAAGGCAAATCCCTTGGATCGACCCGTATGCCGGTCGATCATAAGATTGCATCCGGTCACACTCCCTGCCTGCTCGAAGAGATCGCGTAGATCGTTTTCCGTAGCGTCATAAGAGAGGTTGCCGACATATAATCGTGTTCCCATAAGCACCTTATCCTTTTTTTGTTGACATTGGAAGCCCGCATCCTCACGCCAAAAGCCAATGGCAATGGGGTGGCCATTCACAGGAAAGGACAGTTCAGGACCTCATCATGGTCATATTCTAACTATGCGATATCAGACATTATAAGGGGATTTCAGATCATTGCAACTTAATTATTTTCCGGAAGATGCTTAATCGGGGTCAGCACCACATCTTCAGAGCCGATCCATGGGTAGAGGACCGCGGAATTTCTATGCGGTCACCCTGTTTTCATTATGGCACAGAGATGGCTCGGAGAGATTCAGCTCGTCTCAAATGCTGAATTAATTTCCTCAAGATGCAATCCCTTCGTTTCTCTCATCATCATCATGGCGAAAAGAAACGCGATCAATGAGGCCCCGGTGAAAAGGAAAAAGACGTTGCCGCCCATCTTATCGCGGAGGACGGGGAAAAACTGCGTAACCATGAAATTGGCGATCCAAATGAGCATCGTGGCGATTCCCATGGCCGCACCGCGGATTTTGTTGGGGAACATTTCCGACAGGTAAACCCAGATCACCACGCCCACGCCGGTGGCAAAGGAGGCCACATACGTCATGACCGGGATGACCATCCATACCGGGGCGACGTCTTTCATTTTGAACATCAGGCCCAGGGAGAGCATGGAGAGCGTCATCAGGCCATAGGCGATAACATGGAGGACTTTCCTTCCCGCTCGGTCGATGAGGGCCATCCCCGCAAAGGTGAAGAGCAGATTGGTGAGCCCGATGATCATTTGGGCCTTGAACGAAGAGGCTTTTTCGACAAACCCGGCCATCTTGAAGATCTCGGTGCCGTAATAGATGATGACATTGATGCCCGTGGCATTCGCGAAAATCGCCAGGGAAAATCCGACGAAAAGAAGAACGCGCAACCTCGGATTCAGTAGCTCGATCAGGCCGCCTGCCTCTTTTTCAAGGCCCGTTCGGACCCTTTCCATTTCGCCGAGGGCGTAGTTATCTCCTGCGATTTTGCTGAAGATATCCCGGGCTGCGTCGTCCTGATTGTTCTTGGCGAGCCAACGGGGGCTTTCCGGAATGAAGAACAGCGCAAGGGTGAAAAGGAGTGCGGGCACGGCCTCGACCTCGAACATCCATCGCCAGTCGTTATCACTGACGCCGACCAGAAGCCAGTTACTCACGTACGTCATCAGAATCCCGACGACAATCGCAAGCTGATTGATGGAGACCAGAATCCCACGGACGCGGGCGGGTGCGAGTTCGGCGATATAGATCGGGGAAAGCACCGAGGCGATCCCCACACCGAGGCCCCCGATAAAACGGGCGGCAATGAGTTGCCAGTAATGCTGGGGTAGGCCGGACAGGACAGCCGACAGTGTGAATAGAACGCCTGCTAAGATGAGCATCCTCTTGCGGCCGAAACGGTCGGTGAGAGGGCCGGTCAGCACGGAACCGAGTATGCAGGCGATAATCAGGTTGCTGACGGCAAATCCTTCCTGCCAGGCATTCAGGTTGAAGTCCTTCACGATCCCGCCGATGGTGCCGGCAATGACGCCTGTGTCGAAACCGAAGAGCAGACCGCCGATAGCCGCGACGAAAGACACCATCCCAATATACGTCCAGTTTACGCGTTGAGCATTGATCGTACTATCTTCGGGATGTGTCATTCAAACCTCTCAATCTTATTCATATCGGCATTCTTGGGCGGCATCGGCAAAGGCTCGGATCAGCTCGACATTCGCCTCGAAAAAGTGATCGGAGGGGCAGAGGATATAGCCTCCGCCGGCGCCCGCGGCTTCAAAGCATCGCCGGACTTCGTTTTTTGTCTCCTCGGCCGTACAGCCCGTAAAGAAATGGAGCTGGTCGAATCCGCCGATCATGCAGACCTTATCGCCAATACGCTTTTTGGCTTGTTCCAGATCCACGTCGCCTCCCATGTCCACGGGAGTGAAGGTTTCCATGGCGTCGGGTTGCATGTCGGCAATATCCTCCAGAATCGGCATCATGCCGCCGCAGGTGTGATACGAAACGCGTTGACCCGCCTTATGAGCGGCGCGGATGAGTTCCGCATCGTAAGGCGCCACAAATTCGCGAAATACTTTTGGGGAAATGACCGTTGTGGAGGCGTCCCCCCCGCCCAGCTCAAGGATGTCGTAGCGGGCGCCTTTCAGGGAGCGGATGAAAGCTAACTTGCGTTCCCTGAGGATCGTGAGCAGGGCGTGAACCCAGGATGGATCGTCGAAGGTGGCCATAATCAATCGTTGCGTCCCCACGAGGCAACAGGCGTCCTGCCAGCAGCCGGGCTGCCCGAAAAAGTCAAAACAGCAGATATGTCCCCGGACCAGGCCTCGCTGCGACCATGCTTGAGCAACGACATTCACGGCATCGACATTACAGAGCGGTTGGGTGACAAACTCCCCGATCAGATCGATATCCTTCTTTTCCTTGATGACGTGCTCGACAACCCAACTGGTCTGATTGTTGGACTGGAGCACCATGGACAAGGTTCCTTTGGGCGTGTCAAAGGAGTACCGTGTGGTGTCATATTGACCTTGCGTGAGTGTTTCTTTGCGAATCCTCCAGGTATCGTTCTCGATTTGCTCGCTCGCCAGAAAGCCCGGTTCCTCCTGGTCGGGGCTGAGATAGTCCCCCCGGCTCGTGTCCGCCCGATGCGGAACGATCCAGACAATCGGATCGAGACCGAATTCGGCGAAGAACGCCTCGTTGTCGATGGCCCCCAGCGTCTGTTCGAGAAAGTAGGGCATGACATGATGCGTCGTCACGGGCAATCGATCGGGAAGCCTTCCATCAAGAGCCGCTAAAAAACGTTGCTTGGAATTCATGGTTTCCCTCTCAGTCTCCTGCAAGGGCGGCATGGCTTGTTCATCGGCAGTTTACCGGCTTTGGGTATAAGGCTCGATCGCTTCCATCTTAACGTGCATCGGTTGGACCTGCCAGACGTCTTTACAGTAGTCACGGATAGACCGGTCGGAGGAGAACTTCCCCATCCGGGCGACATTCAGAATGGACGTCCGCGTCCAGGCCCGCGCATCCCGCCAGAGCGTACTGACGCGCTCCTGGCACTCGACGTAGGCCCGGTAATCGGCCAGCACGAGAAACGGATCGCTGATGAGCAGGTTGTCCACGAGCGGACGGAAGAGATCCCTGTCGCCGCCGGCCAGCGCGCCGGAAGCGATGAAGTCGATCACTTCCCGCAATTCTGCATTTTGCTCGTAGAAGTTCCGTGGTTGATAGCCCCGTTCTTTTTCATCGCGGACCTGCTCGGCCGTCAGCCCGAACAAGAAGAAGTTGTCCTCCCCGACTTCCTCGCGAATCTCGACGTTCGCTCCGTCCATCGTGCCGATCGTCAGGGCGCCGTTAAGAGAGAATTTCATGTTTCCGGTGCCGGACGCTTCCTTGCCGGCCAGGGAAATCTGCTCGGACAGATCCGCCGCCGGATACACCGGCTGAGCGTTCTGCACGTTGAAGTCCGGGAAGAACACGACCTTCAGGCGATTCGATACGGCGGGATCATGATTGACCTTTTCGGCGACGGAGTTGATCAGCTTGATGATCAGCTTGGCGAGAAAATAGCCCGGCGCGGCCTTGCCGCCGAAGATAAATGTCCTGGCTGGTACGTCGGCCTCTGGGTCGCGCAGCAGGCGCAGGTAGAGCGTGAGGATATGCAGCACGTTGAGATGCTGGCGTTTGTATTCGTGGATGCGCTTGGCCTGAATATCAAAGAGCGTTTCCGGATTGACCGCGACACCGGTTCGCTTCTCGATCAGTCCGGCGAGCTTCTGCTTGGCGACGTGCTTGACCTCGCGCCACTGCTGTTGGAAGCCAGCGTCATCGACGAAGGTCTCGATCTTGCGGAGTTTATAGAGGTCGGTGAGCCAGCCCTCGCCGATCCGGCTGGTAAGGAGTTGGGCCAGCGGCGGATTGCTCCGCGCGACGAAACGACGCGGCGTGACGCCGTTGGTGATATTGCAAAACTTGCCCGGCCACATCTCGGCGAAGTCGCGCATGACGTTACGCTTGAGCAGCTCCGAGTGCAGTTCCGCTACGCCGTTGACGTGATGGCTGCCCACCGCGGCCAGGTTCGCCATGCGCACGTACCGTTCGCCGGACTCGTCGATGAGCGACATGCGGCCCGCTCGCTCCGAATCCTGCCCGAACCTCGCGCGCACATGCTCGAGGAAACGATGATTGATCCCGTAGATAATTTCCAGATGACGCGGCAGCAACTGCCCGAACAATGAGACGGGCCAGGTCTCCAGCGCCTCGGGCAGGAGCGTGTGGTTCGTGTAGGCGAACGTGTTTTGCGTCACCTCCCACGCCGTGTCCCAGTCCATCGCATGCTCATCCATGAGCAAACGCATCATCTCGGGAACGGCGATGGCCGGGTGCGTGTCGTTAAGCTGGGCCGCCCAGCAGTGATGAAACTTCTCGAGCGGATGCTTCAACCTCAGGTGCACGCGGATCATATCCTGAAGCGAGCAGGTCACGAAAAAGAACTGCTGTTCGAGCCGCAGTTCCTTGCCCTCGAAATGTTCGTCGTTCGGGTACAGCACCTTCGTGATGTTCTCGGAGACGATCTTATCCTCGACGGCCCGATAGTAATCGCCGTGATTGAACGCGTCGAAGTCGAACGACTCCACCGCCTCGGCCTTCCACAGCCGCATGCGATTGCACGTCCCGACGCGATAGCCCAGGATCGGCGTATCGTACGCAACGCCCTTCACGACGGTCTCCGGCACCCATCGCACCCGCTGGCGGCCCTGCTCGTCCGTCCACGGCTCCGTCCGTCCGCCGAACGGCACGTCGAAGGCCAGCTCCGGCCGCATGATCTCCCATGGATTGCCGTAGCGAAGCCACTTATCCGTGATCTCCACCTGCCAGCCGTCGCGGATCATCTGGTCGAAAATGCCGAACTCGTAGCGAATCCCGTACCCGATGGCCGGGATCTCGACCGACGCGAGCGAATCCATATAGCACGACGCTAAACGGCCCAGCCCGCCGTTGCCGAGGCCGGGTTCTTCCTCCTGCTCCAGCAGCGTATCCAGGTCGATCCCCAGGCTCTCCATCGCCTGGCGCGCCTGGTCCATGATCCCCAGGTTGAGCATATTGCTGGCCAGGTGCGGGCCCGGCAGGAACTCCGCCGACAGATACGCCACGACGCGCGCGTCCTGCTCGGTATAGGTTTCCAGGGTATGGACGCCCTGATTCAGCACGCGGTCCCGGACGGTCAGCGCCAGGGCGGTGTACAGGTCGTTGGGCGTCGCGGCCCGCAGCAGGCGGCCCATGCCGCAGAACAGGTTATCGAGAAACGACCGCTTGATATCGTCGGCCCGCGAGCCGGTGCGCACGCTGGTCGCCGGGGCGCGCTTGCGGAATTCCCGCACTACTCTCTTGCGTGGAAAAGTCACGAACGATTCCTTTCATTGACGTTCCAAAATCCTTAAACCGGAGTGTAACCGCCAGCTAATTCGTTGTCAACAAATCATATGCAAATCATAACCGCGGATTTCGCAGATGACGCGGATTCGAATAACGACAGACGAACGACGAATCATAGCCCCCAAGGAAATAGTTATGGGTCGTTGGTTTTCAGATGTTAGTAATGAATTAATCGTAAATTGTCAATATTAAATAGTCAATGATATAGGCTAACGACTATTCGTAGCCACGAATTTACACTCATGGACACAATATGTAGGATGGAGCAGCTTGGTTTCCCAAGCGGAGTTTGAATTAAGCAAGATATCCCTCGAATTTAAGGTTACCCGTTCATACTTTGCATACCCGACGCCCTAGCTTAAAGCGAGTTGCTGTTCGCAGTTGTCACTACTTAAGTCAGAGCTATGTCTTTCGCTCTGTGGAGAATTTGTTTGATCTCGTTATCGGGTGTAAGTTTCCTTTCGACCATACGTTTGCCGACCTCTTGGCCAAGCTGTACTTTTCGGAACTCAAATCTTTCTCCGACGTACTTCTCGTGGACAAGTCTCTTGAGTTGATTTTCTATTGGCTTGGACATATCAATGTCAAACTTGCTTATCGGTACAATACTGGGTAACTCATCTTCGCTGACGTGAAATTGGCACAACTCGTTTATTACCTCAATCATAATCTCAAGTGGTAGGTATTCCTCGAAGTTGCCCTTCTGCAAAACAAAGACACCCTTCACATTTGATAATTTACACCTTTCTATTTCTGCCGCCTCGGTTTCCTTGCCCTTATCCAAAACGATAATACAAGGGAGATTGTAGGCTTTCAAGATTTTGGCATGCATCACCATCTTTTTGGCATCTGATCCCCCAGCGGAGATTATTGATATCCCGAGGCTCCGAGGATTCATGTCCAAACAAGCGAATAGATGAGGGTAGGCATAAAGCTCCGTGTCACCTTCTACAATCAACGTGCAATTTCCACCACCGCTCAAAAGAGCATCTGAAACTTTAACACCGATTAGTTCCCGCAACTCATTTATTTCCTCAGTGTGTCGCAAAGAAAAGTACGAAGGCTCCGTTGCCCCGTCGTTCCTTCGGCGGAGAACTATGTTATCTTCAAGGCGTCCCAAGTCCAAAAACACCGGAGAATGTGTGGTGCAGATAACCTGGGAAGTACGACTTAG
>Ga0180432_10010641_pt1 | contig 10965 bp, 7 predicted proteins | sample SS_ome_10_FD_132414 | JGI IMG/M metagenome (GOLD analysis project Ga0180432, IMG submission 132414) | Hypersaline lake sediment archaeal communities from the Salton Sea, California, USA - SS_1_MS_2 metaG | ecosystem: Environmental > Aquatic > Non-marine Saline and Alkaline > Hypersaline >... | reverse complement strand
TAATGATCATAAACGGCATCGGACTCATCGCCTACAGGAGGATGGCTCGATGAGCCTTTCTCGATCTGACTCAAGCCCGGCATTGGCTCGGCACCTATTATCTATAAGAGGATTGCCCTATGAGGCTATCGCCTAAGCTCACACAGAAGATTGCCTGGGGTTACATCTGGGCGGCGGGCATCTCTGCGGTTGCCATCCTTATGGTTATCGTGGTCTACGTAGTGGCCCGGGGGCTTCCGATCTTCGGCTCTGACTTTCTTTTCACCCAACCAGAGGGCGGGATCAGCGGTGAAGGGGGCATCTCCTCAGTCATCGTTTCCACTGTATGGCTCATTGGCACTACCATGGCTATACTCATTCCCTTAGGCGTGGGGGCGGCGATCTATCTTGCTGAATATGCCCCTGATAACTGGCTCACGGCCGTAATTCGCTACGGCGTGGAACTTCTTGCTGGCGTGCCCTCCATAATATTCGGCCTGTTTGGCTTTGCCATCTTCGTCTTGGTGCTGAATCTCAGCTATTCCATTATAGCTGGAGCATTAACCCTCGCCTGCCTCCTCCTGCCGTTTATCATCCGTAGCGCCGAGGAGGCGATGAGGGCTGTTCCAAGACCGTATAGAGAGGCCGCTTTAGCTTTGGGGGCTACCAAATGGCAGATGACTAGAAGCGTTGTTCTTCCAGCAGCGATGCCAGGCATAATAACCGGCGTCATACTATGCGTCGGTGGCGCGGTAGCTGAGTCGGCGTGCCTCTTCGTGACTATGGGTGGAAGTGCCGGCATGCCTACTTCTTTCTTTGATGGGGGGCGGAGTCTGGCGGTACATGTATTCTACCTAGCTATGGAGACCAATGCCCTTGATAAGGCGCTGGCTACCGGGGCGGTTCTTATTGTGCTTATCTTTGTCATCAACCTGATAACTAAATGGCTAGCATGGCGCCTCCGTTCCAGGATGGAAGGGAAAGCATGAGGAGATGGTTATGAATCCAAAGATGGAGACTAAGAACCTCGACTTCTACTATGGGGCGGTTCACTGCCTTAAGAACGTCACTTTGGCGGTAAAAGAGCACCAGATAACGGCACTGATAGGACCGTCGGGATGTGGCAAGACGACCTTTCTCCGCACCCTCAATCGGATGAACGACATTATCCCACGCTCGCGCCTCGAGGGTGAAGTCCTCCTTGACGGACATAATATATACAACAAAGGGGTGGATGTGGTGGAGGTACGTAAAAGGGTGGGAATGGTCTTTCAACAACCTAATCCATTCCCCAAATCTATCTACGAAAACGTGGCCTTTGGACCGAAAATGATGGACATGAACCACCGGGTTTCCCTCGATGAGGTAGTGGAGAGGAGCTTGCGTCAGGCCGCCCTGTGGGACGAGATCAAGGATGATCTGAAGAGGTCCGCTCTCATGCTCTCTGGTGGACAGCAGCAGCGGCTTTGCATCGCCAGGGTTCTAGCTGTTGAACCTGAAGTTATCCTCATGGACGAGCCCTGCTCTGCATTGGACCCTACGGGCACTTTGAAGATCGAGGAGTTGATGCAGGAACTAAAAAAACAATACACTATCGTTATCGTCACCCATAATATGCAGCAGGCGGCACGAGTATCAGATTGGTCTGGCTTCTTCCTGCTGGGCGAGCTGGTGGAGTACGATGCCACCGGTGAACTGTTCAGCCGCCCTCGTGATCGGAGAACCGAGGACTATATAACCGGCCGCTTTGGCTAAGGAGGTGTAAAATGCCGCGGGAGAGCTTCGAGCGACATCTTAGCGAGCTTCAAAATGAGGTTCTGGTTTTGGGCTTAATGGTGGAAAAGGCAATCTACCGGTCAATAGAGACATTGAAGCAACGAGATTTGAAAGCTGCAGAACAGGTCATTGCCGATGACCTCAACATCAATCAGAAACGGCACGATATCGAAGAGGAATGCATTGAACTCATCGCCACCCAGCAGCCGATGGCGGGAGATCTGAGGGTTATCGTTGCTGTCTTAGACATCATCTCCAATCTGGAGCGCATGGCTGACCACGCAGAGGGGATTGCCAAGATAACCCTGATGATCGGCGATGAGCCACCATTAAAGCCTCTGATCGATATCCCGCGCATGGCGGAGAAGGCAAGGGATATGCTTCGACGAAGCCTGAGCGCTTTCACTGGCAGGGATATCGACTCAGCAAAACAGATTTGTGCTGAGGACGATGAGGTGGATAACCTTTATGATCAGGTCTACCGCGAGTTGCTTACCTTCATGATCGAGGATCCCAGAACTATTACCAGAGCCACGCGTCTGATCTGGGTAGCTCACAACTTGGAGCGCATCGCTGACCGAGTGACCAATATCTGTGAGCGAGTAGTGTTTATGGTCACCGGCAAGATTGAAGAGATCGGCTCTTCGAAATATTGACGCAATGAGCCTCGTGAACTAGCGAGCATTGCACGATACGTCATATTGTGACCTTGTTGAACAATTTGGACGATTGTTTAGTTCTACGGCCGTATTGCAAATCTTACACTCGTATCACCGAGTATGGCGCACTTTGACACCTCCACACAAGCATAGGGACTGAGGCCCTCATAGTCAGATTTCGGCGGGCTTTACAGTCAAACTAACTCATATGGCAGTGAACGTCGCTGAGCAAGCCTCAATGTGTCCTTAACTTGGTCAGCTTGCCAATCTGGTGCCCAGGTGCGCGCTCTGACTTGCCTTCTAGATCTTAACCAGTGGACTGGGCAAAGGTCTCGACCACTTTGGGATCAAACTGGGTACTAGCACAGCGTCTCAATTCCTCAAGCGCTTCTTGTGAGGATGCCATCTGACGGTAGGCGCGGGGTGTGGTCATAGTGTCATAAGCATCAGCAATGGCGATGATGCGCGCCTCCAGTGGAATACTCTCACCTTTCAGGCTATCTGGGTATCCGTTACCGTCGTACCATTCGTGGTGGTGCCGAATAGCCGGTGCGCAGTCAGCCAGCTCCGGGCTATGGCTGATTATAGTCGCTCCCAGATTGGAGTGCTTCCTCATGATCTCCCATTCCTCTTCATCCAAGGGGCCTGGCTTCCTGATTATGCTGTCGGAGAGCCCGATCTTGCCAATATCGTGAAGCAGGGCGGCGATGCGCAGGCGTTCCAGCTTTCGGCGCGATAGGCCAAGCGCTCTGCCGATGGTCACTGCATATTTTGCTACGTTTCGAGAGTGCGCGTAGGTGTAGTGGTCCCTGGCATCCACCGCTGCCGCCAGGGCATAGATGGTGTTAAGGCTTGCCGCCTCTAGATGCTCGGCGACCTTCCACCCCACTACACCATCCGCTGTGGCAGCGCCATCTAATTCTGAGGCAATACAAGTCTGATTTCTGCCCCGCTGCTTGGCCTCCCGCATGGCGAGGTCGGTGCTATAGACCAATGCTTCCCGTGATAGCCCATCACCAGGAAAGGAGGCAACGCCCAGGCTAATGGTGACTGGAGTTCTCTCAGTACCGCCTTGCGGTGACAAAGCGGCTTCTACCGCTTGACGCAACCGTTCCGCTGCCGTATGGGCATCAGCGGAGCCTGTCTGGGGCAGAATAATGGTGAACTCCTCCCCACCGTAGCGGCAGGCGATATCCACCTGCCTGGTATGGTCGCGAAGTATTTGACCTACCCTTTTCAGGACCTCATCGCCGGCAACGTGCCCGAAAAGGTCGTTGTAGATTTTGAAATGATCAAGGTCAAGCATGATCAGTGAGCATTCCCCGCCGTGGCGGAGCACACGCGCCACTTCCTCCTCAAGCCGCTCCTGGAAGTAGCGGTGATTGTAGAGTCCGGTTAGCCAATCAACAGTAGCGCTGTGGGTTACTTCGGCGAATAGTCTCGCATTCTCTATGCCTACTGCCAGATGATTGGCGATATTTTCGAGCAACCCGGTTTCTTCAGATGTGAACTCACGGCGACGATAACAGCCGCTTGCCAACAACCCCAAAACCTTACCTCTGGAGCTAATCGGAATGATAACACGCGACTGGAGCTTATGACTCGCCATTGCTGCCGCTATCCTGGAAGCTCTGGTTTCATCATACACCATCGAGAGAAGGGAGATGGGCTTTTCCCCCATTGCTGTAAGTGTTTCTCTCCACGCCATGACCCTCTCAAACTCCCGCGGCTCCAACTTCTGTCTACTTGTCTCGGCAACAAAATCCCCGGATAATCCAATATAAGCCAGAAGGTCTATTTCTCCCGCTGCCTCGTCGACGAGGTATATACTACCAGCGTCTGTTTCCGTCACGTCGAGCACTTTCTTTAACACACCGTTGAGCATTTCTCTCAAGTCCAGCGTTCGGTTTATCGTATCAGCAATATAATGGAGAGCCTCCTCATGCTTGGCGTGGCGTAGAATCTCACTCTCTGCCTTTTTGCGCTCAGTGATGTCCCTGACAATTACAGCTAGAGCAGGCTCGCTCCCATAGTCGATGACCTTAACGCTAGCCTCAACCGGCACCTCCCTGCCGTCTTTTCTCAGGAATGACCCTTCCAGATGCTCTGGCAGCCGTTGGCCCTGCTCCGCCCTCCGTTTTAATTCTTGAGCGTAGGGGAGGGATTCCGTTGTGATATACTCGGCAGCATTCTTTCCAATAAGTTGCTTGAGCGTATAGCCCGCAATCTGGGCCATTCTAGCATTGGCGAATGCAATTGTCCCATCCAAATTTACAACCATGTAGCCCTCGTTTATGTCCTCGACCAGCCGTCGGTATTTGGCCTCGGATGCCTTGAGTTCCTCAGCTCTCATCTGAGTCTGCTCATGGAGCTTGGCGTTCTCCATGCCTACTGCTATCTGATTGGCTATGGCACAGAGCAACTCTTCATCGTCCTTGGTAAACTCACGAGGATTGCGACAGGATACCGACATCGATCCGAAGAAAAAGCCTCTTGCCAAAATTCGCACAATGATATTTGATACCAGCCCCTCCTTAATCGCGGCTGCCATTAGCCGCTCGAGATTGGGTTGGTTAAGTACGGTCTCCTGCGGGGGAGCGATCTGTCCCTCAAATGACAGGGTTCGCTCAAGTTCATCTGGCTCCAGTTTCATTCTGCCAATGCTGGCAATAAACTCCTCGGATAGACCTCTATGAGCGATCATGGTCGATTCTCTCGTTGCCTCATCGATGATGGATATGGCAGCAATGTCAACATCCATCACCTCGATCACCTTCTCCACAGCGTTGTCAAGCATCTGTTGTAGGTCCAGGGTCTGGCTCACTGTGGCGGCGATAGTGTGGAGTGCTGCTTGCCTCTTAGCATAGCTTATGATGTTCTCCTCCGCCTGCTTGTGTCCAGTGATGTCCCTTACTAGCTCGACACTCCTTGTCTCACCATCGGTATCAATGAAGGGGCTGGCTACTATCTTGTAGAGCTTGCCATCAGCGGCTACAACCTCCGCGGACTGCGTTGAGTTGCTTTCGATCGCTTTTAAGATGGGGCACGATTCGCAAGGCTCACTCCGCCCCATGTATCCCTCATAGCAAAGTATGTCCTCAAGGTCTCCAAACCTGTGGAGCAGGAATTCGTTTTGGAAGTGAACCTTGTAATCAGGGCCGACGATACGCACACCTTCCCCAAGGCTGGAGACGATGCGCTTCAACATATCCCTTTCGGCTATCAATTCAACTTCATTTGTAGTCTCTCTGATGGCCATCTACGCCTCCTGCCTGCGCATCAATTGTATGCCAGGTTTCCAGACTGCTATTATTCTGCCCCCACTGCCTTGTCATCTCTCCTGTATCGCAACGTACTAGAAAGGGCATCTATATAGCGCCGCAAGGAGTGTCCAATGCTCGCTCTTGCAATACGAATAGACATTGCAATTGGCACAAGCCTCGATAGCCTATTGCAATGCGACTGAGGCCAGTCAAAGACTGACGCGAGTGCTCCTCTTCTGCGGAGCAGTCTTGCATCGCATTCAAGCAGGGCACAATGCAGCCTCGTACTCAGAAAGCATATATTTGGCTTCACTGCTTGTCAAGCCGACCAAAGGACCAAAGTATCGGGTCTAATAGTACTACAGGCGCTTCAGAAAAAGCGTTACACAAATAAAAGGGAGTGTCATAAGAGTCAACATGCCAAAATACACACAGGCAGTGCCCCGCGTGATGCCCGGCGGCACCGAAGGACAAGAGAGGAAACACCCTGGACGTATTCACGCATGTCATAGATTGCTGTCGAATGGCGACCTTGCACTTGATACGCCAAAGCAGCCTACCCCGGCTAGCAAAGCCTCAGGCCCCAGCTGTCAGAGAACTCCGCACCCGCTGAGATGTCCCAAAAAACCGCTCTAGATCTTGAAAAGGTCAACTTCAAGCATAGTCAGGTAGCACCGTGCGCCGAGGTGATGAACACCAGCCATCCCTTGTCAAGCATATCCTAGAAACACTGGTCATGGTAGAGCCCGATTAGCCTATCGATTGTGTGGCTGTAGCTTATCTGGCAAGCAGGTATACGTTCCGTATGCCCATCGCTATCTGCCTAGCAATAGCAGTGAGCAAGTCCATATCCTCCTTGGTGAACTCACGTGGTTGGCGACGGGATACCTGCACTGATCCCAAGAAGAAATCCTTTGCCAAAAGCTGCACTGCGAGATTCGATTGCAGCCCTTCCTTAAATGCCGCTGCCATCAGCCGCTCGAGATTGCGTTGACTTAGTATGTTCTCAGGTGGGGGAGCAACCTTCTGCCTAAGTTCTATGAGTCGCTCAAGTTCATCTGGCTCCAGCTTCATTCTGCCGATTTTGGCAATAAACTCCTGGGATAATCCTCGATGAGCCTTGATAACTAATTCACCCACTGCCTCGTCGAGACAGGATATGACAGCAGTATCCGCTTCCATCACCTCTTTTATTTTCTCTACAGCACTATCCAGCAGCCATTCCAAGTTCGGGGTCCGCAGCGCTATTTGTGCCGTCGCGAGGAGAGCCTCGAGCCGCTTCATATGGTGTCCAAGGGCTTCTTCTGCCTGCTTGCGTTCAGTGATGTCAGTTACTATTTCTATACTCCTTGTCTCACCATCGGTATCAATGAAGGGACTGGAGACTACCTTGCAGAGCTTACCATCAGCAGCGACAACCTCCACGGACCGCGTTGAGTTGCTCTCGATCGCCTTTACCATGGGACAGGATTCGCAAGGCTCACTCCGCCCCATGTATCCCTCATAGCAAAGTCTTCTTTTCGAGTCTCCAAACCTCTGCAGAAGGAAGTCGTTTTCAAAATAAACCTTGTAATCAGGCCCGATGATACACAGGCCCACCCCGAGGTTGGAAATGATGCGCCTCAACCTATCTCTTTCCGCTCTCACTTCAACTTCCTTTCTTGCCCTTATAGTGGCCGTTTTTCTCCAGTGCCTGTTCATCAATCATGGCCCACCCCATGAGATTTGAGCTTTTGATTCAGGGAACCGACACCTTCGACGGCCGTCGCAGAGCCGCAGTTCTTGATCTCACTCCATTTGGCTGACACGTTTAAACTGACTAATAATTTATTAGGGTCCCACGACCCCGGGCTACCAACTCATTCTTCTGATTTGTCCAAGTGGTCTCTCCAATGATAAATATCATCTTGCCCATCTTGCCTTCCCGCTCCCTGATATCGGCAATCCAATGCTCCACAGTTATCACATCACCAGGCCTAATCGGCTTTAAGTACTCCCATTCGCCACCACCGTCAAGAAGGCGCGGCATGGGGAACTGAAACGGAAAATCTATGGTGTGCGCCGTCATTATGGATGCCATGATAAGACCCGGGGGCGCAATAATTCCGCCGTATCGGGCTTTATTGGCATACTCTTCGTCCTGCCATAATGGATTAGGATCTTCAATGGCCTCAGCAAACTTCCTGAGCATCCCTTTCTCAATATCAACAATGAGCGGCTTCGATCGTGCCCCGATGGCTTTTTTCATCTCATCGGTGATAATTTCTTCTGACAATTGCTACCTCCTTTTCAATTCTGTTTCCCCCTCTCCCATATCCGGATAGCCTGATCGACGTGACTAGATAGATGTGACATATGTAAAAAAGCCGGTACAAGTCTACCCGGCATCCCCCTTTCAATTCGCGGTGAGACTCTTTGTACCTCATGAAATTCAGCACAAATACTACGAGCATGGAGCACCAGATGTCAAGTCTTCCGGCAGTTGGTTTCTAACATTCCGGCCGCACTATTGTCTGTGTAGCAAGAGGAGATCTGTCGAAACAAGTGGAGGTTGCACATAACGCTAAAACGTTCAATAAATTGTACGGTTATAAAATCCATATTTGTTCGTCTGAAAAAGAATCAATTAGAAGGTCAGCAAGCTTCTCTCCAACGTAATTGAAGTAATTATCGTGCTCTTCGTTGTCAGCGCCAATAAAATCTCTATGCGCTTCTAGGAATCTCCCTCTAGCTATCGAAACATGAAGAAGAGGGATCACATTTGTTTGTCGATCACTATAGTTATTGATGCAGCTTCTGAATTGCTGGCCTAAAAGTTTTGCAGTAGTGGGAGGAGTCTGGAAAGATTTACCAGCTGCTAATGAAGTGCTTAAAAACGCATACACACCGAAGGTAAGGACTAATTGAGGCTTGTATTTATTAATTAATTTCCGGAGCTTCTCTATTGCTTGCTGCTGTTGTTCTGGCGTACTAATTGCTAGAGGTATATCAAGAGCATTACGAACGTAAAGCCGTAACGTGTCTAATCTACGCCTTTGCTGCCGAAATAGTCTATCTTGAAGCGAGTCTAAGATTGAAGTCCAAATGTTATGTCTTGCTGGGTGCTTCGCATCCAGAGGGAAGTCCAGTTTATTTCCCCAGTTCTCAGGAGGCGAATCGCCGATAAGCCATACTGGAAATTTAGGATCACCGGAAAATTCTTTCATCTACTTGCCTTTGATAGTTTTTTCACCTCAAGAGACTTTTTGGAATATAGTACAACTCATACTGTGAAGAAACAAGTCTTTGTCAACACAAAATGAGTGATTGTTATGTAACACCTGCGCTTGCTACACCCGACTAATATTGAGAGATTGACTAAGCCATTCTATGTGCTTAGAATCGGTAGTGCGGAAAGGAGGAAGAAATGGCAAAAACAAGCTTCGCTCCTAACCCGGCGAAAATTAAGGTTATCGGTCTTGGCGGTGGTGGCTGCAATGCCGTCACCCGTATGGTTCAGGAGCAAATCCGCGATGTGCAATTCATCGCTATGAACACCGATGCTCAGGCTCTGCTCTTGACCGAGGTGCCAACCCGCATCCAGCTTGGTGAGCATATTACCCGCGGCCTGGGTGCCGCCCGTGACCCCGTAATGGGTCGCAAAGCAGCTGAGGAAAGCCGCGATGAGATTAAGCAAGTCATATCCGGCTCAGATATGACCTTTATCGTTGCCGGTATGGGCGGTGGCACTAGCACTGGTTCGGCGCCAGTGGTAGCAGAAATTTCCAAACAAAGTGGCGCGCTCACCATCGCTGTGGTTACCAAACCCTTCTCTTTTGAAGGCACCCGATCCAGTCAGGTGGCGGAGGAAGGGATTGTCGAGTTGCTGAATACTGCGGATACCGTAGTTACCATCCCGAATGACTGCTTGCTTGAAATCGTGGAGCCAAAGACAAGTGTCGGAGACGTTTTCAAGTTGATTGATGAACTGCTGTACCACACGGTTCAAGCAATTGCTGAGAATGTTACTGTCCCGGGAATCATCAATCTTGACTTCGTAGATATCAAGGCGATATTGGAGGATGCGGGTCTGGCATGCATGTCTATCGGTCATGGTACTGGGCAGAATCGTGCTGTCGATGCCGCCAAGTCAGCTCTCGCCAGTCCCTTGCTCGATGTCTCAGTCTCAGGGGCTAAGGGTGTGCTGTTTAATGTATGTGGCGGCTCAAGCCTCACCCTGTTTGAGGTCAATGAGGCAGCGGAGATCATTGGCAAAGCGGTGGACCCTCAAGCTAACATCGTCTTTGGTGTGGTCTTTGATCCCGAACTGAGCGAGGAAGTAAGAGTTACACTAGTTGTCACTGGCTTTGCTACTGCTGTCACCCGGGTTATCAAGGGTTCGAGGGTTGAAAAGGAACTGGAGATCCCATCTTTTCTCAGAAGAGCTGTGAAGCCTTCACCTAAGCGAAAGCCAGCGATTGACGATGCAATTCTGGCAAAAGGCTATTCAATATTCAAGTCCAAATCCGGCCCTAGGGAGCGGTCTTCTCGCCTTAAGAAACTGCGTGACCAAGTCGTGAGAACTAATCCCGACGACCCCGCTGTAGAATTGTTAAATTCTCTGTGGCGCTTATCACAAGATGTTACGTCAGTTCCTGATCACGCTAGTACTATGATTCGTTTGTTGCAACTGCAATCACCCGAATATGAAGCAAATCCTTTGAACGGCTTCTACTCATTCATATCATCAGCCTGTGACATTAACAGTGCTTCAGATTTTGGCAGAATACCATCGAAGGTCATTGGCACTAGAGAAATAAACGAGTTAACACCAGACGTCTCTAACATAGTTGAGATACCACCTCAAATAACTCGCCTTTTCGAAATGGTTGAATCATTGTATGATCAACCTCTCGCCGTATCACACATGGATTGGCTAAAAAGAGATGAGGAGGTTTTGTGCGATCTAGCTGACTCATTGAAGACAGAAGTACAAACCCCCGAGGTGGTTTGTTTAGCATATGTTATCAATCGGTGGCTGGAACTAGTCGCGGGAGCTATTAAGATATCTTTGAGTAATTTGAAATGCTGGTTGGCAACAAACAAGCCACTATATCTCGACCATGTAAATGAGATACGAATAGCAGTATCAGGAGGCATGCCTGGTCAGCCATTGCAAATTTCTGCCCCTATTACTCAGAATTACGATGTACAATTACATGATATACCATCTGTTTTCCAAGATCCTGCAACGAACATATGCTTGCGGATCACACCACATGTCGCCGGCCAATTAGCCATATTGATAG
>Ga0180432_10010640_pt1 | contig 10967 bp, 11 predicted proteins | sample SS_ome_10_FD_132414 | JGI IMG/M metagenome (GOLD analysis project Ga0180432, IMG submission 132414) | Hypersaline lake sediment archaeal communities from the Salton Sea, California, USA - SS_1_MS_2 metaG | ecosystem: Environmental > Aquatic > Non-marine Saline and Alkaline > Hypersaline >... | reverse complement strand
CATTATGCTGGGAACGGACTATCCCAGCCCTGCCTATCTTCCGCCGGGAGGGGATTGCAGCCCGTTGCTCATGCCCGTTCTGGAGGTGCTCCGGTCGGGAGACCTGCTGTTCGGGAACCTGGAAGGCGTGTTTTGTTCTGAGGGGGGAACCCCGAAGAGGTGCCGGGATACGACTAACTGTTATGTGTTCAGGATGCCGGATCATTTTGTCAGCTGCCTGGTGGAAGCAGGGTATGATGTACTGAGCGTGGCCAACAACCATATGAATGATTTCGGCCCCGGGGGAAGGATCACCACTGCCGAAGTACTGACAGCTGCAGGGATCGCATTTGCAGGATTCACCACCCACCCGTGGACCATCTTTGAGAAGAAAGGGATCACTTACGGATTTGCAGCTTTTTCGCCCCACACCGGAACGATGGACCTGAAAAATTATGCGCAGGCAGCCCGGATCACCCGGATGCTTGACTCCATTGCCGATATTGTCATCATCTCCTTTCACGGGGGTGCGGAGGGGAATGAGCATCAGCATGTCGTACGCGGAGATGAGGAGTACCTGGGATACAACAGGGGGAACACCTACCGTTTTGCCCATACGGTGGTGGATGCCGGTGCCGATGTGGTCTTCGGACATGGTCCGCATGTGACCAGGGCCATGGAACTTTACCGGGGACGGCTGATCTGTTACAGCCTGGGGAATTTCTGTACCTACCGGCGGTTCAACCTGGCAGGTCCCAACGGGATTGCCCCCATTGTGAAAGTCAGGATGGATTGTCAGGGGAATTTCATTTCCGGGGAAGTGATCCCGGTGCATCAACCGGGTGAGGGGGGACCCCGGATTGATCCGGCAAAAAGGACGATACGTACGATCAAAGCGCTTACCGGGACAGATTTCCCTGAGCAGTTGCTGACCTTCAGCCAGGATGGTTCCTTTGCACAGGCCATTGAAATGGCTTCGGTGGAATTGCCGGAAGAGCCTTTCCCGGGAGGAATCCGGTGGGATGGTGACGGGCAATGGGTACCGGATGAGCTGGATATGATCTGGACGCATTTCCTGGGAGAGACCATACCCTCCGCGAGGCGGGAAGACCATCACTGGAACAGGGTGGAAAGGACGACCCGGCCCCTGCTGGTGAAGCAGGGGAAAGATACCTTCCTTATCCAGGGCTTCAATCACCATCTGAAGAAGCTGAATGCAGCCACCGGCGAGCTTATCCGTCAATACAGCCCGGAGGATGATTCCTCCGGTCAGGCCGGTCTCCGGGAGATCCAGGCCGCATCCGGTTTTTTGGAGAAAGAGATCCCCGTGGGCCTGTATGACCTCCATGACACCTGTCAGCTGGCTGGATTTACGGGAAAAGACGGGATCCTGCATGTGGTAAGGTATACCCTTGCGGGGGACGGCCCTGACAACCTGGAAGTGACCCCGGGCAGGATCGCGGCAATTCCTGGCAGCTTTTCCGATACTTCTGACAGTGTTATCGAAGATAAGGCGGCAGGATCCGGCACCTTTGAGGCGATTCCGGGCGATAGCGGAAAAATTTCCGGGGAGGTCTTCTCATGGAAGGTGGGCAGTTCTGTTTCTTTTCCTCTCTTCACGGAGGAACGGCTGGTTGTCTGCAGTGAAAACGGGATCTACCTATTCGGGTATGACCGGAACATGAATTTCAGGTTGCTGGACCGGCTGCCTGTTCCGGTGGAGGCTACCCCTGTGCTGTACGGAGGAAGGCTTTTTGTTGCCTCCCTGAACGGTTATCTCTACTGTTTGGGCGAGAAAGATTGACAACTAAAGTGAATTTTTATAAATTGTTTTCTTTTTCAACCCCTTCCGGTATGCCTTACAAGGAGACGAAAGTCGAAAAACTTTACTATTCCATTGGTGAAGTGGCAGATATGTTTGGTGTGAACACTTCACTGATCAGGTTCTGGGAAAAAGAGTTTGATATCATCAAACCCAAAAAGAACAAGAAGGGTAACCGGCTCTTTACCCAGAAGGACATTGACAATTTCCACATCATCTATCACCTTGTCAAGCAGCGGGGGATGACCCTCAAGGGGGCCAGGAAGAAGATGCGTGAGAACAGGGATGACACGGAACACAATTTTGAGATCATCAAATCCCTGGAAAACATCAGGGAGATGTTGCTGGAAGTAAAGGAGAACCTCTGAGCGGAGGGCATGCCGCGTCCGGAACCAATCCAGAACCCATGATCAAGTTAAAAGAAATTACCGGCTACCTGGAAAGCCTGGCTCCGGCCTCATACCAGGAATCTTATGACAATTCAGGACTCCAGGTAGGCGATCCCTCCATGGAGATCAACGGGATTCTGGTCACCATGGACGTGACCGAGCAAGTGGTGGAAGAGGCGTCGAATCTGGGATACAACCTGATCCTCTCACACCACCCGGTGATTTTCGGGGGACTCAACTCGGTCACCGGAAGAACCGCACCGGAGAGGGTGATCAGACAGGCCATCAGGAACGACATCGCCATTTACAGCGGGCACACCAATTTTGATTCCATCCGGGAGGGAGTCAATGGCGCCATGGCGGACCGCCTGGGGCTGACCGGCCGGAAGATCCTGGACCCGGTGAAAGGAAAGCTAAAAAAGCTGGTGGTTTTTGTCCCCGGAAACCACCTGGAGCAGGTTCGTTCAGCCATATTTGAAGCGGGGGCAGGCCACATTGGTGCGTATGATCAGTGCAGCTTCAATGTGGAAGGGAAGGGTACCTTCCGGGGATCCGCGGAGAGCCATCCTTTTGTGGGCGAGAAAGGAAAAATGCACCAGGAACCGGAGATCAGGGTGGAGACCATCCTGCCGGACCACCTTACCGGAAAGGTGGTCGAGGCCATGGTCAGCGCCCATCCTTACGAAGAGGTGGCCTATGATATCTACCCGCTGGACAATGCGTATGAGGGGGCTGGGATGGGGATGGTGGGTGAGCTGGAAGATCCCATGGAAGAGGGGGTATTCCTGGATTTCCTGAAGGACCGGTTCAGAACAGGGGTGATCAGGCACTCGGCGCTCCTGGGAAGGCCTGTCAGGAAGGTGGCCCTTTGCGGAGGAGCCGGCAGCTTTCTGCTGGGCAGGGCCATGGCTTCCGGAGCCGATGTATTTGTGACGGCCGATTTCAAATACCACGAGTTCTTTAAAGCGGAAGACAGGATCGTGATCATGGACATCGGGCATTATGAAAGTGAACAGTTTACACGGGAGCTGTTTTATGACCTACTTATGAAAAAATTCCCTAAATTTGCAGTCCGTTTATCGGAAACAGATACAAATCCAATTAAATATTTCTAATCCATGGCCAAAGAAAACAAGAACGCAGAGGTTGCAGAAATGACAGTTGCAGAAAAGCAGAAAGCACTGTACGATCTGCAAAAGGTGGACACCGCCATTGATAAGATACGGATTCTCCGCGGAGAGCTTCCCCTGGAGGTTCAGGACCTTGAAGATGAGATAGAAGGGCTTCAGACCCGGGTTTCAAAATACGAGGACGACATCGACAGCCTGGAGAAATCGATCAACGGTAAGAAACAGGAGATCCTGAATGCACAGGATCTGATCAAGAAATATGAGGAGCAGCAGAATAATGTGCGCAACAACCGGGAATACGATTCCCTCTCCAAGGAGATCGAGTTCCAGTCCTTGGAGATTGAACTGTGTGAAAAACGCATCCGGGAATTCACCGGGCAGATCGAGGAAAAGAAGGAGGTGATCGATGAATCTACCCGTGTTCTGGACGAACGGAAGCTTGACCTGGATAACAAGAAAAAGGAACTGGATGACATCATCGATGAGACCAAGAAGGAAGAAGAGGTGCTGGAGAAAAAATCCGCCGATCTTCAGAACATCATCGAGCCGAGACTGCTTGCAGCCTATAAAAAGATCAGGGCAAATGCCCGTAACGGGCTGGCAGTGGTTCCCGTGGAACGCGATGCATGCGGAGGCTGCTTTAACAAGATACCCCCCCAGCGCCAGCTGGATATCGCTTCCCGGAAAAAGATCATTGTCTGTGAATACTGCGGACGGATCCTGGTGGATCCGGAATTGAACGAGGAGGAAAAGGATCAGGGCTGATCCATCCAGGATGGTTCCGCTTCTTCCACCCCCCACAGGTGCATACGGGTATCGGTAAGAAAACGCCTCATCCTGATGAAGTCCTCCTGTGATAGCTGAAGGGTGGCGGAGGTCACCGAATCAATGGCAGCGGGTACCAGCGTAAAGAAGGTGCCCTTTTTTGTTACCGGTTTATGGACCCAGACCGGGAGGTAGGCGTGGCGGGCAATCCGTGTACCGCTGGTGTTTTTTACCACCTCCATTTCAAAGACAATGCCTCCGTCCCTGTACCTGGAACGCTGGTTGGAGATGAAATTTCCCAGGGAATAGACCACCAGGTCCCCTTTCCCTTTTCCCTTCACCGGCTGCACCACATGCGGATGGGAACCGATAATGGCATCTGCACCGTTATCGAAGGCAAACCGGGCGATCTCCTGCTGCAGGTTGTTTTCTGTTCGTTCGTATTCGGTACCCCAGTGTATGGTAAGGATGATCAGGTCAGGTTCTGCAAGGGATGCTTTCTGAAGATCTTTCCTGATCAGGACGGTATCGATGTAGTTGACCATTCCCGGAATTTTCGCCTTCAAACCGTTGGTTCCGTATGTATAGGTCAGCAGGGCAATGCGGATCCCGCTTTTTTCCAGCAGGAGCGGATAATAGCGCTGCCTGAAGGCGGAATCCCTGAAGGTCCCTGTATGAAGGATTCCCCGCCGGTCAAGCTGGAGGAGGGTCCGCTTCAGTCCGGCATCCCCCCGGTCCAGGGCATGGTTATTGGCGGTGATGAGGATGTCAAAGCCTGCTTCCAGAAGGGCATCGGCCAGTTCATCAGGACTGGAAAAACGGGGATACCCTTTGTACGGGGGACCCGCCAGGGTCACTTCCAGGTTCCCGATCACCAGGTCCGCTCCGGAAAAGTAAGGTTCCAGGTACTGGAAACAGGAACGGTAGCTGTAACGGTCTCCACCGGAGGCAAGGGCTGACGCGATCTGGGAGTCATGACCCATGATATCACCGGTAAATACGATCTTTAATCTGGCGCTTTCCGCGTGCCCGGGATGATCTGCCTGGCCTGCAGTGGTAACGGCAAAAAAAAGGGTGATCAGTAAGAGCTCGTACCTGGTCATCAGGAGTTCAATCAGTCAGGATGTTTGGTTCACTCATGTTGTACGGATGGAGTGCCGGCAGGTTACCAGCTCCCCCCTGCACCGCCTCCGCCAAAGGAACCTCCCCCGCCACCGGAGAATCCTCCGAATCCTCCCCCGCCAAAGCTTCCGCTTCCGGAAGAGAAACTCCCCCAGCTTCCCGATGAACGGGATCCGGAGAGCATACCCAGGGCGATCCAGAAGGGAAGACTGCTCCGGCCCATTCCCATGCTTCTTCTCCTTCTGGCTCCGAATATCAGAAAGAAAAGGAGCATCAGGAAGAGGATGCCACCAATGGCAGATCCTCCCTGTGAACTGCTTTGCTTCCTGTACTGTTCGGCTGTGAACTTGCCGTCCAGCAGCGAGACCATCACATCGATGCCCGCATCCACGCCCTGGAAATAATTTCCCTGCTTGAATTCCGGGATGATCTCCCTTGACACGATCCGCTTGGCAATGGCATCGGGGATATATTCTTCCAGCCCGTAGCCGGTGGAGATGAACACGTCCCGGTCTTTCATATCCACCAAAACGACAGCCCCGTTGTCCTTTTCCGCCTGACCCACCTGCCATTCTTCGCCGATCATGGGGGCCAGCATGGATGCCGGGTATCCGTTATTCTCATCGATGGTAACCACAAATATCTGGGTGGAAGTCCTGTACTCCAGTGCATTCAGCTTCTGATCCAGCCGGGAGGTCTCCTGCTCACCGAAGATGTCTGCATAATCGTTTACCCATGACTGCGGATTTGCAGGGACGGGCAGATCCTCCTGGCCTGAGAGCATTCCGGGAACCAGGACCAGGATCCATATAGCCAATGATTTTGGTAACTTCATCATGATTTTTTTCCAAATGATATTTCGTCCGACAGCTCATTCACATCATCAGACTGGTAGGGGAAATGTTCCTTCAGTTGTTCACCGGCCATGAGGATGCCTTTCTGAAGCCCCACGGCGAAATTCTCTTCCTTGAATTCAGCCTCCACCTGTTCCTTGATCTTATCCCAGAAATCATACCCCGTAACAGCATTGATCCCTGCATCTCCCAGAATGGCAAACTTACGGTCCTTGACCGCCAGGTAGAACAATACCCCGTTACGCAGTTCGGTTTTGTGCATCTTCAGTTTGGCGAACCACCAGGCAGCACGGTCCATCACATCCCCCTGGCAGTGGTTATCGATGTGTACCCTGATCTCACCCGAGGTATTGGTCTCGGCTTCCGCCACCGCCGCCTTGATCATTTCCTTTTCCTCTTTCGTAAAGAAGTTGATAGCATTCATGGGTATAAGCGTTTTTAGAATTCAACGGTGGGAACCGTTTCGGTTCCCGGTGCCGCTTCAAAATAGCCCTTTTGATCCAGCCCGGAAATGCCGGCAATCAGGTTGGCGGGGAATTTCCGGATGGAGGCGTTGAACTGCCGGACCGTTTCGTTGAATTTTCGCCGTTCCACGGCGATCCTGTTTTCGGTACCCTCAAGCTGGGCCTGAAGCTCAAGGAAATTCTGGTTGGCTTTCAGTTCCGGATAACGCTCGACGGTGACTAGCAACCTTGAAAGGGCCGAGCTCAATCCTTCCTGTGCCTGCTGGAATGCGGCAATGGACTGGGGACTCAGGGTGGATGGATCCACATTCACACTGGTGGCCTGTGCCCTGGCCTCAATGACCTGGGTAAGGGTTTCCTGCTCGAAATCGGCATATCCCTGTACGGTTGACACCAGGTTCGGGATCAGGTCCGCCCGGCGCTGGTATACGTTCTCAACATTGGCCCACTGGCCTGAAATACCTTCTTCCAGAACCACGAAGCGGTTGTACCTGCGGACCCCCCAGAGGATCACCAGCAGCAGGACAATGGCGATAATAATCCAGGTGCGGTTTTTCTTACTCATTGCTGTTTCATTTAATGAATACTTGTTTCAATCTGTTCGCAAAATTAACAAAAGAAGCTACCGCTGCGAAACGAACGGCGAAATATCGGTAAAAATTCGATCGGCAGAACACCCTGCAGAACAATCTGCAGAACAATCTGCAGAACACCCTGCAGAACAATCTTTGCCGCCATGCTGTTATACCGTCATGAGCTACCCGTGGATCGTATTGTATGACGGATACTGCAACCTGTGCAGCAGCTCGGTCCGCTGGATCGTGCGCAATGACAGAAAGAAGCGGTTTACCTATATCCCGCTGCAGGATGACCGTGCCCGCTCCCTGCTGCAGGATCTGCCGGATCATTCCGGGAACGAAAAGGGAATCGACAGTGTGGTGCTGATCACAGGTAAAAGGGCCTATTTCCGTTCCACCGCTGCCCTCCATGTTGCTTCCCGCCTGAGGTTCCCCTGGCCCGTGCTTTCTGTGTTTTTCCTGGTGCCCGCACCGGTAAGGAACTGGGTATACGACCTGGTGGCCAGGAACAGGAAGCGGTGGTTCGGGGAAAGAACCACATGTTACCTGCCCTGATGCAAACAAATGTTGTAATTTTAACTCCGGAACCAAGCTTCATGAACCATGAACCAGGATCACTTCAAGGCGGCCGTTTTGGAAGGAATTCCCGACGACCTGCCGGCCGAAAAACCATATGACCCTGCACTGAACCATGCACCCGGGAGGAAAGACCTCCTCACTGAAGAGGAAAAGAAACTGGCCATCAGGAATGCATTGAGATACATTCCCCGCAGGCACCACCGCCTGATGGCAGGGGAACTGGCCGAAGAGCTGAAACGGTTCGGAAGGATCTATATGTACCGCTACAGGCCCGATTATCCGATCACGGCACGCAATATTGATGCCTTTCCCCACCGCTCCCGCCATGCAGCGGCCATCATGCTGATGCTTTCCAACAACCTGGACCATGCGGTGGCCCAGCATCCGGATGAACTCATCACTTACGGGGGGAACGGGGCGGTATTCCAGAACTGGGCCCAGTACAGGCTCACCATGAAATACCTTGCTGAAATGACCGATGAGCAGACGCTGGTGCTTTATTCGGGACATCCGCTGGGATTGTTCCCTTCCCACCCCGATGCGCCCCGGGCGGTGGTGACCAACGGCATGGTGGTCCCCAATTACTCATGCCAGGATGAATACGAGCGGATGAATGCGCTGGGGGTGACCCAGTACGGACAGATGACCGCGGGCTCTTTCATGTATATCGGTCCCCAGGGCATTGTCCACGGAACCACCATCACCATCATGAATGCAGGGCGGCTGATGCTTGGGACCGGGGAGGGGGGACTGGCAGGAAAGGTTTTCGTGACATCCGGACTGGGAGGGATGTCGGGAGCCCAGCCCAGGGCGACGGTGATCGCAGGGGGGATCTGCGTGGTGGCAGAGGTCAATCCCAAGGCCATTGCCAAGAGGTTCAGCCAGGGCTGGGTGGACGAAGTGTATGAAAAGCCGGATCCCCTGCTCAGCCGGGTGGAAAAGGCACGCGGGGACCGGGAGGCGGTCTCCCTGGCCTACCGGGGCAATGTGGTGGATCTGTGGGAATTCCTGGTGAAGCATGAGGTTGCGGTGGATTTGGGATCGGACCAGACCTCCCTTCACAATCCATTCGGCGGAGGGTATTACCCGGTGGGAGTGGAATTCGGTGAGGCCAGCCGGATGATGTCCGAACAGCCTGCAAAGTTCAGGGAAGCAGTGTATGAATCACTGCGCAGGCAGGTGGAGGCCATCAACGAACTGACCGGGAAGGGAATGTTTTTCTGGGATTACGGCAATGCCTTCCTGCTGGAATCGGGGAGGGCCGGGGCAGATATTTTCACGCAGGATGGCCATTACAGGTATCCTTCCTATGTGCAGGCCATCATGGGTCCGCTGTTCTTTGATTATGGCTTCGGTCCCTTCCGCTGGGTATGTACCTCTTCCGATCCGGCCGACCTGGCCGCCACCGACCGGATTGCCAGGGAAGAACTGGAACGGATCGCGCTGGATGTACCCGCTGATATACGCGGACAGCTTGAGGACAACATCCACTGGATCAGGGAGGCGGCGAACCACCACCTGGTGGTGGGATCCCAGGCACGGATCCTTTATGCCGACTGTGAAGGAAGGATTGCCATTGCCAGGGCGTTCAACCGCGCCATCCGGGAGGGAAAGATCAGCGCTCCGGTGGTGCTGGGACGTGACCACCACGATGTCTCCGGTACCGATTCCCCTTTCCGGGAGACCTCCAACATTGAGGACGGCTCCATGTACACGGCCGATATGTCGGTTCACAATGTGATCGGGGATGCCTTCCGCGGTGCTACCTGGGTTTCCCTTCATAATGGTGGTGGAGTGGGATGGGGGGAAGTGATCAACGGCGGGTTCGGACTGGTGCTGGACGGGTCACCGGAGGCTGACAGGCGGCTGGAAATGATGCTGCACTGGGACGTGAACAACGGGATCGCCCGCAGGAACTGGGCCCGGAATGAAGGCTCCATGAAGGCCATCCGGCGGGAGATGGAACGGGCACCCCGGCTGAAGGTAACCCTTCCCCACCTGGTGGACGATGATATCCTGGAAGGGTTGTTCTGAAGGGACCGGGAATAAGGCACCTGACGGAACGGACCGCAGGGAGTTTCGTAGTGCCGGTTACCGGTCCCTTCAGAATTCCCCCTCGTTCAGCATGACCAGCATGCAGCTGTCCAGCGGGTCAATGCCTTCCCGGTCAAGACGGACCATGAATTCAGGATTCACTGTGCCGGGATTGAAGATGACCCTTTCGGGCCTCAGGGAGATGATGTAATCGTAATAGTCAGCCTGCCTGGAAGAACCGATATAGAGGGAAACCGTATGCACATTGTCAATACGGGGCTTGCCCACCAGGATCTCATGCCCGGCGATGGTCCCTTCCCGGTGGCCCACCGGAACCACTTCATGCTTATGGCGCATGAGGCTCTTCACTGCCTTGTTTGAAAATCTGACCGGATTGGGACTGGCCCCCAGGACCACCGTCTTCTTGCTGTTCAAGATCTGCTGTTATTCAGGGAACACACAAATATATGGTTTATGACAGGGGATGGATCAGTACCACGGCATAAGCACAGATCCCTTCCTCCCGGCCGGTAATGCCAAGCTTCTCCTCGGTGGTGGCCTTGATGGAAATTGAATCCTCATCCATCCCCAGGTGGTAGGAGATCAGCCGGCGCATTTGCGGAATATATGGATTGATCTTCGGACACTGCAGGCAGACCGTGGAATCGATGTTCTCCACCAGGAAGCCCTTTTTGCCGAGCAGATCGCAGGTTTCACGCAGCAGGACAGTACTTTCAATTCCCTTGTAGGCAGGATCGCTGTCAGGAAAGTGTGTCCCGATATCCCCGAGTGCTGCAGCTCCCAGCAGTGCATCGCAAATGGCATGCAGCAGGACATCGGCATCGGAATGACCTGCCGCACCTTTTTCATGGGGGATCTTCACTCCGCCGATCCAGAGGGGAATCCCTTTTTCAAGCCGGTGTACATCATATCCGAAACCGATCCGAAAACCCATGGAAGACCGCTACAGGTTCAGGCTCTCAAAATCAAATCCCAGTGTGAACCTGAGTGTGTTGGCCAGGGGACTGTTCTGCCCGTTGGTGGGGACCAGGTAGGAGAAATCGAGGGCAAACACATTGAGCTTCAAACCAACCCCCACTGTAAAATATTTCCTGTTTCCCTTGCTGGCGTGTTCATGGAAATATCCGGCGCGGATGGCGAACTGGTCCCTGTACCAGTATTCCACCCCCGTGCTGTAGGCGATCTCGTTGAATTCCTCCATGAATACACTCCTGGTCCCGTCGGTCCGCT
>Ga0180432_10010639_pt1 | contig 10967 bp, 10 predicted proteins | sample SS_ome_10_FD_132414 | JGI IMG/M metagenome (GOLD analysis project Ga0180432, IMG submission 132414) | Hypersaline lake sediment archaeal communities from the Salton Sea, California, USA - SS_1_MS_2 metaG | ecosystem: Environmental > Aquatic > Non-marine Saline and Alkaline > Hypersaline >... | reverse complement strand
GTCATTCATGATGCCGTCCGCCGCTACGATCCCAATCACCTGCTCATGGGAGACCGATATGACGGCGACGGCGGCGTCGCGGACATTGTGCTCAAAAAGGCTGCCCCCACCATCGACGTGCTCTCGGTTCAGTACTACACACGCTTCGAGCTCATGGAGGCCGACCTCGACAGGTGGTACGATATGCTAGGCAAGCCCATCTTTCTCGCCGACTCCGCCTTTCATGCGCCCACCGAGCTTCTCAAGGTCGGCCCGGGTTCGAAGGTGTACGTCCCCAACCAGGCCGAAAGGGGAAAGGCCTACCAGGACTTCGCAACGCGGGCATACTCCAAGCCTCAGATAGTCGGCTGGCATTGGTGTGCGTACATCGAAAACCGTACCAGGAAGTCCGGGCTCAAAAACTACAGGGACGAACCCTACACGGAATGCGTCAGCCGTATGAAGGAATTCAACGAAAGGGTCTACGAGGTCGCCGCTGCCGCCTCTTCCTGAGGACGCCAGGCGTTGATTGCACACTTTTGATTGCTGACAAAGCTCCGCTCTGCGGGTCCTACTCGGTCAGGAAATCAAGCCAGTGCTTCCCCAGGTGAGCTCCATCCCTAAACTCGAAACTCTTGCTCCCGTTGTGGACTGCCCCTTCTCCCTCCGGCGTCTGGACATTCAGCGGCCTCGCACCGCAGTGGGTGACAGTGCATCTTAGGCGATCCCTGAAGCGCGTGTAACTCACCCCCACCTCGTGCGCGCCGATCCTGATGTCTCCCAACTCCGCGTGGTCCCACCCGGGCGGGAACAGCGGATCCAATATCATCGTGTCCTTTGCCGCATACCCCTGAATGCCGAGCAAGCGCCTGATCACGATATCCGCCCCCAGTCCTCCCCACCCGTAATTGAACGTGTTGGTGGAGTGTTTTCTGAAGGGCCCCCCTTCGATCGGATGGTAATTCTCTGCTGCCGAAGGGCCGAACTTCGCGAAGCTCTCGATGGTCTTCAGGGCGATCTCTCTGGCCACATCGTGATACCCGTACCTCACCAGGCCCTCGATCATCACCCAGTTTATCTGGGGCCACATCCTGCCGTTCCAGTAGCTTTGGTATTCGTCCTCCACGTTGAACAGCTCATGGTCCATGCTCAACGACGGAATGGGGTAGGGCGACCAGAACTCCTCAGGGTTGGTCAGCCGTGCGACCATTCTGCGAGTGTGCTCCCTCTCCGGAATGGCCGCCAGCATAGGAATCATCCCCCCGGGCGTCTTCACCTTGTGGGGAGTGTGGTCGGCCTCGTATCGATCGATGTACAGCCCCACTTCCTCATCCCAAAGGGTCTGAATCGCCTCGAACGTCTTCTTGGCCTTATCCCTGAATTCCTGCGCGGTCTGCTTGTCTCCCAGCAACTCCGCGAACTTGGCGAGCGCCAGCCTGCTTAAGTAGAAGTACGTGTTGAAGTCCGGGGACTGCATCGTCTTGCCTTCGTTGGTCATAGGGCTTGTCGGATATTTCAGTATCCTGTTCGGCAGAAAGCGGTATGAATTGTCCCAGCCGCTCTCGCCCTGATGGACGAGATTTATCAGGTTCTCGCTCTTGGGGTCTCGGTTTTCTTCAAGCCACTTGTCGAACTTCCGAAGCGGCTCGTAGACGGCCCTTACGAAATCCATGTCGCCGTCTTTCAGATATATGTCCCAGACCACCCAGGGGATCACGTTCGGATCCACGAGCTTCCCGAAGACGAAAGAGTTGATGTCCAAAGTAAACGGAAGCTGGTCGTCTTCAGGGATGTACTTTTTCCCCTCCAGGCCCTTCTCCTTGAGCTGCGCGCGGACTTCTTCGGCCACCTCCTGCCATAGCAGCAGGTTCTTGATGCCCGACTTGGGAAGCGGCATGTCATTCAGCCACTTCTCGTACATCGAGTGAAATCCCGTATCCCAATACCACTGGGGCAGCAAACGGTACTTCCCCAAAGATGAGAAGGGCCGCCGAAAGAATCCTCGCCCAAAATCGTACAGGTTGGCAAATGGCACGAAATAGGAGTGATAGAACTGCCTCTCAAAAAGATTGTCGCCGCATGTGAAGGTGGGTACCGCCTTGTCGAAGTACTCCTCCCACTCCGCCTTTCGACGAGCAAACGCCTGTTCCGGATCCCTTGCCACTTCCCCGAACTTGTGCAGGGCATCCTCGTAGCTGTCGGCGGATGCGGAAATCACGTAGACTTTCGTTCGCTCCTCATGCTCAACCTCCACAGCGTAACCCTCGAACTCAACCCGTGTCTTCAGACGAAACGCGGGCGGCGGCGCCTCCTCTCTATTCACATCTTGCCCTTTGCCTAAGCCTATTACCCGGCAAGTGTGATTGCTTCGTTCATCTATGTGGAGGAGGCCGCTTTCGAATTTCATCTCGTGCGTCCCGCGGGCGTTTCCTTTCAACACGACATCGAATGACAGTGGGCTCCGCTGTGCGGAATGTTTGTTGCAGTAGCAGAACGTCAACTCGCTCACGAACACGTCATTCCAGATCGTCTTTCGCTCGATGATGTCCAGCTCACGCCCCGCCACATGCCAGCTCTTTATCCTGTCCGGACGCCAACTAAGGTACAGGAGCCGATGGGAAAAAGGGCTCCCGTCCGCGCGTGCAAGCTCGATCACAAGGTCGTCGAACGCCAGCGTCAGATCTCCCCCGATGTTCTCTCCGTTCCAGTAGTTCAGCGCTCCGCCCCCCAGGTCAAAGCTGTAGGAAGTCAGCCGGTTGCCGGAGATGTCGGCTCGGTCGCCCCTTTCCAGCAATTGCAGTACGTCCATCCTTTTCTCCTTCGTGCATCGGAAATGTGAGGCTCTCTCCGCGCGAGGAAGCATTGTAAACGCCTACGCCCGAAGATTCAAATCCTGGCGATTGCATCAGGCAGCGCGACGAGACCCGGCCCTCGCTGTTTCTTTCCCTCAGGCGTCCCCTCCGGCCCTGCTGAACCCGGCCAGACGCCGAAGTGCTGTGTCTTTCTCCGTTCGCTCGATGCGGGAGTGGTTGATGCTGTTCCGGAGAATGTCGACGGAGCGATCGTACGTCTCTCGGTCCACGGGGTACGGTATACCGTCCTTCCCTCCGTGCGCGAAGCTGAAGCGCGCCGGGTCGCGGAAGCTCACGGGAGCCCCGTGCACCAGCTCCGCGATAAGCGCCAGCGCCCTCAACGTTTTCAACCCCACTCCCCGCAGCCCAAGCAGCGTCTGGAAATCTTCCGCCGACCGCTCATAGGTCTTCGTGAGAGTCTTGTGCAGTCGATCCGGGTTGATGTCGCGGACCATGATCTGATGCCGACGCGGGAGCTCCAGGTGTTGCAGCCTCTTGAGTTCCGCCACCAACTTGTCAGGCTTTTCGTTGGAGAGCTCTGTCGACACTTCCCGCGCCTTCGCCGATTCCCGAGCCACAAGGTTCAACGCTTCCCCCTTCATGTCGCAGCAGACGGCTTTGTGCGGCTCGCACACGAAGCTTTCAAGGTCGTCGATCAGCCAGTGGTACCTTCGCGCCATTCGGGAGGACTCGTTCATTCCCTGCTGCACCACCGCCCAGCTACCTTTCTGGGTGAAGAGGAAGCAGTGGTGGTAGATGGAGTAGCCGTCCTGGACCGCGGCGCTGTCGACCTTTGCCGACATCCGACTTGCAAAGACCAGCGGCTCCGGATCGAGCGACAACTTATCACAGTGCCTTGAGGTCTCTTCAGGCGTCTTACGCGACGCTCCTCCTTTGCCTCCGGCTACGTAGAGCCCCAGCCCCTCGCCGACTCCCTTGAGCCCTTCCTTGAGCGCCGCGCAGGTTGTCGTCGTCACCCCGCTCGAATGCCAGTCGAACCCCAACACGCATCCAAACGCTTGGAACCAAAAAGGATCGGCAATCCGCCGGAGCACCTCTTCGGGGCCCAGGTCGGACACCATGAAAACCACGATCTCCCGCGCAAGCTTCTTCATCCGGTTGAACAACCAACGCGGCGCGGCTCCATAATGCAACGGAAGATTCGCGGTTCCCGTCTTCATTCGTCTGGTCCCGTCCCGGTGCTCGCGCTCTTGACGTCGTAGCCTAGCTCTTCATACATGCCGTCGTAGTAGTGGATGTATGTGGGCTTCCGCATCTCCTCCCTGTATCGCTCCAGGACTTCTTCGTTGACTTCAATTCGCGCGTCGCCCCAGTTGCTCCACCGTTCGTAATTGGCCCAGTCCCAGTTTATGTAGCAGAATCCCTTGATCTCGTTCCTGCTCCTTACCAGTTCGAAGTACGGCTCGAACCAAAGTCTCCAGCTCTTCTCCCCATCGAGCACGCCGATGTTCCTGGGCGTGGACTCGCATATCATCACCGGCTTCTTGTGTTCGATCGCCGCATCGAGAAACCGGAGCGTCGGTCTTGAGATGATTTCTCTTGGCATGAATATGTCGATCCCCCACCAGTCCACGTACTCGTCGCCGGGATACCATCGCATGAAGTACTGGTTGCCGCCGCTGGCGTAGCACCAGATGAATGCGACATTGTCGGCCTTCTCCTCTTTGAAGAGGCGGTGAATTCTCTTGAACGCCTCAACGTACACGTCGGGATCGTAGCCGTTCCAGTTGCCGTTGAATTCGTACCCAGGGCGCAAGAAGACCGGCCTGTTCGTGTCTCGCAGGGCCCTGGCCATCCTCCGCAGGCCGCTGTCAAACTCGCCTTTCACCAGTCGGTCCTGCGCCCGGCCGTGCGGACCCTCGCCCGCGAATGACAGGCCGATCTGTGGAATCAAGAGTGGGTAGTTATCGAAGTATCGGTCAAGTTGCTTTTGGACTGAATCCAGTTTATGGGCTCCGAAATAGATCATGAACACCGCCGGTTGCGTGCCCGGAAGGGCGTCCCAATAGCGCCTGAACGCGTCGGGGCTCTGCCCGGCCCCATGCAGCACTCGGCTGTCCGGGGGCTCGAACTTCGCCCCGAAATACCCTAGCGCGGATGATGTCGCGGCACAAATCGCAGCCATCCCGAAAACGGCAACCAGCTTCGTCCTCACAGTCAACGCCGGCGCTCCTCCTATGAACCGGTTGTTACTCGGGAGTGCACTGCACAAGGACCTTCAAACCCTCCTTCTTGACCGCCGCCAGCTCGAACGCGTCGTTTATCTCCTCCAGCGGGAACACGTGCGTGATCAGCTTGTCGCCATGCAGTTGATTCCGCCGGATCATCTCCAGCGTTCGCTCTTTTATCTCACGTGAATAATCCCTGCACTTCAATCCGCGAATCTCGAGCTGCTTGTGGAAGATGTCCTCCACCTCGAAGTTGTCGATCGTCTCGACGGCCCTCGCGTAGATCCCTATCCGCCCGAATCGCCTTGTGACCTTGAACAATGACCGGATCGGCTCCGCCCGCGCCGTCGTGTCGAATGACAGAGTCGGCCCTTCGGGAATGAGCCGCTTGACACCTTCCGCTATCGGCTCCTCCGACACGTCGATCGTTCCCGTGGCTCCCAGCTCTCTAGCCGCACCCAGCCGCCACTTCACTATGTCTCCGCACACGATGGACTCGCAGCCCTTCTCTCTCAAGTGTTCGACAATCATCAGTCCGAAAGGCCCGGCGCCAAGAACCAGCACCTCGTCCTTAGGAGAAGCCCGCATAATCTCTACCGCTGACAGAGTCTCAAGTCCTGCCATGGCGAGAGCCGCGTGCTTGGGTGCTATCCCTCCTGGAACCTTCACCAAACCGTCCGAGGGGATTGCGCGGTACTCGTAGTAGCCGCCTGCCAGAACAAGGTCTCCCTTTTTGAACCCTCCGGCTTCCGCTCCGACCTTCTCAACGCGCCCCACGGCTTCGTGTCCGAACGGGCCTACGGGGTAGTTGACCTCGTGTCTGTAATGCGGATACCCCGTGGAAATCCCCAGGTAGCCGGGCAACTCCGAACCGCAGACGGCGTTATAAAGCACCCGCACCAGCACCTCGTCAGCCTTCGGCTCCGGGGATGGCACTTCCTTCAACTCCACCTTCTTGGGCCTCGTAATGAACGCAGCACGCATCGACTTCCCTCCATTCTTGGCAGCTTCATCGTGTTTGCGAGGATGGGATTATATGCGTTCTCGGCCCCGGAAGATAGTGCGCTCACACGGCCGCGAGAACCCCCTGAACACGCAATTCTTATGTTGAAATAAATAATAGTTGACACATAGCCCAGCCTGAACTAGAATCGCGCAGCAGCAGGAAGAAAGCTTAAGTAGGAGGTAAGATATGGCAATATTAGTGTCCTGCCCCCGCTGCGCGAAGTCCCTCAAGCCGGTGCGGCTGGCCTGCGCAGCCTGCGGCACAACGGTCGAGGGCGATTTTGAGCTGCCGGAGTTGGCTACGCTGCCTCGGGAGCATCAGGAGTTCATAAAGGTGTTCCTTTTGGCCAGAGGGAACATCACGGAGGTGGAAAGGCTCTTGGGTGTGTCATATCCGACTGTCCGAAACCGTCTCGATGCGGTCCTGCAGGCACTTGGCGCGCCGGCAAAGGCTCCGACCGGTGCGGCCGCGGCAATTCTTGCGAAGCTCGAAGCGGGTGAAGTATCGGTCGATGAGGCGTTGAAGCTTCTGAAGAAGTAGGAGGGTAAGAAGATGTCCGACGAGCAAATGAGGATCCTTGACATGCTGCGGGAGGGGAAAATAGGCCCCGAGGAAGCTGAGAATCTCCTGAAGGCAATTTCGTCGGGGACCGGGAAGAAGGAGCGCGATTCGCAGTCTGTGTTCGAACGGGTTACGAAAAAGCTGGGAGGGATGAAGGTTTTCCCGGGGGCCGCTAGATTTGACGAGGAGGCGAATGTGCACGGGCCCCTGACGATCGGGGGTGGAGCGAAATTTGAGAAAGACGTAGGCGTCAAGGGGCCTCTCAGCATAGGCGGGGGGACCACGTTCCAGGGGAACGTAGATCACTCAGGGGCGTTTAATTGCGGTGGCAGTGTCAAGTTCGAGGGAGAAGCCAAGGTCCGCGCAGACGGCATGAACGTCGGGGGCTCTCTCAAGTTCGCCGACAGAGCAGAAGTCTCCGTCAGTGACAAGATCAGGGTCAAAGGGGACCTCATTCTGGAGTCTGGAGCGCAGCTTTCGGTAACGGGCGACATCGTGGTGGACGGTCAGGTGGTCGACAAAGGCAGTGTGTCTGGAACGAAAGTCCGGACTGCCGAGAAGTCCGAGGCCGCGAAAGAAGAGGAAGACTAGAAATGGACGATCTGCCGGAGAGGGAAGTCCGGAAGTTGCTCGACGAAGGCAAAGTCACATCAGAGGAAGCAAAGCGGCTTGTGAGCGCGATCAGGCAAAGTATGCCGGACGAAGACCGGGGCGTAGGATTGGCTCAATGCGGCGGGCCCGGCGGGAGCGCTCATTCCGCGTTGCCTGACACGTGGCGTCCGGTCACTCCGACGAGGATCGCCGCCAAGGGCGCTGGGCTCCTCGTCGCCGGCGGGTTCATCGGAGCCGGGCTTGCCGTCGGATTCATGGGATTGGCCCTCTTGGGACTCGGGATCCTGCTGTTGGGCCTCGCGGCTGGTATCATCTTGTTTCCGTTCGCCATGCTCGGCCGCGCAGCGGCAAACAAGCTCAGACCGAAAGGCTCTACTCCGGGATCGGAGAGCGAAACTCGGCGGCTGAGAGAACTTCGCGCAATTCCGCGCAGACTGCCCAGAAGAAGGAGGCCTGTCGATGGCTCGCGAGGAGGAAATGGAAATTCTGAAGATGCTGGAAGAAGGTAAGATCAACGCTGGAGAAGCGGCGAAGCTGCTCGAGGCCGTCGGTGGCGGCGCGGTAGGAACAAACGCTCGCGACGAGCAACCCCAAGCCTCCGAGCGCGCGCGCTGGTTTCGCCTCCGCGTGACCGAGGCGGGTGACGCGAAGGTGAACGTCCGCATCCCGCTGTTCTTCACGAGGTGGATGGGCAACAGCGTCACCCGGTTCATTCCGCCAAAGGCGAAGGAAAAGATGCGGGAGGCCGGCGTGGAGCCCGAAACCATCAGCGAAACTCTTGCCGAGCTTGGAAAGGCGGGGAAGTGCCGGCTGGTTGACATCCACGACGACGACGATCACGTTGAGGCGTGGCTCGAGTAGCCTAGAATGCCGCCGGTCCTTTGTTCAAGAAAACCGGTGGCAAGTGTAGTGGATGGCGAGTATAAGACCGGGTTAGGCATTCTGCCCCGGGCAGGTGACGCACAAGGAGCCGCGTCATGCGAGAGAGAATGGAAAACGCTTTGCGGAAGAGCGACGCCGAATACGCCGAAATCCGCCTTGAGGAAGTGACATCCTCCTGGGTCGCTTTCCGAGGGGACGAACTCGATAGCGTGGGTTCCTGCCGCAACGTCGGAGGGATAGCGAGAGCCTTGGTTCGCGGCGGCTGGGGGTACGCAACCTTCAACGACCTGAACGACTTGGAGACCAGGGTTGCAGAGGCCTGCGAATCGGCCCGCATCGTGGGAAAGGAAGCCAGCAGTTTCGCTGAAGTCGAACCTGTCGTTGACGCGACCAAAGCCGTGCTCAAGAAGGACTTCCGCGCCGTATCTCTTTCTCAGAAGAAGTCCGTGGTCGAGGACTACAACCGTATCGTCCTTCGCAAACACGATAGGATACAGACTTCGGATGTCGGGTACAGTGACAGCTTCAGGAAGGTCTGGTACGCCAACACGGAAGGAACGTACATCGAGGACGAGCGGCCTGACGTGACGGTCAGGATATCCGCAACCGCCCGAGACGGTGACAACGTGCAGAGGGGCTTTGAGAGCGCCGCCGGGGCCTCGGGATTCCAGGTCGCCGAAGGCCTGCACGAGAAAGCGGAGAACGCGGCAGGTCGAGCAGTCGAGCTCCTTTCAGCTCCTTCCGTCAAGGGCGGCAAATACACCGTCATCGTTAACCCCCGCCTGGCGGGCGTCTTCGCTCACGAGGCGTTCGGCCATCTCAGCGAAGCTGACTTCGTGCACGAGAATGACCGCATGAAAGACCTCATGACTCTGGGCAAGAAGTTCGGTCCTGATTTACTTGACATCATCGACGACGGAAGCCTGCCCGGCCGGCGAGGTACCCATAAGTACGACGATGAAGGCGTCAAGACGCGCGAGAATTACCTGATAAAGGACGGGGTGCTTGTCGGGCGGCTCCATTCACGAGAGACCGCCGCAAAGATGGGGGAGCGGCCTACAGGGAATGCCAGAGCCGTTAGCTACCCGTTCCAGCCCGTGGTCAGGATGACCAATACTTACGTCGACAAAGGTGAGTCCCGGTTCGACGACATGATAGCCGACGTGAAGCTCGGCCTGTACGCAGTGGACATGGTAGGCGGGCAAACGAGCATGGAGATGTTCACCTTCTCCGCCGCCTATGGCTACATGATCAGGAATGGAGCCGTTGCCGAGCTTGTGCGTGATGTCGTTTTGACCGGTAACGTTTTCGAGACGCTGCACAACATAGACATGCTCGGCGACGAGGTCGAGTGGCCGTCCGCAGGTGGCGGCTGCGGGAAGGGCGCTCAAAGTCCGCTCCCTGTGGGGTTCGGCGGCCCATACGTCCGCATTCGCAACGTGGTGGTGGGTGGAAGGTGATGATAGCAGGCAAGCTGGTCGAGAAGGCGATGGCCAGAGCTGAAGGAGCCCAGGCCTCTTTCGTCAGGACCGAGTCCAGCAACATAGCATTCGAAAACGACAAGCTCAAGTCGGCGCGCTCTTCTCAAACCACCCATCTCGCCGTGAGGGTTGTACTGGACGGAAAGATTGGTTCCTGCAGCACGACTGATTCGAACGACATCGACGGAGTGGTAGCCGGGGCGGTCGAAGCGGCGGAGTTCGGCAGCCCGGCACACTTCCAGTTCCCCGGCCCTCGGGAAGCTCAGAACGTGGAAGTATATGACGACGCCGTCCCCCCTGTTACTAGGGAGGAGATGGTAGTCGTGTGCCAAGAGATGCTTGAATTGATCAAAGGTTTCAACTCAGAGATATTAGTCAGCGCAAGCGCGGGCAAATCTCGTTCGCAAGTCGAGTTCGCCAATTCCGCGGGCGTCGGGTTCACGACCGAGACCACTTCCTTCGGGGGTGGTGTTTCGGGCGTCTGGGTACGGGGCACGGATATATTGTGGGCCGGTCATGGCCACAGTTCGAAGAAGCGTGAGCTGGACCACCTCGCCCTCTCTCGAAAGGCGGTCGATCTATTCCGGATGGCCCAGAATATCGCCCCTGTCCAGTCCGGTGAGATGCCGGTGGTATTCTCTCCGGAAGGGATGCACGTGCTCCTCCTGTCGCTTCGAATGGGGGTTAACGGCAAGAACGTTGTGCTGGGCGCGTCCCCGTTGAGAGGAAAGCTGGGCCAACAAATTGCGGATGCCAAGTTTTCCGTCACGGACAACCCGCTAATCGAGTATGCCGCTGCCAGCAGCAAGTACGACGCCGAAGGGGTTCCGCGACAGGTCACGCCGATAATCCGAAACGGCGTGTTGGAAAATTTCCTTTATGACCTGGACGCTGCCGGCCGGGCATCCGCGCAGACCACGGGACACGGCATCGGCTGTTCCCCCACAAATCTTGTCATCGGTGAAGGGGACACCCCCTACAAGCAGATGATAAAGGATACAAAAGAAGGCTTGCTGGTCCACAGCGTGATGGGACTGGGGCAGGGCAACCCCATCAGCGGCGAGTTCTCCGTCAACGTCCAGCTCGGATACAAGATACATGACGGCGAGATAACAGGCCGAGTCAAGGATGTAATGCTTGCGGGGAACACCTACGACGCTCTAAGGAACGTGGAGGCCGTCGGCGACAAGGCGGAATGGGTGGGAGGAGCGCTCCTGGCTCCGCCGATAAAGATCGGCGCTCTGAGCGTCGTATCCGATTAGGTCTCGCAAATTCCTCCCGTAACGCCGGCCCTCTTGCCTACTTCCCTGCCTCCGCAGGCAACTCCGCCGCAAGCATGCCCCTCAAACGCGCATACGCCCTGATGGCTTCCACAATCAGCCACAATTCCAGCGCGAGTATCACC
>Ga0180432_10010638_pt1 | contig 10968 bp, 4 predicted proteins | sample SS_ome_10_FD_132414 | JGI IMG/M metagenome (GOLD analysis project Ga0180432, IMG submission 132414) | Hypersaline lake sediment archaeal communities from the Salton Sea, California, USA - SS_1_MS_2 metaG | ecosystem: Environmental > Aquatic > Non-marine Saline and Alkaline > Hypersaline >... | reverse complement strand
TGGCGAATAGTCCTTTCCACAGTTTGGCACTCCACCGGCTCCCCAAACGGGCTTGACGCGGGGGAGCAGTTCGCCTATATTCCACTGTCCACAGAGGCAATTTATGACGGCAAAGAAGCAAGCTGAGCACGTCTACTCGGTCACTTTCTACCAGTCCCTCCTGGGGCTGCCGTCCCTGATGATCCTGGAGCGAACCGGGACGTCCGGCCTGAGCTGGGAACCGGTGATCTCTCAGCGCAAACAGGACCATTGCGAGATCATCTACGTTATGGGCGGCACCGGACGGATCGCCGTCCAGGACCGGTGGCACGATGCCGTCGCCCACCAGGTCTTCTTCATTCCACCGACGGTGCCCCTCGACCTGATCACCCAGGAGGAGAACAAGCTCGACCTCCTCTACGCCCACTTCCACATGCAGAACGACCACCATTTCAGGCGCAGCAGCGGCCCCGCCCCGCTCATGCTCCAGGAGATCGAATCCTACAACGATCAATCCTACGTGACCATGCTCGCGCTTCCCGACGACCTCGTCCTGCCCGCCGGCAACCCGGTGTTGAGATACCTGACGGCCGCCCTCGAGCTGTACGAGAGCAAGGCGCCCGGGTACTACCAGGAAACCTGCGCGCTGCTCCTCGTCGCGCTTCATCGGCTGTTCGGCGCCCTCATGAGCACCGTCTCGGAGGAAGCCACGGGCCCGAAAGACAAGACGATCGTCCTCGCCAGGCGTATCCGAAACTACATCAGCGAGCGCGCCGCCACGTTCTCGGGGCTGACCGAACTCGGCAAGGCGTTCCGCATGAACAGCCAGCACCTCTCCCGCGTCTTCAAGCGCGCTTATGGCGAGAGCATCGTCTCGTTCGCCAACCGGCTCCGAGTGGAACGGGCCAAGTTTATCCTGATCAACACCGACAACAACATCCGAGAGGTCGCCAGGAACAGCGGCTTCAAAACCACCAATCACTTCCAGCGCGTGTTCCGCGGCGTTGTCGGCCTCTCCCCGCTCGAGTTCCGCTCCGTCCGCTCCGTCGAATCCACGCCGCCCTTCGACTTCAGCAGCTCGCTCGACCGCCTGCCGGGGAAGACCTCCTAGCCCGTCCACAGGGACGACCGCTTGCCCAAGCGCTGCACCTGACAGAACGTCGTGGACTCGCCCTCCCGCGCCCACGATCCCCTTTGACACCGCCCGCCGCTTTCTGTAGGGTGCGCCCGGATTCACTGGATCGCTAACTCTCACAGCACGCCAGTCCCTCCCGGGGGGAGAAATCATGAAGAGACAAACGCTGATATCACTGGCCGCTCTGTGTGCCGTGGCGCTTGCCTGCGCCACGAGCGCCTGGGCCGACACCTTGACCCTCAAGGACGGCACCGTCATCGAGAACTGCTACGTCAAGGACGAGGGCATACGACTCATCGTGTGGAGGGCGCTCGAAGACGTCGGGACCTCCAGGTACGAGACCATTCCGCGTACCAGGCTCGAAGGCCCTCAAGCCATCAAGATCGAGCGCGACGACGACTGGGACGCCCACCCCGACAAGCCCGACCTCTCGGTGACCTTTATCGAGATGGACCCGAAGCTCGCCGGCCTCCATGGCCGCGTGCAATACATCAAGAACTTCACCATGCGGCCCGGCGGGTTCAAGGCCGCCGTCGACGTCGGCAAGGACAACTACCTCGAGCCCGAGAAGATCGTGCGGGACATCAAGCTCAACTACGACCCGGGCGAGGAGATCACACTGACCGCGCACGTCAGAAACTTCGGCTTCGCCGACGCGCAGCCCTTTGAATACGTCTGGCTCATCGACGGCAAGGAAGTCGAGCGCGGCAAATACGACAAGAAACTCGAGGAGATGGGCGAGACGACCTTCGAGCTGAAGTGGAACTGGCAGGACGGCTTCCATCACGTCACGTTCAAGATCGTCACCGACCAGCCGGAAATCGCCACGATCAACAACGAAGCCACCGACCCGCTCTGGGGTCTCGGATTGATCTACATCGTGAGCGAGGGGAGGTGCCAAGCCTGGCACCGGAACCGCACGGCGTACGGCACGTTCTCGTGGGAGGACTTCTACCGCTGGCACATCGACATTATGAATCTCCTCTTCCAGGCAAGTAAGTTCCCGTCCTCCCCGGACGGCATCAAGGCCAGGGTACGGCTCGACAGGATCATCTACACCGATGAACCGAAAGCGGCCGAACAACAGAGGCATTCCGAGGACGGCATCGCCTACGATCAGGGGGCGTGGGTATGGCACAACAACCCCAAGGAGGCCGAGACCGGCGTGTACTACCAGACCGACAAGGTCTGGCGCAACCGCACCGAGTGGTCACTGCCGCATGAGCTCGGACACCAACTCGGCCTCACCGACTGGTACTGGCTCGACGAGCCCGGCGTGGACTACCACGTCTGGCCCGACACCGGTGAGAAAGTCTGTCACTTCCAGAAACACCCCTACGCCATGATGCACTGGCACGGGCCGAGCGTCTACAACGAGGTGGATGCAGGCTACCTCAACCAGAACTGGAACAAGCCGAGGGGATACTTCGCCGATCACGCGTTCGCAATCCCCGACGAGAACTTCCTCCGCATAACGGACGTCAACGGCCAGGGCGTCCCCGGCGCCACGGTGGAGATATTCCAGCGCGGTGTCGTCGTGGACGAGACCAAGGAGCCCGGTAAGGACCACGGTGTCACGTTTTACTACGTCGTGGACGACGGCAACATGGACCACCCGACGTCGAAGCACCCCGTCATCGTCGGCCAGACCGACGAGTTCGGCGTTATCAGGTTGCCGAACCGGCCAGTGGTGGAAGTCAAGACACTCAACGGCTTCCATCGCAAGGCCAACCCGTGGGGCAACATCGACCCCAACAAGCCCGGCCTCATGATGGTGCGCGTTACCAAGTACGATCGCCCGGTCTATTTCTGGCTCGAGTACTTCGACTACAACGTCGCCTGGTTCCGTGGGCACAAGAGCAAGTTCGAGATCACCCTCAGGACCCCCTACGGCTCCGAGGACTCGCCCCCCGCGCCGGTCGAGGTGAAGGCGGAACAGCTCGACAACACCCACGTCAGAGTCACCTGGCAGTGGCGAGACCCGGCAATCATGGAGGCCACGTACCTCAGGAAAGCCATCGGCTTCCGCGTCTACCGCCGGTGCTCGAACCACGGCCTTAACGACCGGCCGTGGTTCGTCGTCGGCACGCTTGGACCCAAGGAACGAAAATTCGTCGTGGACCTCACGCAACGGCCGGAGGACATGTACTTCTTCGGCGACCGCAATCGCTTTGCGGTCTCGACGCTCGGCGAAACCTCCATCGAAAGCGAGCTCGTCGAGGCGCCCCCGCTGCCCAAGTAGCGCCCCTGTACGGGAAACCTAACGAGGCAGACTGCGCATGGAGCTCACACCGAGAGAACGAGTCAGGACCTCCCTCGAGTGGAAGGAACCGGACCGTGTCCCGATCCAGCTCTATGCGACGCCCGAGATCGACGCGAAACTCAAGGACTATTTCGCGGGCCGCGACGTCCTCGACGTGCTCGGCGTGGACTTCAGGACTGTGGAACCCGTATGGAGAGGCCCGACAAAGACGGACGGCGATGTCTGGTACGATGTCTGGGGCGTCGGTTACCGGGACCAGCAATATGAATTCGGCACGTATCCTGAGTCCTGCGACCTGGCCCTCGCCGGAATCAGCACCATGGACGAGTTCAACGCCTATCCATGGCCTGACATCGCCGACTATGATTTCTCGACGCTGGAAGAGCAGTGCGACCGGTATGCGCACTACGCCGTCTGCATCGGCGGCGCCGGCATGCCCGACATCGTCAACGGCGTCTCGCGAGGGCGTGGCATGGAACAGGTCATGATAGATATCGCCCTCGAGGACGAGGTCGGCATGGCCATCATAGATAAGCGCGTGGACTTCTATTACGAATATCTCCGACGCGGCCTCGAAGCGGCGCGAGGCAAAGTTGACATCGTGTGTCTGGGCGAGGACTGCGGCACGCAGAACGGCCGGCTCGTCTCGCCCGACGTGTTCGAAAGGGTGTTCGTGCCGCGGCTTAAGAAGTTCTATGACCTGGCCCACGAGTTCGGCGCGAAGGCTATGATGCACTCCTGCGGCGATACCCACGACATCATGCCGACGTTCATTGACATGGGTCTCGACGTGCTCGATGCCATGCAGCCGGAGCCTGCCGGCATGGACCCCGTGCGAATACGCAACGCGTGCTACGGGAAACTTGCCTTCTGCGGCCTCGTCAGCACGCAGGAGACGTTGCCGCACGGCACCGTCGAGGAGTGCAGGGCGGAGGCGCGGCACCGAATTGACGTCATCGGCAAGGGCGGCGGCTACATCTTCTCGCCGGCCCACTGCATCCAGCCGGACACGCCGCTCGAAAACGTCCTCGCCATCTACGAAGAAGCGACCGGCCGATCGCTCGCCTGAGGAATAGGTGAGGGCCCCGCCGGGCTCAGGGCACGACCTCGATCTTGTAGAACCGCTCCCCGACGCCCGCCGCCGACGTGTCGAGCCACTCGGTCTCGGCGCCGGCCGACGGCACGTCGCCGGGGACGGCCGTCCACCCGTCGAGGTCCTCGCTCCAATGGATGCGGTACACCTTGTGCGGCCGGCTCTGCCACCGAACGACGATCCCTTCGGCCGTCGCACTGACTTCCACAATCGCGAATATCGACGCGGCGTCGCGCGGGTCCGTGTCCGCTACCATCTCGTCGTGGTTGGGGCTGCCGTCGCCGTCGGGATCGCCGTCCGCGCCGTCGTCGCCCGTCCCCGAGCCCGGGTCGAGGCCGTTCGCGGTTTCCCACTCGTCCGGCATTCCGTCGCCGTCCGTATCGAGAATGGACACAGACGCCTGCGCCGTGACCGTCACGTCCACGCCGCCTTCCGCGTCGTCCGCGTCCTCGTATTCCACGGTAATCACGTCACCGTCGGAAACTTTCAGCGTGTCGAACCCCGTGAATTGAGACAGCGCCACCACGCCCTGGAAGACGCCCGAGGCGGCATCGGTCTCGTAGAGCGTCACGGCCAGCGGCGTCGGCTGTGTTGTGCTTGAGACGAGGACAATCGCGGTTTCGACGGACGCGGGATCAGCGTTCAGGTGCCCGTCCTTGACGGCGATCTCCACCGCGTCCATAAGCGTGTACACCTGCCGGTCCAGCAGCAGCACGCCGTAGCCGTACGGCTTCAGCACGTACACGCTCACGTCGTCCACGTACCAGCCCGGATAGTAGTACTCGATCGTCTGCTCGGCGCTGAGGCGGAAGCGGACGTTCGCCGTCGCCGCGCCGGCCGCGGCCAGCGAAAGAACCTCCTCATGCCAGCCCGCTTTGGCCTTTCCCGTGTAACCGCCGCCAGTCGAGACATTCGTCCAGTCCGTCCCGTTCGTGCTCACCTCGAAGTATCCCGTCCCGTCGTCGAGGCCGTACTCCTCGATATTGTACCAGTGCTTGAACGAGACCCGCACGTCGGCCTCCAGCACGATGGACGGACTCATAAGCGACGCGTCCACCGTCCCCGGATACGTCCCGTCGAGATCGGTCGCCCAGCAGTTGGGCGACGACGCAGCGGACCCGATCCCGTAACTCGGCGTCCCCTGCTCCCACTCGTCACCGGTGCCCGAGTGGGTCCAGCCCTTCTCGTCGCGGTCGAAATCGTCCCGGAACAGATCCTTCCGCACGTTGGTGTACACCCGAGACCCGCTCCCGCCGTTATCGTCCACGAGCTCGTTCCCGGCCTCGTCCGTTGACGAGATCTTCACGAAATAGCCCGCGTTATCGTCGAGCCCGTCAATCGCGATCGAATGTGTCGTGTCGTAGCCCACCGGACCCGTCGAGGTTGCGGTGCCCGTCGTCTTTCCGTAATAAACGCGGCCAAGGCATGCCTCATTCGTCGTCCAACTCACCTCGAAGCCGCTGTCCGACACATTGGAGAAAGTGAGGCCCGACATTTCCGGCAGAATCAAATCAACATCGGCCTGCGCCGTCGCCAACGCCGGCGAGCCGGTCCCGTCGTCCGCGTCGTTGTATTGCACTGTGATCGTGTCGGTAGGCAAAACCTGCAGCAGGCCATCCGCGATAGGGGCCGAATCATCGAGCGTCACGACGGCGATAAACCGCCCCGAGTTGGTGCCCGTCTCCGTGAACAGCGTGTCCAGGCTGTCGTGCGTGCTTGCGACCGTGAGCAGTATCGCTTCCGCCGCGTTCGGATCGGCGTTGAGGTGGCCGTCAATGAGTGTCACTTCGACCGGCGTGTTCAGGCTGTACTTCTCCCGGTCGAAGAACAGGCTGCCCTTGCCGTACTCGATCATCTGCGTCAGCGATACGTCGTCCACGTACCACCCGGCGTAGTAATAGAGCACGATCTCCGACTCCTGCGAATAGAGCCGGAACCGCAGCTTCACCGTCGCGGTGCCGTACGACGAGAGGTCGATCGTCTCAAGCGCCCAGCCCTCGCTGTTGCCCACGTATCCGTACGCAACCGGCGTCACGTCCTGCCAATCGGTGCCGTTTGTCGTCACCTCGACCCACCCGGACGCGTCCTCCAACATATACTCGTTAATGCTGTACCAGTGCTGGAACGCAAGCTGGCTGTCGGCGCTGAGCGTGATCCAGTCGCTCGTGAGCGACGCGTCGCAGTTGATCGGATACGGCCCGTCGAGGTCCGTGCCCCAGCAATCCGGCTCGGAAAACGCCGCCTCCAGCTCGAACTCCGGCGTCCCCAGCTCCCAGATGTCATTGTCCGATGAGAAACTGAGATCGCTCGTCTCGCCGTCGAAGTGGTTCATGGCGTACGTCCACGCCGCCTTCGTGCCGAACTGGTAGTCACCGGGCGGCGAGTCGTACGTCACGGAGTTCCCCGAGGTGTCTTCGAGAGTTATCCGGAAACTGTACAGCGCGTTGTCCTGGAGCCCCGACACCGCGAACGAAAAACTCCCGTCACCGCTGATCGACACCAGTGTGTTGTCATAAACGCCGCCCGTTCCATATTCGAGCGTCGCCGTGACGTTCGGCTCCGAGGTGAACTCGATCAGCGCCGCGTCGGAAAGGATTCCCGACACGGTCAGACCGCTGAGCGACGGCGTGCTCAGATCGGCCAGCGCCGTCACCACCCGGTCCACGTTGAAGTGGCCTTGGCCGTCGTCGAGGTCAACGTACGTCGCCGTGATCTCGTCACCGGCCGTGACGCCCACCGCCCCATCGCCGCCGACCACGCTGGCCGAGAGCGATATCGCGCCCGTGAAGATGCCCGTGGCGACGTCGGTTTCGGTCAAGACGAGCGTCTCGCCGCCGGGCTCCGAGTCGCTGCTGACGGTCACCGTGACCGTGTCGAGGGCGTTCGGGTCGAGGTTCTCGTGTCCGTCGACGACCGTGATCCACACCGGCGTGCCAAGGCCGTACGACTGCCGGTCCATCATGATCGAACCGACGCCGAACTCCTTGTAGGCCGCGATCTTGAAGTCGTCAACGTACCACCCGGCGTGCGGATCGAGGTCGTCGAACCACGTGTCCGCCCAGATCAGAAACCGAACCCGGATGCTCTTGTTCGTATACGGCGCGAGATCCACGGCCGTCTTCAGCCAGCCGAGGCTGTTTCCCTCGTAATAGCCGCCGGGTGTGACGTTCTGCCACGCCCCGCCGTCGGCCGAGACTTCGATGGTCAGCTCATCGCTGCCCTCCACCATGTCGAACCAGTGCCACACCGTCAGCACGGCCGCCTGGTCCAGATAGATGGCCGGGCTCACGAGCTCCTCCGTGATCCATGACCCGGAGAAGAAATCATCGTGCATGAAGTAGCTGTCGAGGTCCGTGCCCCAGCAATTCGCTGGCGAGTACGCCGCCGAAGGCCCGCCGGCATACGTGGGGATCCCGTGTTCCCATTGATCGAAATCGCCCGTGTGAGACCAACCGCCCGGGCCTGCTTCCATGTCGTCGAAAAAGATGATCGTGCCGTAGCCGGTGGCGAACGTATAAAGACTGCCGTCGTTATCGTCTTCCGCAACGTTGCCCGCTGCGTCCGACGACGCCACGGAGAAATAGTAGCGCGTATTCTCCTGCAGGTTTTCGAGCTCGACCGTGTGCGACGTGCCGGACACCCCGCTCGTCGCCGTCTCGCCCAGTGACGGCGACGTGCCGTACGAAACAACCGCGTCACACGTCTCGGACGTACTCCACCCGATCCGCGCGTGGTCCCTCCCGACAAACGTCGCCGCCGTGCCGCTGATCACCGGGAACGTCAGGTCCACCGTCGCCGTGTCCGTCACGTCCACGGGCCCGCCGCCGCCGTGATCGGCGTCGTGGTAGAGCGCCGTGATCTCATCACCGTCCGCGATCTGGATCTCCCCGCTTCCGGGACTCGACGTCGTCAGCCCCACCGGCCCCACGAACACGCCCGAGCCCGGCGACGTCTCGCTCAGCGTGATCGTCTCGCCCGTCGCGTCCGTCGTCGAGGTGACCGTCACCGCCTGCGTCCCTGCGCCGGCGATGTCCTCGTCAACCACCGTTACCGTCGCCGTCGTGTCCGCGTCGCCGTACGCCGCCTTGTCGAGCGCGATGTGGCCCGTGCCGCTTTTCCGACCGTGCGAGACCGCCAGGGCGTATGGCTGCGGCCCGAACGGCGTGTTCGTCGCGCCGACACGCACGACGTACACCCCCGCCTCGGGCGCCGCGATGTCTATCGTCTCCACGTTGTTCGTGTCGTCGGCGTGTGCGAGCCGGTTCGGGTAGTGCGTGGCGCCCCCGGAGTCAATCACGACAAGGTCGAGGTCGTTCACCAATTGCACTGCCGCCACCGGATTGCCCGGGTAGTCCGTGTACGCCAGCGTCACCCGGAACGCGACACCGGGACTTCCGACGACGAACTCGTAGTCTGCGCTGCCGCCCGTGCTCAAGCCGGGCTGCGCGTCCACGAAGCTCACCTCGTGCTCGGACGACGCGAAAAGCGACGCGTACAGGTCAATCCGTCCCCAACCCTCGGCATTGTTTGGCCGGTCCGTCATCTCCTGCTCCGCGCCAGTGCCGTACTGTCCGGGCACCATGTCGTAGGCGCCGTTCATCAACGCCGCCTTCACCAGCGCCGCGCTCGGGTTCGAAATGCCCGCCCGCTCGACGAGAAACTGACGCGCCACCGCCGCGCTGCCGGCCGCCGCCGGCGCCGACATGCTCGTCCCGCCCATGTACACGTAGTAGTCGTCGTACACGCCCCACGTGTTGTAGTCCGCGAGCGCATACCCGACCGAGTCCTGCGTGCGGCACGAGATGATGTCCGTCCCCGGCGCCACGAGGTCCGGCTTGATCCGCCCGTCGTCGCACGGCCCCCGGCTGCTGAACGCCGCGAGCCCATCCTCATTGTCCGAGATATAGTCGCTGGCGATCGGGTCCGCCTCGTACCCGAGCCACCACCACGTCAATATCGACAGCCCGCCCGACTCCCGCACGTTCTCCGACGCCCCCACCGCCAGGCAGTTCTTCGCCGTCGCGGGCGAGTACAGCGAGTCCTCGTCAATCACCCCGTTCGCATTGAAGTCAATGCCGTCGTTGCCCGCCGCGAACACGATCAGCATGTCCGGGTGGTCCCACATGAATTGGTCCACCTGCTGCGAATAGACCGAGTACCGGCCGCGGTCGGGCGACCCCCAACTGTTGCTGTGGATGCGTGCGCCGTCGTCGTAGGCTTGCTCGAACAGCGGAGTGAGGTCCGTCGGAATGCCTCCGACCGGATCGTTCTCGTCCACGTACGCCGACTGGAACACCAGCCCCGCGCCGTAGGCCGCCCCGCGGAACACGCCCGACGCCGACATCGTGCCGTCGCCGACCGCGATGCCCGCCACGTGCGTGCCGTGGCCGTGGTCGTCGCTCCAGTCGTTCTCACGCCCCAGCGCGTACGTTGCGTTCACCCGGCCCTCGAAGTCGTCGTGCAGCGGCGGCCCGTTGATGCCAACGTCCAGCCCCGTGTCGCAGATGCCCACAATCTGGCCGGCGCCGTCGAGCCCCTCGCCCCAGACCTCCTCCAGGTTCATGATGTCCGCCGGCACGTCACCCGTGATCGGCGACGCCTCGACGAGACGGAAAGGCCGGCGCGCCTCGACCCACGCCACCGACTCGAGCGCCGCGATCCGCTCCGGCCGAACGCGCGACCCGAGCCTCACCTTCAGATAATGAAACCGCTTGCCCGCGGCATATCCCTCCGGCCGGATGCCTTCCTGGGCAAGCGCCGCCAGCGTCTCCCTCAGGTTCGCGCTACGAAACACGAGCACCGTCAGCCATTCGGGAGCTTCCCCGTCCTTGATCTCCTTCTTCAGTGACGGCGACACCTTGTATTCGGGCCGGTACCATCCCGTCCACTGCACCGAATCCAGCCGCCGCAGCCCGGCCAGTTGCCTCGGCAGCGCTTCGACGAGAAACGCATCCTCCGGCAGGTAGGAGATGATCTTCGCGCCCCGTGCCGCCGCCTGCTCCCTGAACGCCTTCCCGGCGCCCGGCTTGAACTGGACGATGAAATACCGTCTCGCAGCGAGGCCGCGCGCTTGACCGCGCGGGACAGGTTCGGCCTTGCCCGTGTCAATCGTCGCCGCCTTGAGCCGGATCGGCGGCCCCGCCGAGGCGGAGCACAGCACCCAACCCACAAACAGAACGACGGATACGACTATCCCCAGACCTCGTCTCATCCTACACCAATTGCCGCAATTGCCATGCGCTCTGCTGAAAGCACCGGGCCCCCTTGTGCCGCTCGGCCGCGCGCAGGCGGCCCGTCTGACCATTGAATACCCCGCATACCGTAACTGCTTATTATCGCACACAAATGCCTTTTCGTCAAGGCCAAGAATGCCCCAGGTGGTGTCCATAGTTTTGTGTAATTTCTTCAGGGCGCGTGTTGTGTTTGGGTGTGTTCATGGTGTTCAGGCCGCCAGGGCGGCTTGGGTTTGCCTGTGGGGTGTGACGCGGTGTCGTCGGG
>Ga0180432_10010637_pt1 | contig 10969 bp, 10 predicted proteins | sample SS_ome_10_FD_132414 | JGI IMG/M metagenome (GOLD analysis project Ga0180432, IMG submission 132414) | Hypersaline lake sediment archaeal communities from the Salton Sea, California, USA - SS_1_MS_2 metaG | ecosystem: Environmental > Aquatic > Non-marine Saline and Alkaline > Hypersaline >... | reverse complement strand
CCGTTACACGTTCTACCTTAGAATTAATCATGAAAAGATCATCGATCTTGAAACCGGGATACTTATGTTCAAAATCTTTCATAGAGATACCCAAACTTGCTCATACATCCAAAGGGTTGAATTCAATCTCGGAAATACTATCTAAGTCGCCATCATAGCAGGAGTCTAATATGTCTTGTGACTTCTGATGCCGTACAATGGTTTCGTCATCTGATTGCATCAGGAAAACAGCCCCTATACAACATAAACAGGCTGTGAATAAAAGCACTACCCCTATGGTGTTAGAGTTTGGTTTAGCAACCATAATAAACATCCTGTTGCCATTTACTCTCCGCTAAAATACGAGAACTTGATACAGTGACTTTTATCATCTTACCTAACAAGGACATTGCCATCAATACCAATAGGTCGTGTATTGATTTCAACCTGAGTATCGTTAATGTTTCTATTTACTAGGAAGATAGCATCTGCCTTTGAAATTAAATCACAGAGTTCGATCACGTCAGTGTCATTGCCGTACTCACTTGACAGGTGCCGGGCCTTCGTAAGTACATCGCTCAGTTCTGCACCCTGTGCCCAGTAGCTATACCGCAGAATCTCAGCAAATTCAGTCACAGTTGCTGCTAATCTGAATGATGGGCTGCATGCCTTGAAGTCGGGCTTCACTTCCTCTGTGTTAAGGAGATGCTTGAACTCTATAAATCTTTGCGTGTCTGTGTCTTTATAACGAATGTTGGCCGTGGCAACACTTGCTTGCTTGTCTTCCCAGAGCTTCATCTCATACAGGGCTGTGGTAGAATGGCCAGTTCCCACTTCACCACCGTCCTGCCTGTCATCGCGGAATCTCTCATCAGGTACGTCGCGATTCTCATAGCCGATAAGCCTATAGCTCCGCACCACAGCCGGATTGAATTCTACCTGAATTTTGACATCCCGAGCCACTACGTCCAATGTGCTCACCAGGTTCTCGCCAAAGAGACGGGCGGCCTGAGCAATGGCATCTATATAGGCATAGTGACCATCTCCTCTGTCGCCCAGCTTTTCCATGAGTACATCATTATAGTTGCCGATCCCAAATCCCAAAGCTGAGAGGGTGATACCTTTTTGTGCTTTGCCCTTGACCACATCCAGGATACTCTCATCATCTGTATCCCTGAAGGGATTCACTCCATAGCTCTCAAAAAACATGGCATCCACTTTCTCACCGTTGGGAGGAACCACGGCTCCATGTGGAAGATGCTCACGAGCACGATGATTAGCAAAATCCAAACGTTCAGGATCCCAAAACTCAACCATAATAGCACCATCAGGAAAATCCGATTGGCAACTCAGCATCTGACTTCCAGAGGAACATTGCTTTTGCATAGCACAGCCAACACCTATGGTCATGAACAATGTACAGGTCAAAAGAACACAATTTATATATTTTCGTATAGCCCAATTCTTGGTGAAGTTCATGCTCCTTTTAAGTTTCATAACATTTACCTTTAGTGTTTGTATCTCTTACTTTGTTTTCATCTGAATTGCATTTGCAAGTATGAGTTTTCTACAAAAAATTTATATGTGCCATTAAATTAGTCTCTTATGGCCTACAGTGTCCCCACTTCGAGCCGAAACGTGATTCGAGGCTTAGGCCGAAGTTGTCCGGCCACAGGTAGTCTTCAATATGGATGCCTATAGAGGCCAGCATTTTTTGTACGAAATCCGTACAATCCCTGAAGCCAAGAATCCAGTTAGGATCAGTGAGCTTCCAGTCTTCGACTGCCTTCCTGATTTTACGATATTGTTCGCTTGTGATGGGAATAACTACAGACCGCGTATATAGATGCAGATTATCTTGCGCTAATTCATCACGGATACCGTCAGGATAGAATCCCCATGCTTCCAGGCAGCGTGCTTTTTTGTATTCAGGGTATCGGTTGTCACCTATCGCGATCATGGCGTGACCGGGTTTGATGGTTTTTGCACATGCCGGACGGGTAAGCACTATCAACTGGTAGGGCTTGCCTTTGGTTGATGTACCGGGCCGATTATCGTTCATGATTAATCTCCATAATCAAAAGATTTAATGTGTGGTATAGTATGCGGCGAGGATATTTTGGGATTCGTGGTGGATACAGTTCAGAGTCACTTTTTTACCGGGTATCAGGTTTTTCTGCATACATGTTTCGCCGGGTTTGAGGACAGCAATCTGACTATGACCCTCCTGAAGGATTTCGACAGTGGCTTTTTCACGGGCATCACTGGAGAGGCGCATGAAAAGAGCGTGCTTTCGACCGTTACTTGGTGTGACCTGCAGTTGAGTGTAAGGAGAACCTGAAGTGTCTGGCCAGATCCATTTGCGACGTATCCACTTGATAGTGTCATTATCTCGGGATAGAATCTGCCAAGGCAATTCTTTCCAGATGTCCAGACATCGTATTAGATATTTTACGCAATGACCATGGTTATCCTGCTGCCAGGCATATTTAAAGAGGTTTTGTTCGTTGATCCGGTTTTCAAAGGATCTGGACAGGCAGTTATAGACGAATCGAAGCAGGCTCGGCCAGTTTAGGTCGGGATCCTGAAGGCAAAGCGGTGGTATATCCAAAGTCTTAGTAATCTGGTTTATCAGCAGGTCAAAGGCTTGGCTGGACCATTGACAGGACCTGATGGAGTAGAGGGGCGGAAAGAAATAAGGATCAATGATCAGCCGCCCATTTTCAAAAAGTATTGACGCCAATGGCATATCAAAGTCGTATTTATTTGTGCTGGAGACTAGTTTTATATTGGCGTCAGGGAGACAGATACCGACCCGATCCGTTTTGTTTTGGGTGCTATCCGTTTTGACACTGATACCGATAAAGCATGGATTGTTCACTTTCACATGAAGGCTGTCTGCGCTGATCAAGTAGTTGTTAACAAGGGCAGTTAGGCCAGTGACAGTAATGCGTTGGTCCACGATATCAAGATGATCCAGGGCTAACACAGTATTGTCTCCATTTACCATATAGGCGAACAGTCTGCAGGGATTAACTGTACCGATCCGTTGCAGGATCATATTAAGGCTTTCTTCATCGAAAATTAAACCTTGTTCGTTAGAGCCTAATAATTGAAGGCCATATGGATCATGTTCGATGTTCATCCTGTTTTCTCCTTTGTTGTTTTATGATAGATACGTACGAACGGCAAATCAGTAGACAACAGATGTGTTGCAGGCTGATGAAGCTCCCGGGTATCAATATCCTCAGACCATGACAGCTCTAATGCCGGTGTGAACCGGTTGTTGTGCAGACAAGCCAAGCGTTTAATGGACAGAGGCGCCTGGCCAAGGGTTTCCCGCAACAGGTACTTGATTGCGCCTGCGTGGCCTCCTGAAATCGGAAGGCCGGGATAGACGATGCTGTGCCTGAAGCTAATACGACGGGCGACGGATGAGGAACCGTTGGGAGAAATGACGGTCCAGTGATGATCGCTGGTCTTTGTAGGCCGGTTGCTTTCGACAAAGATATGGATATTGGATTCAATGTCCGGGCAATGCCCATTTTGGGTGGTTATTTCTATGCGGTCATCGGGTTTTACCTTTCGGGAAAATCTCAGTATAGACAGCCCGTTCCAAATTGCAGAGGAATAGATTTTAACAGGTACTGTTGAAGATTGCACTTGTAATGGCAGGTTGCCGCGGCGCTGGCTTAGAAGGCAATGATCTGTCGGGCCACCAGGAGAGAGCCTGATGCCGTTTTGGATTCTTTCCTGTTTCCAGTCTGATCCAGTGATTGAATCTACACTTATCATAATGTTCTCGAGGTGATCGCCAACCACCCGAAGGCTTCGCGGGGGATATAGGGGCAGCGGTCCGGGTTGGCTAAGTTTGAACAAGGCAAAACGAGCCGGTTTATCAGTATGCGTAGATTCTGGAGGGCTGACTATATTCTTGTCGAAAGAGGCGATACACTTATCGATACCGGTCCATTCAGGGGTAGCGACGGGCTGCCACTCTGTTAGCATTGTCCGGATTTGGTCTCTATACTGGTCCGTATTTACCTGCTTGTTGAGCGGACAGAACGTCACTGAAGCCAAGCGTATGGGCGGGCGGATACCCCACAAGAAATTGTTGTTGAATGCTCTAATCGGCAGACCGCCTAAGCATGTGATGGCCATATTCACAGCGCACAGGGGCAGTTGCTTTGCTGCAAGCAGGGTATTTATGGAATTCAGATATATCCGAGTATCCTCACTGACCATTATTCTATGATCCTTACAAAATCCGTACCTGAATCAAGGTCGATGCCATTAGCCTGAAAAACCATTTTCTCTTCGCCTGAGCAGCTGGACGTTTTGTGAAACTTAGCCTCGAGCTGCTCAATCTCTGCACGAAGAGCCGTGGTGTTTAACGTCAATTGTTCAGCCGGATCGGCCAGATGGCCGGGTAGAGCTACGACCGGGCCGATATGCACTCCCCGTCCGGGCAGTAATGCAGTCAGCCGGTCATCGGTTTCAAGGGGCAGGTCGAGTTTGCAGGCCTTCAGCCCGGTCTGAATCATGCGACCTCGGATGATCTGCCCTTTACCGGGTCCTGAGGTTATTTTAAGCAAAGGACCACTTGGATCGGTTACGATTGTCTGGACCGGTCGCATTGTCAAAGCATGATAGGTTCGTGGAGGATCAGGAGCTTTGCAGAATCTTACCCAAGCCCGGAGTTTGTTGTCACTATAATTAAGATCGAATCTGTCGGCAATGCCTTCGATGTTTTTAAACCTAACGGTCTGTCCCAGTTCAGGCCATGTATGGTTGTTAATATAAGCCCAGTACCGTTGATCATTGACGGATTTCAAACGAATAGGATGTAATTCGAGTGGCTGTGAGCGATTAGGAGTACCAATACGCAGTTTGCCTTTTGCATTTCTCCAGAAAGCGGATTTGGTTTGACTGCAGATGGAGCTGATGATCTCCCGCGGGCAAACTCCATCGAGCCAGACGCCGGATACCTTCTGTTGATCTATTACCGAATCTATATCAGCATCGGGAGCAGAGGCGACAAGAACTTCGCTCAGGGGAATATCCTGTATGTCAGCAAAACCTTCATACCGAGGTAACCGGCTTTCGACCGGATCAGTCAATTGAAGGATAACCGGAGCACTGCCGATTATCGGCTTTGTGACACTTGTGACTACCAAGTCCATGCTGATAGTCTGAAACGTCAGTTTTAAGCGAGAGCCGTTGGATATGCCCATGGCTGTTTCGTTTGGAACAAGCCGGGCTTCACCACTTGTCCAGATGTTCATGCCCCAGATGAGGCTTAGCTGCCTGAGGATACAGGGTGTGTTACCCATTTTCAGGATTGGTGGCTTGAATGGATTAAAAGCATTTTCAGTCATTGCAGGCCGAGCCTCAAGATCTTGTGCTCCGGTTATCTTCACTGTTACAGGTCAGTCTTCCACGACTGTGTAATTCGGAGGAGTGTTGGTAATGCCCTTCATCCAGAAATACCCGTTGCTGTCTTCCGGTAGACCGGCATAGAACAGCACGTTCTGGAACTCAACTTCACGGACTCGTGTTCGTTGTTCTTCACCATCATAGGTCTCAGTAACATGGTATCTCTCGAATTTGACTGTGAGACCGTCGTTATCGAGCCATTTTTCAAGGCCGGAGCCGATTGGGTATCCGATGCGAAATACGCATGGTATGATCAGTTCCTTGCCATGCAGGACACCCTTGGCATCTTCTTCGATGTCGGATTCGTGCCAGCCGAATTCAAATTTACACACCTTACCGAGTTCTTCGGATCCGATATGACAGACGGTTTCGTCGAATTGTTTCTTCTTCGCCATGATTGCTCCTTTACTTGTTACTTGCGGAAAGATTTATAATGCGAGAGATGGATCGGATCATCTTGATGTGTTCGACAGCTTCGACTATCCCGATGTCCAGTTTCAATCTCATTTCACGGGTCGTTTTGGTCAGCAGAGGTTTGTATGTAACACGGAAGTGAGGACAGTCCGAATACTGCCCCAGGCCTTCGTTGACGAGACGTTTAACAATGGCTTCGTTCTCGATCTCAGAAACACTGCCGGTTACAGAGCGCAGACTGTTAAGGAAAAACGTTCCGATGACGTCACTGAGTCGCGCTGCCCAGAGCTGTTCGAGACCTTCGATTGTCGTACGGGTTCTTGCTTTGTAGGGCGTGATCGACTGCCTGTCTTTCCAAAAGACGTTAATCCCGTATTCGGCAAGCGTTGCAGCATACTCTTCGGCCCAATACTGGGTAGTCAGAGAGCCTTCGTCTGCACCTCGGAGGGATTTTTTTTCTGCCTTGTAGAGGCCAAACATCGGCTGGGACATCCCGTAGAGATTCGATTCTGCATCGAATTGAGTATCCAGAAATGTTCGCACTCCGAGTGCGGATGCTGCACTTATCACAGGAATGCCGTTGCATGTCATCGCGCCCGCCCACACACTTTGCCTGGCGCCCAGTAGATCGGCAGTCGGGGGATTTTCCCGGCCCATGGCGATTAGGTCTTTGGGATTTGCAGTACGTGGCGTGACCCAGATTGAAACCGCCTTGCCCGAGTTATCCGTTGCTTCCAAAAGCCCGTTGATCCTTCCTAACGAGGTCACAGGGACAGGCAGCAGAATGCTGAACGACTCAAGTTCGCTATTCTTAATCGGATCCATGATGACTTCAGGCTGTTGGAGCGCTTCGCTCACCGACATCGGCACACGAATTATCATGGCACTGTTAAGTGTGCCGCGAGCATTTGCAGATACAGCGTAGACGGCCATAAGGCTCGCGAGACGTTCAGCGCCGATTTCCTTTCCAATGGCCTGGGCTTTACCGATATACTCGGCGGTAAGCTGTTTGTGATATTGGCCGGCGGCAACGATCAGATTTGTCGGATTCGTACTTTCACAGATATCGATGATAGCCAACGCGGTTTTCAACTGACTCAGGGTTAGGGTGTTACGCAGATAGCTATCGCGAATCAGCTTGCTCAGCACATAGTTGCTTTCTACAGCAACATCAAGTTGGGACAAAACCTGGGTGACTTCCTTGTTTTCCAGGGATTCGTCCGAGGCATTCTGCCAGTTATTGTCGACCTTGGTCAACTCACCGGTTACCTCTTTGATGGTGTTAACAGCCTTTTTACTTTCTTCCGCACAGAAGCATTTTGGATCCAACCGTTCGATTGAACCGGTCAGGTCGCACTGTCCGGTTATGTCCAGAACCGGTGCCAGCCGGGCTGGATCACTGATTGCACCTGTACCTCTTAGCCGAAGCTCGGTAATGCCTGACTGAATAGCTGTGGGTGTCGACTTGACCATTTCGGAGGCCAGATATTCGGCGATATCTGAGCCAACATAGAACGGACCTTCGTTCCGTTCAGGTTCCATGTTAGGAATGACTAACACGACGGTGGGCGGAGCCAGCGTTGGGATGCTTTCCCTGACGTCATCAATCTGTTCGCTTCTTTTTTGAATAGTCATCTTTTGTCTCCTAATTCATACGTTAATCGATTTCATCGACCGCAGATCACATCCGCTGAGCCGATCCTGAGTTTGGAAGGCTTGGCTTGCTTTACGGCACCGTGACACGGCCTAACCGGCATGACATCGTCACAGAGCTTTAGACTGTCATTCATAGTAACCGGTGGTTTATTCCCGCACAGTAGCCGCGGTCGCCCTTTTCGGATGAACTGGGCCTCGCATGTAAACGGCCGGACGCACTTGGGATCGCGGTGTTGGCTGCCGTTCTTATGGGGGATGCCTTCGTCGGCAAAGATTGGCCCGTCTGATCCGATATTCAGCTTGCTGTTTGGGCTTTTTATTTCAGCTTCAAAGGTCTGGGCAACAGCGGTGATGGTATTGGCAATCAGCTGTAAGTGGATATCGACTGTCTGGATTTTGTCTGCCATTATTCAGTCCTTCTTTGCGATAGCATTGGTTGTTATGGTCAATCTGGGTGGTGGATTCAATTGAGTAGCCCTGATGAGACCGCCAGTGGAATCATCCTTGATATCGAGATCGTGTTTTTCAGCTATGAGTCTTGCAATTCTCATGGCAAGCTGGGCATCGGGATCTTGCTCACGCAGTTGTGAGAATTTAGCGACGACTTCAGCCTCAGTTGCATAAGCCAGATATTCCTCGATGGGGAAGACAGAAAGACAATGCAGGATGCGAACCATTCTATAGCATTCGTTCTTATCCAGGTTACCGGTACGGACACCGTCGTTGAGGTATGTTACCACTGTTGAAAAGGCTAAAGTGTCAGGTTCAAGAAACTCAGCGGGGCTGGGAAGCATTGCTGCATAGATGAGCTTCATATTTTTTACATCAATAATTTTGAGGCGGCACTCGCTAGTGAAACTGGTTACCTGGATTACAAACAATTTGTGTCTTTTTAAATCCAGGTTTACTTTCTGAAGGATATTGTCAGCATCATTGGGATTCAGCCATCCTGAGGATACACATACATCAGGTATCGGCGTGTCAAGCAATCTTGTCATAGTCTCGTAGGGAATGATCTGTCTGTCACTAGGTCCTTCTAACTGGGTGATCAGACATTCTAACCAGGTACCCCACTTACTGTCTGTTGTTATGATGCCAATCACGACGTTCGGGTCAGTTAGTTTTCCCGCCAACTGCTTCTTAATTTGTTCGGCACACATATCCCGCGGATCCACTGGTATAGCGACGGCGTCATTGCAATCCGATACCTGCTTCGAGAAGGCATGTTGCGAAATTAATACTATTGCCGTGATAATCATCACAAGGACTAAAAGTGTCATCGGAATGACGAAAGCCGGCCTTAACTGAACTATGCAGCATGCTATCTCGTTCCAGTGGCGACTGAAATCACCCTGTTCAGGCCGAAACGGCTCCACCATTTCGGCCAGTCCGGGGTGCTTTTCACTCAAACCACAAAAGGCTTTGCTGTATCGACGGTGGTTCTTGAAAACCTTTCGCCGGATTTCATCAGCAGCCTGTTTACTGCCCCCGGCCGCTAAATGTGCCAGAACCGCAAGTTGCACTAAGTCGGCCCTGCCGCCGATACTGATCAGCGATGATTGGGGATTCCATTCCAGGGCCAACATCAGCTCAGAGAGAAATTCCAGCTTCGACTTTATGTTTCCTGGATCCGGCAGAGTCAGGGCAATACTCTGTCGGATTTCTTCAAGGCTAAGCCCCGGATCCTCAAGGCGGTCGATTACCGACTGAAGATTCTGGTTCTTGACAGTTCCATTCACAGCCCTGGATACAACATAATCTATCGCTTGTTTGACCAGGGGATGGCAGGTGCCTGCTGCGTCCAGAAGTTGATCGTATTCATTGATAGTAAGACTTTTACCTTCACGCAAAGCTGTAAGTAATTGAATGTTTGTTTGTTTGCTCATATCAAATCCTTTCATTGTTTTTTTTGGTTGGCACATCGTCTAATTGATCTTTTTGCTGACCTTGACGAAGGCTAAGAACGCCCAGGAGAAAAGCAGTCTAGGAAAAGCTGTTCGTATTAACGGATAAGCACCATCAGGCGAAAGGTTAAAGAGGCCCCAGACAATACCGATGCAGATCGCCAATTGAATGAAATGAAATGGCTTTAACATGCTCCTTTTCCTTTCTAGTTTCAATCAATACTTCCAAGTTAATCTGATCATGTTTTGCTGACTCGATTACCCATTAAGAAATGTAAAATCATATATATAAGCTCATTCAATTTAGCCTTTGGCAGCCTCTTGAATGTGATTTGGAATATCACAATATTAATTCTTCATTGAGTATTTAATGCCCATCATTCACAAGACAACCAAATAACTGTCGACCGGACTGTTTTCTATGACGAGATTACAGAGCCGCCTACTGAAGTAATGATGAAAATAAAACATCCTTTATCAATCCAAGCGTTCACATCATTGCAAGGCAAAAATCACCTTTGTTATCTTAACACACAAATACGTGAACTTCATAGCAGTGTTCGTGAATTTCTATGCAAGTTTTTGCATTAAATCGCCGATGAGTCGTAATAGTTTATTATATAAAGAGTTAAGGGGATATAAATGTTCACATATTTAGTCTTTAAGCAGAATAAATCCTCTTTTCACCTCAATTATTGAATATATTAGGAGTAGAAGAGCCTTATTCAGTATATACAATGTCTAACATATGTGAATTTTATTGCCATTATATGATTTTATATGTTGACAGAGTGAAAGTTATACTCTAATATATTGAAGTGTTGGTGATTATGCTTTAGAAAGTTGTTTCTTGGAGAAGATGATATGGGACCCATCTTTCGCTCTGCTGTTGAAATCAGGGATGGTCTTTTAAGATCCCTCAATGAAGAGAATATTTTAGATGCTGCAAGAACACTGCTTGGGCCGGATTACCTTAAGCCGTCTACAGTCGCGATGCGTAAGCAGCGAGCGTTATCAACAAACAAGACCGGGACCAGTGAACGAGGCTTGCCTGCGGCGATGATCGAAGGTGCAGCACTGGCGATGCTCTTAATGGAAAGAGAGAATCAGGGTAGAAGTGAGTTCGATAGGCTAATTCAGGAATTTCGTCATGATGTTAAACGTACACGTCTTTGGGCGGAGTCAGCCTGGCATGTGTTTTTTGTTCGTCTTCCGAAGAAAGGGTACGAGAGGTGTGATTGCGTTATTTGGAGATTCTGGGAGAAAATGCGCACGATCGACCGTGTAAGAGCTTTTTTCACACACAGTACACTTGTTGAAGGCCCCCCAGCAAGGGTAGAGCCACTAGGCAGCCCCGATCCTTTGGATTTGACAACTACTGCACCCAACTCTAGTCGGGACAGTGACGTCCGGAATAATTCTCGGTACAACCCTGAATCCGCCGAGCAACATAAATCACCTGTGCTTCCTATTGCTGGCCAATGGGAAGTGCAGGGATCACCAGTAAGTTTTGGGTACATGATTGATGCAACGCGGGCAATACATAAATCTCAAACTAAAGACCGGGCTTACGAGTTTCT
>Ga0180432_10010636_pt1 | contig 10970 bp, 8 predicted proteins | sample SS_ome_10_FD_132414 | JGI IMG/M metagenome (GOLD analysis project Ga0180432, IMG submission 132414) | Hypersaline lake sediment archaeal communities from the Salton Sea, California, USA - SS_1_MS_2 metaG | ecosystem: Environmental > Aquatic > Non-marine Saline and Alkaline > Hypersaline >... | reverse complement strand
GTGATCGAGGGCTCCATCGGCTTCGGCGGGCAGGAGCATTTCTACCTTGAGGGGCAGGCGGCGCTGGCGCTGCCGGCCGAGGACGGCATGGTGGTGCAGTCCTCCACCCAGCACCCGACGGAGATTCAGCACAAGGTGGCCGAGGCGCTGGGCCTGTCGATGAATGCCGTGCAGGTGGTGATCCGGCGGATGGGCGGCGGATTCGGCGGCAAGGAAAGCCAGGGCAACGCGCTGGCGGTGGCCTGCGCGGTGGCGGCACGGGCGACCGGCCGGCCCTGCAAGATGCGCTACGACCGCGACGACGACATGATGATCACCGGCAAGCGCCACGACGGGCGGATCGACTACCGCGTGGCGCTCGACGGTGACGGCCGGATCGCCGGCGTCGACTTCCGGCAACTGATGCGCTGCGGCTGGGCGCAGGATCTGTCGCTCGCCGTGGCCGACCGGGCGATGCTGCATGCCGACAATGCCTATGACATCCCCGCGATGCGGATCGAGAACCACCGGCTGAAGACCAACACCCAAAGCGCCACGGCATTTCGCGGTTTCGGCGGCCCGCAGGGGATGCTGGGGATCGAGCGGGTGATGGACCATGTCGCCCATGCCACCGGCCGCGACCCGCTGGAATTGCGCCGTGCGCAGTTCTACCCGGAAATGGGCAGCGACAGCCCAGGAACGACGCCCTATGGCATGAAGGTGGAGGATTTCATCCTCGGCGCGCTGGTCGACCGGCTGGCGGACAGCGCCGATTACGCCGGGCGGCGCAAGGCGGTGGCGGACTGGAACGCCGCGCACCGGACGCTGAAGAAGGGCCTTGCGCTCACGCCGGTGAAATTCGGCATCTCGTTCACGCTGACCCATCTGAACCAGGCCGGTGCGCTGGTGCATGTCTACCAGGACGGGTCGATCCACCTCAACCACGGCGGAACGGAGATGGGACAGGGCCTGCACCGCAAGGTCGCCCAGGTCGCCGCCGCCGCCTTCGGGGTGGACCCGGACCGGGTGCGGATCACCGCGACCGATACCGGCAAGGTGCCCAACACCTCGGCCACCGCCGCCTCGTCCGGCGCCGACCTCAACGGCATGGCCGTGAAGGCCGCCTGCGACACGATCCGCGACCGGATCGCCGAACTCCTGGCGCAAGAACACCAGACGGAACCCCGCCGGGTGCATTTCGCCGGCGGCAAGGTCTTTGTCGGGGATGCGGAAATGCCCTTCGCCGAGGCGGTGGACCGGGCGTGGCGCGCCCGCGTCAGCCTGTCGGCCACCGGGTTCTACGCCACGCCAAGGATCACCTGGGACCGGCTGCAGGGCCACGGGCGGCCGTTCTACTACTTCGCCTATGGCGCGGCGCTGACCGAGGTGGCGGTGGACACGCTCACGGGCGAGAACCGGATCCTTGCCGCCCATATCCTGCACGACTGCGGCCAAAGCCTGAACCCCGCGCTGGACATCGGCCAGATCGAGGGCGGCTACGTGCAGGGCGCGGGCTGGCTGATGACCGAGGAACTGGTCTGGGACGAGGCCGGGCGGCTGCGCACCCACGCGCCCTCGACCTACAAGATCCCCGCCTGTTCCGACCGGCCGCGCGTCTTCGAGGTCGCGCTGTGGGACGGCGAGAACCGGGAAGAGACGATCTATCGGTCCAAGGCGGTGGGAGAGCCGCCGTTCATGCTGGGAATCTCCGCCTTCCTCGCCCTGTCGGACGCCTGCGCCGCCTGCGGGCCGCACTATCCCGCGCTGGATGCGCCGGCGACGCCGGAACGGGTGCTGGCCGCGATCCGCCGCGCAAGCGGAGAGGGCGCATGACGATCGAACGCGCCGCCCTTGCCCGGCTTGCCGCCGATCACGGCGCGGTGGTGCGCGTCGTGGTGGCCGGGGTGCAGGGATCGGCCCCGCGCGAGGCCGGGGCGGCGATGGTGGTGTGGCCCGGCGGACAGGCGGGCACGATCGGCGGCGGCGCGCTGGAATGGCAGGCGGCGGCCGAGGCGCGGGCGATGCTGGCCGCGGGCCGGGCCGCCGCGGTCTGGCGCAAGCCGCTGGGCCCGGCGCTGGGCCAGTGCTGCGGCGGGGCGGTGACGCTGGTGGCCGAACGGATCGATGCCGACTGGCTGGCCCGGCTGCCCGACGCCGGCCTCTTCGCACGGCGGATCGAAGGGCCGGAAGGGACCCCGCTGGCGATCCGCCGCGCCGTGGCGCGGGCCCGGTCGCAGGGGCTTGCCGCGACACTCTGGGCGCAGGGCTGGCTGGCCGAACCCGTCGCGCCGCCGGAGCGCGCGGTGTGGATCTGGGGCGCGGGCCATGTCGGCCGGGCGCTTGTGTCGGTGCTGGCGCCGCTGCCGGGCCTGAGGATCACCTGGATCGACACGGCGGCAGACAGGTTCCCCGCCGAAGTTCCCGAACCCGTCACGGCCCGCATCGCGCCCGATCCCGGCGCGCTGGTGCCGGAGGCGCCGCGGCGGGCCGAACACCTGATCCTGACCTATTCCCACACGATCGACCTCGACCTGTGCCACCGGCTGCTGGGCCACGGGTTCGCCGCCTGCGGGCTGATCGGGTCGGAAACGAAATGGGCGCGGTTCCGCGCCCGCCTCGCCGCGCTGGGCCACGCGCCTGCCGCGATTTCGCGCATCCGCTGCCCGATCGGCGATCCGGCCCTGGGCAAGCACCCGCAGGCCATTGCCGTCGGCGTCGCCGCCGCGCTACTGAAGGGCGATGCCGCCGTGACCGGGAAAAGGAGCCGCGCCGGATGACCGAGCCTGCGCGCGAGACGCTTCTGACGATCGAGGGGCTGACCAAGGCCTATCCCGGTGTCGTCGCGAATGACGACGTGTCCTTCGCGATCGGCCGGGGCGAGGTGCATGCGCTTCTGGGCGAGAACGGCGCCGGCAAGTCGACGCTGGTCAAGATGATCTACGGCCTCGTGCGGCCCGATGCCGGCCGGATGGCGCTGCGCGGCGCGCCCTTCGCCCCGCCGCAGCCCAGCGCGGCGCGGGCCGCCGGGGTGGCGATGGTGTTCCAGCATTTCAGCCTGTTCGAGGCGCTGAGCGTGGCCGAGAACGTGGCGCTGGGGATGGAACAGGCGCCGAAGCCGCGCGACCTGGCCGCCCGCATCGCGCGGGTGAGCGAGGATTACGGCCTGCCGCTCGATCCCTACCGCCTTGTCGGCGACCTGTCGGCCGGCGAGCGGCAAAGGGTGGAGATCATCCGCTGCCTGCTGCAGGATCCCAGGCTTTTGATCATGGACGAACCGACCAGCGTGCTGACGCCGCAGGAAGTGGCGATCCTGTTCGACACGTTGCGCAAGCTCGCCGCCGAGGGCACCGCGATCCTCTACATCTCGCACAAGCTCGAGGAAATCCGGGCGCTGTGCGACGCCGCGACGATCCTGCGCCGCGGCAAGGTCGTGGCGACCTGCAACCCGCGTGAACAGACCGCCCGCGACCTGGCCGAGATGATGGTGGGCACCACGCTGGCCACGCCCAGCCGGGCCGAGGCCACGCCGGGCGCGGCGGTGCTGGACATCGCCGGGCTGAGCGTGACGCCGGCCAACCCCTTCGGCACCGCGCTGAGGGACATCACCCTCACCCTGCGGGCGGGCGAGGTTCTGGGGATCGGCGGGGTCGCCGGCAACGGCCAGGACGAGTTGCTGGCCGCGCTGTCGGGCGAAGCCCGCACCGAACCGGGCGCGATCCGGCTGAAGGGCAAGCCGGTCGGCGATGCCGGTCCGAACGCGCGCCGCGCGCTGGGGCTTCTGTGCGCACCGGAGGAACGGCTGGGCCATGCCGCCGCGCCCGACATGACGCTGATCGAGAATGCCACGCTGACCGCGACGATCCGCAAGGGGCTTCTGTCCGGCGGCTTCGTGCGCTGGCCCGCCGCGCGCCGCTTCGCCGAGGAGATCATCACTGCCTTCGACGTGCGCACGCCGGGGCCGGAGGTGGCGGCGCGGGCGCTGTCGGGCGGCAACCTGCAGAAATTCGTCATCGGCCGCGAGGTCTTGCAGGCGCCCGAAGTGCTGGTCGTCAACCAGCCGACCTGGGGGGTGGACGCGGCCGCCGCCGCCGCGATCCGGCAGGCGATCCTCGACCTGGCCGCAGAGGGTGCGGCGGTGATCGTGATCTCGCAGGATCTCGACGAGATCATGGAGGTCGCCGACCGTTTCGCCGCGCTCAATGCCGGCCGGCTGTCGGCCCCGGTGCCGACCCAGGGCCTGACGCTGGAACGGATCGGGCTGATGCTGGGCGGCGCGCACGGGATGCACGAGGCCGATCTGGACGAGGCGCACAGGCACAGCCACCCGGAGGGCGCGGCATGATCCGGCTGGAACGCCGCCCCACGCCCTCGCGGTTCTGGACCGGGGCGACGCCGGTGCTGGCGGTGATCGCGACGATGATCGCCGGCGGCCTTCTCTTCGCCGCGCTCGGCAAGAACCCGGCAGAGGCGATCCGCACGATCTTCTGGGATCCGCTGTTCGGCCAGTTCGCCAGCTATTCGCGCCCGCAGCTTCTGGTCAAGGCCGCGCCGCTGATCCTGATCGCGGTGGGCCTGTCCTTCGGCTTCCGCGCCGGGATCTGGAACATCGGGGCCGAGGGGCAATACATCATCGGCGCGATCTGCGGCGCGGCGGTGGCGCTGGCCTTCTACCCGATGGACGCCGTGATCGTGTTTCCACTGATGGTGCTGGCCGGGGCGGCCGGCGGCCTTGCCTGGGCGATGATCCCGGCGGTGCTGAAGATCCGCTTCAACACCTCCGAGATCCTCGTGTCGCTGATGCTGGTCTATGTCGCCGGGCATATCCTGTCGGCGATGGCCTTCGGCGCGCTGAGAAACCCCGAGGGCATGGGCTTTCCCGGCTCGCGCAACCTTCAGCAATATCCCGCCGCCCACAATGCCGAGCTGATCGCCAATTCCGGCCTGCACTGGGGCACCGTCACCGCCTTCCTCGCGGTGATCGCGGCCTATGTGCTGATGCAGCGCCACATCCTGGGCTTCCAGATCCGGGTCGCGGGCGAGGCGCCGCGCGCGGCGCGCTTCGCCGGCGTCAACCCGGCGCGGCTGACGGCGATCTGCCTTGGCACCTCCGGCGCGCTGGCGGGGCTTGCGGGACTGTTCGAGGTTGCCGGCCCCTCGGGCCAGATCACCCCGGATTTCGCCTCGGGCTACGGCTTCACCGCGATCATCGTGGCCTTTCTCGGCCGGCTGAACCCGCTGGGCATCCTTGCCGCGGGGCTCTTGATGGCGCTGACCTATATCGGCGGCGAACTGGCGCAACTGACGCTGGCCTTGCCCGCCGCGGCGATCCAGGCCTTCCAGGGGATGCTGCTGTTCTTCCTGCTGGCCTTCGACATGCTGTCGAATTTCCGCATCCGCATCGGCCGGCCGGAGGGCGCGCAATGATCGGCTCCATCGATCCCGTCCTGCTGGTGGCCTCGCTGATGATCGCCTCCACCCCGATCCTGCTGGCCGCGATCGGCGAGATGGTGGCGGAAAAGGCCGGGGTGCTGAACCTCGGGGTCGAGGGGATGATGATCGTCGGCGCGATCTGCGGCTTCATCGCCGCCGTGAACACCGGCTCGCCGATGGCCGGGTTTCTTGGCGGGGCGCTGGCCGGGGCGGCGATGGCCGCGCTCTTCGCGCTGCTGACCCAGGTGTTCCAGTCCAACCAGGTCGCCACCGGGCTGGCGCTGACGCTGTTCGGGCTGGGGCTGTCGTCGCTGATCGGGCAGGGCTACAACGGCATCCGGCCGCCGGCCACCGCCCGGCTCGACCTCGGGCCGCTGTCGGACATCCCGGTGCTGGGCCGGATGCTGTTCTCGCATGACTGGATGGTCTATGCCTCGCTCGGCCTCGTCGCGGCGGTCTGGGCGTTTTTGCGCTTCACCCGCGCCGGGCTGATCCTGCGCGCGGTCGGCGAAAGCCACGACGCGGCGCATGCGCTGGGCTACCGGGTGGTGCGGATCCGGGTGCTGGCGCTGATGTTCGGCGGCGCCTGCGCCGGGCTTGGCGGCGCCTATCTCAGCCTCGTGCGCGTTCCGCAATGGACGGAAGGCATGACCGCCGGCGCCGGCTGGATCGCGCTGGCGATCGTGGTCTTCGCCTCGTGGAAGGCGGGGCGGGTGCTGCTGGGCGCCTACCTTTTCGGCGGGGTGACCGTGCTGCAACTGAATCTGCAGGCGGCGGGCGTGGCGATCCCCGTGCAATACTTGTCGATGGCGCCCTATCTGATAACGATTCTGGTGCTTGTCGTCATCTCGGCCGACCGCAGCCGCGTCGCGCTCAACGCGCCCGCCATGCTCGGCCGCAATTTCCATGCCTCGCGCTGAGGCCAACCAAGAACCGGGGCCCGCCGGGCCCCATCCACAGGGGAGTATCAAGAGTATGAAACGCAGAGTGCTTCTTGCCACGGCCGCGATGGGCCTTGGCCTTGCGACCGGCGGCGCGGCCGTCGCGCAGGGCATGGACAACGTCAAGGCCTGTTTCGTCTATGTCGGGCCGATCGGCGACGGCGGCTGGACCTACCAGCACCACCAGGGCGCGCTGGCCGTGAAGGAGGCCTATGGCGACAAGGTCGAGATCGCGTGGCAGGAAAGCGTGCCGGAAGGCGCGGACGGCGAACGCGTGATGACCCAGATGGCGCTGTCGGGCTGTAACATCATCTTCACCACCTCGTTCGGCTACATGGATGCGACGAACGCCGTCGCCGGCAAGTTCCCCGACATCAAGTTCGAACATGCCACCGGCTACAAGCGCGAGCATCCGAACGTGTCGACCTACAACGCGCGCTTTTACGAAGGCCGCGCCGTGGTCGGCCACATCGCCGGCAAGATGACCAAGACCAACAAGATCGGCTATCTCGCCTCGTTCCCGATCCCCGAGGTGATCATGGGGATCAACGCCTATTTCCATCACGCCAGGCTGGCCAACCCGGATGTCGAACTGGTCGTGACCTGGGCCTATACATGGTACGATCCGGCGAAAGAGGCCGACGCGGCGCGCGCCATGCTCGACCAGGGCGTCGACGTGATCACCGCGCATACCGACTCGACCGCGCCGCTGGCCGAGATCGCCAAGGAGGGCGGCAGCGCCTGGGGCTTCGGCCAGGCCTCGGACATGGCGTCCTTCATGACCAATGACGACGGATCGCCGGGCCCGCGCGTCGCCTCGATCATCGACGAATGGGCGCCCTACTACGTCAAGCGCGTCGGCGCGCTGATGGACGGCAGCTACGAACAGATCGACAGCTGGGCCGGCATGCCCGAGGGCGAGGTCGTGATCGGCGCGATGAACGACGCGATCCCCGATGACGTGAAGGCCGAGGCGCAGGCGATGATCGACGCGATCACCGACGGCAGCTATCACCCGTTCACCGGCCCGATCAACCGGCAGGACGGCACACCCTGGCTGGCCGAGGGCGAGGTCGCCGACGATGGCACGCTTCTGGGCATGACCTTCTATGTCGAGGGGATCGAGGGCGACATCCCGCAGTGATCCCGGCCCGCGCCGGACCCGGAAGGCCCCGCCCCGGCGGGGCCTTTTCCTTTGCGCGGGCCTGTGCCAGCCTCGCACCATGACGGCGGATTTCCTGATCATCGGCGGCGGCATCGCGGGCGTGTCGGCCGCCGCGCGGCTGTCGCATCTGGGCCGCGTCGTGCTGCTGGAGGCCGAGGCGCAGCTGGCGCATCACGCCTCCGGCCGCTCCGCCGCGCTGTTCGAACCGCGCTACGGCCCGGCGCCGGTGGTGGAGCTTTCGCTGATCTCCGATTCGCATCTGCGGCATGCGCAGGGCGGGGTGCTGTCGCCGCGCGGGCTGATGGTGCTGGCCGGGCCGGGGCAGCGCGCGGCCTTCGAGGCCGACCGCGACGGCATGGACCTGGCCGGGATCACGGTGGCCGAGGCCTGCGCGGCGGTGCCGATCCTGAACCCCGCCGCCATCGCCCATGCCGCCCGCGCCGGGCATGGCTGGGATGTCGATACCGACCTGCTGATCGGCAATTTCGCGCGCGAGGCCCGCGCCAACGGCGGTGAGATCGTGACCGGCGCGCCGGTGCGGGCGCTGCGCCGCGACGGCGCGCTGTGGCGGGCCGAGACGCCGGCGGGGGCCTTCGCCGCGGGCCATGTCGTGAACGCCGCCGGGGCCTGGGCCGACCGGGTGGCGGCGATGGCCGGGGTCCGGCCGTTGGGTCTGGTGCCCTATCGCCGTTCCGTCGCGCGGATCGCCGCGCCGGGCGGGCATGACGTGACGCATTGGCCGATGCTCTTCGGCGCCGGCGAAAGCTGGTACGCCAAGCCCGATGCCGGCGCGCTGATCGTCAGCCCGGCCGAGGAGGACCGGACCGAGCCGCAGGACGCCTGGGCCGACGACATGGTGCTGGCCGAGGGGCTGGCGCGCTACGAGGCGATGGTGACGGTGCCGGTGACCCGCCCGATCGCGACCTGGGCCGGGCTGCGCACCTTCGCGCCCGACCGGGTGCCGGTGATCGGCCCGGACCCGGCGGTGCCGGGCTTCCTGTGGCTCGCGGGCCAGGGCGGCTACGGGTTTCAAAGCGCGCCGGCGGCCAGCCAGCTTCTGGCCGATCTGGCGGCCGGGCGCGACCCGGTGCTGGCCGCCGACATCGTCGCCGCCCTGTCGCCGGCGCGGCTGTCATGATCCGGCGGCTCACGCTGCCCGACAGCGCGGCGCTGGAGGGCGCGGCGGATGCGCGCCTCTCTGCCCCCTCGGCGGAACGCAACGCCGCACCGATCCTCGCCGCGCTGCGCCGGATCGCGCCGGCGCGGGGCCGGGTGCTGGAACTGGCCAGCGGCACCGGCCAGCATGCCGCGGCCTTCGCCGCCGCCCTGCCCGGCCTTGCCTGGCAGCCCTCCGACGGCAACCCCGAGGCGCTGGCCTCGATCCGCGCCTGGGTCGCGGCGGCGGGCCTGCCGAACCTGCATCCGCCGGTGGTGATCGACACGGGCCGCCCCGGCTGGGCGGCGGAGCACGCGGGGCAGGACATGGTCTTCGTCTCGAACCTTCTGCACCTGATCTCGGCCGCCGAGGCGGGCGCGGTGGTGACCGGGATGCTGGCCGCGCTCGCGCCCGGCGGGCAGGCCGCGATCTACGGCCCGTTCCGCCGCGACGGCGCGCTGACCAGCCCGGGCGACGCGGCTTTCGACGCGAGGCTGCGGGCACAGGATCCGGCGATCGGCTACAAGGACGTGGCCGATGTCGCCGGCTGGGCGGCCGAGGCGGGGGGCAGCGTGGCCGAAACGGTCGGGATGCCGGCCAACAACCTCCTGATCGTGCTGCATCGCGGCGCGGATTGACACGGATCAAGGCCGCCTCCCGCCCCCCGGTGCCAGTACTGCGCGCAACCCAAGGGACAGGAGCCGATGATGAGTTATTCCGGGAAGATCGACGACATGCGCACCGAGTTGCGGGCGCTCTACAAGGCGGTGCCGGAGGCGACGAAGGCCTTCGCCGCGCTGTCGAACGCGGTCAAGCAGAACTGCCCGCTGAGCATCAAGGAAAAGGAATACGTCGCGATCGGCATCGCCGTGGCGGTGCGCTGCGAGGCCTGCATCAATTTCCATGTCGACGCGCTGATGAAGGCGGGCGCCTCGCGCGAGGAAATGGGCGACGTGCTGGCGATGGCGATCCAGATGGGCGGCGGCCCGGCGGTGATGTATTCCGCCCATGCGCTGGCCTGCTGGGACGAGTTGGAGGCCGCGAAGGCCGCGGCCGAATGACCGGGTGAGGCGGCGAAGGCCGGCGCGGACGCGCCGGCCTTGCATCGGCCGTTTGGGCGGGCTCAGCCGTCCTGGCGCAGCCGCTGGTTCTTCGGGTCGTAGGGGCTGTCTTCGGTCACCACGGCGTCGTGAAGCTCGCGGAACATCCGCACCTTCAGCCTGGTGCCCGGCTCGGCCAGGTCGGGGCGGACATAGCCCATGCCGATCTGCTTGCCGAAGGCCGCCGACCAGCCGCCCGAGGTCAGCCGCCCGACCTTCTCGCCATCGACGAACAGTGCCTCGCGACCCCAGGGATCGGCATCGTCGGGCCCGTCGATCAGCACGGTGACGCATTTCGACCGGATGCCGGTATCCAGCATCGCCTGCTTGCCGTGAAACTCCTTGTCGAGATCCACGAACCGGTCGAGCCCGGCCTCCAGCGGCGTCGCGTCGCGGCCAAGTTCGTTGCCGAAGGCGCGGTAGCTTTTTTCCTGCCTGAGCCAGTTCTGCGCCCGCGCGCCGAACAGCTTCATCCCGTGCGCCTCGCCGGCGGCGATCAACTGGTCCCACAGGTAGCGGCTCATCTCGATCGGGTGGTGCAGTTCCCAGCCCAGTTCGCCGGTATAGGCGACGCGGATCGCGCGCACCGGGCACATGCCAAGCTCGATCTGCCGCATCGAAAGCCAGGGGAAGCGCTTGTTGCCCAGCGCCGTCGCCGGGTCGGCATCCCGGACGATCCCGCGCAGCACGTCGCGCGATTTCGGCCCGGCGATGGCGAAGACGCCCCACTGGTTGGTGACGTCGTGGATATCGATCCAGCCGCCGCCGGCGCCGATGAAATCCTCCGCCGCCTTGCGCAGGAAGTCGCCGTCATAGGCGGTCCAGGCCCCGGCGGAGACGAGGTAATACTCGTTCTCCGCCAGCCGGACGATGGTGTATTCCGTCCGCGTCGTGCCGGCCGAGGTCAGCGCGTAGGTCAGGTTGATCCGGCCCACCTTCGGCAGCCTGTTGCAGGTGAAGTGATCGAGGAAGGCGGTAGCGCCGGGGCCGCGCACGAGATGCTTGGTGAAGGGCGTGGCATCGAACAGGCCCGCGCCCTCGCGCACCGCCTCGGCCTCGGCCTTCGCGTACTGCCACCAGCCGCCGCGGCGGAAGCTGCGCGCGTCGTGGTCGAAGCTTTCGGGCGCGTCCTGCGGCCCGTAGTAGTTCGCCCGTTCCCAGCCGTTGACCTGGCCGAACTGCGCGCCCGCGGCCTTCTG
>Ga0180432_10010635_pt1 | contig 10971 bp, 25 predicted proteins | sample SS_ome_10_FD_132414 | JGI IMG/M metagenome (GOLD analysis project Ga0180432, IMG submission 132414) | Hypersaline lake sediment archaeal communities from the Salton Sea, California, USA - SS_1_MS_2 metaG | ecosystem: Environmental > Aquatic > Non-marine Saline and Alkaline > Hypersaline >... | reverse complement strand
GTGATGTATGGTCTTTTATAATTGAGCATCCAGAGCTTACCTTTAATAATAGTATGACTGTATTACATTTTAAGGAGGGTTAAAGAGTATGACTAAAAAACCTTATACATATGTTACTATATTGGATAATACAGATATACTTATGTCTATTAGTAACAAGGACCCCATAACACTATTAAGGGGCATTGATACCAATTATAATACACATATTTATATAGATGGCATTAAGTACATTAAAAACGGGGCTTAAATATGGAGCACATAAGCCCCAAAAAATATAAAAATGTACCCCAAGAAATAATTATACATATGTTTATTTAACATATTGACATAATAGCACCGAGGGTTTATATAGTATGAAAAACAAAGGTATACATATGGCAATTAATCAACGAAAATATGAAATACTTAAAGAAAGAGCTCAAGCTATGAAAATTAGAGTCGAAAATAACCTTAAGAGGGCAATACATAACAGCAAGGGACGTGCATAAATGAATCTATATAAATGCATTCAAACTATAACTATGGTATTTATAATAGCTTTTACTGTACTCTTTATTACTATTCCCCTACATGAGTTTATACATGTTATAATATCGACCCTAGACCCAGGGCTTACAGTCATTGAAATACACCTATACAGCCCTGAATTATGGCCCTCTGGTATTGGTGGTTATATTACTGTAATAGGGAGCCCTGAGCTTATGCCCTTATGGATGCAAGAAATATATGCATATGGGGCTCAATTGATTATATTATGTATTTGTATTATACTTTATTTAAAAAAACATATGGGAGTGTGTAAAAAAATATGAAAATAAAACAAATAGAAAATACAAAAAAAGCTATTGAGCAGCGAATACAAGAACTTGAGCTTGAAAAAGCTCTATTTACAGATGTATTACAGAGGGCACAAATAAATAATAGTGTTAAGGTATTTAATGCCTGTTGTAAGGTATTAAAAAAGCTTAATCGACGTATAGAGCTCTTAAAAACGTCTTTATTACAGTGGTGTTAAATATGGCAATAGAGCATCTATTTTATCTTATATCCCGTCATCCCGAGGGTTTTACATATTATTTTTTAAGGGGTAAACCAATATATGCCCCCACAAAGGGCTATGTCATAGCTATAGATAGCTTTGACCCCATTAAAAATATGAATTATACGGGGTATTTGGGGGGTTGGCATGATAGCGAAAATAACGAGTACTTAATAGAAACGGTCCTTATAGAACTAGATTTTAACAGGGCTTTAGAGCTTGGCAAAAAGTTTAATCAAAGGTATATTTATGATTTATACAGACAAAAAACTATATCAGTCACAGGGGGCCCCTAAATGGATTATAAAAATATGACTATACCAGAGTTTTTAAAGTATATCGCTGATAAAAACACTAGTAACGAGATAGAGGGCCATATTATGCAAGCTATATTAAAACGTGTGGGCTTTGATAAAGCTATTGTTACATGTGGTATAGTATATTTAGAGGGGCGTGGGACCCTACAGAGCCCCCCTACGAGTATACATACTATTGCCAAAGCTCTTATACATAAGGGAGGGCTTTAAACTATGGTATCCCGTTTAACACGCTGGGCCCGTCGATATAAGCCCCCCTCCTTAAAGTTTTTAGCGGACAGAGTACAAGAATATTACAGGGCCTCCAATTGGTACAGACAAAGCTATCATACTATTAAAACATATTTAGAGGACCCCGAGCTTTTTATTAAGCTTTTAGCCGCTACATCCCAGCGAAATAGTGTTAAAGCTAATACAGCCGCTGCTCTAGATGCATATAGATGTATACAGACAAATACACCTATAACTAAAAAATATGGCATTGCTGATAAACTTATTAAAGAAAATATTAGCCGGATAAAACAAGGAGCCCCTCTAAAAGGTCCCAAAATAAAAAGCTTTGCCGCTGCTTTAAACGGGGACTCTGACAAAATAGTTATAGATGTCTGGATGCTTCGAGCTTTTAATATTAAACGTCAAGCCCCAACACCACTGGACCGCTATTGTATACAAGAACGTATAACACAGCTATCAAATAAGCTTAATATGGCCCCTCGGGATGTACAGGCGTGTTTATGGACGTGGGCAAAAACAGAGCTTAACAACACGTCGTTTAAAGAATCTTATGATTTTAGCTATTATTTAAAACAACATATGGAGTGTGTAAAAAATGACTGAAATAATAAACCTAATAATGAGCTATGAAGCTGGGGACCTAGATAAGAACAAAATACTCGAACTATTTGCCGAGCTTATAAAAACGGGCCAGGCGTGGCACTTACAGGGGCACTATGGCCGGACCGCCGCAGCCCTAATAAAACAGGGCTTTATTGACAAAAACGGGAAAATACTCCGCCAATTGGAGGGATAAACCTTGACCAAAGAGCTTACATGGAAACAAGAAGAGTATTTAGAGCAGCAAGCAAGGGCCCGATATTATGAAAAAAAGTATAAGGTGAAACTATGAGCTTAATATTGCCCAACCAAATAACCTTTGACAATATACACATATATGGCCCTGAATCTATAAAGGATAAACTAGTTAAGTTTAATCCATTATCTGGGGCTGCATGCTTCGCAATAAGGTCTAATGCCCATAAAAGATTTTTTGACCGGTGTGGGGGCTTTTGTATGGACAAATATACAGATATTTATATTAATCTAAGAGGATGTATTAGAGCCCATCGTGCTTACAATATTACACTTGAACAAAAAGCGGCCCAGGTCATAAGCCATGAGTGTTTGCACATATTAATAGAACAAACGGCGGACAAAAAAGCATCACACCAAATGGACAATATTAGCTTAAAACTTAGGCCGGTGTATCCAAATGCATTTTAAACCAGGGGGCCCAGCAAAACTACGGGCCTCCCACACTCCCTCCTTTACCGCCATACACATTGCCGGCTCTAATAAACTTTATCAATGGCTGAGTAATGACAATCTAGATGTACATCAAAAAATATCCCTAACACAACATGGTATTATATCCTACCGCAGACAAACTAGCTATGCCTTTGTGATGTGTGGCACAGATAGTATATGCCTATGCTTAGGCCTTAAACAACGTGGATTGACACATGAGCAACAAGCTGCACGAAACATAAGCCATGAAACCTTGCATGTTGTACTATATCGAGAACATGGCACAGAAGAATGTCGCAAGCTAGATAATATAGCGTACAAGCTTAGAACTCACGTACCACTAGCTATTTGAGGACAACCCTATGACATATGAAAAAGCACTGGTGGGCCTATTAATCTGGCAACAGCACAATAAAACAAAGCTTAACATGTTTGACTGCTCTGAAATTTTATCCTATATATTTCCCGTAACAAGAGCACAAGCACTTGATGACCTGACAAAGTATAAACAAATGTCGGGTAAATTAAAGAAGGTCTAAATATGTATGACCATAAACATATACACTGTGGGGGCCAGCTAACAAGTGTAGACAAAAATGCTGGAATACCTACAAGATGCAAGTGTGGGGCCTATCAAATAATCCCCAACGATAGCCGTCTGGCAACAACAAAACGTGGCACACTAAAGTTTATAGTGTGTGAAAACTGCCATAGCCACCGCCTGAAACTAGCACATCCTAATGTGCAACTTTACCACTGTGACCGCTGCAACCAATTGGTGAATGTGATACTAGGACCAATGGGCAAAAATGTCAATCTGGCAAAATAGCGGCAAACATTTATATAGTAGTACAAACAAAATAATAGGTGATAAGTATGAAAGCTAAAAAAGGTATTATTACAGATATAGGAAAAGATGATGCTTATATAAATAGTAAAGAAAAACTTATTGGAAAAATTATTATTCCTATCAATATGCATCCTAGTGATAAGAATAGTAACTATTGGTCCGGTGAAGCAATTACGTATTTTAATCATAAGCTTATGAGTTTATACTTCTTTGAAGTATCTATTGCATTTGATACAGAAACGGAGTTAATAGAACAAATTATTAATATTTTTAATCGAGAAGCAGAGATAGAAAAAGAAGTATATGGCCCAGAAGATATACAAGCAATAGTTACTAATTTGTCTAAATATGGTAAGCAAGAATTAATTCAACTATTGGAGGCGTATAAGCGTGACTATACATAAACAAATAGAATACAGACGTTTTGTCAGACAAATTAAGGCCTGGTTAGAAGAACAACCCGTTCTAACTGAAACCGAAGAAGCCCTTTTAGAACAGGCGGACAAATTATTAAGAGACGGTGAACTATGAAAATTATTGCATATGTAGATACAAAAGAAGAAGCAGCAGAAATCCGCCGTATTGGCCGATATGCAGATATAGGACAGCATTTCCGTACATTGAGGGATTAGATGCAAACATTTTTACCCTACCCAGATATTTTTCGATGTGCTAAAGTATTAGATTATAAACGGCTTGGTAAACAACGTGTAGAAGCTTGGCAAATTTATCAAGTAATACAAAAAACTCCTAATGGTCCGAACAAAAAAGTAGCGTGGTCAAATCATCCAGCCGTAAATATGTGGCGTGGTTATGAAGATTTTTTGCTACGTTACGGGGCTGCTATGTGTCTTGAATGGAAAAATCGTGGGTATAAAGATAACATGCTCAGTAAATTCTGGAATAATATAAATTTTCATGAGCTTATTAAACTACCTATATGGCTAGGAGATGACTATTTACACAAAAGCCACCAATCTAATCTATTACGTAAGGATTATAACTACTATAAACAATTTAATTGGAATGTGCCAATAAATTTAGAATATTTTTGGCCCACAAAGGAGATAAAATATGCGAAAAAGCTATAAAATATTTGTGCTTACTGTAGTGCTATTGATGGTATCGGTAGCGGCTGCGGGCTTGCTCAAATATTTCAACCAAATAAATATACAGGCAGATGTACACCAAGCTATTACCATCAATGGCCACCTATCGGACACACCAATCGAGATAAAAACTAGCATGGTTGCAGGGGATACACATAGCGAAAAATTTACTCTGATTAATCATGCCAATAGTACAATTAATATCACAGCTACCAATAAAATTCCACAAGGGTTTACAGTAGACCTGTATCTTAATCACACATTGATGGATTTTCCCTACCCGATACCACCAGGCAAGCATACTCTACTGGTTGTGGTATCTACAGATGTACGAGTGAAACAATCTATAAACAGCATTTCAATAAAGATTGGACCAAGTGATTAGATGATATTGTATAACATTTGCTATACACTAGGAAGAGCATATTATAATCTGAAAATTGCTACAGCATTTATCTGTGGCATTGCTTTAATAATTCCCATGTCTATCTGGGCATACATGCATGGCTGGAGAGATTAACATGCGAAAAATAATTCAAGTCGAATCACCACGTTGGGATATTGCATCTATACGATTTGTTAGCCCTGATTTACTTGAAATAGAATATATGGATGGCGAAACTTCCATACATCGTACAACATGGTTAAAAACTTTAGACAAAAATGGGAAGATTATTTCCCAGAGAGGCGGTGAGATTGAATAAAACTATTTATATGTGGGAACAGGGAAATGATATTATTACAGTAGTATGTGATGATACACACCGTACAATTACAGCATACACAATCTATAAAGGTATGAAACAACCAATCTATATACTGACAGGGTTAAGTACTTTTATATATAAACAAATTAAGAAACAATTATCAGAAGCAACTAAGAACCATGAGTTAAATGATTTCTTTGACCATAGATTTTTCGGAGGTTTAAGCTTATGAAAGGAGATAAACTATATTGTAAATCGTGCCAACGTATTAGCAATGATGTATGGACAATGTATGACACTAGATATAATGGAGCCCATGTAAAGTATATAGGAAAGATTGCATTGCCGGAATTAAATAAAAGAGAACGCTTTCAACCACGCTGTCCCTTTTGTGAATCTATACATCTAATAAATGCTACACAGTTAATAGAAGAAGGGGATAGGTTACTCAAACAGAATGCCAGTGCCAACAATTGGACATATATGGAACTATATGTGCAGGTGAAACAAATTTTAAAAACAAAAGATTTAAATAATGTGGCCAACAAATAGTTAGGTGATAGTGTGAAAACGGACAATTTTAATCAATTGTTAGAGTATATACTAGCTAGAGCCCGTCAATCCCTGAGTAGTAAGGGGCATGAGTATAGCACCGAGGAAGATAAGCTCCACAATTTTAAACGGGCTGCACAGATACTCGGAGTAACAACGGAGCAAGCATTGATGGGCATGTATATTAAGCATCTAGTATCAGTTCTGGACATGATTGACAATATTAACAAAGGTATCTATCCAACAAAAGAATTACTTGAAGAAAAGAATAAAGATAGCATTAACTATCATATATTATTAGAAGCTATCATTAGAGAAAATATGGGTGAATAATATGGGAAAATATAAAATTGGGCTAACTGTTGCAATAGGAGATTACCGTTCTATGCATATTGAAGTTAGTGAAAAAGATAGTTTAAAAGAATGTGAAGCTGAATTACGGGCACACTTTAAAGAAAAACCCGCAATAGTGAAACTGAACAAACAAGAATTGAAAGATGCTATTAACTATGAATAATAGTAGGTGAAATATATGGCAAAAGCTAATCAAAAAGTAACAGCAAAGCAACAGATTGAAACAGGATTTGATGCTCTTGAAGAAGGTTTTCGTGAGTTTAAGAAAGTAGCGGAAAAAACTAAAATGGACCTATTAGCTAAGAGCATCGAAATGGATATTGCCATTCTAGAAATGTACCGAAAGGGCTGGAATGCAATGGCTGACAAAATTAATGAGTGAGGGGTATATACCATGACTAGATTCGTAAGCGTAACTCCAGAACAAGAGGATGCCCTCTTTGTTGCTTGGGGTAAATATAACGACAAACACGACAAGGATACACAATACCTTGTCAAAGAAAATGAAACTATTGAAGGCGTAGTGACTGAACTCAAAGATACCACCAAGGGCTATGGTAAAATATTAAAAGTCAAAGCCAAAGGTGTTGACAAACCACTACTTATACTCGGCAAATCAGACATCAACCGAAAACTTGAGGCCGGCGAGGTCAAAGTCAATGACCTTATTCGTCTAACCTTCAAGGGCGTACTGAAAACAAACAGTGGAAAAAGTTTCTACCAGTTTGAACTAGCAGTAGCCAAAGCGTAAAGGGCAAAACCCTTTACACCCTAACGGGATAGGGAAGCCCTGTACGGTATACACAAAGATGTATAGTGAGATAGGCCGTGTAGCTACATCTCGGGATTTAGTAGCCGCTATTCTCACCTTCCCCCCGAGCTTAGAGGTTTATTATGATACTCACAGATTTAAAAATTATTAAGCAAAAGTTAGCAGAAATGATAACCTACGGTATCGCTGCTTTAGATACAGAAACTATATCGTTAGAGGATAAGACCATTGTTGGTTTTTCTTTTGCATATAGACAACGTAATGAAGTAGTGTCTTACTATGTTCCATTAAGGCATGAGCATATCAAGAATGCCCCATTGGCGGAAACCTTGCAACTATTAGTCAAATGGGCTCCCCGTATGAAGCATATATGCTTTCATAATAGTGCTTTTGACCTAGAAGTATTCCATCATGCAGGTATACCTATCTATGCCTGGCCTATGGTACATGATACACTAACACTAGCACACCTGTTAAATGAGAATGATAGGCATGGTCTTAAACAATTAGTTAAGCAACACTTTAAGTATCAAATGCTAGAGCTTAAAGAAATCTGTGGTACTGGACAAAAACAAATAGGATTCCACCAATTGGAGGACCAGGAACAAATTGATAAGTATGCATCTGATGACGCATATTGGACATATAAACTGTGGGAAAAGCTAGATGCTGAGTTAAAAGGAGATGATAAACTGACATATGTGTATCAGCATTTAGAACAGCCCCTTTTTAAAACTGTTGCTAAGATGCATATTGGCGGGATTATAATAGATACTGCTGTTGTTAAAAGTATTAAAGAGCTTTGTGAACGAAAGATGGATTTAAATCAACGGAAGTTAACCGCAATTCTCGGAGATATTAATATGGATAGCCCTAAACAGCTTCGAGAATGGTTTATCGGCAAGCGGAAATTACAACCAATAAGATATAGCAAACGAACAAATGAACCATCAGTAGATAAAGCATTTTTAGAACATTATCAAAATGATAATAGATGTCCAGAGATTGCGATGATACTTGAATATAGAAAGTATGCAAAAATCCATAGTACATTTATACCGGCATTGACTCCTAAGACAGGGCTTACCGGAAATCCTGGTAAAATATATGCTACATTCAGACAAAATGCTCCCAAATCAGGACGTTTTAGTAGTGCCTCCCCCAATGCTCAAAATTTTCCTCGAGCTTCTGGTGATGATAAGAAAGCAGGTTTAGATATACGGTCAGCATTCATAGCAGAAGATGGACATGTGCTAGTAGGTGCTGATTTTTCGCAGATAGAACTACGCATATTGGCCCACTTTTCCGAGGACCCAACATTGGTGCAGGCATATAAGACAGGGGCAGATATACACCAACAAACCGCAGATGCAACAGGGGCAAGTAGATATGAGGCCAAGACGCTTAACTTTGGTCTTATGTATGGCATGTCCTATAAATCACTTGCACGTAACTTAAAGATACCTGAAAGTAATGCATATAATTATTTCAGTGCATATTGGAAGCAATATCCTAAAGTATTAGAATTTATTGAGGCCACAAAAAGACAAGCTATAGACCAAAAATACGTGGAAACATTATTTGGGCGTAAGCGGAGATTAACCCGACAATTTTGGTGGCGAGATGATTGGGAAAAGCAGGGAGAACTACGTAGCTTGGTTAACTCAGTTATACAGGGTACGGCGGCAGATATGATGAAGCTTGCCATGATACTTATGGCCCCCCAATTGGAGAGTATTGGGGCCCGTATCGTTATGACTGTACACGATGAGGTATTAGTATCAACACCACAAAAAAAGCTAGAGCAATGCTGGAAGATTGTAGAAAGTGCAATGCTTGAAGCAGGCAATTGTCTTATTGTGCCTGTGACAATTGATATTAAATGGGGCCACACATGGGAGCAGGTACATAGTGATGATGGATATACACTAGAGGATGATAGTAATGAAGAAGAATAAAACATGCAAAAATTGTCGCTATAGTATAGCACAAGATGATTCATATTGGTTCATATGTAAATATTTTGATATGGTGTTGATACATACAAATTCCAATTGTTCAGTATGGGCTCCTAAAAATTCATATATAGAACCTATGCCCACTAAAAATATATTCCGGAGATTGAAGCAATGCCTAAAAAGATAATATACTATGCCTGTAAAAATTGTCCACATAAAATTGCATGCACTAGAACAATTTTCGCCTGTAAACATTTTTACGGCCTGGATTGTTTATTATGGAGCAAGATACAAGCTATAGATATACTCAGAAAAATCTGGGATAATCCGGAGGACGATGTATGGAATCAATGCTAAACTTTATCGGTGATACGCCCCTCATGTACGTTGGTGGTGTATGGTGTAAGGTAGAACTACGAAACCCAACAGGGTCGATTAAGGACCGCATTGCGTATGCTATGATAAAAGATACAGATATAAGGCATAAGCCCACAATTATCGAGGCAACTAGCGGAAACACAGGCGTATCAGTAGCGTTCGTAGCTTCAGCAATGGGGCTAAAATCTCTGATACTGTGCCCATCCTACACATCCCCAATGAAAATTAAGATGATGAAACAGTACGGTGCAGAGGTATGGACCAGTCATTATAGTGTCGGTGATATACAAGATATATACACGGCGAGAAGTATAGCTCTATCTATACAAGATGGCAGACCAAACCGCTTTGTATACCTGGACCAGTTCAATAATTATAAAAACCTAGAGGCACAAATAGAGATGGCTACAGAAATACGTAATGGTCTTATGCAAAATTTTCTAACATATACAACCATAAGTTGTACGACCGTGTTTAACGAGTATCTAGCAGGCATACCACATTGTATTGTAGCAGGCACTGGAACTGGTGGTACATTGGCGGCATTACATCACGTATTCCCTCTAGCAGATGTTTATCAAGTGTTGCCCAAAGAGGGAGAACAAATAGAGGGCATTGCTGACGGTGTAGAGACACCACTACTCAACAATGTGCACTACAAAACTATTCGCATACCACTAGATATAGCCCAGGCAACTCGCCGCATGTTAACCTTAAAGTATGGTATCAACTGTGGTATCAGTAGTGGGGCAAACTATGTGGCGGCAACCAAGCTAAAGAAAAAGTACAAGATTGTTATAACAGTATTTCCAGATGCGGGGTATCGCTATGATTAATTACCTAATAGATGGCCTGTTTGTATTTGGGCTGATAATGTTCCAGCTAGCTACTATCCGACAATTGCGGAAAGTTTTACATACACATCAAACTATAGGAATCTCACTAACACATTATAAGTGGAAACTCATGGCCTTGGTGAGTATGTCGGCTGGGTATGGAGCAAGTTGTCTATATAGCTCACCTCTATACCTCAGTTTAGTCGTTAGTATATTAGAACTTACCCTAAATATAGCACTGTTTTACTATGTATATAAATTCCGCATGATGGAATGGGAGCAGGATAGACATGCCAAAAACTAAAACATTTTATCTTGCCCACAATTTTCATATTAGAAAACAAATTCGTAAGTGGGAACTCAAAATGGAGGGCAAGTATAATGTGCAATTAGATAATCCATTTTATGACAATCCTAAACGTGCAGAAGAAATGGTTATTATAGATAAATTAAAAGAACGAAGTAAGGAACAGCGGGAATATCTCCGGACCCGTAGTGCATATAATATTGTAGAAGATGACCTAGAAAAAATACGCAAAAGTGATGGTATTATTGCATTTGCACAAAATCTT
>Ga0180432_10010634_pt1 | contig 10971 bp, 9 predicted proteins | sample SS_ome_10_FD_132414 | JGI IMG/M metagenome (GOLD analysis project Ga0180432, IMG submission 132414) | Hypersaline lake sediment archaeal communities from the Salton Sea, California, USA - SS_1_MS_2 metaG | ecosystem: Environmental > Aquatic > Non-marine Saline and Alkaline > Hypersaline >... | reverse complement strand
TAGCGGTAGCCGGCGCCCTGGACGGTGTGGATGATCTTCGGATTCTTGGGATCGAGCTCGATGCGCTTGCGCAACTTGGAGATGTGCTGATCCAGGGTGCGGGAGGAGGGCAGGTAGTTTTGGCCCCAGCAGGCGTTGAAGATGGTGTTGCGATCGAGGACCTTGCCGGGGTTCTTAGAAAACAGTTCGAGGAGCTTGGTTTCCCGCAGGCTCAGCTCGATGGTTTCGTCCCCGCGGCGGGCGCGCAGCTCGGCGGGGAAGACTTCCAGATCGCCGAGCAAGAACGAGTCTGCCGGAGGAGCCTTCTTTTCGGCCAGGCAGCGGCGGGTGATGGCGCGGATACGGGCCACCACCTCCTTGACCCCGAAGGGCTTGACGATGAAGTCGTCGGCGCCCAGCTCTAGACCCAGCACCTTGTCGATCTCCTCGGACTTGGCGCTGATGAAGATCAGCGGCACGCCGTCGTCCACCGCGCGGATCTGCTTGCAGACTTCGTAGCCGGACTGCCCGGGCATCATGATATCCAGGCAGACGAAGTCCGGGCGTTCCTTCTCGAAGAGCTCCACGGCCTCCCGGCCGTCGCGGGCGGTGATGGCCTGGTAGCCCTCGGCCTCGAGGATCTCCACCAGCCCGTTGCGGGTGTTCTCGTCGTCTTCGGCGACTAGTACTCTCATGACTGCTCCGGTCGGGTGAGCAGAGTCACCCGGAAAGTCGCGCCGTTTTCGGAAGGTTCCAGGGTGAGGTCGCCACCATGCAGGCGGGCCAGTTCCCGGGCGATGGAAAGACCGATGCCGGTGCCGGCCACTCCGTCGGATACCTTGGAGCTCAGCCGCACGAAAGGCTTGAAGATGTTTTCACCCTCAGCTTTTGGAATTCCGGGTCCCCGGTCGGATACGGTGACGACGGTCTGGTTGTTCTCTCGCTGGCTTTGCACCCGGACCTCGCCGGTTTCCGGAGCGTATTTTTCAACATTGCCCAGCAGATTGCTGATGATCTGCCGCAGGACGTCGGCGTCGAAAAGCACCCGCTCCGGCGCACCGGGTTCAAAACTCACGATCACGCCCTTGCTTTTCAGCGACGGCCGGAAGCTCTCCAGCACCGAGGAGATCACTTCGTCGACCACCCCGGCTGATTGGCGCAGCTTCAAGGCCCCGCGCTGCTGGCGTCCGAAGGTCAGCACGTTGTCGATCAGCCTCGAGAGCCGCTGGCTCTCCGAGACCACCACGTTCAGGTAACCTGTTGATTTATCGTCTTTTTCGTCGTCGGTCATCTGCAGCAGCTCGGCGTACATGCGGATGTTGGTCAAGGGGGTTTTCAGCTCGTGGGAGACGTGGTTGACGAAGGAAACCCGCTGTTGGGCCAGGCGCAGCTCGCGGGAGCTCTCGCGGTAGAAGTAGACCGCCAGACCGGCCAGGGCCAGGCCCACGGCGATCAGCGCGCCGATCAGGCCGAACATCACGCCGGAGCCGACCGCGCCGGCCGGACCTCTGCCTGCGGTGAAGGCGGCCAGGCGCCAGGGATTCAACGGGGCCCCCAGAGTGCGGCTGACCAGCGGCTGCTGGTTTTCCTCCGGCTGGTAGTCGCCCCACTGGTAGATGGTCTCGCCTTTGGAGTCTTGCAGCGCGACCGCGCCGGTGGGCTGGTCGGGAGCGGTCAGCTTCGACTGCGGCAGCTCGGCGATGATGTCGGCGATCAGCCGGAAGCGGTCCACTTCGAAGCCGATCACCCGGCCCGAGGGATCCCGGCGCCAGAAGATGAAGTTCACTCCGTCGCCCCAGTACCAGCTGTGCCACCCGTGACGTGAAACCTCGGCGGTCTCACCGGTTGTTTGGTGGAAGATGCCCGGATCCTTGAAGACCTGCGATGCTCGGGTGAGGAACTCCTCCTCGCCTCGGTTGAGGCGTTTGTGGATGTCGGGAAAAAACAGCTTGCCGTCCTTGTTCAAAACGAAGATCTGACTTATCGCTGGATCATTCCGTACAGCCGCCCGCAGCGCGACGGGTTCCGGTTTCAGGGATTCGGACAACGCCAGCAGCCGGCGCTCGCGCTCTCCGGCGACTTTCTGGATGTCGGCTTCCAGGCCGGCCAGCTTGTCGCGGTGCAGCTGGCGGAAGGACTCTTCCACCGCGGCGCGCTCGCTTCCGGCCACCCGCAGGCCCAGCCAGGCCATCAGGCCCAGGGGAACCAGCACGATCAGCAGCAGGATTATGGCGAGCTTCGGTTTCACAAAAGGGGAGGTGCCTCCGCACGATCAGTGCATCATTTCAAACTGCATGTCACGCATCACCTTGCGGCGCTTCTTCCATTTTCCCGGGTCGAGGTTGTCGAGGTCGTTTCTCTGGGTCTTGCCGTACTTTTTCAGCTTCTTGGACCTCCAGCGCTCGGCGTTGTCGTTGAGGTACCTCTCGTTGGAGAGCAGGACCTTGCGGGCCGCGCCGATCTTGCCCTGGTCGCGCAGCACCATGGCGCGCACGTTGTTGTCCGCGGCGATCTGCTCCACGGCCGCCACCATCACATCCCGGTTGGTGTGGCTCTTGACCACTTGAGCCGACTCGGAGAAGGCCACCATCGCCGAGCCGGACAGCTCGCCGGCGCGCTTGGAGGCCAGATCCTGGTATCTTACCGCCACCTCGGCCGCCTGGAGCTTGGACTCGGCGGACATCTGGTCCACTTCGACTTCCAGCAGGATGTATTTCTCCTGCTTTCCGTAGATCTGGTTGAGCTTGGAGGTGACCCGCTGACCGCTGATGTCGGCGGCGCGGCCCAGCACGCGCACCGGGCGGATGCCCTCGGCGCAGGTGATCTCCACCTCCACTTCGTTGGCCACCACCGAGAGCAGGTCGCCGAACTCGCGGGTGAAGATCCGCGCCAGGTGGGCGGAGCTCTCCACGAAAACGTGGTTGCCCTCGCTGGCGTGGGCCAGCTTGAACATCAGGTCCTCGTTGTAGCCCATCCCCAGCCCGATGGTGGTGACCGAGATGCCCTCCTTGATCAGCGAGGCGCCCAGGGCCTCCAGCGCCCGGGGGGAACTGGGACCCACGTTGGCCAGGCCGTCGGAGAGCAGGATCACCCGGTTGACCCGGTCCTCGGAAAGGAACTTGCGCACCTCGTGCGCGCCCTTGCTGACCCCGGCGAACAGGGCGGTGGTGCCCCCGGCGTGCAGGCGGTTGATGGCCGAGTAGATGGTGTGCTTGTCGGAGACCTTGGTGGCCGGCACCAGCACGGTGACGCTGTGGTTGTAGGCCACCACCGAAACGATGTCGTCGGGGCCCAGCTGGTGGATGGCCAGGATGGCCGCCTCTTTGGCCTTGCGGATCTTCTCCCCGCTCATCGAACCGGAGCGATCCAGCACCAGGGCCACGTTGATCGGCGCCCTTTTCTCCGCCACCGCCATGGGGACACCGGTGAGTCCCACCTTCAAGTAGGCGGTCTGCTTCTGCCCGGCCAGCAGCACCGGGTGGCTAACCGCCACCTTCAGCTTGACCTGCCCGGCCTGTGCGCCGCCCGCGACCAGCAGGATGCCGACCGCCACCATCATTGACCTGAGCACGCTCATGATTTTCTCCTTTCTTATTTACTCCTTTTTTCATCTAAGCGCCAATCGGGCCGGCGGTGGTCGCATCGGGGTAAATTGTATGTAAAAGAGTTGTAAAAGCGCCCACGACCGTGAGAAAGTCCCGGTGAGGAGGGAGCCGAGTATGAGATTCTGGGTACCGATCGCGGTTATTTTGGCACTGGGCGGTTGCTCGGAGCCGAAGTCCGATCTGCGAGTCACCGGCCATTATGTGGTGGGTGGGGAGCCCGATGACAACCCGGCCCACATGACCACCGTGGCCCTGACCATCCGGGGTGACGACACCCGCTTCTACTGCAGCGGTACCCTGATCACCGAAACGATTATTCTGACCGCGGCCCATTGCCTGGACGGGAGGGAGGTTGACGAATACAAGGTTTTCTTCGGGGACTCGGTGTGGAGCACCGGCGACTACCGTTTTCTGGTCGATGGAGTCGTCTATCCAGGCTACAACAGCGGCATGGTCCTCAACGACATCGCTCTGCTGTTTCTGGATTCGCCCGCGCCGGCGGAGATCGCCCCCATCCCGCACCTGCCCGCCGACCTGGGGCTGACCCAGGCCGACGAAGGGGTGGCGGTGGTCGACTTCAGCGGTTTCGGAGAAGACGAGTTGGGGGGTTACGGGGTGAAGCTGCATGCCGAGGACGTCGTCGACCATGTCTGCGACGGTCCGGACCGCTGCGCGGGCTATGTGAATCCCCTGACCTTCGGCTACGACCAGCAGCCCGGCGGCCCCTGTTTCGGAGACAGCGGCGGGCCGGCGTACATAAAGCGCAGCAACGTCGAGTACGTGGCCGGGGTGACCTCTTACGGTGACGGGCGCTGCGACCGCTACGGGGCCAGCACCATTGCGGATCGCTTTTCCGAGTGGATCGACTCCTACGTAGTCCCCGAGGACTGCGGCAACGCGATCGACGATGACTTCGACGCCCTGACCGACTGCGGCGACCCGGAATGCACCGGCGATCCCGCTTGCCCCGAGGACTGCGCCAACGGGATCGATGACGAGCCCGACGGCGACACCGATTGTGACGACGCCGACTGCGCCCTGCATCCCCTGTGCCTGCCGGACGCCTGCGAGGTCGCGTCCATAATATCCTGCGGCGACACGATCAGCGGAAACACTCGCTCTGGCACTCCGCGCTTCCACAGCTACGACTGCGTTGCGGGGGCGAACGAGAACGGGCCGGAGATGGCCTACCGGCTGGAAGCCCCCTCGGGCACCCCGGTCACCGCCTTCTTGGATCACGCCGGGGGCAGCGACCTGGACCTGTTCCTGCTGCCGGCGGCGGGTGTTGGCTGCGACACCTCCACTTGCCTGGACACGTCCATGGAATGGCAGCCGCCCGAGCGGGTTGACTTCATCATGCCGAACGACGGGGCTTATCTGGTGGTGGAGACCTACGACGTGCCCAACACGTTCGAGCTGTCGGTGGAGTGCGGCAACCCGGTGGAGCTGTGCGAGGATGGTGTGGACAACGACGACGACGGGGACACCGACTGCGACGACGAAGACTGCGCCACCGATCTGGCCTGCCTGGGCCCGGCCAGTCTCTCGGTGGAGCCGCTGGTGTTGGAAATCACCGCCAGCCAGGACGCCGGCGACCCGGTGCCGGAGCTTGTCCTGCAAAACGCCGGGGGACTCACGACCAACTTCTCAATCACCGCGTCGGAAACCTGGCTCGATCCGATTCCGGCCGCCGGCACGCTCAAGCCGGTAACCACCCGGACGGTCCAGATCCGAATGGACGTCGCCTCGCTGGGCCTGGGCAGCTATTCCGGAAGCCTGGAAATCACCGCCGAGGGTGCGCTGGGCAGCCCGGTCACCGTCCCGGTCAGCCTGGAGGTGGTCACCGACCGCCCGGTTCCCCCGGTGACCGACCTGCAGCTCCAGCCCCAGGACCAGGCGTTGAACCTGACCTGGACCACTCCCTCCGATCCGATCGTCCACCAGGTGATTATCCGCCGCTCCCTGAGTGTCCCCCCGGCGTCGCCGGACGTCGGCGAGCCGGTCTACACCGGGCTGGGCGAGGAACTGCTGGACGGCGACCTGCAGAACGGCGTCAACTACTGTTACAGCGCCTTTTCCGCCGACGCCGCCGACCGCTACGCCGACCCGGCCAGCGCCTGCGCAATGCCCGGCGAGAACCGCCCGCCCCCGGTGCCCGAGCTGCTCTCGCCCTCCGACGGCGCCTCCTTGACTGGCGTACCCGCCCTGGTGGCCTCGGTGGTGGACGATCCCGAGGGCGACGAGGTGACTTACACCTTCCAGCTGCTCGCCAACAACGCCACCAGCGTGGTTGAAACCGCAGAAGGCACGGTCTCCGGCAACCGGGTCGAATGGGTTCCCAGCTACGATCTGCAGCCGGAAACCGTTTACCACTGGCAAGTCGAAGCGGTCGACTCCCAGGACGAGCACTCCGGCTTCGCCGACCCGCGCTCCTTTTCCGTCCGCGCGCCCCAGCCCGACGCCGGCGTCGACGGCGGCACTCCGCCCGATAACCCCGACTCCGGTTGTGGCTGCGGGAGCACTCCCACCGATCCAAACCTCTTTGCATTGGTATTCCTGCTGGGAGTGTTTCTGTGCCGGCGACTGTAAAAGCCATCGAACCGGGGGAAAAGCGCAGGCGAGTCCTGCGCTGGATATATTTCCCCTGGACCTGGCTGGTGTTCATCCCCTACCTGGCGGTAAGCACGATCATCTTCGGCACCCTGGCCTTCCTAACCGCCATGATTAACAAACGGGCGGGCTTTCACTGGGGCACGGTCTGGGCTTGGCTGCTGTGCCGGATGAACTGGACCTGGGTCTCGGTGAAGGGACGCAAAAACATCAAGAAGGGCCAGTCCTACATAATCATGAGCAACCACCAGAGCCACTTCGACATCCTGGCCATCTACGGCCACTGGTTCAAGCAGTTCCGCTGGGTGATGAAGCAGGAGCTGCGCAAGGTCCCCGGCCTGGGCTTCGGATGCGCCAAGATCGGCCACATCTTCATCGACCGCTCCAACCGCGAGAAGGCCATCCAAAGCCTGAAGGCCGCCCGCCCCCTGCTCGACGGCGGCATCTCGGTCATGTTCTTCCCCGAAGGCACCCGCAGCCGCGACGGCCGCATGCTCCCCTTCAAAAAGGGCGGCTTCATGATGGCCCTCGACCTGGATCTCCCCATCCTCCCGGTAACCATCCGCGGCTCCCGCCACGTCCTGCTCGGCAAGAAGTTGAAACTCCTCCCCGGCTATATCCGCATCCAGATCCACGAGCCCATCGACGTCTCCCCCTACGGCCACGAGAAAAGAGAGCAGCTGATGGAGGACGTACGAGCCGTCATCGCCTCGGGCATGAGCTCATGGGAGCGGAATGAAGAATGATCATCGGATTAGGCATCCTCATGATTCTCCACGGGCTCGTTCATCTTATGGGCTTCGTCAAGGCCTTCGGGGTCGCCGAGATAACCCAACTGACCCTTGACATTTCCCGGCCGGCTGGCCTGCTGTGGCTGACCACAGCGGTGCTGTTCACCGTAGCAGCTATCATACTTCTAATCGGAAGAAGCTGGTGGTGGCTGATCGCCGCCGCGGCGCTGGTGCTTTCCCAACTCCTGATAATCATGTTCTGGAAAGACGCCCGGTTCGGCACTATAGCCAACGTGGTCGTCCTGGTCGGGGTGATACTCGGATACGGAGCCTGGAGCTTCGGCATGCAGGCGGCGGAAGATCGCCGGGCTCTGCTGGGGGCAGCTCCGCCGGAGGGGAAGATAATCACCCCGGCGACGGCTGCCGGTTTGCCGCCGGCGGTGCAAACCTGGATTGGCAATTCCGGTGTCATCGGCAAGAAATCCGCCCGGATCGTCCGTTTGAAACAACGAGGCGAGATGCGCACCGAACCGGACGGGAAATGGATGCCCTTCACCGCCGCCCAGTGGTTCACCGCCCCAAATCCCGGTTTCGTTTGGCAGGCGGACGTAGAAGCCGCTTTCGGAATCCATCTGGCCGGACTGGACACCTACCGGGAAGGCAAGGGGCACATGCTGATCAAGCTGTTCTACCTGGTCCCGGTGGTCGACGCCCGCGGCGATGAAATCGATCAGGGCGCCATGGTTCGTTACCTGGCGGAAATAATCTGGTTCCCCTCGGCCGCACTGTCCGACTGCATAAAATGGGAACAAGTCGACACAACCACCGCCAGAGCCACAATAACCGCCGGCGAAACCTCCGCCACGGGCACTTTTTATTTCTCTCCCCAGGGAGACGTGCTGAAGTTCACCGCCAAGCGGTACTACAGCCGCAAAGACCGGACCACCTTAGAAGACTGGCTAATCATAAACGACCCGGATTCATATAAAACCTTCTCCGGCGTAAGAATCCCCACCATCTCGACCGTGACCTGGAAGCTGAAAGACGGCGATTTCATCTGGCTGAAACTGAAAATCACAAGTCGGATGGAGTCAGACCCTGGCACATGACACATAATTATTTCAGTGGAAACGGCTCAGAAAAATCAGGGTTGCAGGGCGAAAGGAATGGCAGAATGGTGGCAGAATGGGGGTGGCAGAATGGCGATTTTCTTGGGGGTTGACAACCCATAATTATGGGTATATGGTTATATGTATGAAGACTACGGTTGAGTTGCCGGACGAGTTGTTGATCGAGGCCAAGAAACGGGCGGCGGAGTTGCGAGTGCCTTTGCGGCAGCTCTTGGAAGAGGGGCTGCGGGCGCGGTTGAGCAAAAAGAAGGGGCCCCGCCGGGCCAAGAAGCGACACATCCACTGGATCACCGTCCCGGGCGGCCTGCCAACGGGCCTGGACGCCTCCGATCGCGAGAAGGTCCACGCTTTCTTGTCGGAGGAAGAAGGTTGATCGCCATCGATACGAACCTTTTGATCTACGCTCACCGATCTCACACCCCCGAGCACGCGGCGGCACTAAAAGCTATCGAGCGGGCAGCGGCGGATCCTCTGGGTTGGGGCATACCGTTTCCCTGCATCGCTGAGTTCTGGGGTGTAGTAACCCACCCCCGGGCTGCCGGAAGGCCATCGACTCCCAAAGAGGCGGCTGGCTTCCTTCGAGCACTGATCCGGGGAGGCGCCGCCGCCGTCTGGGAGCCGCAGCCCGGTTTCCACTCGCGCTTGCTGCTCGCCGCGGAGCAGGTTGGCGTATCCGGCGCCCGGGTGTTCGACTTGCAGATCGCATTGATCGCCTCGGAAGCCGGAGCCGAGCAAATCTGGTCGCACGATCGCAAGTTCCTCCTGGTGCCGGGATTGGTGCTTCACGACCCGATTGGATAGCTGCAATATTCTACATCTAAGGAATCGGGAATCGGGAATCGGGAATCGGGGACAGGGTAGGTTTTAAGATACCTACATGCTGGCCACTCTGTGGCCGGCCGGCCGTGGTGTTCTCAGTCATCACACTGCACTGGAGTTGCACGAGTTGTGTGACGTCAATCCATCCAGGATCCATATCACCTTACCTACCGGTTACCGGCCCCGGCGGCGGGGGGGCGAGTTGTACGTCGTTCATCACGAGAACCTCCGGGATGACGAAGTGGCCTGGCACGAGGGAATAAAAATAGTTACGCCGACGGTTGCTATCCGCCAGTCGATGGAAGCGAGCGTGCCGGTACACCTGCTGAGGCAGGCGATTGACACCAGCCGCCGGCTCGGCCGGGCTCCGCGGAAGGTCCTTCACGAGCTTGCCGCCAGGTTGTCGGGGGATGCATGACCAGCCATCCCCTGGATCTCCTGCCGCCCCGAGGCAAGCCGCCGTCGACTGTGCGAGCCATCGAGACGTGGATTCAGCAGGCGGAACGCAAGGTGGGGGCCCGCCGCCTGGGATGGATGGTGGCTTCCGGCGTAGTCATCGCCGCCTTGCAGCGTTCGAGCCATTACGACGGGAAGCCTAGTTTTCTGGTCAAGGGCGGGACGTACCTGGAGCTTCGGCTCGGTCTGGGGGCCCGGGCAACCAGGGATCTGGACACACTGTTCAGAGGAGACTACCGGGAGTACCTGGAAGTGCTCGACCGTACGCTGGCCCGGCCCTTCGACGGAATCAGCTTTCAGCGAACAGAGCCGCGCCCGATCGAGATACCCGGTCGACTGACGTATCCTTTCCGGATCGACGTGTCCTTGAGGCTGCGTGGCCGCACCTGGCGCCGGATCGCCCTGGAAGTCGCTCCGGATGAGGGCCGGGCCGGATCCCGGGCCGATTTGTTCCAACCCCCGTCCCTGGCTCATTTCGGATTGACCACACCGACCGCAACCGCAGGGATCGCGATGGATTATCAAGTGGCTCAGAAGCTGCACGCCTGTACCGAACCCCATACCCCCGATCATCCCAACGATCGGGTCCGCGACGTCTTGGATCTCTTGTTGCTCAAGTCCGCATTCTATGACGACCAGGCCGACCTGTCCGCACTGGAAAAAGCCTGCCGGGATTTGTTCCGTGCCCGCGAGCGAGAAGCTGAGCAGGCCAAAGAAACGCTTCCAAGATCATGGCCACCCATAATTACCGTGCATCCTCGCTGGAAGCCGGAGTATCGTACATATGCCGGCGAGGTCGGTTTGGAACTTGCGCTGGACCAGGCGGTAAGTTCGCTCAATAGCTGGATAGAAAAAATAGACGCCAAGTAGCCGTTTCTGTGCTCAGGGCTGCAGGGTGAAGGGGGCGCCGGTGTCGTATTTGAAGAGGATGGCGTCGCCGGGTTGCAGTTCTATGTCGAGGTAGCCGGTGGTGCCGGTGCTTTGGGTGAGGGGGAGGGATTCCACCTGGCCGTTCAGCTTGTTCAGGGTCTGCAGGGCGGTGCGGTTGGTGGACTGGGGGGCCGTGGTGAAATCGAATGACAGACGGAAGGTTTCGGTGCCGACTATGTTGTTGGGCCAGGAGCCGCTGTCGTGGGAGACGTTCTGGAGCATGAAGTAGATCTGGCCGGCGTCGTCTTTGAAGAAGCCGATTAAGATTTCCATCCACTGGCTGGTGGTGCACTCGACGGCGGTCAGGTAGGGGTCGTCGCCGGCGCCCGGAGCCCAGTCTTCGGTCTCGGGGGGCTGCAGCCAGGTGCTGTAGGGGATGTAACGGACGTCGGTGCTGGTCAGCTGGGTTATGGCGCGGCCCAGGTGGCGCATTTCGACGTTGATCTGGGCGGCGGCGTCCCAGAGCTCGGTGGTGTTGGCGTTGAAGTCGTTTTCGGCGTCGAAGAGCACCGGGTCGATCTCGGTGTTGACGTCGATGGTGTAGATGAACCAGGTGTGGCCGGTGTAGCCGTAGACCAGGCCGGCCATGGCGTCCCAGCGCATGTCGATGGGCGTGGAGGCCTCGCTGCCGCCCTCGTATACGAAGGCCCGCAGGTAGCGCCAGTAGGGCTTCTTGGAGGCCAGACCGGCGTCGCGGAAGATCTCCAAAGC
>Ga0180432_10010633_pt1 | contig 10972 bp, 3 predicted proteins | sample SS_ome_10_FD_132414 | JGI IMG/M metagenome (GOLD analysis project Ga0180432, IMG submission 132414) | Hypersaline lake sediment archaeal communities from the Salton Sea, California, USA - SS_1_MS_2 metaG | ecosystem: Environmental > Aquatic > Non-marine Saline and Alkaline > Hypersaline >... | reverse complement strand
TGTTCGTGTTCTTGGTTTTATTATAGTCAAAATATAGTCTCGCTATTATGAATATATTATATTATACTCATAATACTAAATCTACTAAGCATACGAAACAAACACAGATAATGACCCAACTATTATGCTATTGTACTGTACGCGTAACAAAGCATTTCGAACAAAATTCTATATGAACCATTTTATCTATGCTTGTCTCTACCCAATCCTTTTCCCAGTTATGCTCACAATTCTTTGTTAAAAACAATTTTGATTTTTCGTAAATCTGATCAAATGCAACTTTCTGCTCTTTAAACAATGAATACCAATTTTTGATACGTATGTATGTTTTTGCCAAACTATCCTTCTTGTTTTTATGTTTGATTATGTCATTCTCATATAACTGTAACTGTTCAACAATGCTAGTAATCCTTTCATTTATAAGTGATAACTGAACATCCACATCTTGAATTCTATTTAATGCATTTATGTCTTCATCGCTAAGAGCCTGCCTTTGGACTTTTTCACCATTTGAACTGTTGGATTTCTTATTCTTATTGTTCTTTGCAGAAATTATTGAAGAATGTTCCATTTTATCTATTGAAATACATTTCTACCATTTAAGCGGTTTATATCAAATAGTGAAGTTCCGTCATTTGTTATTATGTATACATAGTTGTAAGATAGGGTAATGATTCAGTATTCTTCTTGATGAGTTCACTAACTAGCTGTTTGGATATTGTAATGGGGAAAGAGACAACATCTGGGACTTTGTGCCCAAACATTTCGGTTCCTGGCTTCAATAGCCGATATAGATTCAATTTCGTATAAATTACTTCCAAAGTGCGTTTAAGTGAACGAACACCCTTTTCATCTTCATTCGTTAAATTACTACAAATATGTTCTAATGTTTCGTTTGGCATAATCACTTCTTCGTTTGTAAATCCAATTTGAGGCAATATCTTTGGAATCAAATATTGATTTGCAATTGTTATCTTTTGTTGTTGAGTATAACCTTGGGTTTTGATTGTGTACATGCGATCACGCAAGATGGGGTTTACTCGCTCTGGGTCGTTATAACTAAAAATAAACAAACATTTGCTCAAATCAAAGTTGATTTCACTGAAGTATTTATCGTGGAAACTGTCATTTTGCGAAGAATCGGTTAAATGTGTGAGAATACCAATAATTTCTTCACCACGTGGACTATCTGATACTTTATCCAACTCATCAAAATAAATAACTGGGTTCATCGTCTTACATTGCATCAATAAATCTACGATTTTTCCCCATGTACTCGCCTCGTATGTATAACTATGTCCTTCCAGAAATGAACCATCTGAAGCTCCGCCTAGTGCAATAAATATGAACTCACGACCAAGAATTTTGCTGATTCCATCTTTAACAAGAGTCGTCTTACCAGTGCCCATTGGCCCGTGAATAGCAATCGCACTTCCTATTGCCGATTGGTTACTTATCCATTGTCCTAGCATTTGCATAACTTGCAGCTTAGCATCATCTAAACCATATACTGCATCATCTAGTGTCTTTTTGGCATTTGACATAAATTCATGGCAACGCTCTTGTCCACAAGATAAGTTAATGTCTAATGTAGAATATTTACCAAATGGAATATTCAAAAATGCATCAACCCATTTCTTCAGCTTGTTGTATTCGCTATCTCCACGTGATGCGTGACGTAATGCATTGATCTTTTTGAATGCAATAGCTTTGATATTTGGAGGAATTGGGGACTCCAGTAGTCTTAGACGATATGGTTTATCACATTTGGTATGTTTTTGTACTTCAGCCATATCCGCAAGTATACGCTGTTGCTCATCTAAATTCATAAAACGATTAAAATATTTTAAATCATTCATAACGTCTCCTTCTCGCAACATCTTTCTAAACTCACAAAGGTTAGTCTTACGAATTTTCTTTGTATTCTGCTTCGAGTGGATTTTCTGCTCTTGTGCCACCTTAGACTTAAACTCTTTCCAGAAACGAAAACAGTTATTTTGTAATGGTGATGGCAGCTTTGCAAACTTATCATTGATTGTATGTTCAATATCTTCAAGGTTCGTTTCAGTTGGTTCACTGACTCGTTTTGGAGATTTATTCGCGTTTTTTGTAGTTCGCTTATCTCCTTTTGAGTTATATTGGACTATATTATCCTCTGTAGTTGCATGAACGTCAATATCATCTATATCAATATCATTCTCACTATTCATACCATCACTCCCATCACTATCATCACTCTCATCAGTTGGTTCATACGATTCGTCTGAAGATACTTCGCTTCTTGTTTCATCTCCAAACAACTCACTCAAAGTATCTCCTTCATCTTCTAAATCTTCCGTAGCGTGGCTATCTGTGCTCTCATATCCACTATCTTCTACGTCATTATGATTTGATTTAACATTTTGTTTATGCTTTCTAGACACACTTGGTAATGTTACAATCGCAAACGCAGTGTTTCCATTGTTTTTTGTGCTCGTTTTCACTTTTGAAGAAGTAGAGTCAGATTCAGATTCACTGCTGGAATCATTTTGGTCTTTCTCCACCACTTCTGTGCGTTTACTCTCTATTTGTTTTTTTTGGTTTTTCAACTTTCTCTGCTTTCGCTTTGCTTCCTCGACCTTCTTATTCGCAAATTTGGATGGAAACACACTAGCCAAAAATTCACGGAATTCTACTTCACCAAACCCATTATCATCATTTCCAGATGAAGAGTTATCACCACTCTTATCATTATTCCCGTTATTTCCACCATTTCGCTTTCGCTTTCTTTTCGTTTCGTCGCGCATACGATTTTGTAATCGAGTTCTAACAACCATTTCTTAGCTATTTGAAAATGGTAAGGTTTTTCTAAATGGTTTGAGTAATATAGCTTGTGTGACAGTGATAAAGTCCTTGTGTAGTTAGACGTTGCCAAACAATGAGAAACAACAGAGACTTCAAAAAATTGAAGCAAAACAATCTAAATATTATCCTATTATTATAGGAAGCTATGTCCAAAATGAACGGCGTAATCCCAGTCAAGGAAGCATCAAAAGTTATCGGTATTCAATTCAGTATATTGTCACCGCATGAAATTCGCAAGGGTTCTGTCGCTGAAATTACAAGTCGTGATACATTCATTAATAATAAGCCAGTCATCGGCGGTCTATTTGACCCAAGAATGGGTGTGATTGAACCTGGTTTGGTATGTCCAACTGATGGTCTAGATTATATGCAGACTCCCGGTTATTACGGTCACATTGAATTAGCGAGACCGGTGTTTTATATCCAATACTTAAGCACTATTCTAAAAATATTACGATGTGTATGTCATAATTGTAGCAAGCTATTGATTGACAAAGAGAGATATAACCATTTGTTGGAGCTGCCAAATGATCAACGTTGGAATGCCGTATTCGCACTTGCAAGTAAGGAAAAGATTTGTGGTATGGATAATGCACACGATGGATGTGGTTTTCAAATGCCATCAAAGATTCGCAAGGAAGGTCTTGCTACAATTATTGCTGAATGGACAAAACCTAAGGATCCGAATGTGCCAGTTGACGAAGAAGCACTTACACAGGAATTAATACCAGAAATTGTCCACAGAATCTTCCGCAGAATCACTGATGAGGATGTTACATTTATGGGATTCAGTCCAGTTTGGTCACGTCCTGATTGGATGATTTGTCAAGTATTGGCAGTTCCACCTCCCGCTGTTCGTCCCAGCGTAAAACATGATGCTCAACAACGTAGTGAAGACGACCTTACCCATATCTTAGTAAACATCCAAAAGACCAATAAGACACTACAGGAGAAAATCCAACAGAATGCGCCAGTTGTCAAAGACTGGACAACATATCTTCAGTATCAGGTTGCCACAATGGTAGACAACAAACTACAAGGTGTTGCAGCTCAACGCTCTGGTCGTCCACTGAAGTCGCTGAAAGAGCGATTGAATGGAAAAGGTGGGCGTATGAGAGCAAACAATATGGGTAAGCGTGTCGATCAAAGTGCTCGTTCTGTTATTACACCTGACCCACAGTTGTCTATCCGTGAACTTGGTGTCCCAAAACGGATTGCTATGAACTTAACCAAACCTGTTACTGTGAACGCAAGAAACATTGGTTTCCTTACAAAACTTGTTCAAAATGGTCCGGATGTTTACCCTGGTGCAAAAATCCTTCAGCGACCAGATGGCGAAATTGTCCTTAGACATGTAGACCGTGCAAACATCCAACTAAAGACAGGAGATGTTGTCCACAGACATATTATGGATGGTGATGCCGTATTATTTAATCGTCAGCCAACTCTTCATAGAATGTCTATGATGTGTCATATTGTTAAGGTAATGCCAGTTGGTGACACATTCCGAATGAATGTTGGTGATACGAAACCATACAATGCGGATTTTGATGGTGATGAGATGAACTTACATATGCCGCAAGATGAAGAGAGTGAAGCTGAATTGCGTAATTTGGCAGCAATCCCTTATCAAATTATCTCGCCTGGTAATAATCAAAGCATCATTGGAATTTTCCAAGATTCAGCATTGGGTAGCTACTTGATTACCCGCAAGAATGTTGTATTTACAAAACAGGAAGCTATGAATTTGCTATCTGGCATACCAAACCTTGATCCAAAGGCACTACAGCGTTATGGTGATAAGATTAGTAGTTTTGAGTTGCTTTCACAAATTCTACCACCACTATCATTGAAATATAAAACGAAAGCATTTGACGCAGAGAAGGATGATTATAAGACATCAAACACTGTGGTAGAAATTATTGATGGAACGTACGTGCGCGGTCAAATTACTAAGGAAGTTATTGCATCTGGCACAAAAGGACTTATTCACAGAATTTGTAATGATTTTAGTAACACTTCATCCGCTCAGTTTATTGATGATTTACAGAGCATCGTTACTGAGTATATGAAACGTAGTGCATACAGTGTCGGTATTAGTGACCTCATTGCTGACAGAGAAACTAACAACAAGATTGCCGATATTATCACAAACAAAAAGAAGGATGTTCAGAACTTGATTGACCAAACCCATCTTGGCATCTTTGAGAACAAAACTGGTAAAACCAATGAGGCTGAATTCGAGCTACAAGTAAACAATATCTTGAATCAAGCAATGAACCAGGCAGGTAGAGTAGGTTTACAAAGCCTAAGCGACAATAACCGGTTTGTTATTATGGTCAAGGCTGGCTCAAAAGGTTCAGAAATCAATATCTCACAAATGATTTCATGCCTTGGTCAACAGAATGTGGATGGCAAACGTATCCCATATGGATTTGAGAACAGGACATTACCTCATTATCATAAATTTGATGACTCACCCAGTGCTCGTGGATTTGTTGAGAGTTCATTTATCTCCGGTCTTTCACCACAAGAGTTATTCTTCCACGCTATGGGTGGTAGGATGGGTCTTATTGATACAGCTGTCAAGACTAGCCAGACTGGTTATATTCAGCGTAGGCTCATCAAAGGTATGGAGGATTTGAAGGTAGAGTATGATATGACTGTTCGTAACAGCAAGCATAAGATTGTCCAGTTTGCATATGGTGATGATGGTATTGATGCAACTAAGGTTGAAAACCAAGTTATCCCTTTGGTAGGTATGTCTATTGAAGAAATCTATGAGCACTTCACGGTGCTGAATGATGCTCCGTTCACAAAGGCTACAACTAAACGTTCCAAAACACAGATTGATAGTCTCAAGGAGAAGACATCGCAATTGATAGAGACGATGATTGCCGCACGTGAACGTATCATCAATAATGTGTTTGAGAACACAGATAATAAGGGTGTTCATATCCCAGTGGCATTTCAATACCTGATTAATAACACTGTTGGACAAATGACAATCAATATGGATTCACTTGTTGATATTACACCATTAGAAGCATACAATATGATTGAAGAGACACTTGATGAATTGAAACAGAGTGCATATACTCAGCCTACTGAACTATTTGAGGTGATGTATCGGTATTATCTTACTCCAAAAGAGTTATTAACAGTAAAACGTTTCAACAAAGCAGCATTGACTTTGCTTCTACAGATGGTGCGATTGAATTATATGAAAGCTGTTGTAGCACCTGGAGAAATGGTTGGTATGATTGCAGCACAGAGTATTGGTGAACCTGCTACACAGATGACACTTAACACGTTTCATTTTGCAGGTGTAGCTAGCAAGTCGAATGTTACTCGTGGTGTTCCTAGAATTGATGAAATCCTCTCGCTCTCAAAAGAGCCAAAGAACCCATCGTGCACAATATGCTTACATAAAGATGAAGAGGGTGATAACGCACGAGCGATCGAAATTATGAAGCGTATTGAGCACACGCGACTTCGACAGATTGTTAGTGAAATCACTATCTGTTTCGACCCAGATGACAACAATACGATGATTGAAGAAGATAGCTTGTTGATTGAGCAATATAAGTTGTACCAAAGTATGATGGATGACTGCTATGAGGACAACATTACAGGTAATCTTCAGCGTTCTAAGTGGATTGTAAGGATGGAACTTGACGCTGAGAAGATGCTTGAAAAAGGACTTAGTATGGATGATGTCAACTTCGCGATTAAGAATGCATACTCAGATGAAGTACAGTGTATATATTCTGATTATAATGCAGATAAACTAATATTCAGAATTAGAACACTTGACCTTCTCAAACGCAAGGCACCAACAAAGTCTAGCCCACTTGATCAATCCGATGACATTTATATGCTGAAAAACTTTCAAGAACAGTTATTGGATAATTTGGTATTGCGTGGAGTTAAAGATATTAACCACGTATCAATCCGTAAAGTAATCAACAATGTCGAATATGAAAACGGAATGTATAATAAGAGAACATCTTGGGTATTGGATACTGTTGGAACCAATCTGTTAGAACTGCTGTCACTGGATTATATTGACGCAAAACGCACTATCACTAATGATATTCAAGAAGTATACCGAGTGCTTGGTATTGAAGCCGCGCGCCAAGCCATCTTCAATGAAATTACTGAAGTGCTTGACTTTGATAGCACATATATCAACTATCATCACCTGAGCCTTCTTTGTGACAGAATGACATACAATGCGAATATGACAAGTATATTCAGGCATGGTATCAATAATGATGATATTGGACCAGTAGCAAAAGCTTCATTTGAAGAAACCCCAGAGATGTTCTTGAGAGCTGCAAGACACGGTGAACTTGATGTTATGCGTGGTGTTAGTGCGAATGTTATGTGTGGTCAAGAAGGCAATTTCGGCACGGCTGCATTCCAGCTTGTTCTTGATGTAAATGCGATCGCTGAAATGAGTGCTAGCAAAGAATGGAGCAAGATAGACACGTCATCTGCTATCGAACAAGGTTTTGGTGCAATGGAGAGCGCAGAAGATAAATGTTCTAAGCACAAGATTGCGATGTTCCAGTCAAATGTTCAAGTAAACGCCAAGGATACTGGAGCAGTAAGTGATGATTATATGCCTGACTTCTAAAATATTGGATATCTAATACAAAATGAAAATCAGATAACAAAAATGAAAATCAGATACAAATAATAAAATTCATATTGATAATTTTTCAATATGAATAGAATGTGAATTAATTATGCGACATATAAAATAACCATTTTTTACGCTTTCAAAACCAGTTTAAGTTTCTTTTTCTTGGCAGGTTTTGCCACTTTAGATTCAGATTTAGGCTTTGCAGTGGTTTCAGTTTTAATTTCTATTGTTGTTTCTGGTTTGTCAATCTTAGGTTGAACAACCAATTTTCTAACCTTTGGTTTTTTGACATCTTGTAAATACGAATCTATATCGAAGACATCAACAGCATTCAACATATCTAATGATTCGTCTGAAAAATCATTTCTTTTAATAAGTATTTTATTATCACTCATTGCCAAACGATATGCTGGTGGTTTGTTACTAATTGTGGCAGATACCTTCACAAAGTAATATTGTTCTGACTGACGTGTTATTAGCATTGTTTTCTCATTTAATGAAAGCTTTGTTCCACTGTAAAACACAATAGGGATATTAAACTTATTAGCAATTAATATGTAGTCAAACATTGTAGCATAATAGCTGTCCGACAAAACTGCTGTTGTTATATTAAGCTCACCTTTCGCAACAAGGGTAGCCAGTTCTCTTTTGCCTTCAATAAGCCAAACATTTGTTATTTTAATTAGCATATCACTGTATTTTTCTTCATAAATTTCGGCAAGCAATTCTTTGATATCCTGTTCGTTGACATTTCCAAGCGATTTTTGATGATGCTGTAATAAGGTGACTAACAAATCAAAAGATTGTATGGGTTGTGATGACTCAAATACTAGTTCTACGGTTTTCCTAGGGAAAAAAGTTTTCCACTTTTTACTAGTTATATCCACTCTAGTAACATCTCGCATAGTTGAAAATTCAAGTTCCTGTTTTTCTGCTTTCTGTTCCTCTTTATCGCCTTCATCCGCATCTGCTTGTTGAATTGTCTTTTCGACATAGAGGTCACTATAAGCAACTGATGTGACTGGTCTTGCAGTATCATATGTATTATTATTGACATAACGTATAGATGACGCTACTTCAAGACTATCAAAGTATTCGTTTGTTAATGACGTCTGCAAAAGGATAATTTCATCATCTCTAAGATTATAACCAATTTTTCCAAACGATAAAAAAGATTGCGGTTGAAATATAAACGAGCGAATGCGACTGTATCTCAATATCTCATCTGCCATTCGTCCATAGTACAATTCTTTGTTTGGCTTTCCATTTATCAAGTTTGTCTCTGGTAATTTCAATTTACATGTTCTGCCTTGATACTTACACGTAATTGAGGTATCACAATTGTCTTCTGTATTTTTTATACAGCTCGGTGATTGTGGATTTGTCTGTGCACTACTACTCCAATCTTTTTCAAACTCTTCACTTGATATCCATAAGAACTTATCTTCTGAAAGCTCCTTCAACAACTTTATAACTCGTTTGAGTTTTGAAACATAGTCTAACTCACGGTTAACAGTGATGTTTTCAATTTCATCACGTACACGTTGCTTTTTAAAATCACTGAGTAGAATTCTAATTGTGTTTCGGAAAGCATTAAACATATCGGTTTCTACTTCAATTTGTAATACATACTTTTCACGCTCGGTATCAATACCATTCCCAATCTCAGATGTTACACTTGATTTTACAATTGACATGTTTTCATTAACAATAGGCAACGTATCATCTGTGACTAGCTCAGGCTCTTTCAACATTACTACTTGGTTGGTCTCGGTTAATATACCAACGGTAACACCATCTTCAGTTATTCTATATTTTGGTTTAGACAGAATCTTACCAGTTGTAATATTGCGCGCTTCCGTCAAGAAATCAAATGTATTACTATAATTATTCCAGTCAATGGTATTATCATCTATCATACGACTATCAAACGTTGGTATCACAAATGATGGATAAGTCGGTAGATAACCAATAGACCTATCCTTTGAAGCGACTATACCAATTGTTTTGTTCATATAATTTACCACTTGATAATGAATAACGTAATCTCTTAGTAATAATTGATGCACTACTTCCTCAGCAGAGACATTTGTTTTAAATTTGTATACGTTTGGCATGGACTGTAATGCCGGGCACATATCCTGGCTAGAATCTTTAATCACTGTTAGTGCTTCACGTAGATTGTCCATTAAATGTATGTTTTTCAATGAAAATGTCCTAGTAACTGCAATACTTCTAGGTCTATTCTCTATCAAGGTAAGCGGCTCATAATAGTTCCCAACTTTATATACAATTAATGTTTTGCGTTCAATATCAAACATATCACGAGAATAATGATTAGTTGGACATAGTAATCGTAGATTTCCTGTTATATCATCTTGTAGAGTTTCCAAAATCGCCAGATTGAGACCTTTTGGAAATAATTTCTCATTAGGAATAGTAATCAAGTCCCAAATATAAGTATAATCAATTTCAACATTTGGATCCATTAGGAAATCCAGGAAATTAGTGTAAGCATTCACAATCTTTTTGAATAAGCGTTCCTTATCATTTCCGTCATTATTTTTCATTCCCTTTTCTGTGTCAATCAAAAGACGTTTGGCAATAGTTGATGATTTGTATAGTTCTATATTGATATCTTTGTCATCACGTTCCGGATCATAAAATAGTTCTATTAAATCACCATTTTGGTAAACTTCAAAATTATCAAGACTAACAGCAGATACAAGCTGCTTTTTAATTCCAGAAATGGATAAGATTTCCTCATTATTGAACTCAGCATAAGCAAATGCGACGACACCCAAAAATGATTGAGTTTTGTTTGCTTCTATGCCTTGCCTAAGAAGACAAGGTGTATTTAATTTAAGGGTGGGATCAGATGGTCCAATAACACACTCTTTACCATCTGTGTCGAAGAACATTTGCAAAATGGGTGGAAGGAAACCTAAGCGGCCTTCTTCTAAGGGGAATTTCTCAGCCCCCATAATATAAGAATCTATGGTCTGAATGTCACGCATATCACCTGCTAGTTCTTGTTTGGTACTCAAATCTTCTTGCTTTTCCATTTTCATCATTTGTTCACCACATTCGTCTCTAGCTTGTTTTTGTTTTGGAGCGTTCCAATTCGTAAAACAGCAAGGCAGACAATAGCCATCTGGATGACTTCCTGGTTTGACAAATCCAGGATACATTGGCTGATATTTTCCAGAACGGTTCTTGTGGTTGAATTCAAATATGGTTTCTCCTGGAGGAACAGATATAGCAGATGCGTCAATTACTTTGCCATATTTACCAGATTTCACTTCTTCTTCCGTAAGACTTGTGTTTTCGGTAAGTGACCAATATTTCGGACAAATATAATAGAACTGCTTGTTTGGATCTGTTCCATATTTGATTGAATGTTCATAAGAGCCAGGGTGTTCTTTATCAATCCTCGCTTTCTCTTCTTCAGTAAGAATCACTGGTTGACGTCTTGCG
>Ga0180432_10010631_pt1 | contig 10974 bp, 5 predicted proteins | sample SS_ome_10_FD_132414 | JGI IMG/M metagenome (GOLD analysis project Ga0180432, IMG submission 132414) | Hypersaline lake sediment archaeal communities from the Salton Sea, California, USA - SS_1_MS_2 metaG | ecosystem: Environmental > Aquatic > Non-marine Saline and Alkaline > Hypersaline >... | reverse complement strand
CGGCGTAGAAAGCTTCCCAATTTTTTGCAACACAAATCCCGCACCGATGATGAATATCACGAAACCGAAGAAATATGCAAAGACTATTTTTTGGGCAAGGCCGAAGCGCCTTACAAACGCGCGGCGTCAGAGCAGAAATGTATGCGCGTCTCCGGAAAACACAACGACCTCGAGGATGTCGGTCGCGACGGCACACACCACACTTTTTTCGAGATGATGGGCAACTGGTCGTTCGGGGACTATTTCAAGCGCGACGCTATCGAGATGGCGTGGGAGCTGGTTACTAAAGATTACGGCCTCGACCCGGAGCGCATCTGGGCGACGGTCTATACCGATGACGACGAGGCCGAGCGTATCTGGCGGAAGATACTGCCAGCGGAGCGCGTGCTTCGCTTCGGCGAGAAGGACAATTACTGGGAGATGGCCGAAATCGGCCCATGCGGACCTTGCAGCGAACTTCACTACGACCTTGGATTCGGCGAGGGCACGAAACCAAACGACCCCGGCGGACGGTTCGTAGAGATTTGGAACCTCGTATTTATACAGTTTGCCAAAGATGAATCGGGGAAGACATCGCCACTACCGAAACAGCACGTCGATACCGGCCTCGGCCTCGAGCGCGTCGCGGCGATACTGCAGGGGGTCAAAGAGAACTACGAGACCGATCTATTCACACCGATAATCACCAAAATCGAGGAGCTGACCGGCGCGGAGTTTGATAATCCGGAGGATAGAGTCGCAGTTCGCGTTATTGCTGACCACACACGGACGCTTGCATTCGCAATTGCCGACGACGCATTGCCAGGCAACGAGGGCAGAGGATATGTTTTACGCAGACTGCTCAGACGGGCGGCGAGATTCTCGCGTAAATTGGGCTATCATGAGCCTATTCTGCATAAACTCGTCGCACCGCTTACTGATACTATGGGCGATGTATATCCAGAATTAATCTCCAAGAACGAACACGTCGTCCGGGCTATCCGCGCAGAGGAGGAGCGGTTCTCACAAACGCTGGACATCGGAATCGAGCTGTTCGAGGATTTAGCGAAGAAGGCCGTCGAGGACGGCAGCAGAACCATCTGGGGGAAGGACGCATTCAAATTATACGACACCTACGGCTTCCCGCTGGATTTGACGGAGCTGATGGCCGCCGACTCCGGCCTCGTCGTCGACCACGTGGGTTTCGATAAGGAGATGGAGAAACAGCGCGAGCGCGCTCGTGCCGCGGGAACATTCGACGTTGCCCACGAGATAGGTGCCGGCGAATGGGTCGAAATAACCAGGGGCGACGAGTCGGAGTTTGTCGGCTACGATAAAATGGAATGCGAGGCTAAACTACGCCGTTATCAAAAGGACAACGACCAATTTAGGTTGATACTCGATAAAACGCCGTTCTATGCGGAATCCGGCGGACAGGTCGGTGATACCGGCAAGATTATCGGCGACGGCTGGACACTCGATGTTACCGAAACAATCAAAGAGGCAGATAGCATCGTCCATATCGGGAAGCTCGACGGCAAAATTGGAGAGTCATCCGAGGTCATCGCCCGCGTCGACACAGACCGGCGCCACGCGATAATGCGTAATCACACAGCGACTCACCTCCTGCATTTTGCGCTGCGCAAGGTTCTGGGCGACCACGTGCACCAATCCGGCTCGCTCGTCGCACCGGACCGATTGCGCTTCGATTATACCCATTTTGAGGCACCGACAAGGGAGCAGCTTCGCAAGATAGAGAAAATTGTGAACGAGGTGGTTATGGCCGATATACCGGTCTGTGCCAAGCAGATGGCCTACCGCGAGGCGCTCGACAAGGGCGCAACAGCGTTGTTCGGCGAGAAGTATGGAAGCACGGTGCGCACGGTAACTATCGAGCCGGTATCTATGGAACTCTGTGCCGGCACGCACCTCGCTCGAACGGGCGAAATGGGCGCGTTTATCATCCGCTCTGAAAGTTCGGTGGGAAGCAGTCTCAGACGAATCGAGGCCGTCACCGGCAGTGGTGTTATAGATTGGGCCGACAATATCCGCGATATAACTGCCGAATTAACCGAGATTCTCAAAGGGAGCCCCGAGGAGCTGGCAGATAAGGTCCGCACCTTAATAGCTGAACAGAAGCATCTTCAGGCGCAGTTGCAGGAGGTCAAAAGCGATGTCGCCAGCGACACTGCGGAAAATCTTATCTCCAAAGCTGTCGAGCTTGCCGAAGGCCGATTCGTGGCAGAGATTGTCAAGGCCGACTCCCGCGAGGAATTAGCTACTCTGAGCGATAAAATCAAAGAGCTATTAGGAAGCGGGGCGGTATTTTTAGTAGCAGAGATGGAGAACAAATTAGCATTAGTTGCCGGTGTAACGCCCGATTTGGTCGAGAAGGGCATCTCCGCGGGGGAGCTCGTCCGCGGCGCAGCAGGAATCACCGGCGGCAGCGGCGGTGGCCGCCCCGATTTCGCACAAGGTGGCGGAAAAGACCCATCGCTTGCAAAAGAGGCTCTCAGCTGGGTACGAAAACAGCTTAAAACAAAGCTCGGTGGATAAAAAATTGGCGAGTACTCCTATAATAAAAACACATTTCCTAGTGATTGACCTCGAGATGACCGGTCTCGACCCGACTACGCACGAGATAGTCGAGGTAGCCGCTGTGCCGATGACCGGAGCCGAAATAGGCGGCGATAACGCCTTCTATTCGGAGGTCCGGCCTGAACGAACTGTGCCGGCAGAAACGAAAGCGGTGCACGGTCTCAGAGGACGAGGACTGTCCTCGGCTCCGCCGATAGAGAACGTGCTGCCACAATTCTTGAAGATGTTCCACAAACGTGTCATAGTAGCGCATAACGCGGCGGTGGATGTCGCCTTCCTTCGCGAAAAGGCACGCGTCGCCGGAACTATGCCACCAAGCCGTCCTGCGCTCGACACGATGAATCTCGCCAGGGCACTATTCCTAGGACGTAAGGGGCTGAGCCTCGACGAACTGCTTGCAGAATTCGGCCTTAAGCGAAAAGGTGGAAATCATAACGCCTTAGACGACGCTATCCTCACCGCCAGGGTCTTCTCGAAGATGCTGTTGACACTGAAAAGCGAGGGAAAAGCGTTGAACACGAACGAACTCCTGAGAATCGGGGGGATTTGATGTCTGGCGAAAAGATGAATATATCCCTTTGGATGCACGATTTGCTACACAGCCGAGGTGGCGGACTCTTCCTGCTTCTCGACCCAGATAGAGGAAATCCTGCCGAACTTGCAGATACGGCGGCTCACGGTGCGGAGGCCGGCGCCGATGCAATATTAATCGGCAGCAGTATTCTTTTGGGTAACGGCTTTAGCGAGGCAGTCCGAGCCGTCAAAACCGCCGCCGATATCCCAATATTCATCTTTCCCGGCAACAACAGCCAGCTTTCACCCGAGGCCGACGGCATCCTTTTCCTATCGCTCGTCTCCGGTCGTAACCCCCGCTGGTTAATCGAGGAGCAGGTCGAGGCCGCACCGCGCATTAGAGATATGGGCCTGCCGACTCTGCCGACAGCATATATGCTAATCGAATCGGGGCGCATCACAGCGGTAGCTTTTATAAGCAATACTGTGCCTATCCCTCGCGATAAACCCGACATCGCCACCGCTCACGCTATTGCTGCAGAGATGCTCGGGATGAAAGCGGTATTCCTCGAGGCCGGTAGTGGCGCTGAAAAATCCGTCCCCCCCGAAATCATTCGTAGTGTTTCAGAGTCTATCGAAATTCCTCTGATAGTCGGCGGCGGCATCCGAGAAGAGAATACCGCCCGCAAAATCGCTTCCTCCGGTGCAGATTTTCTCGTCGTTGGCACCGCATTCGAAAAAACTGGCGATAAAAAACTGCTCCATGAAATAGCAACAATAATCCACCGCAACCAATAAGAAGAAAAATGCGCTCAACAACTATAATAATAGCGACAATCCTGATAATAACCGCTTTCGCCAATGCCGAAGCCATAAGGGTCCCGCTATCATACAGCTCCAGCGATTTTGAAATAACCCGCAAGGACTTCACGAAAATCTATCTCAAGAACGGCGTCGTCTGCGGCAACCCCGGCGAACCGCAAATACCATCAGAGGCATTACACATCTTGCTGCCGCCTGACGCGATGCTTACCTCGGCACGAATCGAATCGCAAGTATGGGAACCACTCGTCTACGGAATGCCATTTCCCGCTCAACCACCCGCAATTTTTTCAATTGGTCCGCTGAATACCGTCGCGCCAGACCCCGGCATCTACAATCAGAACCGCTGGTTCCCCGAAAAACCAATCCTCGCCGCATCGGGCGGCAATCTCTCCGGATATCGGTTAGCCGGGGTCTGTGTGGCCCCTGTCAGATGGAATCCGGCGCTGAGTTTGGGCGAGATGCTGGTCTCCGGACAACTGGTGGTCGAGTTTGAGAGGGACCACACGGCACCGAAGGTGCCGGCGCGACGGTCACGGAACGGCGAAAAAATTTGGCGCTCTGCCATCGAGCATCTAATCGAAAATCCGGAGAATTTGAAGCTATATTCATTCACCATTGACCCGAACGCATATGATTGGGCGGTTTTTGCACCGGCGAGCTATGTGCCGAATTTATTAAACCTCCCGTGGATTAGAAAAAGCTGGGGGTTGAGAGACACGACTATTTCTCTCGAGACGGTTTATTCGACTTATTCTGGTGCTAACAATGCGGAGAAACTGCGCAATGCGATTACCGACTTATATGCGAACTCCGGCGTCAGCTTCGTGCTGATTATTGGGGATTATGCTATAGCGCCACATCGGAAGGCCTTCGCGATGGATTGCGAGGCAGGTATTTATGATGATGAGAACGATATTCCCACGGACCTATATTTTAGCGACCTCGACGGCAATTGGAATTTTGACAGCGATGCCATATATGGCGAAATCGAGGACTCGGTGGACTTGTATCCCGATGTTATGGTAGGTCGTTTCTCGGTTACGAATACGACTCAACTGATGGACTTGATTTCAAAAATCGAAACTTATGAAACGATACCCGGTGGAAACTTCCCTGAAAGCGGGTTAATGCTTGCGCAAGTTCTCTGGAAAAATCCCTTCACCGATGGCGCGGATTTTAAGGACGATTTGATAGAGAACGTCTTCCCAGATTATTTCACATTCGGACGGGTTTATGAGAGTGACGGCGGTTCGAGAGAGAAGGCACTCGACAGTCTCGATACCGGCCCAAATCTGATAAACCACGACGGCCATGCTGCATACGTCGCTATATGTGTGGATTCGATTAACTGCATTTCTCGTGGCGATATGGACCAGTTAAGCAATGCCGACCGCCCGTCGGTTCTATTTTCGATTGGTTGTTGGCCCGCCGCTTTCGATAAGGACTGTATTGCGGAACATTATGTTAATAATAGTAGCGGCGGCGGAGTAGCCTTTATAGGGAATAGCCGCTACGGCTGGGGCTCACCCGGAAATTCCGGCTGGGGCTACTCTGACATCCTCGATAGGGCCTTCTGGCAGGAGGTCTTTACCGGGCACGAGCAACTTGGCGCGGCACTGGCAGTAGCGAAGGCAAGATATATCCCCTATGCACGCTGGGAGAATGTCTGGCGATGGGTCATCTACGAACTTAATGTATTAGGAGACCCTGCAACCGCGGCAATCACTGGAGATACTCCGATTAACCTGACATACGAAATCGAAGGGGTCGATGCGAATGTGAAGGTCTCAAAAGATGGTGACCCGGGAACCGGAAGCATCGTCTCGGCTTTCGATAACTACGGCCTTTTGGATGTCGGAACGGCAGACGCGTCGGGCTTTGTATCCCTATCGCTTGAGGGTGCTTCGGCGCCGATATACCTCACAGCGCGCCTTGGCAGCGAGGGCTTTGCCGCAGAGACACTGACTACACCCACCAGCAACGGCTTCTTCCGCTACTGGTACGCATACGAATACGGATATTCCGACAGCACAGCCGAACCGGGAGATACTATAAAGGCTTCGTTTTTGATGGGCGACTTTGACTCGGCGCTAACCGCTATAACGTGGAATCCTATTACAATATACGACCCGCCATTGAGCTTGATAAATCCGCCATCATCGCTTGCGGCAGGCGACTCGGCGGAGTTCTCCGCGACCTTCTATATTCCAGAGGATATCAGACCGGACACTACATTTGTAATCTCTCCCAATGTCTCGCACTCCGGAGGAAATATCGGCTATCCGGTCTCACTACCAATAAACAGGGCGAACCTCGAATTCATACGAGGTCTTCTTGTGGATTCTGACTCCAGCCTCGAACCCGGCGAGGTTGCGCGGTTGCAGCTTCTCTGGACAAATACGGGAGACGGCACTGCACGTGGTGGCAATGCCACAGTTACCTGCCCGGGCGGCGAGCTGAACATCACAGGCTCTCCTATGTCATTGTCGGACATCCATCCCGGGGATACTACTTATATCGGTCCGTTCGAGGTCTCGTGGTCTGCACCATCCGAGCAGACTCCCATCGTGGAACTGGTAATCTCTGCCGGCACCTCGACCGACACGCTCTTCTTCGTAACGACCAACTTAGGGTTCCAGCACAACGCCGAATCGTCCGACGCGCCGTTTCAAAAGAGCGTCGGCAGCCTGTGGCACCGCTCGACACGGAGACCGTATTCCGGAAACAGAGGTTGGTGGTGCGGCAACCCCGTATCCTCAGGCTATTTGTCGAATCTCGACGATTCCCTTTACACCGACCGAATGGTCATAGGCGCCGGTATGGAGCTGTCTTTCAGAGCATTTATGTCATTCCCGAACTACGGCTCGGACGGTCTCCACATCATAGCCGTGGGTGATGAGGACACGGTCGAGTTGGATTACCTCGGCAGCGGCGGCGCGCTCCTGTCGTTCATAGTCGGCTGGTGTGAATACACTTACAAATTCGACAATACCCCTTTCTCTCCGGGCGACAGCGTCGGCATTTTATTTCGTTTCACAAGTGACAACAGCGACGAGGAGGAAGGTGTCTTTCTCGACGACATCGAGCTGGCCTGCACCCAGAGCGAATTCACCGTGAATGTTCGCGAAACTACCCGAAGGCCCGACAAACTGTCAATAATCGCCTACCCGAACCCATTTAACAGCACCATCACAATCGAAATCTCTGGCGATATTCCACGCACGCCGGAAGCGAAGACACAAATTTACGACCTCTCCGGCCGCCGCATAAGAGAAATGGGCATTTCTAATACGAATCGTATAATCTGGGACGGTCTCGATGCAAACGGCGATGACTGTCCCTCGGGCACTTATTTCGTCCGGTTTGTAGCGCCCGGCAGGGTCGCGACCACGCGCGCAATACTTATTAAATAATGCGTGATTTTTAGAGGGTTGTTTACTCTTTTCTTGGGTGTATAAGACCTGTTTTTAGGGATAAATATCATTTGTTACTCGAACCGCTAATGCTCGTCATTCCAGCGAAAGCTGGAATCCGATACTGTGATTTTGTCATTCCAGCGAAAGTTGGAATCCAGTGTGGAATAAATAATGGATTTCAGGTCGAAGTCCAAAATAACAAAAAGTATAAATAACGCTCAATATTCTTACAAATAATGCGTTTAACTCACAAACAATTTTTAATATCGCATCATTGTGAGAAAACGAAGCTATCGACGGTAGGGGCACGGTATGCCGTGCCCTATCCAAAAACAGCAGGATTGCTTCGCCTATGGCTCGCAATAACAGTTTTTCATACTTAGGCTTATGCGGAATATTGCTATCATATCGCTTCTCATTCCGATAACTCTCACAGCGGGCATCCTCGCCGATGAAGAGTTGCGGCCGACTATCCAAGAGACTATCTCTATGCGGTTCGGACATCACTACCGCGAGGCCGATTCTATCTTGCTGGAGCTTCAAACAGAATATCCCGATGACCCGGCGCCGCTGTTTCTGCGCGGCTCGAACCTTTTAGACAATATGCAACACCGTGAGGACTACCGCGACGCAGAACAGGTCTATCTCCTTCTCGATTCGGCAATCGCGTTCGCCGAAAATGACACCTCCGACCCGTGGCACATCTGGATAATTGGCTCTTCGCTGGGCTACAAAGCGATAATACAGGCCGAGATGGGCAAGCTCATCCTCGCCCTAAAAACCTCGCTAGGCGCTATGAGCTACCTCGAACGTGCTCATCAACACCATGAAACAAGCGCCGACGCGGCACTCGGAATGGGCGGCTACTACTATTGGAAAAGCGCGAAGCTACGGTTTCTCACATATCTTCCACTTATGAAAGACCGGCGTAGCGAAGGGATGCACTTTTTACGTGAAGCGCGGGACGAATCTATTTACTCTAGAGAGGCAGCGATGCACTCCCTCGTCTATATCTACTGCGAGGAGGGCATGCTCGATTCCGCGAGATGTATGCGAGACAGCATCGCCGCTAATTACCCGGGGAGCCTTTTGCCGCTCTGGTATGACCTCGCTATATCCGAGGCGAGTCAGGACCTCGAGGCGTATTTCCTTGCCGCGAGCGTCCTCTCCACAGCGCTGGATACATGCGGCGAAGAGCAGATTATCAACCGCCTCGAGGCCCATCTATTGGCGGCTACCGCGGCATCGGAGTTGGAAGACTGGGCTTCTATCTGTCAACATTACACTGCAGTGCTCGGATATCAATTACCATCATGGGTTAATGATGATAGCCGAAATCAAATCAGCGATTTCAGGGAACTTGCCGCCACCGCCGCAGAAAGGGGGGAACCTTGTCAGAAAATCGTCGAATAACGGTCATAGGAGCTGGTGCGTGGGGCACGGCTATCGCAGTTCATCTGGCTCGAATTGGGTTGCAGGTCGACCTGTGGGCATACGAAGCACAAACCGTGAAAGATATCACAACCGGCGAGAACCGAACATTTCTCCCCAATATCCGGCTCCCTAATAACATAGTACCTACTGACAATCTGGCCACAGCGATAGCCGAAAACCCGATGATATTCTTCGCCGTCCCGACACAACATATCCGCGAGACGATAGAGCAAATTCCAACCGATTTGGATTTGAGCAGGCGAGTTTGCATCAACCTCGCGAAGGGCATCGAGGCCGGTTCGAATCTCTTGCCGTCGGAGCTTTTAGAGAGGAATCTTCCCAGAATGCCGACAGTTATAGCACTTTCCGGCCCTTCATTCGCCCACGAGGTCGCCATTGGAAAACCCACGGTAGTTGTTGTTGCGGGCAATCCGGAAGCTACAAAAAGGGTTCAACACGATATCGCCAGCAACGCTTTCCGCATCTATCGGAGCAGCGACCGCCTGGGCGTTGAGCTAGGAGCGGCATTGAAGAACGTCTTGGCGTTAGCAGCGGGGATGTCCGACGGACTTGGCCTTGGCGAGGACGCCCGTGCTGCAATTATCGTCCGCGGACTGGCAGAGATGCAGCGTCTCTCAGTCGCCAATGGCGCCGACCTCACAACCGTATTCGGTATCGCTGGACTCGGCGACCTCGTCCTGACATGCACCAGCGGCCAATCCCGCAACCACCAGCTCGGCGTTATGATAGGCCAAGGTCAACGCGCCGAACAAGTTCTATCCACCGTCTCGTGGGTCGCCGAAGGGGTTCATACCGCACCGGTTGCGCTTAAAATGGCAGAAGAGGCCGATATCGAGCTACCCATTACCGAACAGGTGGTCGCGGTAATCTCGGGGCGAACCCCACCCGCAAAAGCGGTCGAGGCACTAATGACCCGTCCATTGAAAGAAGAATTTGAGGAGGGATAAGGTAGAGACACGACATGTCATGTCCCTACGAAACTAAAACAGCCTGCCACTTAAGCGGCAGGCTGTCTATTACACGTTAATCAATCTATTCTCAGCACCTATTTCAGGAGAACGAGCTTTGCAACTTTATTCGAGCCGGAAAGTCGTGCCAGATATATGCCCGCTGGGAGGCCCTCGCTATTCGAGCCGGTACCGTTCCAATAGACGGTATTTTTGCCCCCTGGAACGTTCAACTTAGCTACTCGCCGACCGTCGAGGTCGTATATCGAAATCACCGACTCGGTGTTCGCTTCCACAGATAAAGCTACTGTGGCGTTGAATGGGTTCGGATAAGCCGCGATGGACTGGTTTTCGGGCAGTGGAACACCTTCGCCAATTCCCGATGTGCGAATCTGGACCGTATCGGCGGTATAGTTGTCGACGGAATCGGTTGCGAAAATTCTTATATAGCTGTTGCTACTCGCGCCCGGCGGAACCGTGAAATTGAATGTAAGTGTGGTATCCATAGCAGGATATTGAACTGTTTCCAACGGCAGCCAATTTTCGCCATTGTCAACGCTGTATTCGATTACAGCCTCGGTTACGCAACGATTGTCATATACAGTGTATTCGAAGTTGTATGTTGAATCCACCTGAAGTATTACTTCGCCGAAGTCGGTTATGATTTCGGGCAACGGCATCACGCAAAAGTCGAGGATACGTGCCAAGAGATGTTCCTTGTTGCACGCTCCCCCCGATGGAATATTGCCGAATTGGAATGCTAATAGCACGGTTGCTCCGGGCGAGTAGCTCCTGCGCTGGATTCCGCGTGCGGGGGACTTGACGGATGCATTGAACAGATAAGAAAGATGGTGTTTGTCCCACAAGGCATCGTTAGTTCCGACGTCATCCATACTGGTACACGGCCCTGTACCGGGGACGTTCGCATAACCGAAAGTTAATCCTTCCGCCAGCGAGCCTTCTTCGCCCATAAGCTGGGATGGCGTTCCCATATCGTCGGTTAGTAGAACTGCTCCCACATAGTCCGCAAACGTCCCTGCGTAAAAGCTTCCTGTGTCGGCATATAGAGCCGCAAAATCGTTGCCCTCGATAATAAGCGCTGTCTGACTGCTGGGAACTCTGCCCGTGCTATCGAGGAACTCTACCAGTTGTGCCCGCTTTGATGAGTCTAGATTAAGTGCGTCGCTCCCCTGCCAGCCAAGCGAGAGGATGATGACGTGATATTCGTTCAGCATTGTGGG
>Ga0180432_10010630_pt1 | contig 10974 bp, 6 predicted proteins | sample SS_ome_10_FD_132414 | JGI IMG/M metagenome (GOLD analysis project Ga0180432, IMG submission 132414) | Hypersaline lake sediment archaeal communities from the Salton Sea, California, USA - SS_1_MS_2 metaG | ecosystem: Environmental > Aquatic > Non-marine Saline and Alkaline > Hypersaline >... | reverse complement strand
GGTCCGACAGGGGGCGGGGCAAGAGCGGCCACATTCGCCCATTGCTTCCAGGCGGGTGCAGAAGAGCGAGCAGGATGCTCGCGGTCCGACGGGGGGCGGGGCAAGAGGGGTCACATTCGCCCATCGCTTTCAGGCGGGTGCGGAAGAGCGAGCAGGATGCTCGCGGTCCGACAGGGGGCGGGGCAAGAGCGGCCACATTCACCCATTGCTTCCAGGCGGGTGCGGAAGAGCGAGCAGGATGCTCGCGGTCCGGCGGGGGGCGGGGCAAGAGGGGTCACATTCGCCCATTGCTTCCAGGCGGGTGCGGAAGAGCGAGCAGGATGCTCGCGGTCCGACAGGGGGCGGGCATAAGCGGTCACATTCGCCCATTGCTTCCAGGCGGGTGCGGAAGAGCGAGCAGGATGCTCGCGGTCCGGCGGGGGGCGGGCATAAGCGGTCACATTCGCCCATCGCTTTCAGGCGGGTGCAGAAGAGCGAGCAGGATGCTCGCGGTCCGACAGGGGGCGGGGCAAGAGGGGTCACATTCGCCCATTGCTTCCAGGCGGGTGCGGAAGAGCGAGCAGGATGCTCGCGGTCCGACGGGGGGCGGGGCAAGAGCGGCCACATTCGCCCAGCGCCTGCGGACGGGTGCAGAAGAGCGAGCAGGATGCTCGCGGTCCGACGGGCAGCGGAGCCGGACCGGGGCCAGGATGGCCGCAGCACTCCCATTTGTTCATCCTCCCGATGGGGAGTATAATGACGTGCGCAAACCAAGGGCAGGCGCGACGGCGTCGACCGTCGCCATAGAGAGGGTACCAGTGGACCGGGTTCGTGCCATTTGCTCATTTGTCTCATTTGCTCATTTGTCATTTCTTCATTTGTCATTTCTTCATTTGCCATTCCTCGTTTCTTGCCTCCTCCTTCTGTCCGCCTGCGCACCCCAACCCCTGACTGTCACCCGCGAGCCCGTCACGCTGCGCTTGATCGCGGACGAGGCCTGCGCTCCCCTGATTGAGGGGATGAGCGCTGGCTATGAGCAGGCCCGTCCCTGGGTCACGGTCGAGTATGAGGTGTTCAACGCCTCGGTGGCCGAGCGCAGGCTGCGGGCGGGCGAGGCGGATCTGGCTTTGTTGTCCTGGCTGGAGCAGACCGGTGGCGAGCCGGCGCTGTGGTCGTATGTAGTCGCACAAGACGGCGTCGCCATCATCGTGCATCCGGGGACCCCGTTTGCCGAGACGGGGTTGGCCCACCTGCAGCAGGTCTTTCGCGGGCACGTGCAGGAGTGGGAGGGGGTGGTGCTCGCCGTCGTCAGTCGGGAGGAGGGCGCTGGCACCCGCGCTGCGTTCGAGCACGCGGTGATGGAGAACCACAGCATCACGCCCAGCGGCGTGGTGATGCCGTCCAGCGCGGCCATGCTCGAGCACGTGGCGCGCACGCCGGGCGCTATCGGCTACGCTTCGACGCTGTGGATCAAGGGCTACGCTGGCACTGCCTTGCGCGTGCTGCCGGTGGAGGGCGTGCTGCCAACCCCGGAGACCCTCGCCGATCGCAGTTACCCGCTCTCGCACGCGCTCTACCTGGCCGCCACCGCCGAGCCGGGCGGTGAGGCGCGCGAGTTTGCCCAGTGGGTGCTGGGGCCAGACGGCCAGGCGATCACGGGGCGACTGATGGATTGGGAAGCTGGCGGGTCAGAAGACTGATCAGACCGCTCAGGTCTTGACGCCGAAATAGGAATCACTGTTCACACACTCAAGGAGAGATGACGATGGCGCGCGATGAGCTTTGCCAGGAGTACCAGCGTTGGGAGCGGACTACGCTGCGGGATACGCTCGACCAGCGACCGGAGCGGTACGACACGTTCATCACCACGTCCGGTGAGCCCGTCCAGCGGCTGTATACCCCGCTGGACGTGGACGGCGATGGCGGCAACTACGTGGAGAGGCAGGGTTTCCCAGGTGAGTATCCTTTCACCCGGGGGGTCCACCCCACGATGCACCGGGGCCGCCTGTGGACCATGCGCATGTTCGCCGGGTTTGGCACGGCAGAGGAGACCAACGCTCGCTTCAAGTATCTCCTGGAAAAGGGGCAGACGGGACTCTCTGTCGCGTTCGACCTGCCCACGCTCTACGGTTATGACACCGACGCGCCAGAGGCGGAGGGGGAGTTCGGCAAGTGTGGCGTCGCCGTCTCCTCGCTGCGCGACATGGAGGCGCTCTTCGACGGCATCCCCCTGGACAAGGTGACGACCTCCATGACCATCAATTCGCCGGCCGCCATCATCTGGGCCATGTACATCGCCGCCGCCGAGAAGCAGGGCGTGCCGATGCATAAGCTGGGTGGCACCATCCAGAACGACATCCTCAAGGAGTACATCGCCCAGAAGGAATACATCTTCCCGCCCAAGCCCTCTATGCGCCTGGTGACCGATACCGTCGAGTTCGGCACCCAAAACCTGCCCCGGTGGAACACCATTTCCATCTCCGGCTACCACATCCGGGAGGCCGGCGCGACGGCAGCGCAGGAGCTGGCTTTCACGCTGGGGGATGGGATGGAATACGTGCGCTGGGCGCTGGAGCGCGGGCTGGACGTGGACGACTTCGCGCCGCGTCTCTCGTTCTTCTTCAACTGCCACAACGACTTCCTGGAGGAGATCGCCAAGTTCCGCGCTGCCCGGCGCATCTGGGCCCGGGAGATGCGCGAGACCTTCGGCGCTCAGAACCCCCGCTCCTGGTGGATGCGCTTTCACACGCAGACGGCGGGCTGCTCGCTCTCCGCGCAGCAGCCGGAGATCAACGTCGTGCGGGTGGCGATTCAGGCGCTGGCGGCCGTGCTGGGAGGCACGCAATCCTTGCACACCAACAGCCTGGACGAGGCCCTGGCCCTCCCCGGCGAGCACGCGGTCACCATCGCGCTCCGCACGCAGCAGATCATCGCCCACGAATCGGGCGTCACCAACACCGTGGACCCACTGGGCGGCTCCTATGCCGTCGAGGCGCTCACCGATCACATCGAACGGCAGGCCTACGAGTACTTCGAGGCCATCGAGGCGCTAGGGGGTGTCCTGCCGGCACTGGAGGTGGGTTTCTTCCAGCAAGAGATCGCCGACGCCGCCTACCGCTACCAGCGGGAGATCGACGAGCGACGCCGCATCATCGTCGGGGTGAACGAGTTTGCAGCGGACGAGCCTCTGCGCGTGCCCCTGCTGAAGATGGACCCGCACGGCTATGAGCGCCAATGCGCCCGCATGGAAGAGACGCGGGCAACCCGAGACAGCGCAGCCGTGGGCCAGGCGCTCGACCGGCTTCGCGTCGCCGCGCAGGGCACCGAGAACACGATGCCCTACATACTCGACGCCGTGCGTGTCTACGCCACGCTCCAGGAGATCACGGACGTCTTCCGCGAAGTCTTCGGCCTGTATCGCGAGCCGCTGATCATGTAGACCTGGGGGAAATCCCAAGCCCCAAGTCATCCTGCCGGCACCTGGAGTTGGACCGCCGGCATCCTGCCGGCATCTGGCCCTGCGCCGTCCAAGAAACCAGGTTTTCCAGAAAAAACCTGGTTTCGAGCCGGCATCCGCTCCTACTTATCCATGATCCGTCCCAGCTCCCACAACTCCCGGCTGATCTGCTTGTCGAAGGCCACGGCCTCCTCCAGCGGCGTGAGCACCGCGGCGCTCTTGGCCCATCCGACCATGTGCCCGGCGTTTCCCGCCACCAATTCGCGCACCGCAGCCGCGCCCAGCCGCGTGGCCAGCAGCCGGTCGAAGGCGCTGGGCGAGCCACCCCGCTGGACGTGCCCCAGTTGCGTGAGCCGGACCGAGAACCCTACCTCTTCTTCCCGCTCCCGCAGTTGTTCGACCAGGACCTGGGTCCCCGGCTTCCAACCCTCTGCGACGATGATGATACAGTGCGACTTGCCACGGACGTAGGCACTCTCGACGGTTTGGATCACGTCATCCAGCGTGGTCTCTACCTCCGGGCAGAGTATCATCTCTGCGCCACCGGCGACGCCGCTCGCCATCGCCAGGTAGCCGGAGTGACGCCCCATCGTCTCGATGAGGAAGGCGCGGCTGTGAGACGATGCCGTGTCTTTGATCTTGTCAATCGCATCCAGGATGGTGTTCAGGGCTGTGTCTACCCCGATGGCGATGTCGGTTCCGTTGATGTCGTTGTCAATCGTGCCGGGGATGCCGATGGTCGGGAACCCCATGCGCCAAAGCTCCAGCGCGCCGGTCAAAGAGCCGTTGCCGCCGATGACGACCAGTCCGTCTATGCCGAAGCGGTTGAGGCTGCGCAGGGCCTCTTTCCGGCCTTTCTCGGTTCGGAACTCTGGGCAGCGGGCTGTGCCCAACATCGTCCCGCCGTGCCCGATGATCCCGCTCACCGTGCGCGCTTCCATTTCGTCGATCTCGCCGTCTATGAGGCCGGCGTAGCCCCGGCGAATGCCCATCACCTCCAACTCCAGGTAGAGCCCCATGCGCACCACGGCGCGGATGCACGGGTTGAGCCCTGGGTTGTCCCCTCCGCTTGTCAGCACACCAATGCGTTTCACGTCAGACTCCTTGCTGTTGTAGTGACACCGTGTGTTGCTGTTCTTTTCAGCCACTGGCGTGACTAAAGACCTGACAGGTTTTGGATACCGGTTTCTTGGCGTAGATGTTGTTCCAAACGGTGATTCCTTTTATCCCAAGGGCCTCCTTAAAAACCTGTCAGGTCTACCTGTACGGCGTCTGCTCCGACGAGAGCGGTCAATCGCTGCATCAGCTCGGGGCAGAAGTGTGTCGTGTCGTTGGGAAACCCCAACTCGACGGGCTTCCCGGTGCCGCCGGTGAGGCGGATGACGAACTGGTCCTGGCCTGCGTGCTTGACCAGCAGGCTGTGGATCTGTCGCAGCGCCTGCACGTCGTGCGTCTGCTCCCCGGTGCGGACCAGGGTGACGTGGACCGTGCGGGCCCCGTGCGGCACGGGCTGCCTCCTGGAGCGTGTCTCGGCCGGAGCCTGAGGGCGCGTGGGCAGGTCGGGTGGCTCCGGCGGGGGTGGGGGAGGTTCAGGTGGACGGCCTTGGACGGACGGCACTCCGCTGGCGTCGCGGGCCTCGCTACGAACTGTCTGTGCATGATTGTGAGCCGAGGGCATGGCCACCTCGTCGGGGGACTTGGCCCAATTGCACAGAAGGCTGGGCTCGTCGCGCCGCCCGGCGTCCACCTTGCCGTTCACGACCAGGATGCGCTCCGGTTGCCACAGGTCCTTGGTCTTGCTCCACGCGCGGGGGAACACGATGACGTCGCACGTGCCCTGCAGATCCTCCAGGGTCACGAACGCCATCTCATCCCCCTTCTTCGTCGTGTGGCGACGGACCCGCTGCACCATCCCGGCCACGACCACCTGCTGGCCGCTTCTCCCGCTGCTCAGGGACCCGGCGTAGGCGGTGACGACGTCCTGCAGCCTGGTCAAGACCTGCGCCAGGGGGTGCTCCGAGATGTACACGCCGACCAGGTCCTTCTCCCACGCCAGGATCGTCTTCTGCGGCACGTCTTGGGCTTCGGACAGCGAGGGCAGCAGCGTCTCCGCGGCGGACAGGGACACGCCGGTGCTCTGGCCGAACAGGCTCATCTGCCCCACTTCCCGCGCCCGGTGCAGACTGGCGCTGAGCCCGATGACGTGCTCCACAATCGGGAGCAGCTGGGGGCGCGTGCCGAAAGCGCGCAAGGCCCCCACCTTGATCAGGCTCTCCAGCGCCCGCCGGTTGACCTGCCGCAGGTCAACGCGGCGACAGAAGTCGTCCAGTTCACGGAACGGGCCGCTCTCCTCTCGGGCAGCCATGATAACCTCGACCGGTCCCTCACCCACGTTCTTGACCGCGCCCAGCCCGAAGCGGATTGCGTCCTCCTGATCCCCGGCTTCCGGCTCCCGGCCCCCGACCCCGGGCGTCTGGCCCCTGGCCTCAATCGTGAAGTCCAGGCCAGAGCCGTTGACGTCGGGCGGAAGGACCTCGATGCCCATGCGGCGGCACTCGGCGATGAGGATGCCCACCTTCTCGGTGTTGTGCCGCTCGACCGTCAGCAGCGCGGTCATATACTCGACGGGATAGTTGGCCTTGAGGTATGCCGTCTGGCACGTGAGCACGGCGTAGTCGGCGGCGTGCGCCTTGTTGAAGCCATAGCGGGCGAAGTACTCGATGTCGCCGAAGATCGCCTCGGCCGTCTCGCGCGGCATGTGGCTGTGCTCCACGGCACCCTTCACGAACGTGGCCCGGTGCTCGAGGAGCGCGGCTTTCTTCTTCTTGCTCACGGCACGCCGGACCAGGTCGGCCTCGGATGCGGTGTAGCCGGCGATGTCGGTCAGCGTGCGGATGATCTGTTCCTGATAGACGATGATGCCAAAGGTCTCTTCCAGGATGGGTTCCAGGCCGGGATGGCGGTACTCGACCGCCTTGCGGCCGTGCATGCGGTCGATGTAGTCGTCGATGTGCTCCATCGGGCCGGGGCGGAACAGGCTTATGGCGGCGATGATGTGCTCGAACTTGTTCGGCTGCATCTTCATGAGCACGCGCCGCATCCCAGCGCCCTCCACCTGGAACAGGCCCATCACGTCCCCGCGCGAGAGCAGGTCGTAGATGACCGGGTCGCCGGTTGGGATGGTCTCCAGGTTCAGGCCCACGCCGTGCCGCTGGCGGATCAGCTCGCAGGCGCGGCGCATGATGGTCAGCGTGGAGAGGCCGAGGAAGTCGACCTTCAGCAGCCCCAGCTCCTCCAGTTCCTCCATGGTGTACTGCGTGACCGTGCCGATCTCGTCATCCCCACCCCCGCGCGTGGGCCGGTGCAGCGGCGCGTACCGGACCAGGGGCACGTCGGAGACGATGACGCCGGCGGCATGGGTGCTGGCGTGGCGCACGGTCCCCTCCACACCCCGGGCGGTGTCGATCAGCCGCCGGATGTGTTCCTGCGTCTCGTACTGCTCTCGCAGCTCGGTCACTTCCGCCAGCGCGCCCTTGAGCTTGACCTTTGGGCCACCCGGCACCAGGCGCGCGACGCGGTCCACCTCGTTCAGGGGGTAGTCGAGCGCTCGTCCCACGTCGCGGATGGCGGCCTTGGCCCCCATCGTGCCGAACGTGATGATCTGGGCCACCTGGTCGCGCCCGTACCGCTCGACCGTGTAGCGGATCAGGTCCGCCCGCTGGTCGTCGGGATAGTCCAGGTCGATGTCGGGCATCGTCACCCGGCCCAGGTTCAGGAAGCGCTCGAAAATCAGCCCCTGGTGCAGCGGCTCCAGGTTGGTGACGCCGAGGCTGTAGGCGACGATGGAGCTGGCTCCCGACCCGCGCACGTTCCACCAGATGTTCCGTTCCTGGGAGAAGCGGCACAGGTCCCACACGATGAGGAAGTAGGTGTCGAAGCCCATGCGGTGGATGATGTCCAGCTCGTAGTCCAGCCGCTGGCGAATCTCCGGCGTGACGCTCTCGTATCGCCGCGCCACTCCTTCCTCGCACAGGTGGCGCAGGTAGGATTGCGCGTCGTGACCATCCGGCACCTCGAAGGGGGGCAGGTGGTAGTGGCCGAACTCCAACTCCAACTCGCACTGGTCCACGATGCGCAGCGTGTTCGTCAGCGCCTCGGGCACCTCGGAGAAGAGACGCGCCATCTCCTCGGTGCTCCTCAGGTAGTAGCTGTCGCCATCCATGCGCATGCGCTTCGGCTCGTTCGTCGTCTTGCCCGTCTGGATGCACAGCAGCACGTCGTGGATGCTGGCCTGCTCTTGCCGGGCATAGTGCACGTCGTTGGTCGCCACCAGCGGCAGGTCGAACTCGCGGGCCAGGGCGATCAACTGGCGGTTGACCTGCGCCAGCTCGGGGATGTCGTGTTCCTGGATCTCCAGGTAGTAGCGCCCGGGGAAGACGTCGCGATGCCAGCCGACGACGTCGCGCGCGGCGTCGATCTGTCCGGCGATGATCAGGCGCGCGATCTCTGAGGAGCCACACCCGGAGAGTACGATCAGCCCCTCGGCGTGCTCGGCCAGCAGTTCCCGGTCGATACGGGGCTTGTAGTAGAAGCCCTCCAGTTGGGCAACGGTCGCCAGCTCCATCAGGTTGTGGTAGCCGGCGTCGTTCTGTGCCAGGAGCACCAGGTGGTAGGGCCTGCGGTCGCGCTGCGCGTCTCGATCCCGGCAGCTCCGGGGGGCCACGTACGCCTCCATGCCGATGACGGGCTTGATGCCCGCGGACCGGCACGCTTTGTAGAATTGGACCGCACCGAACATCACGCCGTGGTCGGTGAGGGCCAGCGCGGGCATGCCCAAATCGGCGGCGTACTGGGTCAATTCCTGGCAACTGCTGAGGCCGTCGAGCAGCGAGTATTCGCTGTGCACGTGGAGGTGGACAAACTCGGCCATCGCCGGACATTATACCACACCAAGCGTCAAACCTCCAACGTCAAACGTCAAACGTCAGCCGTCAAACGTCGTGTGTCAAACGTCAAACGTCGTGCGTCAAACGTCAAACGTCGTGCGTCAAACGTCAAGCTTCATTGACAACGTCGCGCGCCATCACGCAACACGCAATACGCAACACGCAACCCGTCGCCGACTTGGCGGGCGCGTCAAGGGGTGTTACAATTACCATCTGATTCGCTATTCGCTATTCGCAATTCGCCATTCGCATTTGGAGGCTCCACCATCGCGACCCGACGCATCACCAACACGACGGCCTATCGCTACCCCCGCGAGCGGCTCATACTGGCGCTGACCCTGCTCTTGGTGCTCGTTGTCATCGCGGCGACCGCCACGGCCACCGTGTGCCTGAGCGCCGTCTTCATCCTCGTCATGGTGCTAGTCTCCTACGCCTATACCCGCTCGCACCACAAGGCGCTCCTGCAGCGCGCCCAGCGGGTCGCGCCCCGGTCCGCGCCCGTCCTGGCCGGGCTCGTGGCCGAGAGCGCCGCCCGGCTGCAGGTGGACGACGTGCAGGTCTTCGTCGCCCCCGTCAACACGCTCAACGCCTACACCTTTGGGCTGCTGGCCCCGCAGGTCGTGGTCCTCAACGCGCCGCTCCTGCGGGTGATGGACGCGGACGAGATGCGCTTCGTCGTGGGCCACGAGCTGGGCCATGTGCGCCTGGGCCACACCTGGCTCAACTCCCTCGTCGGGGGGATGGCGGGCATTCCCAGCCCCTTCTTCGCCTCGGCCATACTGGCCATGGCTTTCCTGTGGTGGAACCGGGCCTGCGAGTACTCGGCCGACCGGGCCGGGATGCTGGCCTGTGGCAGCCCGCGCAAGGCCATCTCGGCGCTGATCAAGCTGGCGGCCGGGCCGGACGCCCGCACGCGGGCCGGGCTGGCGCGCGCGCTGCAGCGCATCGAGGCTGAGGACGACTACGCCCTGAGCAACCTGGGCGAGGCCCTGTCCACCCATCCCATGACGGTGCGCCGGATCGAGGAACTGCGCCGCTACACCGCCTCGGCCGAGTACCGCCGCCTCCAGCCGCTCGTGGACCGGAACGTGGCTGGTGGGTAGCGGAGACGAAGAGACAGGGGGACAAGGGGACAAGGGGACACGGGGACAAGGGGACAAGGAGACACGGGGACGGGACTTCATCGCCTCGTAGGAGCGGGTCTTGTACCCGCCCGGTGCCGGTCTCGCGCCTGCCCCGTCGCCCTGTAGGGGCGGGTCTTGTACCCGCCCAAGAAGCACTCGCAAGGAGAGACACGCATGCGACAAGCTGAACTGCACGCCCCCGAGGACATCCGCCTGATCGACGCGCCGCGTCCCGAACCGGGGGCGGACGAGATCCTGATCCGGGTCGCCCGCGTCGGCGTCTGCGGCTCCGACCTGCACGCCTACCACGGCCGGCATCCCTTCATCGACCTGCCCGTCGTCCCGGGCCACGAGTTCGCCGGCACGGTCGCGGCGGTGGGGGCCGGCGTGGCGGACTTCGTCCCCGGCCAGCGCGTCACCGTCGAACCGTCCCTCGTCTGCGGCACCTGCTACAACTGCACCCACGGGCGCTACAACATCTGCGACAGCCTGCGCGTCATCGGGTGCCAGACCGTCGGCGCCATGGCCGACTACATCGCCGTACCCGCCTGCAAGGTGCTCGCCCTGCCGGATGGGATGACGTGGGACCAGGCCGCCATGGTCGAGCCGCTGGCCGTGGGCGTCCACGCCGTGCGCGTGGCCCAGTTCGCGCCCGGCGCGAACGTGCTGGTGCTGGGCGCGGGCACCATTGGCCTGATGACCTTGCAGGCCGCCCGGGCCGCCGGTGCCGGCCAGGTGATGATCAGCGACCTGCTCCAGGACCGGCTCGACCTGGCCCAACGGCTGGGCGCCGATCACGCCGTCAATCCCCAGGCCACGGACCTGGCGCAGGCGCTGGAGGAGGCCTTCGGGCCCGACCGGGCTGACGTCATCATCGAGTGCGTCGGCGTCGCCGCCACGGCTCGCGAGGCCGTCCGGGTGGCGCGCAAGGGCACCCGCATCGTGCTCGCCGGCGTCTTCGAGGAGGAGGTCCCGCTCAGCCTGGACCTGGTGCAGGACCGGGAGCTGGAGCTGGTGGGCACGCTGATGTACGCCGGCGACGATTTCTCCACCGCTCTGGCGCTCGTGCGCGACGGCAAGGTGGACGTCGATTCCCTCATCTCGCACCGCTTCCCCCTGGCCCAGGCCGCCGAGGCCTTCGCCACCGCCGACGACCGCCGCCACGCGCTCAAGGTCTTGATCGAGGTCGGGAACTGAGGACCGTGTTGCGTGATGCGTGCTCCGTGTTGCGTGTTGCGTGATGGCGCGCGACGTTGTCTATGAAGCTTGACGCACGACGTTTGACGCTTGACGCTTGACGTTTGACGGTCGACTTCGGACCCCCGACTTCCGACTCCGGACTTCTCCCGGGTGTTCGAAGCAGAACACGCGGATATAAAGGGAGCGGCAGGGCAAGCGGAGGGGGCGGGGTTGATGAAGCAAAGACGATCCATCTGGGGCGCCCCAAACGAAGCAAGAGCGCCGACGG